>ENA-UEQW01000176-UEQW01000176.1-human-gut-metagenome-genome-assembly--contig:-NODE-176-length-61926-cov-11.518844_pt1 | contig 61926 bp, 45 predicted proteins | sample MGYA00242947_ERZ507947 | MGnify/ENA primary metagenome ERZ507947 (study PRJEB26167, sample SAMN06115421) | human gut metagenome | host: Homo sapiens | place: China:Guizhou | collected 2015-03-17... | reverse complement strand
AATCGTTTTCCATACCGCAAAGTTCGGCATAACATTTGGATGCCTAAAATTTATCCCCACTAAATTTCTACTGACCCGGTTTCACTTCTGTAAAAGAATTTGTTTCGTTCGTAGCAACCCACTATGACCCAGATAACATTCGAGTAGGTAAGCGTAGAGATGATGGAAGTGATACTTTCCTCATTCAAGTAACAGACACTCACGACAATACCCTATTCATAGAATTATCAAAAGATGGTTCGTATTGGAACGTAAATAGTGGCGGTATATTCCGCAAAGGGTATTCTAATAAAAAAGAAACGGTCGCTAAGACCGAACCTCAGCAACCGACCAATGCCGTATCAAGTGACTCTTCGCTTTCTGCGAATGTTAAGGATGGCATTACAAACGCAGAACCCAACGGTGAGCCTACCGTTTCTTTAGACAAAGGTACGACTTTACCAGCAGACCAACAAACTTCTGATGAAGAAAATACTAAAAAAGTCGCTGATAGTGAGGGTGAAAATACACTTAATGCCAAAATTGAAGCTGCGTCAGCCGATGTGAACACCGACCCCACCGAAGCACAGAAAGAGGCTGGCAACTACAAGAAAGGTCATGTGCAGGTGGGTACGTTCGACATCACTATTGAACAACCAGAGGGTAGCATACGCCGTGGCACAGATGCTGACGGAAAGAAGTGGGAAAGCAAGATGCACAACACTTACGGCTATTTCCGTGGAACGGAGGGCGTGGATGGCGACCACATAGACGTGTTCCTCTCCAATGACATTGACGGTTGGAACGGACGCAAAGTGTTTGTCGTTGACCAATACAACCCCGATGGCACATTTGACGAGCACAAGGTGATGCTCGGCTTCAACGATATGGACGAGGCAAAGAGCGACTATCTTGCCAACTATGCGAAAGGTTGGGAGAATGGGCGCAGGATAACCGTGTCCACAACCAATCTTGAAGACTTCGAAAAATGGATAGACAGCAGTCACCGCAAGACAAAGCCATTCAGCGAGTATTCGTCAGTGAACAAAGAAACCGTTGCCAATAATCCTGCAAATGACGAGGCAAACACCGATGATAACGCTTCTGAACAAAAATCCACACCTGTTGCAGAGGCGAGGATGCACGAGATACGTAGGAAGTATGCCGACACAAGCATTGACCGCAGCGTAAGGGAGAGCCGAAGCGAGAAGACGGAGTTGACAGAAGAGGAACGAGAACTGAGGGACAACCTTGTGGAGCGTATGCGCAAGGGTGGACTTGACGTGGTGACTGATTCGGAAGAGATGCAGAGAATCATAGACACCGAGAACGAGCGGACAAGAAATAAACGCAGCAAGAAAAGCGAGGCTGCAAGGAAACGGGACGAGGCTCTTTACGCTGTGGATTGGTCTACGGCTTTCGTTTCGGGCAAAAGCCGAGAAGAGGCAGCGGAAATCCAGAGAGAACGCGGACGTAAATTCAAGGAGGAAACGAAAGAATTGTACGGAAGAGTTTTGTCGGGCAATTTCGATGATGTAACTTTGCGTCTGATAGATAAGTTTGTAGACAAATCAACACCGAACAATCCTTATGAACGACCAATTTCTAAACGACTTCCAGCGCGAGCATTACAGAAAATGCGAGGAGGAGAACGCACGGGTAGCATCGATGCACTTTTCTCACGAATATCTGAAAGCGCAGTCGGAAAGGATGGAAAGGCTCTGCCGAGAGCAGAGCGAGAAAGAGCGATTGAGGAGAAGAAAAAAGAACTCCTCAAAAAGTGGGCAATAGCCACAGGCAACTGGCATACAGACATAGCGGACTTCACCGACCAACGCGAGCCTATAGGCAGTGGCACAGACTCCGATGTGTATCTCGGCAAGGACGGCAAGAGCGTAATCAAAGTGTCGAAAGGGAAACCTTACGGCAAACGCTTCCGCCCCGATGTTGACAATGTAGCGTTGTTCAATACCGTGTTCCCAGGTGGTAGATACACCATTGAAGGCTACGGCGAGGTAGACGGCAAATTTGTAAGATTCCTCAAGCAACCGATAGTAGACTTCACCAGCAGCACACCGCTGACGGAAGGAGAACGTGTTGCCTATATGGAAAAACTTGGTTTCAAACCGATAAATAAGGAGAACACGGCATTCTCCAATGGGGAGATTATCGCTTCCGATTTGCAGAAGAGCAACATCGTAAAAGACAAGCAAGGCAATGTCAGAGTAATAGACGCTGATATGAAGCTCCACACGAAAGATGTTGGAGGCAACTACTCGTACCCTGACGTGGAGGCGGACACACGGACAGACGGCATGCAGCGGTTTCTGCGGACAGCAGGCGGAGAGGTGTACGGCTTGGTGAAGGACGGACGCATATACCTTGACCCAAAGGTGGCTACATCGGAGACTGCGGTACACGAATACACGCATCTGTGGGGCGATATGCTGAGGCGCAAGGATTCCGAGCAATGGAGCCACACGGTGAAGGGACTGAAGGACAGCGTTCTTTGGGAGGAAGTGAAGGAGTTGTATCCGGAGCTGCAGACCGATGACGAGATAGCGGACGAGGTGTTGTCGACGTTCAGCGGACGCAGAGGAGCGGAACGCTTGCGCGAGGAGGCACGCAGGGTTGCCGATGGCGATGGTGGAGTGTTCACCAAGGCGAAGGCTATCGAGACGTTGGAGCGAGTGAAGGAAGCCATAGCGCGGTTCTGGGAAGGAGTGGCGAAAATGTTCGGCATCAACCGCTACCGCAGTGCCGAGGAGTTGGCTGATATGGCTATGAAGGACTTGATAAACGGAGTGAAGCCGACATCGAGGACTTTCACATTCGACAATTTTTATAAAGACACCAAAGCGGTGTTTGAAGGCACGGAAAGACCGAAAGGAAAACCGGACTATACATCATATTCAGGCTCCGAGTATTGGTACGGAGAAGACAAGGGCGGCAAGTATGTTGTCAGGGGCAGCGACCATTGGAGCGGAGAGTTTAAGGTAAAGGATGGTGAACGGACAAATGTCGGCAGAAATCATTATTCCGAGATAACGGAGGACGGAATGCTGCCTATAGGAGCGCAGGAAAGTCTGAAATTCGGTTGGGAGAAGGGATTGTCAAAGCCTGTCGGCAGCGGCATATCTGCGGCAATTGACAGGCGAGGCAGTGGTGACAGTAACAACATAGCAAGTTGTTACTGGTATATTGACAATGCCAAGGAAAAAGACAATAAAGGTTTTACATACGGAAAAGCATATCTGTCTGAATTTGAGGACAAGGAGAGAAGACGCGACATTCCAGGTGATGATTGGCGTGACATCCAAGGTCTTGAAGGCGGTACGAGGAATATGTTCGTGGGTGAGAGAGGTGCAACCGAGGCTGACAAAGCCGAGGAAGTCTCCACCCGTCTTGACAATCTCTCCGTGGCAAGGAGGATGGAAGAGGCTAAGAAAGACGCCAAGTATGCCAAAATGGATGCAGAGGTGGAGGAAGCGTCGGGCGTGGCCGTCGACGAGGAGGACGGGGAACTGTACCGCGACGGTGAGTTGGAGCGCGTCAACGAGGAGTTCAACAATCGGCTTTCATCGCTGGCGGCAAACCGAAATCAGAAAGATCGCGTGCTGAAACTGGGTCGCCCAAGCCGGTTCTTGATTGACGGAGGTGTGACTGATGCCGAAATTATTTTGGAGTTTGACAAATTGGCAAGGAAGTCTGATGATGGCTACAAAAATGAGCACCCGTTCGATGTTATGGATGTGGAAAATCTGCCGTTGGCGATAGCCTATCCAATTGCGGTGTTCGACAATATAAACGGATACAGCTCAGGAAAGATTATACTGACAGAGCTGGAAAAGGACGGTCGGAACTTCATTGTGGTAGTCCAGACAATAAGCCAGCGTAGGAAAGGCGGTGTGGTTTTGGAGGTGAATAGAGTAGATACGTTGTTCCCAAAAGAAGAAAGGGGTATTGTGAACTGGTTCAATAAAGGACTTGCAAGCAACATAGACAAAGAAAAAGCCCTCCGTTTCATCAAGGCACTCCCGAACCATCCAGGAACCATAACGAAAGAAGAGCTTTTGTCTGCCACAAAGGAAGTGAAAAATTTTGAATTTTCAAAATCTTCCGATGTCGACAGACTTGTTGGCGCATTGAAAGACAAGACCGACTTTGAGTTGTACAACCGTCTTGCAGGCGAGGTGGAAGCGCGCAACACCGAGAAGCGCATAGGGATGACCGAGGAGGAGCGCAGGGCGAGCCTCGCATCGGAAACCGAGGATGTGGCACGTGAAGACCAGATACTGCTGCGGCAAGGCCTTGACGGCATTGACATTATGCGGTCGGAGGCAGCCGCCACTCCGCTGAAAGGAGACGAGGCATTGACTGCTTTGGATAGTATATTTGGAGAGAATGAGGGTTCTGCTATACCACCGAAAATATCTTCCTTTGCCAAGTCCAAAAACTTGTTTAAAAAACCGGTCAGAACGTTCTTGGGAGAACTGGTTCAAGTAAAAGACGAAGTGTGGAACAAGATTTTGCGCAACAACCGACAAGATATTACAGGAACAGTGTTGCCTACGATAGAGAATGCAGATTTTGCGATACGAGACACAGACGGAAGCACTTTGTATGTGAAACGATTCAAGGGTGATGGACAGGAGCGGATGTACAATGTCGTGGTGGTCAACAAACACGGCGAGGTGGAGGATTACATCAGTTCCGTCCACATCAAGAGAGACAACAATCTGCGCAACAAAATAAAGAAAGGTGCTGAATTGTTCCTACCGAATGCTCGGACTACCGACGGGACAATGTCCCGAAACAATTCAACACCTGGTGCAAAGGTAGCGAATTACTCTGAAACCGCCAAACCACGCTACAGCAGAAAGCCGGGCGAGAGCATTTTCGACTATGCGTCACGTGTGTCGGAGGACGTGGATAGAAGCGTGAGAGAAAGAGTAAGCGCACGGGACGAGTATGAGAAGAAGGTCAAGAGCAAAGGCTTCCAAACGAAGGAGGCGTTGCAGAACAGTATGCTCGGACTACAGGAGTTTATGCTTGCAATAGACCACGCATCGGGCAACAGGCGACAAATAGAGGACATTCCCGATTTTGAGAATCCGATACTCGGAGAGAACCGCCTGTCGTCGGTGAACAAGGAGGAATCACATTCAAGATTGGACGCAGTACACTCGCCGACGCCAACAAAAGGCGTCAGGAAGCCATATTTGAGGTCATATACCATGATTTATATGCCTTTCCTCGAATGTATGGTTTTATGGCGGTCAGGATACAGCATATGGGGTTTGTCATTCAAACAGATGAAACAGAATTTTTCCTCTGAAATATTTTTATGGCGAGAGTGCCAGCGCCATCAAAATCCAAATCTGGGTGACGCTGATTGCGAATCTTCTGCTGATGGTGATGCAGAAGGGATTGAAACGACAATGGAGCTTCTCAGGACTGGCTACTAAGGTCAGGATAACACTGATGTACTACGTCGATTTCTACAGCCTGTTCAACAACCCCGAAAAGGAATGGGATATCATTCTTTCCAAGGCTTTCGATGCACCTTCTGAACCATCTCTTTTTGATTAAGGGGCTTAATAAACAAAAAGTATGACTCGAACGCCGTTAAATTAGCATTCGAGTCATACTTTATTGCTTTTTCTGAGTTTTATCGGACAGCAATAATTCATTTTATTCTGTAACGATTTCGTTTGTAAGAGCCAGATCAAGAACATCTTTGATTGTTGAGACATAATGGAATGTCAGACCATTCAAATATAACGGTTTAATCTCCAGAATGTCTTTCTTATTTTCCTTCGACAGAATAATATCTGTAATCCCTGCACGTTTGGCCGCAAGAATTTTTTCTTTGATGCCGCCTACAGGAAGCACTTTCCCGCGCAGTGTAATCTCTCCGGTCATCGCAATGTGGTCCTTAACTTTTCTTTTTGTGAAAGAAGATGCCAAAGATGTCGCCATGGTGACACCGGCTGATGGACCATCCTTAGGAATTGCACCCTCTGGAACGTGAATGTGCACATTGTAACTGTCGAATATGTCAGGCGATATGCCGAATTTGTTGCAATTGGCTTTCAAATATTGTAGGGCAATAACCGCCGATTCCTTCATCACGTCTCCGAGGTTTCCGGTAAGAGTCAGCTTCTCGCCTTTGCCTTTTGACAGAGATGACTCGATAAACAAAATCTCTCCTCCGACAGCAGTCCACGCAAGACCAGTCACAACTCCGATTTGATCGTTTCCCTCGTAGCGGTCGGGGCTGAATTCCTCCTGTCCTAGATACTCTTTAAGGCCGTCGATAGAAACGGTCTTTTCAAAAGGCTTTCCGCTCGCTTTCTGCAATGCGATGCGGCGCATCACTTTTGCTATTTTCTTTTCCAGCTGTCTGACTCCAGATTCTCGTGTGTAGGATTCCACAATTTTCACAAGAACCTTTTTAGGGAAAGAAATCTCCTTTTCCTCGAATCCGTGTTCTTTCAACTGTTTCGGAACCAAGAATTTCTTTGCGATTTCAACCTTCTCTTCCAAAATGTAACCTGACACATCTATCAACTCCATCCGGTCAAGCAATGGCTGAGAAAGGGTTGATAGGGTATTGGCGGTGGCGATAAACATCACACGCGACAGGTCGTAGTCAACGTCCACATAGTTGTCGTGGAAATGGCAGTTCTGTTCTGGATCCAATGCCTCCAGTAATGCCGACGACGGGTCGCCCTTGAAATCTTGGCCAAGTTTGTCAATCTCGTCCAAAACAAATACCGGATTCGATGACTTGCTCTTAATCAAACCTTGTATGATTCGTCCCGGCATAGCACCTATATATGTTTTGCGATGGCCTCGAATTTCCGCTTCGTCATGCAGTCCGCCAAGCGACATTCTCACATATTTGCGATGCAAGGCTTCCGCTATCGACTTGCCAAGAGAGGTTTTGCCGACTCCCGGAGGACCATATAGACATAAGATTGGGGCTCTCATGTCGCCTCGCAGCTTAAGCACTGCCAAATGCTCAAGAATGCGCTCTTTTACCTTGTCCAGTCCGAAATGGTCTTTGTCGAGCTGTTTTTCTGCATTGGGAATATCGAAATTGTCTTCTGTATATTCATTCCAGGGCAAGTCGAGAAGTGTCTCCAAATAGTTGTACTGCACAGAATAGTCTGGAGTTTGTGGCTGTAGACGTTCAAGTTTGCGCATCTCCTTTTTGAATGTGTTCTTGACATCCTCATTCCACAGTTTCTGCTCGGCTCTTTGATAAAGCTCGTCAATATCGTGCTCGTCGGTGTCTCCAAGCTCATCCTGAATTGTGCGGATTTGCTGCTGGAGGAAATGTGCCCGTTGTTGCTCGGAAATATCTTTCTGTGTTCTTGACTCAATGTCTGCGCGGATGTCAACCAGTTGAGACTCTCTGTTGAGATACATAAACAGGGAATATGCCCGTTGCTTTATCGAAAGGTTAGACAGCAACCGCTGTTTGACATTGGGTTCCAAAGGGGAGTTCGCGCACAAGAAATCAATCAGATGAACTGGATTGTCGATGTTTTTTATGGCAAAAGTCAATTCGTTCATCTTGTTTCCCAACTTGTCGAGCATCTTCAATGTGATTTCACGAAGACTTGTCACCAGTACGTTGAACTCCTTGTCGTCTGACAATGGGTATTCTTCTTCAAGTGGCGTGATGTTAGCCCTCAAGAAAGGCTTGGTGCTTGTCACACTGTCGAGTTGGAATGGGTATTTGCCTTGGATGATGACGTTTGTGGAATTGTCTGGAAATTCCAACACTCGTATAATTTCTGCGACTACGCCTATTTGATATAGACCATCCTGACCGGGGTCCTCGTCTTTTGCGTCTTTTTGGCAGATTACGCCGATTGGCGTTTTCGTTTTTTGTGCCGCTTCAATTAGTGCCAAAGATTTGTCGCGGCCAACCGCTACTGGAATTGCGACATTGGGAAACAACACCATATTCCGAAGCGCCAAGATAGGAACATCGGACGTAAATGACTGTGGGTCTATATCGTTGTCAGTATTTTCGTTGGCTTTTACATCTGTGAAGATTTGGCATATTTGTGGGCTCCCATCTTCTTCGACCAACTTGCTGTCTGTAAAATCAATCATTGTCAAAATTTATTTTATATATCCTATAGCAAAAAAAATGCCAAACAATTTCTTAATAAAAAGCCGGAACAATTTTTCAATTGTTCCGGCATGTGTGGCTATTGACAAAAATATTTAGTCAACTGTTGCTGCGTCGGATTGATGGCAAGAATCTTCCCGTCTTTATCAAGAAGATAGCTGTTCATTCCGCTCTTTAGACGATACCGTTTGTACACTTCGGATTCCATACCGTCTTTTTCGTAAAATTGCGATACTTCTGATAGCCGATCTGTTCTGACAAGCTCTTTGAACATATTGTCGCTGTCGTCGAAATTAACAGAAATAAAACTCAAATTTTTTCCGATGGATTTGAAAAATCTGTCGTAATGAATGTTTCTGATGCGAGCTTCCGCATCGTCCGACGTCCAAAAATTGACTATCACATAATTGCCTCTCGTTTCGCTTAGTTTGAAATGATTCCCTAATTTGCTTATTTCAAAGTTTGGGGCGAAAGAGTTGATATCAACACTTACATCATAACTGTTGTAAGAAGATGTAAATACCAACAATATGGCAATTGTCGCAATTGCTGTAAATGTTCTCCTCATTCATTTAAATTATAGTTCACACTAAAGGCTTTCTTGGGAGTCCACCTGAGAAAAGCCCCTGCCGATTTTCGGCAATGGAGAGATCTCTTTCTCTCGTTTTTTTTAATTCCGCAGACAAAGGTATAAAAAAATATCGTTGATACAAAGCATTTTAACCTTTTTGTCGACTTTAAACCAATTACAAAAGGTTATTTGCATCGCTGGCAAATAGCACTACATACGGCTTTACAAGCCATTCCCGCTGATGTGGAGCGACACGAATATGGGCTTGTTAATAAAACATTTTTTAACACAGCAGAGCTGCCATGCTTCACTCCTTGAATTGCTCAAAACGGTTCAGACCGATAGGCATTCATGAATTCTTGAAGATATTCAAGGCTATTTGCTGAACTTGAATCCTTGCTGCTCAATAAAATCAAAAAATATTTTAGAGAAAGTCTCGTTGTTTTCTTTAGAATATCTGATATCCGTAAACACCTGAGCCAATGAATCCTTTCCATTTTCCTTGACAAAATTGATGTTTGCCGGCAACTCTTCCTTTTCTTTGTAAAGATTGGAGATGTCGGTTGTGGAATAATCAGCATATCGCTCCTTGTGTATGATTCCTTGCAATGGAATTCGCTCCGATTTGGCTGAATCATCATCGGGAATGCCGACAGACAGAGTCACGATAGGGACAACGTATTGTGGAAGATTAAGCGTTTTGGCAATTTGTGGGGCATTGTATGTTGTCGTGCCGAGGTAGCAGCATCCAAGTCCGTTCATCTCGGCTATGGTGCAGAATTGCTGGGCGAATATTGTGGCGTCGAGGAATGCGGCGACAAATGATTGGAAATTGTCGAATCCTGGCTTGGCATTGCTCAGCTCGCACCATTTTATAAAACGGTTGAAGTCGGCGCAGAAAGTTAATAGCATTGGTGCTCCGGTTGCCGCCGGCTGATTGAAATGACTTTTTGCCAATTCTTCCTTGATGCTCTTGTCTGTTGTTATGACAACACTGTATAGTTGCATTCCTCCAGTTGTAGGGGATTGAGCCGCAGCATCAAGCATGCGCTCAATGGTGTCGCTGGGAATGAATTCTGATTTGTATTTTCTTATGGTTTTACGATTAAAGAAGAAATTCATATTCATAATTTATTGTTTTTATTGCAAAGGTAGTCAATAAATCCGGAATGTCGCAAAAAGCAACAAACACCCAAGAGCATAAAATAGTCAGAATATATTTTGAGAATACTGGAAATTTTGCAATCTTTGCATTGATGAATGAAAAGCATCAGTAACTATTATTAAATCAAACACTGTTGTGGAGATAAACATATATTCTTACGACGAGGCTTTCAATGCCTCATGTGACTATTTTAACGGCGATGAACTCGCTGCTCGCGTCTGGGTCAACAAATACGCTTTGAAGGACTCATACGGAAACATTTATGAAAAGACGCCGGACGATATGCACCATCGATTGGCATCGGAATTGGCACGGATTGAAAGTAAATACAAGAATCCTTTGTCGGAAACGGATATTTTCAACTTGATGAAGGATTTCAAATACATTGTGCCGCAAGGAAGCCCGATGGCGGGAATCGGAAACAATTATCAAGTAGGGTCGTTGTCAAACTGTTTCGTAATCGGTCTTGATGGCGCTCCGGACTCTTATGGAGGCATCATCAAAATCGACGAGGAACAAGTGCAGCTGATGAAGCGCAGAGGCGGCGTGGGGCACGACCTCTCACATGTGCGCCCAAAGGGTTCGCCTGTGAAAAATTCAGCTCTTACGTCAACGGGATTGGTGCCGTTTATGGAACGCTACTCAAATTCCACAAGAGAAGTTGCGCAAGATGGACGTCGCGGAGCGTTGATGCTGTCGGTTTCAATAAAGCATCCCGACAGCGAGGCATTCATCGATGCGAAAATGACAGAAGGCAAAGTTACGGGTGCCAATGTGTCGGTACGCGTCGACGACGAGTTCATGCGGGCGGCAGAAACCGATGCGGAATATGAACAGAAATTCCCGGTTGACAGCGAGCATCCATATGTGTCAAAAAAAATAAATGCAAACGCCCTTTGGCGAAAGATTGTGCATAATGCGTGGAAGAGCGCTGAACCAGGTGTGCTTTTCTGGGATACTATAACGCGAGAGTCTATCCCTGATTGTTACGCTGACTTAGGGTTTAAAACGATATCCACAAATCCTTGTGGCGAAATTCCGTTGTGCCCGTATGACAGCTGCCGGCTTATTGCTGTAAACCTGTATTCATACGTAAAAAATCCTTTCACAGCCGAAGCAGAATTTGACTTTGACCTTTTCCGACAGCACATCAGATGTGCTCAGCGACTGATGGACGACATTATCGATCTGGAAATGGAAAAAATTGATAAAATCATTGCCAAAATAGAGTCCGATCCAGAAACGGAAGAAGTTAAAGCCACAGAATTGAATCTGTGGAAGAAAATCCGCAACAAGACTTTGGCTGGACGACGCACTGGACTTGGAACAACAGCGGAAGGAGATATGCTTGCCGCAATGGGCTTCCGTTATGGAACTCCAGAGGCTACGGCTTTCTCTGTGTCAGTACACAAGACGTTGGCACTTGCGGCCTACTGGTCTTCGGTCGAGATGGCAAAGGAGCGTGGCGCATTCTCTTTGTACGACGCCAAGAGGGAAGAGGCAAATCCTTACATAAACCGATTGAAGGACGCTGACCCTTCTTTGTATGATGAGATGATAAAATACGGGCGACGCAACATTGCATGCTTGACAATCGCCCCGACGGGAACTACAAGCTTGATGACACAAACCACATCCGGCATAGAGCCGGTCTTTATGCCTGTATATAAGCGCCGTCGCAAGGTTAACCCGAATGAGCCGGGCGTACATGTGGATTATGTAGACGAAACTGGTGATGCGTTTGAAGAATATGTAGTTTATCACCATAAGTTTATATCCTGGATGGATGCGAATGGCATCAAACGCAAAGAAAAGTTCTCACAAGAGGAGTTGGATGAATTGGTGGCGAAATCTCCGTACAACAAAGCCACAGCAAACGACATTGACTGGCATGAGAAGGTCAAGATGCAGGGAGAAATCCAAAAATGGGTTGACCATTCAATAAGTGTTACAATCAACTTGCCGTCGGATGTGACCGAAGATCTGATAAACGAGCTGTATATGGAAGCGTGGAAAGCTGGATGCAAGGGATGCACCGTGTATCGTGACGGTTCACGCTCAGGAGTTCTTGTGTCGACTCAAAAGGAGAAAAAGAAGGTGGAGGCTCCAGTCCACACAGGTTTTGAGGAGCGCCACGTGCTTAAACGACCGATTGAATTGGAGGCGGATGTTGTCAGATTCCAGAATAACAAAGAGAAATGGATTGCGTTTGTCGGACTTATCGATGGCAGACCTTATGAAATATTTACTGGTCTTGCAGATGATGAAGATGGCATCTTCTGTCCGAAATCTGTGAGCAAAGGAAAAATCATCAAGGCTATTGACGAGAATGGCAACAAGCGCTATGATTTTCAGTTCATCAATAAGCGTGGATACAAGACGACAATAGAGGGCCTCTCTGACAAGTTCAATCCTGAGTATTGGAATTATGCCAAATTGATATCAGGCGTGTTGCGCTATGGCATGCCAATTGACCAAGTGATGAAGCTGGTTGGTGGACTCGAGCTCAACAGCGAATCTATCAACACCTGGAAAATGGGCGTTGAGCGGGCTTTGAAGAAGTATTTGCCGGAAGGCACCAAAGCCAAAGGTCAGAAATGTCCTAATTGCGGACAAGAAACATTGATATACCAAGAGGGCTGTTTGATTTGCACTTCGTGCGGCACATCAAGATGCGGATAGAGAAACTAACCTATGGAATATTCATTAAGTAAATATATTAACCTATGAAATTGTTATTTAGAATTGGCTACAACACTGCCTGGGGGGAAAGCTTATATCTTTTGGGCAGTGTTAAGGAATTGGGCGAATGGAATGAGTCCAAGGCGTTGAAAATGACCTACGAGGACGGCATTTGGTCTACAGAGGTGGATATTAAGCGCAATGTCAAATCGTTTGAGTATTGCTATATTGTCCGAAACGACAATGGCGCAGTTCGCAAGGAGTGGGGCAAGCCTCACTTGTTCACGTTTGGAAAAGAAATCAAGGTCTATGAAATCTTGGATTCCTGGAATGACCAGCCCTATGACAAATCTTTCTACTCGTCGATGTTTGTCAATTCCATATTCCATCGTGAAAACAAAAACGATGCGCTGCCTCATCAACGTGGTGGCGTCACGTTGGAAATTTTTGCTCCGTCGGTAAGACCTGACGAGGACTTGTTTGTGACAGGCAATTGCGATGCGCTTGGAAATTGGGACCAGGAGAACGCGTTGGCGCTTACCGATTGCAATTATCCGATATGGTCGGTTGCTTTCCAATTTCCTGAAAAAGAGGAACAGGTGGAGTATAAATTCTTCAAGAGAAACAGACACACCGGCACTGAATCGTGGGAAGGGTGCAATAACCGGGTGCTTGACATATCGGCTCCAGACAAAAACGGATGTATTGTTGTCGCAGGCTTGAGATTCAACGATTCCGCTGCGCTATGGAAGGGCGCAGGCACAGCTATTCCGGTGTTCTCAATCCGCACCGACGAGGATTTCGGCGCCGGCGACTTCCTCAGCATAAAGAAAATGGTTGATTGGCTGGCGGCGACAGGGCAGCGTGTCTTGCAGATTCTACCAATCAACGACACTACAATGACTCACACATGGGTGGATTCCTATCCATATAAAGCTAATTCGACTTATGCACTGCATCCGATGTATCTAAACATTATGGCATTGGGCAAGCTGAAGGACAATCAGCGTCAGGAATATTTCAATAATCTGGCAGTGGAGTTGAATGCTCTTCCGCAAGTCGACTATGAGCGTGTCAATGCGGGCAAGCTGGAATATGTGAGAGAAATCTTTGCCGAATCAGGAGCCAAGACCTTGAAGACGGAGAACTTTAAATCGTTCTTTGCAAAAAATGAGTATTGGCTGAAGAATTATGCAGCATTCTGCTTGTTGCGTGACAAATTTGGAACTGCCGACTTTACCAAATGGGGTAAGTATTCAAAATTCGACGAAAGTCTTGTCGACGAGTTGTGCAAAGACAATGCTGATGAAATCAACCTGACATATTACATCCAATACAACCTTGACAAACAACTGAAAGATAGTTGTGATTATGCACACAAGCACGGTGTTGTGTTGAAAGGTGACATACCTATCGGTATCAGCCGCGCAAGTGCGGATGCTTGGGTTGACCCAGATTTGTTTAATCTGAACAGCCAAGCGGGAGCGCCGCCTGATGACTTCTCAGTGCTTGGTCAGAATTGGGGATTACCGACATATAATTGGGAGCGTATGAGTCAGGACGGCTTTAAATGGTGGAAAAACAGGATGCGCAAGATGTCGGAATATTTCGACCTGTATCGAATAGACCATATCCTTGGCTTCTTCCGAATCTGGCAAATCCCCATGTCGGCGGTGCATGGCTTGTTGGGTGTGTTCAACCCGGCGTTACCATATACACCAGATGAAATGCGCAACAATTATGACTTCTGGATAAATCCGGATCTCCAATGCAAACCATATATTATGGACTACTTCCTTGCCGATTTCTTTGGAGAATATACCGAAGAGGCAAAATCGCTATATCTGGAATCGATAGGAGGGGGACGCTACAAACTGAAACCTGAAGTTGATACGCAACAGAAAGTTGCGGAGTTGTTTGCGTCGTATGAGAAAAACGACAAGAACAATAAATTGGAAAACGCCCTGTGCGGCTTGCTTGATGAAGTGCTTTTCATCGAGGACCCAGAAGAACATGGCAAATACCATCCTCGAATCTCAGCACAATTCACCTACATCTATAGGTCGCTGAATGATTATGAGAAGTGGTGCTTCAACAGAATGTATAACGACTTCTATTACCATCGTCACAATGATTTCTGGTATGGAAAGGCTATGTGGAAACTTCCGGCTTTGGTAAACTCAACAGATATGCTTGTGTGCGGTGAGGATTTGGGAATGATTCCAGACTGTGTGCCGGCGGTGATGAAACAACTTCAGATTCTGTCGCTGGAAATACAAAGGATGCCCAAAAATCCAGAAGACGAGTTTGGCAATCCATATCAATATCCATATTTGTCGGTATGCACTACATCGACCCATGATATGGGTGGAATCAGACAATGGTGGGAGGAAAACCACGACAAAACCCAGCGATTCTACAACACTATGTTGCATCAAGAAGGTGGCGCGCCTTTTTATGCCGAGCCTTGGCTTTGCGACATTATTGTGAGCCAACATCTTGAGTCGCCATCAATGTTGACGGTACTTCCTTGGCAGGACTGGATGTCGATTGACGGAAAATTGCGCAAAGAGAATCCAAACGATGAACAAATCAATGTTCCTGCGATTGCAAAGCATTATTGGCGCTATAGAATGCACATCTCGGTTGAATCATTAATGAAGGAATCGGTATTTAACGAAAACATTAAAAACAAGATTACGCGGACTGGACGGAATTGATCGTTTTTGATTTTTATAAATTAAAATCGAGTAGGTGGTAAACTCCTCCTACTCGATTTTCTTTAGACGTTGTCACCATTTTTGTGCAAAATGGTGACAACGTTTTATAGATATGACTTTAGCAATGCGCTTTTTTCCCCTTTCAATTTGCGGATTGCCTTCTCTTTGATTTGGCGCACTCGTTCCCGCGTCAAATTGAACTTGTCACCAATCTCCTCCAATGTCATCTCTCTGCAGCCAATGCCGAAACACAGCCTTAAAATCTCCCTCTCTTTACCTTGCAATTGATTCAATGCTCGGTCAACTTCCTTCGACAGTGATTCTTGCGTCAGCGTGGCGTCAGTGCTTGGCACGTCATCGTTGGCAAGCGTGTCGGCCATGCATTTGTCATCTCCGTCAGCGACAGGCTCGTCGACCGACACAGTGCGGTAGAAGGCTTTTAGGGCACTTGTCACCTTTTCCAATGGCATATCAAGGCGCTGCGCAAGTTCTTCCGCTGACGGGCGGCGTTGATTTTCCTGCTCAAATTTGGAGATTTCCTTGCTTATTCTATTGTTTAAACCTACTTGATTCAACGGCAGTCTGATTTCCCGCGACTGGTCCGCCAATGCCTGCAAAATCGATTGGCGAATCCACCAAACTGCGTATGAGATGAATTTGAAACCTCTGGTCTCATCAAACTTTTTAGCTGCTTTTATCAAGCCTAAATTGCCCTCGTCAATCAGATCTGGCAGACTCAATCCTTGGTTCTGATACTGCTTTGCTACAGAAACAACAAATCTAAGATTTGCGCGCGTCAATTTATCCAATGCCTTTTGGTCGCCTTGTCTGATTCGCTGAGCCAACTCAACTTCCTCATCTGTTGAAACGAGGGCCTCTTTGCCAATTTCCTGTAGATACTTTTCGAGTGATTGACTGGTGCGATTGGTGATTGATTTTGAAATCTTTAACTGTCTCATACAAATTAATCTATTAGATTCTTGTTGCTATTCACGGATAAGTTTTGTTCAAGAAACAACGATTCGGCCGAGATGGTTCACGGGGACAGATATAAAATGCAACGAATCCCGACTGAAATAGCCGGGATTCGTTGCATTTTATAATTGTTATTAACTATAAATACGATTTTAAGAGTCTGCTCTTTTGTCCTTTCAATTTACGGATTGCTTTCTCTTTAATTTGGCGCACACGCTCTCGTGTCAAATCGAATTTGTCACCAATCTCTTCCAAAGTCATTTCCTGACAACCTATGCCAAAAAACATTTTTAAGATTTCGCGTTCACGGTCATGCAATTGGTTCAATGCTCGGTCAACCTCCTTCGACAGCGACTCCTGATTGAGCGAAGAGTCTGCCATGGGGGAGTCGTCGTTGGTCAACACATCAAGCATACAGTTGTCCTCTCCTTCGGCAAATGGTGCGTCTACAGAGATGGAACGACCGGAAACACTGATTGTACTTGAGATTTTCTCTACCGGAATGTCGAGTCGGTTGGCAAGTTCCTCTGCTGAAGGACGACGCTGGTTTTCTTGTTCGAATTTAGAAAGCTCTTTGCTAATTTTGTTTAGCGAACCAACTTGATTCAAAGGTAGTCGGACAATTCTTGATTGCTCTGCCAATGCCTGCAAAATCGATTGGCGAATCCACCAAACTGCATATGAGATAAATTTGAAACCGCGTGTTTCATCGAATTTCTGAGCGGCTTTAATCAAGCCCAAATTACCCTCGTTGATCAAGTCTGGCAGACTCAATCCCTGGTTCTGATACTGTTTTGCTACAGAAACAACAAATCTAAGATTTGCGCGCGTCAATTTATCCAATGCCCGCTGATCGCCGTTTCGAATACGTTGAGCCAACTCAACTTCTTCTTCTACAGAGATAAGGTCTTCTCGTCCAATTTCTTGAAGATACTTATCAAGCGATGCGCTTTCACGATTGGTGATTGATTTTGAAATCTTTAATTGTCTCATTCAGATGTTGTTATTTAAAATCGGATTTTACGTGCAAAGATAATAAAAATTTATCACATAATTGCGGCTTATCCTCCAAAATAAATTTAGTTACAGCAAAAAAGTTATAGAAAAAGTCATCGGACACGCAATGCTATTGATGTATCCGATGACTGTAGTGTTGAGAGAGATGTTTTCTATTCCTTGACCGCTGCAATCAGAGCATTGAAAGCGTCGTGCAACCCATCAGCATTTTTACCGCCTGCTTGTGCGAATCCAGGTTGGCCACCACCACCACCTTTGATTGCCTTTGCTGCCTCACGTACAATTGACACAGCGTTAAGTCCTTCTTTCACAAGGTCGTCTGTAAGCATTACGGTAAGCATAGGTTTCTTCTCCGGACTTACGGTTGCTGCTACAAATGCTGTTTTTGTAGGGGAGGCCTCACGTATGGCAAACGCCACTCCTTTGACAATGTCTGGAATGCGCATACCGCCCAATGATGTCAATTGGATGCCGTTTGGCAGTGTTTCTTTCTTCCCAAGAAGTTGAGAACTAAGGTTCTTGATGCGTTCGATTGCCATGTCTTCAGCATCTTTCCGCAATTCGGCATTTTCAGAGATTGTTTTCTTGACAGCCTTCTTTATATCCGAAGAGTTGAGCAGTGAGCCAACATATTTTATCGTGTTTTGCAACTCGTGGATTGCGTTTTCCACATTTTCGCCAGTTATTGCCTCAATGCGTCGTATGCCGGCGGCGATACTTCCTTCTGAAACAATCTTTATAATTCCAATGTTGCCAGTATTTGGCACGTGCGTACCTCCGCAGAGCTCAACAGAGTCGCCGTATTTGATAACGCGGACTTCTTCCCCATATTTCTCTCCGAACAATGCCATGGCACCCATCGCTTTAGCTTCCGCAATAGGGACATTGCGATGCTCGTCAAGAGCGATGGCGTTACGTACTTTCTTGTTTGCAAGTCGCTCAACTGCCTCTATTTCCTCTTCTGTCATCTTCTGGAAGTGCGAGAAGTCAAAGCGGAGTTCTGTAGGCGATACATATGAGCCTTTTTGCTCCACGTGTGTGCCGAGCACTTCTCTCAGCGCTTCGTGCAACAGGTGAGTCGCCGTGTGGTTGCATGACGTAGCCAAGCGTTTGTCGGTGTCTATTTTTGCGATTATTGCAGCCTGAGGATTTGACGGCATCTTTGTTGTCAAATGAATAGGCAGGTTGTTTTCGCGTTTTGTATCGAATACTTCGATCTTCTCATCGCCTGAAATCAGCCAACCAGTATCGCCGACCTGTCCACCCATTTCTGCGTAGAACGGTGTCTCTTTCAGCACAATCTGATAGAACTCTTTGTTTTTCTGTTTTACCTTGCGGTATCGGAGAATGGATGTCTCACATTCAAATTTGTCATATCCGACAAACTCCGATTCCCCGGCATTGAGTTCAACCCAGTCGGAAGCCTCTATTGCGGCAGCATTGCGCGCACGTTGCTTTTGCTTCGCCATTTCTTCGTCAAACTCTTTGTGGTTGACGGTGAAACCATGCTCTTTCAGAATGAGTTCTGTAAGATCAAGAGGGAATCCATAAGTGTCATACAGCACAAACGCTTCCGTTCCGCTCACTTCTTTTCTGCCATCTGCCTTGGCCTCGTTGACAACCTTGTCGAGAAGTTTGATTCCTGTCTCCAATGTGCGGAGGAATGTGTCTTCTTCCTCTTTAATTACCGTCTTTATCAAATCAGGTTGTTGCTTGAGCTCTGGGTAGGCATCGCCCATAGACTCTATCAGTGTGTCCACAAGACGGTATATGAATGCTTGACGCTGGTCAAGGAATGTGTATGCATACCGAACAGCACGGCGCAGGATGCGTCGAATCACATAACCTGCCTTGGCGTTAGATGGAAGTTGAGCTTCGGCAATAGAGAAGGCGATTGTACGTACATGGTCGGCGATTACGCGCATTGCTACGTCAACCTTCTCGTCTTTGCCATAACTTTTTCCTGACAATTGTGAGATTTTCTGAATCAACGGTTGGAAAACGTCTGTGTCGTAATTTGAGTGTTTTCCCTGCAATGCGCGCACAAGACGCTCGAATCCCATTCCTGTATCGATGACATGCATAGGAAGCGGTTCGAGGCTGCCGTCTGCCTTGCGGTTGTATTGCATAAATACGATGTTCCAGATTTCAATAACCTGGGGGTCGTCTTTATTGACCAATTCGCGGCCAGGCGTTTTGGCTTTCTCCTCAGGTGTGCGCGAGTCAAGATGAATCTCGGAGCATGGACCGCAAGGACCGGTTTCACCCATTTCCCAAAAGTTGTCGTGTTTATTGCCGTTAATGATGTGGTCGGAGGATACATGCTTCAGCCAATATCCGGCAGCTTCATCGTCGCGTGAAAGGCCTTCTTCTGGAGCTCCCTCAAACACAGTCACATATAAATCGTCCGGATTGAGATGCAATACGTCCACAAGATATTCCCACGCATAATCGATGGCTCCTTCTTTGAAATAGTCACCGAACGACCAATTGCCAAGCATCTCAAACATCGTGTGGTGATATGTGTCAAGTCCCACTTCTTCCAAGTCGTTATGTTTACCGCTTACGCGCAAGCATTTTTGAGAGTCTGTGGCTCGTTTGTATTTCGGCGGGACGTTGCCCAATATGATGTCCTTGAACTGGTTCATTCCGGCATTTGTAAACATCAATGTCGGATCGTCTTTGATGACCATCGGTGCAGAAGGCACAATCTGATGGCCTTTGCTGTGGAAGAAATCTTTAAAAGATTCTCTAATTTCTTTTGCTGAATACATATCGTAATATAAACTTTCGTTTGAAATCAAGTTTTTTGAACGAGAATTAACTCTCATTTTATCTTGCAAAAGTAATCATTTTATTACTTTTGTAAAAGAAGAATCCACCCTAATGCGTAGCACTGAGAAAAAATATTATAAAATCAAAGAAGTTTCGGAAATGCTTGACATCCCCATCTCAACATTGCATTTCTGGGAACGGCAGTTTACGGTATTGTCTCCTCGACGGTCGAGAGGCAATGATAGGCTGTATACGACCGACGATATTGAAAAAATCAAGATGGTGCATTATCTTGTAAAGGTGCGCGGCATGAAGCTTGCCGCCGCCCAAGAACAGATTCTGCACAACCGCAAAAATGTGTCAAAAAGACAAGAGGTGGCGGAACGTCTTGAGGAAATAAAAACCGAACTGCAATCGTTGGCTGACGCATTGGACGGCATTTGGAAACGAGGCCGTGAAAACAGCCCCGTCTCCGAATAGCTATCTGTCAGTCATCAAAACGCTTTAGGATGTTTTGATAAGCGTCGATGCGTCGATCACGCAGAAACGGCCACCAGCGTCTCACCTGTTCGCTTCTTGTCAAATCTATTGCAACAATTTTCTCAGCCTCGCTGTCGGTAGCGGCTTCATCAATCAGCTCGCCTTGAGGTCCCGCTACAAAGCTTGTGCCCCAAAATTGGATTCCGTTGGTTGCATTCGACGGGTCGGGTTCGTGTCCAACTCTGTTTACTGCGACAACAGGCAGCCCGTTGGCTACAGCATGTCCTCTCATGGACAACATCCATGCTTGTCGCTGACGCATTTTTTCCGCTTCATCGTCTGAGCTTTCCCATCCGATGGCGGTGGGGTATATCAATAATTCTGCGCCTTTCAATGCCATCAATCGAGCCGCTTCCGGATACCACTGGTCCCAACAAACCAATACACCAAGTTTTCCGACAGATGTCTGGATTGGTTCAAAACCTATATCCCCGGGCGTAAAGTAGAATTTCTCATAATATGCCGGATCGTCAGGAATATGCATCTTGCGATATTTCCCGGCAACGGATCCGTCTTTTTCAAAAACAACGGCGGTGTTGTGATATAACCCCGGCGCTCTGCGCTCAAACAGCGATGTCACAAGCACTATGCCGCATTCTTTTGCCACGTTGGAATAAACACCTGTTTCTTCGCCGTTAATGTCTATCGCCAAGTCAAAATTGTCGACGCTCTCCGTTTGGCAGAAATACAAGCTGTCGTGCAATTCTTGCAGCACCACAAGTTGCGCGCCGTCGTTTGCCAAGCGTTTTATTTTTGCGACAAGGTTTTCTCTATTCTTGCTTATGCAGGCGCTGTTGGCTTGCTGAATGTATCCTAATTTGATGATTCTGCTCATATATTCAATGAATTTTTAGGGAACTGCATGGTAACGCAATGGAGCGATCCGTGCTGTTTTATCAATGCTCGGCAGTCAACGCCGAGAACCTTTCTGTCTGGAAATGCAGAGGATATTATGCTCATAGCTTCGCTGTCGTTGCTTTCCTGACCGTAAATAGGGACAAGAACAAATCCATTTCCAATAAGAAAATTGGCATATGTTGCTGGCAGCCGCTCCCCGTCGGCAAAGATAGGGGCGGGTAACGGCAATGGGAGCAACTTATACTTTGCTCCGTCTGCGGTTGTGAAACTTTGGAGCTGACATTCCATGGCTTTCAACTCTGCGAAATGCTCGTCACGTTCATCATCGGTTGAAACATACAGAATGGTGTCGTTTGGCGCCAATCGCGCCAAGGTGTCTATGTGGCTGTCGGTGTCGTCGCCACTAAGGTAGCCATGGTCAAGCCACAACACTCTGCTTATGCCGAAGACCTTTTCCAAGTACGCTTGTATTTCCTCTTTGGATGATTGGCCATTTCTATTCTTGGAAAGAAGGCATTCGCTAGTGGTGAGCAGCGTTCCTTTGCCGTCGCTCTCAATGGACCCTCCCTCAAGGACAAAATTCAAGTTGTTTGAATATTCCCCCTTAAACATTCCGGAATCGAAAAGACGGGATGTTATAAGATTGTCTTTGTCGGCGGCAAATTTCAGACCCCAACCGTTGAACTTGAAATCGTTGACCACGGGGCGGTTTCCGCGAAGCGTGGTTATGGAACAAGTGTCGCGTGCCCAAGTATCATTTGTCGGACATTTGACCACGGATATCAACTCGTTGCTGAATGATATGCCGCTGCTGTCGTCAGGGTCTGCTATGACGATGACTCTTTCGCCTTGGTCAGCAATGGCGTTGACTATCTCTTTGTAGCAAGAGACAACTTCTTCCAGCATATATGACCAATCTGTTCCGGCATGTGGCCACGCAAGCATTATGGCGTCTTGTTCCGCCCATTCGGCGGGAAGGATTGCGCGTTCGTTGTTATTCGTCATATTCTGTAAGGGAATCAAATGCAGATTCGTGATTGTCCAAGTATTCGTGACAATAATCAACAAACGCTGTGCGTTCGCGGTAGCCCATATCGTCACACCATTCCTTAAAATAAGCCTTAAGCGCCTCGTCCTCGAAAATCAGACGTTTAAACTCGCTCTCGGCAATGTCTATACTCCCAAACCTGACCAGTAGTTCCTGAATCATTGATGAAATATCAGTCATAGTTTCAATAGTTTTATACGTTTCCCAAAAATAGCCATATTTCCTCTAACTTCCAAACTTTATAAAAAAATAAGCACACGTAATTGAGCGTGCGCTTATTTTTATTTTGATGTAAGTTGTGTCTTATTCAGAAACCACCTCGAAAGGAATTTCTACAGAAACTTCTTTGTGGAGTTTCAAGAGAGCCTTGTAGCTACCAACTTCCTTCACAGCCTCTTTGAGAACGATAAGTTTGCGGTCTACGTTGAAACCCAACTTCTCGAGAGCCTCTGCAATTTGAATATTGTTTACTGAACCAAAGATTGTGCCGGTAGAGCTTGTCTTTGCTCCGATAGTCAAAGCAACGTCCTTCAAAGACTCTGCCAATGCCTCAGCGTCGGCTTTGATTTTAGCCAGCTTGTGGGCTCTTTGCTTCTGGTTTTCTGCCAAAACTTTAAGCGCCGATTCGGTAGCGATAACAGCTTTGCACATTGGGATAAGGTAGTTTCGACCGTAACCGCTCTTAACTTCTACAACATCGTCCTTGTAGCCAAGATTTGCGATATCTTCTTTTAATATGATCTTCATAATTGTAATCCTTCTTTTAATGTTATTTCATCAAGTCAGTCACGTAAGGAAGAAGTGCAAGATGACGGGCGCGTTTTACGGCCTGTGCCACTCTTCTCTGGAATTTGAGTGAAGTTCCCGTGATGCGACGAGGAAGGATTTTGCCTTGCTCGTTCAAGAATTTCTTGAGGAATTCAGGATCTTTGTAGTCGATATACTTAATGCCACTCTTTTTGAAACGGCAATATTTTTTCTTTTTGACATCTACTGAAAGCGGAGTCAAGTATCTGATTTCTGATTGTGGTTGTGCCATGATTAATCCTCCTTTGTTTCGTTGTTGTTAGACTTAGCTGCGCGAAGACTTCTGCGTTTTTCAGCGTATTCTGCAGCATACTTGTCAAGACGGAATGTCAAGAAACGGATAACTTTCTCGTCGCGACGATAAGCTGTCTCAAGTTTCTTCACAACCTGCGGTTCTGCATTGAACTCAACAAGGCAATAGAAGCCTGTGCTTTTTTTCTGAATAGGGTATGCCAACTTGCGGAGGCCCCAGTTCTCTTCATTTACTATTTCTGCACCATTTTTAGTGAGAACAGCAGTGAATTTTTCTACCGCTTCCTTCATCTGAGCATCAGACAAAACGGGAGTTAAAATGAAAACGGTTTCGTACTTGTTCATAATTAATTGATTAGTTTTTAAATTTGCGGCACAAAGGTATGAATTTTTCGCTGTTTACGCAAACACTTTTTGTGAAGATGCAATAAAAAAATGAAAATTTAACAATAAATGGTCGTTTTGATGGATTTTGAGCTACATGTCACTGATTTCCGCATGAAGTTTTGACGGGATTCTAAAAAAATAACTAAATTTGCACATTTGTAAAGCGAAAAATCTATTAAATGGAAATAACAGCAACGCAATTAGCGACTATTATAAGAGGTGAAATCGAGGGCGACGGCTCTGTGAAGATATCCTCTTATTCTAAAATCGAGGAGGCTCAAGAGGGTTCTTTGTCATTCTTGGCCAATCCTAAATACACGCATTTTGTATATACGACAAAGGCATCTGTTTTGTTGGTGCGCAAAGATTTTGTACCTGAGCAGCCTATAAAAGCGACACTGATAAAGGTGGACGACCCGTATGCCACTTTGGCGGAGTTGCTCAATTTGGTGCAAGCATCGGCTCCTGTGAAATCCGGAGTGGAGCAGCCCGTATATGTTTCGGATGGCGTTGATTTGCCAAAATCAATTTATCTTGGTGCATTCTCTTATATCGGCAAGGATGCCAAAATAGGAGAGAACGTAAAAATATACCCTCAGTGCTATATTGGCGACGGTGTTGTTATTGGAAACAACACGACTCTTTACGCAGGCGTTAAAATATACCAGGGGTGCGTTGTCGGCGAGAATTGCATTCTCCATTCGGGAGTTGTTGTGGGAAGCGACGGCTTTGGATTTGCCCCTGAAAAGGACGGCAGTTATCTGAAGATTGCCCAGATCGGCAATGTGGTAATTGAAGACAATGTAGAAATAGGCGCCAACACCACTGTCGACAGGGCTACGATGGGCTCGACAAAAATCCATAAAGGCGTGAAGTTGGACAATCTTATACAAGTTGCGCATAATGTTGAAATCGGCGACAACACAGTTATTGCCGCGCAGACAGGCATTGCGGGTTCGGCTAAGATTGGCAAACAAAATATGATTGGAGGCCAAGTTGGCATCGCCGGTCACATCACAATCGGCGACCGGAACCAAATTGGGGCACAGTCTGGCATCCATACAAGAACAGGCGACGACAAGGTGCTGCTGGGGTATCCTGCGGTTGACGCAAGAGATTTTATGCGCGAAGCTGCATATCGTCGCCGGTTGGGCGACATAATCGCCGACTTGAACACTATAAAAAAAGACTTAAACAAAAAAGACAACAAATAAAAAAGATAATATGAAACAATGTACGTTGAAATCTGCTTTTACCATAAAAGGTAAGGGCTTGCATACGGGCAGGGAAATTGAAGCGACATTCAAGCCTGCTCCAGACAATTTTGGGCGGAAATTCCTTCGCATTGATGTTGAAGGCGCAGCGCCTATCGAAGCTGTGGCTGAGAATGTCGTGGAGACATGCCGCGGAACGGTTATTGCTTCTGGCGACTTGAAAATCTCCACTATTGAGCACGCCATGGCTGCGTTGTATGCTTCCAATGTCGACAACTGCCTCGTGGAGCTGAATGGCCCTGAAGTGCCAATCCTTGACGGCAGTGCAAAAATATTTATGGACAAGATTGAGGAAGTCGGTGTTGTTGAGCAGACGGAAGACGCAGCGGTGTATGTTGTAAGAAACCGCACAACGGTTAAGGACAGCGAGACCGAAGCCTCAATTTGCGTTATTCCCGACAGCGATTTTTGCGTGGATGTAATGATTGAGTTCAACTCGGTTGTACTCTCCAATCAGTTCGCCACTCTTGACTCTTTGGATGATTTCAAGACACAGATTGCTGCAAGCCGTACATTCGTTTTCGTAAGAGAAATTGAAGAGTTGGTCAAACACGACTTGATAAAAGGCGGCGACCTGGACAATGCCATCGTTATTTACGACACTCCGGTGGCGCAGTCGGAGCTTGACAGAATCGCCGATATGATGAACGTGCCAAGAAAGAAAGTGTCAGAGTTCGGATTCATCAACAACGACGAGCTGGTGTTTAAAAACGAGCCGGCACGCCACAAACTTCTTGATGTGGTTGGCGACGTGGCTTTGATTGGCAGACGTGTGCAGGGCCGTATTATCGCCACTTGCCCAGGTCATACAATCAACACTACATTTGCGAAAAAGGTGAGACGCGAATTAAAGCGTCAGGAGGTTCAGGCCCCGGTCTACAATCCAAACGAGACCCCGATTATGGACGTAAACCGTATCAGAGAGTTGCTTCCACACAGATATCCGTTCTTGTTGGTTGACAAGATTATCGACAAATCCGACAAATATATTGTTGGAGTAAAGAACGTGTCGGGCAACGAACCATTCTTCCAAGGCCACTTCCCTACAGAGCCAGTGATGCCTGGTGTGCTTCAAGTTGAAGCCATGGCTCAAACTGCAGGATTGCTTGTCTTAGGCTCTGTTGATAATCCAGAAAGCTATTCTACTTATTTTATGAAGATCGACAACGTAAAATTCCGACAGAAAGTAGTCCCTGGCGACACTTTAGTTTTCCACGTGTCATTCTTGACTGAATTGAGAAGAGGTTGTGCCAATATGAAGGGCTATGCTTTTGTTGGCGATAAAATCGTTTCCGAGGCTGAATTCATGGCGCAAATAATCAAAAATAAATAATATGAAGCAACCATTAGCATACATACATCCGGATGCCAAGATAGACCCAAGCGTGGTCATCGACCCGTTTGTGACAATTGACAGAAACGTGGAAATCGGAGCGGGAACACGCATTGCCAGCAACGTTACAATCATGGAGGGTACAAGGATTGGCAAGAACTGCACGATTTACCCGGGCGCTGTTATTGGTGCGATTCCTCAAGATCTTAAATTCATGGGAGAAAACACGTTGGCTATCGTTGGCGACAACACAACCATTCGTGAATGCGTGACCATAAACAGGGGCACCGCGTCGAAGGGCAAGACTGTTGTTGGCAGCAATTGCCTTATTATGGCTTATTCTCACATCGCCCATGACTGCGTGATTGGGGACAATATCATTATTGCAAACGCTTCGCAGATTGCTGGAGAGGTACAAATCGACAATTTTGCGGTAGTTGGAGGAGGAACATTGATTCATCAATTTTGCCATATAGGTTCTCATGTGATGATACAAGGCGGGGCTTTGGTCAACAAAGACATTCCCCCATATGTAAAAGCTGCCCGTGAACCGATATCGTATGCTGGCGTGAACTCAATAGGCTTGCGTAGACGCGGTTTCACAAATGAGCAGATTCGTGACATCCAGGACATATATCGTTATCTATATCTTTCTGGATACAACAATAGCGATGCTGTGGAGCATATCGAGGCGGAACTTCCTGCCACGAAAGAGCGTGACGAAATCATCTTGTTTGTGCGCAACTCGAAGCGAGGCATTATCAAAGGCTACGTATAGCAAAAAGCCTTAACCGAAGACTTTCGAAAGGGTCGATCTGACAATGTGTTGGGTCGACCCTTTCGCATTGGTGTTTTTTCGAGCCGCAGAGAAGAGGTTGAAATCAGCAAAAGCACTGAAATACCCCGGAGGAGTTGTTGCAATCGATAAAAGAGAACGAGAAGGCGGCAGCGGAAGCACAGAGAGAGGTAGCCGCTTGGAAAGCCATCGTAGGCGAGAAGTCACGCAGAGAGGAAGCCGCCAAGGCGGAAGCGGAGCGCATAGCGACCGAGAAGGCGGAGGCGGAAAGGAAAGCCGCTGAGGAGAGAGAACGTGCTGAGAAAGAGGAGAAGGCTCGCATTGAGGCAGAGAAGAAAGAGGCAGAGAGGATTGCTGCAGAAAAGGCGGAGGAAGAAGCTCGTGTTGAAGCCGAAAGGAAGGCAGAGGAGGAGCGCATTGCTAAGCAGAAGGCTGAGGAGAAGGCTGAGGAGGCGGAATCCGACAAGGAGGAAGCGGAGAAGCGAATGGACGATGAAGAACCAAAGCCCGTAGGGAGTGGTGTGTTTGGAAACATCTACAACCAATTCAAGGGCAAGGTGAAGGAAGCCTTTGATTTCTTGATGAAGCATAAAGGTGGCGACTTGCTCGGTGTGTTCCACAGAAAAGATGTCGGTGACATTGATTTGGTGTGGGGTGACGAGAATGGCGGACTTGCCCATATTCTCAACAAGCACGTTGGAGAGGGTAAGAGTTTCGCCAACGTGGACGAGGCGATGAGCCACATACAAAACATTATAGAAACTGGAAAGAACGATTTTGAGGACGGAGACAAGATTGTGTTCAGAAAGGGGTCTGAATTGGTCACGGTCAGAAAAAACTTCAGAGAGGGAGGGAAAAAATAGCCGACAAAAACTGGGTTTTGACGGCTTATGACAAGGAAGCAGCTGACAATGGCAATCGCGTTACAACCAAAGTCATTGAAGGCAAAGCTACGCCGCACACTGCTTCCGCTGACAAAGGTAGCGAAAAGCCGGAGAAGAAGCAAGAGAAGCAGAGCGTTTTTGACAAGGCTAAGGAGATTGCCGACAAGGCCTACTCTCAACCGGCAACTGCAAAATTATTAATTTGTCGGAAGAAAACATCCTTTGGGGTTTCAAAATTTAGTTTTTTACGTGGCCTGCGGTTGATTTTGTGCTGAATCTTGCGTACAAAGGCATCCGTCAGGGTTGAAAAGTCAGTGCCTTTTGGAATGTACTGCCGTATAAGTTTATTTGCATTCTCGATTGAACCTTTCTGCCATGAACAATATGAATCGGCAAAGAACACGAGGTTCGGATTCTTCGCGCCCTTTGGCGCCAATCCCTTGGGATCAGCTTATGCGCACAGAACTGAGAACCGTTGTCGGTTGTTATGGAGCGTATGGTTTTTCTATAAGGGAACAGCAGCCTGACCACCACTTTAGCCAGCGGCTCGGGATGCTTGCCTTCGGGCAGCCTCTCCATGAGTATCATGTTGGTGCTTCTCTCGGTAAGGGTCAAGATGGCCCCCTTGCCGTCCTTGCCAACCATGGTGTCCATCTCCCAGTCTCCGAAACGTGTCCCGTCGGCTTCTGCCGGGCGTTGGTGGATGCTTACGCGGTCAGGGATATTCTTTACTTTGGTAGTCCGGTTGGGTCGTACATGACGGTTGTATTTCATCTTGTGCCTACAGTAAGAGGCGAGTTCTCCGCTTTGGTCGGCACGGATATGACGATATATCAGCTCGTGGGATATATTCTTGCCACGGCTTTTCATATCCGCCGATATCTGTTCGGGCGACCAGTAATCCTCCTTCAGCAGATCCAGGGCTTCCCAAACGATTGCGGGATCTTTTGCATGGTTGGCTGTGGTACGCTTACGGCGATCCATTGCCTTTGCGTGAGCCTTATCCCACAGATAGTTGCCCTTATCTGTTGAATTACGCCTGATCTCACGGCTGAGCGTTGACTGACTGCACCCTACAAGAAGGGCGATTTCTTTTCTCTTCACTTCTTTTTGCAGTAAGGCAAAAATTTGCGACCTTTGCTCCGAGGTTAATTGTTTATACATATGCAACACAAAATTAGTTAATCTCAGGGAGACTTCGGTCTCCTTTTTTTGTATTGCAAGTTGAAAGTTACCTTTTGCGCGACTTAATATCGGATTGGGGAGGGGCTGTGGGTTTGTGAAGCCCCATCCCCAATCCGCCATTAAGTCTCGTGCGTCAAAAATGTGGTGGCTATTCAGTACGAAAATTTTGCACTTCGTTATTGAATCTCGGGACAGGGGCATAGTCCATTTCTCACGAATGTCTCGATAAGCAAAATACACAAGTTTTTCAAGTGCGGTGTCTGACGGGAACACACCCTTGTTCTTCGTTACTTTGCGCACCTGACGATGATAGCCCTCAACCGTATTGGTTGTATAGATAAGCTTGCGGATTGCAGGAGTATACTGAAAATATTCCGTAAATTCCCCATTCTCAATTAGTTTTGTGCCATTTCTCGACGGTTGTTTCCTCTTGATAATAGCACTCGTCAAAATATTCAAGCCATGAATCGAGCGTGGACTCTGTTATCTGACCTGAAACAATGTGGTCAATGATATATTTCCATGCATCAAGATAATAGTCGAGTTAGTCGCAACTGCCTCCGCAACTATAATTGACATATTCATCGCAAAAATCTTTCTTTTCTGCCAGGTCATTGATAAAATCTTCGCCAAGCGGCTCATTGCATAAGTCGGAAAACACTTCTTCGATTGGATATTCGCCATAAAGAATTGCCTGCGCCTCCGCCGCCGTCAACGGCAACGGCTCCTCCGCCTCGTCAGTAGGGCAATTTTCACAACCGTCCTCCACGGTAAACCGAAACGTGTAATCGCCAGCTTCTATTCCCTTAATTTCTGCCCGAACCTCTGCCACTGCATCCTCATCTTCCACATCAAGAGCCTCCAGTTTCTCGGCAATGTCGCTCAGCTCTTTTGGAACGACATAATTGACCGACGTCACAAAGCCGCCAGGAAACGCCGCTTCGTATGCCAATTTGGAAGTTGTCATTCATTTTCAACGGCAAATTTAAAACCCTTCAGTACAGCCTATATGCAGAGAAGGCGCATTCTGTTGAAGAATGCGCCTTCTTTTTATTTATAAGTATATTTTCTTACTTGCCTTGCAGGGCAGAGATGCTTTCCTTGAGGGTTGCAATCTTCGCCTCAGCGTCGGCTTGCTTTTTACGTTCCATTTCGATAACCTTGGCAGGAGCGTTGTTTACGAATTTCTCGTTGCTGAGTTTCTTCAACACGCTCTGGAGAAATCCTTCCTGATACTTAAGGTCAGCCTCAAGCTTCTTCAGTTCTTCCTCAACGTTGATGTTGTTGCCAAGAGGCACGGCATATTCAGTTGTGCCTACCATAAACGCCGCTGCAGTGGCATCTTTTTCCGACACATTTGCGACTGCCGACAGATTTGCAAGCTTCTTGATGATCGATTCTACCGGCACATTGTCCTCGCCCATCACCTGCAACTCAAGTTCTTCCTTGTTGGGAATGTTCTTCTGCAAGCGCACGGTGCGGATACCGGCGATGATGTCCTTTGCAATGTCCATGTCAGCGATTGTCTGCTCGCTGAACGCGCCAGCCTTAGGCAGCAATGCTGTCATTACGCTCTCGCCGTCTTTGCGCTCGGCGATGTGTTGCCAAAGTTCTTCGGTGATAAACGGCATGAACGGGTGCAACAGACGGAGCAACGCATCGAAAAATCCGAGAGTCGCCTCATAAGTGGCACGGTCGACAGGCTTTCCATAGGCAGGCTTCACCATTTCAAGATACCACGAAGAGAATTCGTCCCAGAACAGTTTGTAGACAGCCATCAACGCTTCCGACAAGCGGAACTTGCCAAACAAGTCGTCGACCTCGGCAAGCGTTTTGTTGAGCACTGCCTCAAACCATTTCACAGCAGTTTTGGCATACTCCGGCTGCTCGATGTCGGCAACCTCCCATCCTTTCACAAGGCGGAAAGCATTCCAAATCTTGTTGTTGAAGTTGCGTCCCTGCTCACAAAGAGAGTCATCATACAGAATGTCGTTTCCGGCAGGCGCTGCAAGCATCAAGCCCATACGCACTCCGTCGGCGCCGAACTTCTCGATAAGCATCAACGGGTCAGGCGAGTTGCCAAGCGATTTCGACATCTTACGTCCCAGCTTGTCACGCACGATACCTGTGAAATACACATTGCGGAACGGCATATCGTTCTTGTATTCGTAGCCAGCCATAATCATACGTGCCACCCAGAAGAAGATGATATCCGGACCGGTAACGAGGTCGGCTGTTGGATAATAGTATTTTATTTCCTCATTGTCAGGATCAAGGATTCCGTTGAACAAAGAAATCGGCCACAACCAAGACGAGAACCAAGTGTCGAGCACGTCCTCATCCTGACGCAGGTCTTCAATCTTAAGCTCTTTGTTGCCTGTCTTTTCCTGAGCAAGGCGCAAAGCCTCCTCGACTGTCTCGGCAACCACATATCCGCCCTCCGGCAAGAAATATGCCGGGATGCGGTGTCCCCACCACAATTGGCGGGAGATACACCAATCCTTGATATTGGTCATCCAATGACGGTAAACGTTCTTGAACTTTGACGGATGGAACTTGATGTCGTCCTGCATCACAGCATCGAGAGCCGGCTTTGCAAGCGAGTCCATCCTAAGGAACCACTGCATCGACAGTTTCGGCTCGATCACAGAGTTTGTGCGTTCTGAGTGGCCCACCTTATTGGTATAAGCCTCAACCTTCTCGAGCAGCCCTGCCTCGGCGAGATCTTTCTCAATCTGCTCGCGCACCGCAAAGCGGTCCATACCCACATAAAGTCCGGCAGCCTCGCTGATTGTTCCGTTGTCGTTGAAGATGTCGATGCTCTTCAAGTTGTGTTTCTCGCCGAGCATATAGTCGTTGACATCGTGAGCAGGAGTCACTTTCAAGCAACCAGTACCGAACTCAACATCGACATAGTCATCCTCAATCACAGGGATTTCACGTCCAACGAGGGGCACAATCACACGTTTGCCTTTAAGATGGGCGTTTTTCGGGTCGTTGGGATTGATACACATCGCCGTGTCGCCCATAATCGTTTCCGGACGTGTTGTGGCAACAATTGCATAGCCGTCCTCACCCACGATTTTATAACGCAGGTAGTAGAGCTTGCCATGCTCTTCCTTGTAGACCACCTCCTCGTCGCTGAGAGCTGTCTGCGCCGCAGGATCCCAATTGACCATACGCACGCCACGGTAAATCAAGCCTTTGTTGAAAAGGTCGACAAACACGTGAAGCACACTCTTCGAGCGCACCTCGTCCATCGTAAACGCCGTGCGGCTCCAATCGCACGAAGCGCCGAGTTTCTTCAGCTGCTCAAGGATGATGCCGCCATGCTCCTCTTTCCATTCCCACGCATGTTTAAGAAACTCATCGCGTGTAAGGTCGGTCTTCTTTATACCTTTCGAAGCAAGACGCGCCACCACCTTCGCCTCCGTTGCAATCGACGCATGGTCGGTTCCCGGCACCCAGAGAGCGTTCTTGCCCTCCATCCGCGCGCGGCGGATAAGGATGTCTTGGATTGTATTGTTGAGCATGTGTCCCATATGGAGCACACCAGTGACATTTGGCGGCGGGATAACGATTGTATACGGCTCCCGGCTGTCGGGAGTCGACTTAAACAAGTCGTGTTTTAGCCAATATTCGTACCATTTTCCCTCTACTTCCTCAGGGCTGTACTTCGACGCTAATTCGTTCATATTGTCAATAATTTTCAATTTCTATATAAGATGTGCAAAGTTACTCATCTTCGCCGAGAATTTCGATAAAGATTGTTATTATTTCGATTTTTTTGTCCGGTTTTGTCATCCCATGACTAACTTTGTATGAGCAAAACATATTTATGATGAAAAAAGTAGCAAAGATTTTTGTTTGCGGCTTGGCAATGACAGCAGTTTGCATGGCATCTGCCGAAGCCCAGGATTTAAAAGATTTATTAAACGGTCTTGGAGATGTGGTAAAAGAGACCGTGGCACAAAACAAAACAGTGACCGTAGCCGAGCTCAAAGGCACATGGAAGACAACCGGGCCGGCATTGGTGCTGAAATCAGGCAACATTGCCCAGCAGGCTGGCGGTTCGGCTATGACCACTGCAGCCGAAGCCAAACTCAAGCCCTACTACAAAAAGGTGGGACTGCTCAACACTTCCTGTGTTTTCGACTCCGAAGGAAATTTCACGCTCACTGTGAAGAAGGCACCCATCAAGGGCAAACTCACAGCCAACAGCGACGGCACGTTTAAAATGCAACTGCTCTCAACCATCGCCGGACTCACCAACGACGAGCACTCTATGACGGTCTACGTTCAGAAAGTGGGCAACGAGATGTCGATTTCCATGGATGTTAAGAAACTGATGACGATTGTGCAGGCGGTGGCAAAGAAAGGCGACCTGAAGACAATCAACACCGTGACGTCGATGCTGTCGAACTACGACCACATCTGCATCGGCTTCCGCATGAAAAAATAGCTTCCACACAAGCTCCTATGAAAAGAGTTTCCCAACGGAGACTCTTTTTTCTTTTTTTTGCCTATCTTCGCACATACAAACTGACGGATATGAAAAAACTGATACTGCTCATCGTGCTTGCCGCCGCCGCTTACGGAGGCTATAAAATATGGATTTCCGACGGCGAGGTGCTGAACGACTACATTGGCGAAGAGAATGTGATGAAGGCCAAAGAACATCTGTCGGCACTGACCGACAAGCCAGCGACTGCCGACACTGCCACAATTGCAGCCAACTGGTTTGCGACCGGACCTGCGGTCTACCTAAAGTCGGGCAATGCCGTGGGCAACCTCAGCGGGGAAGCCGTGGCCGCCATCGCCGAAAACCGACTGACACCCTACTATGAGCAACTGCAGCTCGAAGACACTCATATTGAGTTTTCCGACGAAAACACCTTTGTCATCTTCGTGCGCGACGTGCCCGTGGAAGGACGCCTTGACAGGATTTCAGGCAACAGTTACAACCTTTCGCTCCACTCATCGCAGGTACGCATTCCGGCTGCCTACAGCAACCAGAAGGCTTATCTGCAGAAAGACGGTAACCGCATGACGCTCACCGTCGACGTCAAACAACTTATCGGATTGGTGTCGGCGGTTGCCGACAACGCCGACAACGCCACGTTTAAAATGGCTATGCGGCTGACACGACAATACGACAACGTGTGCTTAGGATTCCACTTCAAGCGCGCCGAGCATCCCGGCAAATGAGCTGCAGCGCCTGCCGCCGACGCTGATGTCGGTGGCTGACACAACAGACACCTCCACCTTGCCGTCGTCACCCACAGCATAACCGCTGCGGAGCAACGCATTTGTTGCCCAATGACTCAACGACGGGTCGCTGCAACGCAATGCCACCGACCTATGTCCGGCAGGCAGCACCGCGGCAAACTCTCCTGTCAGCATATCGAAGGTCACCGAGCGCGAGAGAAACAGTTCATCCAACCGTCCCGAAAGCACCAAATCCTCCGTCTGCCCGTCAACGATTACGCCCCCTGGCAAAAGCAGCCACAAGCGGTCGCTGAGCGACAACGACAACGAGACGTCGTGCGACGACAGCAGTATGGCCTTGCCTTCGTTGTAAGCCAGACGGTGAAGCAGCTGCAACACGTCGACACGGCTTGCCACATCGAGAAACGAGGTAGGCTCATCGAGCAGGATTACGGGTGTCTGCTGCGCCACAGCGCGCGCAATCATCGCTTTCTGGCGCTCGCCGTCGGAAAGTTCGGCGACAAATTTTTCAGCCTTATGGCTTATTCCCACCGCCTCCATCGCCTCTGCCACAATCTCACGGTCGCTGCTGTCAAGACGCCCGAGGAATCCCGTGTAAGGCTGACGCCCGAGTCCCACAAGTTCCTCAACAGTCAATCCGCCGGCTTGAGTGCGGTCGGTCGACACGACGCTCACCATCTTGGCCAACTCCTTGCGGCTCATTGATTTCAACGATTTTCCATCGACAAGCACCTCTCCCAGCAGCGGCATCTGCGTCCCGGCAATGGTGCGCAGCAAGGTTGACTTGCCGGCACCGTTTGCGCCAAGCAGACTCACAAGCTGTCCGCCGCAAAGCGACAGGCATGCGTCAGCCACCACAACATTTGTCTTCTTGTCCACAACATATCCGGCAGACACGTTTTTAATTTCGAGCAAGCGTTTCATCTCTGTCAGTTGAAATAGAATATCTTACGGCGGTTGATTATCACGTAAAGTATCACCGGCACACCGACAATCGGCGTGATTGCATTTATAGGAATCATTCCGTTGTCCATCGGCAACACACTCACCAGCGTGCACGCCATCGCCACAACCGCGCCGGCAAGGATAGCCACTGGAATCAACCGGTAGTGGTCGGACGTGCGGAGCAGCAGACGCGACACGTGGGGCACCACAAGTCCGATAAATCCTATAGGACCGCAGAATGCCGTGACAACAGCTGTAAGCAGTCCGGTGACCACAAGCAGCACATTGCGCGTGGAGCGAAGGTTGACGCCAAGGTTTTCAGCATAACGTCTGCCCAGCAGCAAGGCGTTGAGCGGCTTTATCAGCAGCAACGAGGCGGCAAGCCCCACAACCACAACAGCGGCAAAAACCGGCAATTGGCGAAGCGTGACTCCGGAGAAATTGCCAAGCCCCCATATCACAAACGAATGCACACCCTCTTCTGTGGCAAAGAAATTAAGCAACGAGATTGCCGACGAGGCGATATAACCTATCAAGATACCAACAATCAGCAGCATCGTGCTGCTCTTCACAATGTTCGACATCACGAGCAGCAAAGCCATCACAACCATCGCTCCCACAAATGCGCCGGTAAGCGTGGCTACATATCCGCCAGCGGCGACACCAAGTACAGTGGCGAACGAGCTGCCGAACGCAAGCATAGCGCATCCGGCACCCAGACTTGCCCCCGTGGAGATGCCAAGAATCGAGGGGTCGGCGAGCGTGTTGCCAAACAGGGTCTGCAACAGCAGTCCCGACACGGCGAGCGCACCTCCGGCAAGCGCAGCCGTGACGACAAGCGGCAGCCGACTTTCGAATATTATAAAATTCCACGGCTCATAGTCTGACGGACGACCGGTCAGAATGCGCCACACCTCAACAGCCGGCACATCGACTGTGCCCACAAGCAGAAGCGACAAAGCGAGAGCGACTATCGCAAAAACGAGCAAAGCCGTCACTATACGGAAACGTGCCATCTATCAATCCCCCATCGGTTTATAATATTGCAACGAGTAGTCAGGCAACAAGTCGGGATGAAACAGTTTCACGTATTCGCGAAGCAGACGCTCGGGGTGGAACGGTGTTTCCTCAAAAATCCCGCTTGTGGCGGAATCGACATAATAGACTCCATGATTGGAAAACGCGCTGAAACGGTCGTTGTGCGGATAAATCGCAAGCATTGACTTGCGGTCAAGCGTCTGTCCGTAGACGGTGACAAGCCAGAAGTCGGCTTTCTGAGCCTTGTCGAGCACCTGCGGAAAGTCGAGCGACAACGATCCAGTCGACTGGTCGGCAGCCCATGGATATGCTGCGCCGGCATCGGCATAAAGCGAAGCCTTGTAGCTTTTGCCTCCTGGCACATACCATACTCCGTTGATGGCATATTCTGAAATAACCATAGGATGCTTGTCGGCTTTCTGAGCAACAGCCTTCACCGCGGCATAATCCTTAGCCACCTGAGCATAGACCTTCGCTGCCTGGCCGCTCTTGCCGAAGAGCAGTCCGATAAACTCAATCCAGCGTGCGCGGTTAAGGGGCGTAGACTCCATATAGTCTGCCATCTCAACAATAGGTATTCCCATATTGCCTATCGCTCCATAACCGCTGTTCTGCATCGGCGACAGGAATATGGCCTCCGGTGCGGCACTGACGATACGTTCAGTGGATGGCGACATCGACGAGCCGCAGTCGGATATCTTTCCAGATTTCAAACCGGCAACCACTTCGGGTGTCTTGAAATACTGTGCATCGAGCACTCCGACGATGGCATTTCCGCAGCCCAGCTCCACAATCGGACGGGCATACACATCACTATAGACCACCGCCGAGCGCAACGGCACTTTTATCACCGTCGCATCGGGAAGCCCATCGGGAAGCGGCTTGTCACGTGGCACAAGCGCATAGCGGTGAAGTGTCTGTCCTGCCTTCCACGGATCGCGCACGGTCACCAGCGTATATCCGTCTTTCTCCTCTATGCCGAGCAGCTCCGACTCGATTTTTTTCTCTCTACCGCATCCTGCCAGCACGAGCACCGCCAGCAACAGCATAAATATCCTTGTTCTCATCGATTATATTTTTTCACTGATTAAAAAATAAGCAATACAAAGGTAGTCCAATGCCGACTACAAACAAAATATGCCTTTTGAAAATTTCACAATAAAAAAACATCCCAGAAACTTCACAGCCTCCGAGATGCCAAAATTCACACATGAAACAAATCTTATTTTCTTGCACTTGTAATGCCATTGTCAAGGACGGCCTCCGCCAAATGCAGTGCCTACTATACCGACACTGCCATACAATATAACGTATCGCCATCCATCGTAAAAAAAACATTTACGTATGTCGAAATGTTCACTTTCCAAACAGAGATTACGCAACTCCTGCATTCCGCCATCAACACGAGTCATCACAAGCGAAGTTTCCACCTGCGACGACACCGACATTGCCAGCAACAATGCTGGAACAACAAACATCCTTTTCATAATCAAAACTTAAAAATCCAAACCTAAAGCCATTGTATCACCACAAAAGTAATACACACACCTTGTAAAAACAATACTTTTGATATTTTTACTGCGTTTTTACCGACAAATTGACAGTTTTGCACGAAAAACCCCGAAAAACTTCGCAGCCTCCCGGGGATCATCACACATAAAACAAATCAATATGAAATAAAATTCTTTTAATCTATTCGCTTATCAAACCATGCCAATTGCCGACAAAACATCTGGAATTTGCCAGAGAAGCTTTGCCTGGACATTGCATCTATTTTTCAAACCTCCTTTTTCAAAATCTATATATCCTACCTCTTTTCGACGGCAAATTTATCACTTTGTAAACACAATTCCAAACAAATCCAACAAAATGTCACATTTTATCGACAAAAGATTGTCTTTTTCCATTTTTAAAGATTTGGATTCGTTTTTTTAGATTTCAAAATCAGAGAAATCCGGAGTGCCGGCAAGCAAAGAGGCGCAAAAAACCAGACGCGTATACACACAAAAAGAACCGTTATCGCAAAAATACGACAACGGAACTATTCGTTCTGCGTAACCCTATTAAAGTATTACTTATTGATAGAGTGAGAAACCGACAGACGTGCACGACCTTTAGCACGACGGCGAGCAAGCACCTTGCGTCCGTCGGCAGTCGACATTCTTAAACGGAAACCGTGTTTGTTCACTCTCTTTCTGTTCGAAGGTTGGAATGTTCTTTTCATTTTTGTATCTTATTTCGTTATTATTCAGTATTTCGGACTGCAAAAGTAACCATTAATTTCCTAAAAACAAAGCAATCAGTCCAAATATTTCAGAAATATTTTCACATTCTTCTGATTTTCAAACCGATACATTAGCGCAAACGGTCGCAATCGTGGATGATTTTATAGTCTTTTTGGATACGGCTCTTCGCCATCAGCGTGCAGGCAAGCGCAAGCACAGGCAGCGGAGCTGTCATCGTGAATCTCGGCTCAACAACCGCCATAAAATATCCGCCAGCCACAACGGCAATTTCCGCCAACATGAGCAGAACGCCTACAGAACACAGCATTTGCTGCATTTTCAGGTTTTTAAACTTAGTGATTGTGACAAGCAAAAACACTGCAATTGCGGCGGCAAGCACACGTGCCACCAAGACAGCGCCGCCCAATTCAACCACCGGCTGCGCAACACGCAACGGCTCGACCGCCGGGAACGCCGCCGCCAAAGCCATCGCTATCACTGAAATAAGCAGATAAACCGTCTGCCAACGTTGTAGTACCATATTCTATTTTTTCTGCAAATTTACTATTTCCTCCAAATCCTGACAACACCTCGCCAACTTTTGCAATGACTTATGGCAAGATTTTTGCTCTTTATTTGTATATTCGCAAATAAATTCAATATACGACAATGACCGACTTCCACAAAAAAAGCATTCAATCGCTGCTTTCCGAGAAACGCCTTGCTGAGGCGTTCGCCGAACTGCGACAGACGGCACAGACGCTGCAGAACTGGCAATTGAACAACCGGCTCGACGAGCTGGAGGAGTCATACAAATATATGATCCGCTATGTTGCAGACGGATGCAACGACCCTCAACGCGAGGAAATCCACAACGGCATCACCGCAAAACTGATGGAGCTTGCCGACATTACCGAACAAGAGCTGACAGTGCAGAACTCGCCTAAACTATACTACGAGACGCTGCGCATGGAGCGCAAGTACCCCAGAAGTCTGGAGGCGCTGCTCGAGGCATACCGCGAATGCGCCGACAAGACAGCATTGTTCTACGAGCTGCCGGCAGACAAACGCGACAGTGACCAGGAGAGGACACTGCTAATGGAGAAAGAAAAAGCCGCCAACGCTGTTTTCAAGCATATATGGGTCACTTTTCCCGTGACCGCCAACGAAGCCGGCACGCTCGACAAGCTGTTTGCCGACGCAGACGCCACGGCAGAAATAAAGGAATTGGCGATGGCGGCGACAATGCTCAGTCTGCTCGAGCACTACAGCGAGCACCTTCTGCTGTCGCTGCTCGACCTCTATGCCGCAAACGCTTTCAACGACGCATCGCTGTCAATGAAAGCGCTGTGCTGCGCGCTGATTGCCATGCACTGCCACCGCGAAACCATACAGCACTCAAGCGCCATCTCTCTGCGTATTGCCAACATTGCCGACAGCGAGCGCGGACGCCGCGACATCATGACCGTGTTTCTGCAATTCATCCGCAGCCGCTCCACTGAGAGAATCAGTCAGAAGGTGCGCGACGAATTGGTGCCTAAACTGATGAAACTAAGTCCGGAGATGCGGCGCAAGATGCGCGACGGGTTTTCAGACGACATCGAAGAAATGGCAAAAAACCCCGACTGGCAGGAAATGCTCAACGAGTCGGGCATCACCGACAAGATGCAGGAGCTGAGCCGTATGCAGGCTGAAGGCAGCGACGTGTTTCTCAGCTCGTTCGCCAGGCTGAAGAGCTTTCCATTCTTCAACGACGTGGCGAATTGGTTTGTTCCGTTCACACCACGCCACTCGAGCATATTCCGCGTGTTTGCCGGCAACAGCGGCAGCATGTTGCTGTCGATGGTTGACCGCACAGGTGCATTCTGCGACAGCGACAAATTCTCATTCGCCCTGTCGGTAGCCACGATGCCCGACCAGCATCGCTCGATGATGATGGCACAATTCGACGAGCAGCAGGAGCAGGTCATCAACGAAATGGCAGACAGCCTCCCCAACCCCGACAAGCAGCGGGAGAACATCGCCAACAAATATGTGCAAAGCCTATACCGCTTCTTCAACCTGTTTCGCAGCCGCAACGATTTCTACAACCCGTTCTCGACAAGGCTCAACCTTATTGACGTGCCGTTTGTCAGCGACGCCCTTTCCGACACAAAAAGCCTGCGGCTGATTGCCGAGTTTTATTTCAGCATGCAATGCTACACCGACGCGCTGTCGACATTCGGCAAAGTGTTGAAACAAGACTCGCCTACAGCCTCCGACTATCAGAAGACTGGCTACTGCCACGAGCAACTGAAACAATACGTGCTTGCCACCGCCGACTATGAGAAAGTCGAGCTGCTCAAGCCCAACGATGTGTGGACCCTCAAGCATCTGGCTCTTTGCTACAGGGCCGTAAACGACACGGAGAAAGCCATCGCCAACTACAAACGCGCGGAAGCGCTGCAGCCCGACAATGTGGCGCTTGCCAACAATATTGCCAACTGCCTGCTTGAAGGCGGACGGATTGAGGAGGCGTTGAAATACTTCTTCAAAGTGGACTATCTGGCATCAAAAGGAGAACGGACAATGCGCCCCATCGCCTGGTGTTCGTTCCTGATTGGAAACTACAACCAAAGTGTGGACTACTACAACCGCATCATCGCCAAGCAGCCCGGCGCAAACGACTACATCAACCGCGGACATGCCCTGCTGTGCAGCGGACAGGTGAAAGACGCCGTGGCAAGCTATATGGACGCCGTTGACAAATCAGGCGGCAGCGAGGTGCTGAAAACACTTGACGACGACCGCCACTACCTGCTCGACGCCGGAGTGGACAAACTCACCATCGCGCTGATATTCGACAAAATCCGATACAAAGGTTTGGGCACTTCGGAAAATATGTAGTAAATTTGCAAAAACATCAGTTATTATAAAAATATGAATTTCAAATCATTAATCATTCCATTATTATTTACAGCACCAATAATGACAAACGCTGAAAATATATTCTTTGAGGAATTCAAAACGACACACAACGTTGTGCCGTTCGACAGAATCGAGAAGAGTTTCTATGAGGAAGCAGTCGATTCAGGTATCAAACAAGCAGACCGCGAAATCGAGGTTATCGTCAACCAGCGCTCGCGCCCTACGTTTGAAAACACTATCGAGGCGCTTGAGAATGCCGGAGAGATGCTCAACCGCACGCTGCTCACATTCTATCCAATCCTGTCGGCCGACGGCGACGAGGAAATGAACCAGATTTCGCTGCGCATCGCCCCGAAACTGGCTGAACACAGCGCAAACATCTCTCTCAACGAGAAGTTGTGGCAACGCGTAAAGGAGGTCTACGAAAACCGCGACAAACTCGACCTCAACACTGAGCAGAAAACGCTGCTCAAAAACACCTACGACTCGTTTGCCCGCAGCGGTGCAAACCTTGAGGGCGCCGACCGCGACGCTTATCGCAAGCTTCAGGCGGAATTGTCGGAACTGACGCTCAAATTCGAGCAAAACACGGTGAAATGCACTGCCGCGTATGAATTGTGGCTCACAAAAGACGACCTTGCGGGTCTGCCGGAAAGCACGGTGGAGGCTGCCGCTCTTGCCGCCAAGGAAAAAGGCAAAGAGGGTCAGTATCTTATCACGCTGCAACAGCCCACATACATGGCGTTCATGAAATACTCCTCACGCCGCGACCTGCGCGAGAAGCTGTACAAGGCATACAACACGCAATGCGTCGGCGGAGAATTTGACAACACAAAAATCCTGAGCCGCATCGCCGAAGTGCGCTACGAGATCGCCAAACTGCTTGGCTACAACACGTATGCCGACTACAGCCTTGAGGACACCATGGCGCAAACTCCTGCCAACGTCTACAAATTGCTCAATCAACTGCGCGACGCCTACAAGCCGGCATGGAAAAAGGAGTTGAAAGAGCTGACCGACTATGCTCAGAAACTCGAAGGCAAGAAAATCCAGCTCCAGAACTGGGACTACTCATACTATGCCAACAAGCTGAAAAACGAGAAGTACTCTTACAATGACGAGGAACTCCGTCCTTACTTTGAGCTCAACAACGTAATCAAAGGTGTGTTCGGTCTTGCAACGCGTCTCTACGGCTTGCACTTCACCGAAAACCAGAACTATTCGGTATACCATCCGGAAGTAAAGTCGTTTGACGTGACCGACGCCGACGGCAACTTCGTCGGTGTGCTCTACACCGACTTCTTCCCACGCGACACCAAGCGTTCAGGCGCATGGATGACTGAATTCCGCCCGGAGCGCATCGTCGACGGCGTCAGCCAGCGTCCGCACGTAACTCTGACAATGAATTTCACAAAGCCTACAGAAACAAAGCCTTCCCTGCTTACGTTCTATGAGGTGGAAACGTTCATCCACGAGTTCGGACACGGTCTGCACAGCCTGCTCGCTCAGACTAAATATCAATCAATGTCGGGAACCAACGTGTACCGCGACTTTGTGGAAGTACCGTCGCAATTCAACGAGAACTTCTTGACACAAAAAGAATTCCTCGACAGTTTTGCACGCCACTACCAGACAGGCGAGGCTATTCCTCAGGAGCTTGTCGACAAGGTGATCAAGTCATCACAATTCGGCGCGGCGTATGCCTGCCTGCGCCAGCTCAGCTTCGGCTACCTCGACATGGCATACCACACAACGACAGCGCCTGTGACCGATCCTATCGCGTTCGAACGCGAGGCGATGAAGCAAGTGCAGATGTTCCCGGCCGTTGACGGATGCATCATGGCACCGCAGTTCAACCACATCTTCTCTGGCGGTTATGCCGCAGGCTACTACAGCTACAAGTGGGCAGAGGTCATCGAAGCCGACGCTTTCCAATATTTCAAGGACAACGGAATCTTCAATCCTGAAATTGCCAAGTCATGGAAGGACAACGTGCTTAGCCGCGGCGGCACAGAAGCCCCTATGGTGCTCTACAAGCGTTTCCGCGGTCAGGAGCCTACAATCGACGCTCTGCTGATTCGCGACGGCATCAAAAAAGAAACTAAAAAGAAGAAATAATCAATATTTCTTCGCAATCCCACCAAAACGAAAAGGCGCCCAAACGGCGCCTTTTCTATTTTGTTTTTCTGAACTACGTTTTCAATCCAACTCGCCGTCAAGCATTTTCTGACATCCGGCTTTCATAGTCTCACGACAAATGCTCCACTCGCGACGTATCCTTGCTGAACGTATATCCGTTTGCCTGATGGGTGGCAAGCACAAGCACTTCGGCAATCTGCACATGCTCCGGCGCGTTGGCGGCATACAGCACCACGTCGGCTATGTCGTCGCCGTTGAGCGGATGGATGCCGGCATAGACGCTGTCGGCTTTCGACTTGTCGCCACGGAAACGCGTGACGCTGAAATTGGTTTCCACAAGTCCAGGCTTCACGTTGGTGACGCGCACACAGGTGTCGACAAGGTCGATGCGCAAGCCGTCGGAAAGAGCCTTCACAGCCGCCTTCGTGGCGCAATACACATTGCCTCCGGCATAAGCCTGGTCGCCCGCAACGCTGCCTATATTGATTACGTGCCCGTGGTTGCGTTCCACCATGTGTGGCACAACGAGGCGCGTCATCGTAAGCAATCCCTTGATATTGGTGTCGATCATTGTTGACCATTCATCGATGTCGCCCTCAAATTCTTTGTCAAGGCCGAGAGCAAGCCCGGCGTTGTTGACCAACACGTCAATGTCGCGCCAACGTCCAGTAAGGCTGTCGAGAGCCTCCTGCGCCGCCTTGCGGTCGCGCACGTCGAAAGCAAGCGTAGTCACCTCCACTCCTTCCAATTCAGCCTTCATAGCCTCCAACTTTTCCTTGTTGCGCCCGGTCAGCACCAAATCGTAGCCGCTGCCGGCGAATTTACGGGCACAAGCCTCTCCGATTCCGCTCGTAGCCCCCGTTATCAATGCTATTCTGTTCATTGTTGTCTAAGTTGTTTTTTCAAGGCAAAATTAGCAATAATCAGTAAAAAATGGCACCAACACGAATTTTTTAATTCTTTTGTTGCCCACCAGAGCCATTGCCGCCACCCTTCATCACGTCGTCGTTGCTGATTGAGCGTTCCGTGCGTTTCACGTTTACATTCATACTGCCAAGCCTCCATGACAGGCTGACTCCGAAGCGGCATGCATAATCCTTGTAATGCGACGTCTGCCGATAAGTGTCGGTGACAGTTGTGCTTGAATATTTTTTCCATGCCGAAAAGAAGTCGCTCGCAAAGAGAGATACCTCCATACGGTCTTCTTTGAGGAATGAGCGGTTGAGCGAAAGTCCGTAGAAATTATATGAGCCCGAACGGCCTTGCAGCGAGATGTAGGGCGTGCCGTATCCGCCGTAAGCCGTAAAATCCAACTTCCACGGCAAACGTTGCTGCAGTTGTGCATAAAGATTGCCACCGAAACCACTGTTGCTTGAACCGAGTTCTTTGCTCCGCAAATCAACATAGCTGCCACTTGCCGACAACATGAAGCTTGTTTTATCAGTGATGTTCCAACTCATCCATACCGACAACGACGTGCGTTGCGTGCGCACATAGTTTCCATAAGTTGAGTTGCGCACGCCATCTTCGTCGACAAACGAATAGCCCGTCACGCCATTGTTGACAAAACTATAGCGCGCGTCGGCATTGAGGTTTACCTTCGAAGTGAAAATATTGTAACTCAAACTGATGCTATGGCTCTTCTCCGTCGACAAGTCCGGATTGCCGTAGCTGACATCGTTGGGCGTCGCCGAAATGCGGAACGGATTAAGGAACCAGATGCCCGGACGGTTCAAGCGCATATTGTAGCCGACGCGGATATTTGACATCTCCGAAAGCCCATAGCTTATGGCCGCCGACGGCACCACATCGTCAAAATTCTTGCTGAAGTTGCGGTCGGGATGACGTTCATATTCCACGTTCATAAACGTATGCTCATAGCGCACACCCGTCTTGAACCCGAATTTCCGTATTTTCAGATTATAATCCGCATATGCCGCCACAATGTTCTGACGCTGGCTGTAGTCAACCGAACTGTCTTCGTCGCCCGGCAAAGAGCCGTCAACCTGCTCCAGCAGCAGCGTCTGGCTGTCGCTGGCATTTTTGCGCGCAATGAACTTCATTCCCGCATCCACATAATGGTGTTCATTGATGGGATTCACATAGTCTACCTGCACGGTGTGCTCCGCAATGTGCGATTTGTTGTCCTGTCCCTGAGCATACGTGAGAAACGGCACTGATACCACATCGGAATACGTTGTTTCTGTCTGTGTCCGCTTCGGTGATTTGTCAAACTTATACGACACTGTCAGCAACTCGTCTTTCTTCTTGAACGAATGCTGATAGTCGACACCTACCGAATGGCTGCCATATTTCGACAAGCTTTTGTCCAACGTATTGTAGGAATAGACCGGCACCTGTGCCGCATCAAGCATTACGAACGACGACGTGCCGTGGCTATTGTCGCGCCATGTGTAGAAATCATAACTGAACGTCACAAGATTGAGCGAGTCTGCCTCGTAACTGCCCGACAGCGATCCATAGTGCATCTGCGAGCGGCTGCCGTCAGCGCGGCTGACACTGCGTAATGTCTGTTTCACTCTTCCGTCGGAGTCATAGTCATCACGCTCATAGTCAGACGAAGAACTATTGTTGCGGCTTTCATAACTATACGAATAGTTGCCGCTCATCGTGAATTTCCCAACTTGGACCGAACCGTAGGCATAGGCCGACGGACCTTTGTTGCTGCCGGTCAGTCCGGCCGAAAGGTTATACCCCTGCATCCTTGAGCCCTGCGTGACGATGTTTATGATTCCGCCCACTCCCTCCGCGTCATATTTGGCACCGGGGTCGGTTATCACCTCTATCGACTTCACCGAACTTGCCGGCAGGCTGCGGAGCACCTCCTTCGGGTTGTTGCTCATCATCGTGTTTGGTTTGCCGTTGACATAGACCTTGAAATTCGACGAACCTTTCACCGTTATGTTGTCCTGACCGTCGACCGTCACCATAGGCACCTTGCGAAGCATCTGGATAGCCGTTTTCGACAACGCCTCGGGGTCGTCTTCAACGCGATATGTGACTTTATCGATATCCGCCTTCACCAAAGGCTTCTGCGCCACCACGCTGACCTCTTCAAGCTCAACGCCGGAAACAAGCGCCACGCGTCCGAGGTTGCACACACGCGCCGAGTCGCCCACCGAAAATTCAATGGAACGTTGACGCATTCCCGTGCCGCTTACCGTCAGCGTATAAACTCCCGGCTCAGCCAGTTTCTCGTCAAACGCGCCGTCGACTCCGCTTATGCCGAGCGTCGGTTCTGTTCCTCCGTGCTTGTCTACACGAAGCGTAGCATACGGCACCGGCTCATTTTCCAACGAGTCGACAACCACTCCTACAACACTGAAATTTTTGGAATTACCTATCCCGACAAATGCCGCCAGTAACAACACTGCAACAAGAATCCGCTTCATCAAAATCTTTTGTTTTATATCATTATGAATTATTGCGCAAAGATAGTGCAAAGTAAGAGAAGAGCAAAACAAATTTATTTGATTTTGCGCTTCCGAACCGCAGCCTATCTTATCAAAAGATAGCGCAAGGTGCGAGAAAAGAGCTTGCTCAATTTTCTTTCCCGAACCGCAGCCTATCTTTTGATCACTTGACCTCCTCCGAATAAATCCGAGCCAGATTATTGCCCATCACCGCAAAAACGCCAAACAAAACACCACAAAAATTAGTTGCAGGCCACCACAAAAGTTAGCTGCAATACAAATCAATTCATAGCATTAAATATTCACTATATTATTGCTTACATACCGGCGTCAAAATCATACCGCCTGCTTGAAGGACTGAAATCCTACGACACGGCGGAGAACTGGCGGAACAATGCACCGAAAGCATCGCGCAACTCGCGTTTTTCCGCCAGCTGCTCGCTCAGTTGCTTCGCCTTCGAATAAATCGCCTCGGCAAAACTCGTATCACCGTTGCTCATCGCCGTTGCAAAGTCGCAGCCAAGAGAGGCTCCGGCATTGCTGTACTCATAAAGCGTCCATAAGCGGCAGGCGGCATCGTCGCCTCTTTCAGCACGACATTTTTCCACCGCCATAAGCACGGCGTTGTCCACATCCGCCATTGCGGGCAGGTCGCCCGAAGCACATGCCGTCTGTCGAAGAAGAGCAAACAATTGTGCGTCGCCTTCAAGCGTGTCAGCCTTCAGCGTGCGCTCACTCATTTCCTGCAAAATGGTTTTGTAAGTATTTTTCATTATCGGATTTATTGAGAGTTAGATTTATCGTACATTGCAAATATATTAATTCAAATCTATTTCACGCAACAATTACAGCGTGCTTTTTTGTTAAAATTACCTAATCCAACACTCTTTTACCCAATGGTTTCATCACCTCGCCACGCCTTCTGATTAAAGATTGTTAATTACGCATCACGCGTCTTGGTCTATGCCGGAAACGTTGTAATTTTACTATTTAAAATGCTTATGAATATGAAAAATGCTATAATCGTAGGCGCCACTTCGGGTATCGGTCTTGAGGTGGCACGCATAATGCGGAGCGAAGGCATCAACATCGGAGTGGCTGGCCGCAGAGACGACAGGCTGCGCAAGTTTGCCGAAGAAGGCGGCAACGTTGTGTGGCAACGCATCGACGTGACCGACGAAAACGCAGGCGGGCTGCTCGTTGATTTGGCGGAGCGCATGGGCGGCGTCGACACCATCCTGCTCGTTTCTGGGATAGGAAGCCAGAACCGCGACCTCGACCCGGGCATAGAAATCGCAACGGCAGAAACAAACGTTGTGGGATTCACCCGTATGATCGATGCGGCATTCAACTATCTGAAAAGCCATGGTGGCGGACACATCGGCGCCGTAAGCTCGATTGCCGGGACTAAAGGGCTGGGCATCGCCCCGGCATACTCTGCCACAAAACGCTTTCAAAACACTTACATACAATGCTTGGCGCAACTGTCGGCAATGACTCGCGCCAACATCACGTTCACCGACATCCGTCCGGGATTTGTCGACACCGACCTGCTGCGGTCGGGCAACTACCCGATGCTTATGCGCCCGGAAAAGACCGCACGGATGATTGTCGACGCCTTGCGCCGCAAAAAACGCGTGGCGACAATCGACTGGCGATACCGCTTGCTCGTGGCGGTATGGAGAATGATTCCTGACCACATCTGGGAAAGAGCGAATATTCAAACAAAACAATAGAATTATAAAATGAAAAAACTTTTTGCAACAATCATCGTTGCGTCAACGGCTGCGGTGGGCTTTGCCGCCACTCCGTTGTGGATGCGCGATGTAAAAATCTCGCCCGACGGATCGCAGATTGCATTCTGCTACAAGGGCGACATCTACAAAGTTGCCTCTGCTGGAGGCTCTGCCGTGCGGCTAACATCGCACGACTCATACGAGTCGGTGCCTGTATGGTCGCCCGACGGAAAGCAGATTGCTTTTGCCAGCGACCGATACGGAAACAACGATGTGTTTATTATGAATGCCGACGGTGGTTCGGCAGTGCGTCTGACCACAAAGTCGGGAGGTGAAGCGCCTGAGGCTTTCTCGCCCGATGGAAAATATGTCTATTTCTCAGCCAACAATCAGAAACCTGCGGCAAGTGCGCTGTTCCCCGACGTGTTGCTTGAGCTGTACAAAGTGCCAGCCACTGGCGGACGTCAAGAGCAGGTGCTCCCTACTCCAGCCGAATGCCTGTCGTTTGCCAAGGACGGCAGCATGTTTGTATATCAGGACCGCAAGGGTTATGAAGACGTTTGGCGCAAACATCACACGTCGTCCGTGACACGCGACATCTGGGCATACGACACCAAAACAGGCAAACACACCAACCTGACAGCTCATGCCGGAGAGGATTTGTGCCCGGCTTTGTCAGCCGACGGCAGCACGGTGTATTTCCTCAGTGAGCGCAATGGGGGCTCGATGAACGTATACTCAATGCCGCTCGCAAACCCGGCGGCATTGACAAAGATTTCCGACTTCAGCACTCACCCGGTGCGCTTCCTCAGCGTTGCCGACAACGGCACGATGTGCTACACCTACGACGGAGCCATCTACACTCAGCTAAACGGTGAGAAACCGGCGCTCGTCGACATCGACATTGTGCGCGACGACGTTGACCTGCCGTCAAGCCTGTCGTTCACAAACGGTGCTACTTCGGCAAGCGTGTCGCCCGATGGAAAGCAGGTGGCTTTCACCGTGCGCGGCAATGTGTTTGTGACATCGGTGGAGTACGGCACAACAAAACAAATCACCAACACAGTGGAGGGTGAGTCCGATGTGGACTTCGGTGCCGACAACCGTTCGCTCGTATATGCCAGCGAACGCAACGGGCATTGGGGGCTTTACACGGCTCGCATAAAACGCTCCGACGACCTCAACTTCCCTAATGCAACTCTAATCGACGAGCAGCCGCTGCTCGCCGACTCTCTCGCCGACCGCCAGAATCCGAAATTCTCGCCCGACGGAAAAGAGGTGGCTTTCATCGAGGATGAATGCCGGCTTATGGTGGTCAACGTGGCCACTAAAGCTGTGAGGCAGGTGACCGACGGTTCGGAATGGTTTATGGGTGGCTTCAACTATGCCTGGTCGCCAGATGGAAAATGGTTCTCGCTTGAAATCATCGGCAACGGACACGACCCTTATTCCGACGTGGCTATCGTAAAGGCTGACGGATCGGAGAAGCCGGTAAACCTGACTGGCAGCGGATACTTCAGCTCGCAGCCAAGATGGGTGCTCGACGGAAACGCTGTGCTTTTCCTCACAGACCGCTACGGCATGCGCAGCCATGCTTCGTGGGGTTCGCTCAACGACGTGATGCTTGTGTTTATGAACAAGGACGCCTACGACAAATTCCGACTTAGCAAGGAGGATTACGAATTGCAGAAGGAATTGGAAAAGGAGCAGAAGAAAAATGCCGAAAAGGCTGACGCCGACAAGAAAAAAGGCAAAAAGAAAGACGACAAGAAGGCTGACAAGAAAGAAGAGAAAAAAGACATTGACGTGCAACTTGACGGCATCGAGGACCGTATTGTGCGCATCACGCCAAACTCTTCCGAAATTGCCGATGCCATCGTCGATGCCGATGGAGAAAGTCTTTACTACCTGTCGGCTTTCGAAGAGGGATACGACCTTTGGAAACTCGACCTGCGCAAAAAGAGCACTGAATGCCTGAAGAAACTCGACACGTCGTCGGCTCAGTTCGACGTGCAGAAAGACGGCAAGTGCATTTTCATTCTCGGCTCACGCATAATGCAGAAACTCACCGTGGCTTCCGACAAGATGGAACGCATCAGCTACAAGGCTGAGATGAAGATGGATTTGGCAAAGGAACGCGAATATATGTTTGACCACGTTTGCCGCCAGGAGGCCCGCCATTTCTACCGCACTGACATGCACGGTGTGGACTGGCCGATGATGACAGCTGCATACCGCAAGTTCCTGCCTCACATCAACAACAACGCCGACTTTGCCGAGCTGCTCAGCGAAATGCTCGGTGAGCTAAACGTGTCGCACACGGGTGGCAGATACCGTGCCGGTGCCCGTGGAGATGCCACTGCCAACTTAGGTCTGTTCTACGACCTTTCGTATGAAGGAAAGGGCGTGAAAATCGACGAGGTGATTGCCGGAGGTCCTTTCGACAACGCGTCTTCAAAGGTGAAGAAGGGATGCATTATCGAGAAAATCAACGGACAGGAAATTTCTGCCGACACCGACTTCTATGCGCTGCTCGCCGGGCTGACCGGAGAGAAGGTGCTGATTTCGCTTTCCGATGGCGGCAAGCAGTGGGACGAGGTGGTGAAACCTATCTCTGACGGCGCTTGCGGTGCTTTGCTCTACCGCCGATGGATCAAACAACGCGCCGCCGACGTGGACCGCTGGTCAAACGGCCGCTTGGGATACGTACATATCGAATCGATGGACGACAACAGTTTCCGTACAGTGTACTCTGACGTGCTTGGTAAATACAACAAGAAGGAGGGCATCGTGATCGACACCCGTTTCAATGGTGGCGGACGCCTCCACGAAGATATCGAAATTCTGTTCAGCGGAACAAAATATCTCACTCAGGTGTACCGCGGAAGAGAAGCGTGCGACATGCCGAGCCGCCGATGGAACAAACCTTCAATTATGGTGCAGGGCGAGGCCAACTATTCCAACGCTCACGGAACGCCTTGGGTATACAAACACATGCGTCTCGGCAAACTTGTCGGCGCTCCGGTGCCTGGCACCATGACAAGCGTTTGGTGGGAACGTCTGCAGGACTCTTCGCTGATTTTCGGCACTCCGGTCATCGGATACCGCACCGCGGAAGGAAATTACCTTGAGAACTCGCAACTGGAGCCCGACATATATGTGCTGAACTCTCCTGAGGACGCTGCCAATGGTTTGGACGCACAACTGAAAGCTGCGGTCGACGAGCTTCTTCGCGAACTCGACGCAAAAAAATAAGCCCTAACACGGCTTGACTAAGACAAGCGGATGCGACACCTCTCGCATCCGCTTATCCTTTAATATTGCGAACGTTGCGACAAAAAAACTCCGTAAATGTTTGCCGTATGGAAAAATATGCGTACATTTGCACGCCATTACAGAAGTCGCCTTTACCAGCGGCGCGTAACTTTGTAATAATAAAAAAGATATAGAAATGAAAAAAGACATTCATCCATCAAACTATCGCGAGGTTGTTTTCAAAGATATGTCGAACGGCGAAACTTTCATCACTCGCTCGACTGTCGCTGCTAAGGAGACAATCGAAATCGACGGCGTTACTTACCCGCTCGTAAAACTCGAAATCACGAGTTCTTCTCACCCTTTCTTCACTGGTAAGCAGAAATTGGTCGACACAGCTGGCCGCGTAGACAAGTTCATGAGCCGCTACGGAAACCGTCTCAAGAAATAAGGTTCAGAAGAACATCAAAATATCCTCAAAACAAAACAACAAAGCAGGGACAGCCTCTTCGGCAGTCCCTGCTTTGTTGTCTAACGCACACTTATGCACACAAGATGCCCTATCCGTAAGGTCTGGCTGTTTTCATCATAAGCCAAGGTATGTTTTCAACGCCTCGACATATTCTTCAAAAGCCTTTCTTCCATCGTAAGTAATTGAGCATGTCGTCCTGGGACGCTTGCCCGACATTCCCTTTTCAATAGAAATATATCCCGCGGTAGACAGCTTTTCAAGCTGAACGCTGAGATTGCCGGCTGTAGATTCGGTTTTCTCCTTGAGATAAACGAAATCTGCCTCTTCAACATTCATCAGTATGGAAATTACAGCAAGACGGAGTTGCGAGTGCAGAAGCGGATTCAGTTCTTTCATTTTTCTTTTCGTGCCTTATGGTTGAGAATATGGCCGGGAATTATCATCATCGCCACAAACGCGATTATAAACAATGGCATATACCATGATGCATAAAGCTCTACACCCCCGGCGATGCATGCCTCCGTAAATAAGCCTGCAAACAATCCTATCGCACCTCCAACAATAAGCGTTGTCTCTTTGAAAACAATTCCCTGGGCAACCTCGGCGAAGGGAACGATTATCAGAGCGAACGCCAACATCATAGGCCATGCGTCAATTCCTTTGACAAGCAGAAATGCGAGGCAGATGGCTGTGGCGGCGATTGCACTGAAGCCGACTGTAGACCAAATGCGGGATGTGAGTGTGTCGGAATAATTTTTTACCCTTTCTTCAATCTGTTGTTTCTTTGCCTTTATCGGAGCAACGATGCCTCCAATAATCCAAACAAGAAACCATAGCCAGTTCCACACAGGATTTTGTGTAATCACGAGTAGTATCCATATCAACGCAGAAACGGCAACTGTCAGGTAGCCAAACAGCAGCAAAATGCGTCCATCGCCAATATAGCGTTGCTTAGTGAGTGCTATCATCGAAGTTATCACTTCGAGACTTTCTTTTTCGGTGAGTTTTCTGTCTTCCATTTTATGAAAAATTTGATGGTTAATACTTGGTTTATAAAATAAACCATTTGGCTTTGAAAAAAGAGCGGTCTCGCCTGTCCGCCCTTGAGTCGAGTGCAAATTTAATTTGGTTTATATTATAAACCAAATTTTTCAGAGAAAATTCATTGACAGTGCGCCTATTCCCAGCTTGTGTGGCAGAGGCGCACTGCAACCTTCTTCATCTATGCATTAACCTTATTCCACTATGATTTTCCGAACGTTTGACGGATTAGCGTTCAGAACAGGGCGCAAAATATATATTCCAGGCGTCAAACCAGAGATTTCCGCTTCTTTCATATTCGTCCGTATGCAGACGCCCATAATATCAAAGACATCATAATTTGTGTCGCCATCGGAAACGACATCTTCCACACCACTGTCATCACCGACAACAAACGTTCCCTCAAACAACGAAATCAAGCCTTCCGTATCCGATGCCGCTCGGATTCTATAGCGGTAACTGCCGTCATCCAGCGATGAGACATCAAAACCTATGCGTTTGGTTGCTGCCTCTCTATTTGCACTGGCTGTTCTTATACTCTTTATGAGTGAAAGAGTCTGCGACTTAACTACTTCTCCATTTTTAAAAGCCTCAAACTCATAGTAGTCGGCACTCTCATCCACTGGAAGCGTAAGCACTCGTTCGCGGCCCTCTGTATACACTTTCACAAAAGCCTCCACTGTCTCATCCTCGACAATCTCAAATTTATTCCAAGCTTCCGACTCTTCATAATACTTCTTGGCGCCAACCGGCACACGGATTCGCGGATTGCTTTTTGTTATAAACACATCATTCGGCAGCATTTTTGGCGGACAAATCCAATGTGCGGTCACTTCTGTCAGTGCCCCGTTCACAAATGTATATGCTCCAATATAAGAAACCGAACCTGGGATATCAATGGTCTTGAGTCCGTCAAGATACATCATAGACTGTCCGTAAAGCACCTGCAATGATGGCGGAAAAACGAATTCAGTCAATTTCGGACACCCCTCCATCGCGCTGAAAAATCTCAATCGCGAATTTTCAGGGAATGTCACGGTCTGCAGTTCCATGCAATATTTAAAATCATCAACCACATATTTTACAGAGGATGGGAAGGCTACCGAAACAACTTTCGAGTTGTTAAACGCGCCTTCAGTTCTGACCAACTTATATTCTTTCCCATTATAACTAACCGTTTCAGGCAATACTATATCTCCTGAATATTGTCCATCGCTTGGTGGTAGCAGAACGGCTTTGCTGCCGCGCAATCGATACCGCAGTCCTGCAATATCGGCATAAATGGTTGCCTCTTCAACCGGCATCTCATCCAATGAGAAAAAACACCACGGCTTTGTCAATCTATAGGTGGGGAGGGAGCCTGACGGCACGTGTATCTCTACAGGTGTCGGACACATGGAGCCTTTATAATCCACATCGTTATAACCCGACAACTCCAAGATATTCAACGGAGTATTGACTGGTCTTTCCCACTTCAAAAACAAATCCTTGATATTCGTTGCAAGTGACAAATCTCCCATACGCCACACTGTCGACGGTATCACAAGATCTGCAAATGCTCCACAAAATGCCCTCACTCCGATTTCCTGCAAACCTTCAGGCAGCCGGAAATGATCCGGGACTACCTGTCCTCTATTTTTGCAGAAGAACATAAACCCATAATCCTCTATCACTTTCAATTGTGAGTCTTCTTCTATTTCAATATCGTCAATTACTGCCGATTCGAATGCTCTTTTTTCTACCACTTCAACAGTTTTGGGTATAAACACCTTGTCCAATTCCATGCAGGCGGCAAACGCTCTCCTTCCTATCGACTTGACTGTATATTCTCTTCCGTCCACTTTTATAGACGACGGTATGATTATACGTCCTTGGTATGTAGAATTAAGTTCGTTTTTGGCAACTACCCTTGCTGCCATGGCTCCAGGGTCGAGAACGTAATATATCCCGTCAACACATATTACTCCATCATCGATCTGATCATCCAAGCCTCCTGTGCCGGTGACTTCAACATTTGTCTGATTTCCTTCTCTATCACAAAGCGCAGCCAGCATGTCGTCCGTTTTTTGCATTCTCCCGACTGCACAATCACTTGCTTGTTCTTTTGAGTTCGGATTTACAGCTGCTGCCTCCATATAACAAGACAACATCAGCATCGCCAACAGCATTGCCGGCAATAGTCTTCTTCTGTGGTACTTACTGGTAATCATAATTACTTGTACTATGTGTTAAATGAAATCCTTAAAAGATTATTATGTCTAAGCAAAATATCCACTACGTTTACAAATTTATAGTCACAAACCACCTTTTACAAATGTTTTGTTGGTTAAAATTCATTAAATGTGTTTTTAAACATACTTTTTCTATTCTTTATATCTCACTGAGACACAACGCAATGACAATGATATAAAAAACAATTACAGAATCAAGCAAACCGCTATCGAAGAGCGATTCCTTACGCACAACAAACATTGCGAGGGAGCATGTGGTTACCGACATGCCCCCTCGCAATATGTTTCGTGGATGCGTTACTCTCCCCACCTTTTCGGTTGCCATACGGAACCTTCGCGGAAGTGCTGGATGGGTAGATCTTGAGTGGTGTAAACCACATAGAAGCGATTATGCCTTACCAATCCACCCTCGTAGAAAACCCAGCTTTTGCCTGACCGGTCGCCGGCATACCAGTTCCAATTCTTCTTATCCCAAAACTGGTTGAACTTGTTTTCTTCCGTTTCTGTGGCATTCATGCGCAGCTCACTTCCGCCAGTCGATGAGATAATCACGTCGTGGTTGTCGATATTGGCGAAACCTATGGCGGTAATCTTCTTCGACGGGTCGATGTCTACGCCCTCGTCATAGTACTTCACAAAAAGATAGTTGTTGTCGAGCGCTCCATCCATATCATGATCAGCATGCACGCCTCGCGGAATGTAGTATTTTCCACCGTTGAAGTCTTTGGCTGTTCCCTCTTGACAGAACACGGCATCCACGATGCCTAAGCATTTGTCGCTTGGCGCCAACGCATAATAGATATACTTGTCGTCATTGTCTGTAGCGTCTATATAATGATGGCAAGTCGGCTCGAATGCATATCCATTTTCACACGGAGCGTTGGAGTTTGCCATGACGGGATAATAAGTCAAGTAGTTGTTCTGATTGTTCGGGTCTTGCGCAACAAAGGGTGTTGGTTCTCCATTCTTATGCCCGTTCGCGCCGCTCTTGATCAAGATGTCTGCCAACACCAATCTCGACTTTGCCCGCTGTACCACCTGTTTAGAGTCAAGGTAGTCGTCTTTGGCGTTGAGCAACTCGCTGTAGTTGTTCAGCAGACGGGTGACTGCCTCTATGTCGGCTTCTGTTTTATCCGTAACCACTTGGTCGTAGGTAAACGCTATCTGACCAACCAGCTCTTCGATAGGATACAGACGGCAGAGGGTGTTGTCTTTATCATCGCTGCTCACGTTGTAGCCAATGAGCGCCCACTTACTGTCGGAACCGTCGGTATTGAAGCCGTCGAGCCACTTCTGCGGATCATCGATGGCAAGGTCGCCTCCGGTAGAGGTTTGCAGGGATACTGCCTTGCTGGCTTTCTCATAGTTCTCGTTTTGGTAAGCCACGTCGAAATGTCCCTCCGCATAGTCGCTATGGGCATTCGCATAGATATCTTTCCACGTCTTGCCGGTGCTTGTTGGTTTGCTGCGCGAGAGGCTGCCCTGCGCGTCAAAGCCAACGCTATATTCATAAACGTTCTCCTGACGGCCGTAGATATAGATGTTGTAGCCGCCAAACGAGCCTTGCGTGATAATGTCGGTGCCCCAGTCGTCGTAGAATGCGGTCGTATTGATGTTGTCTACGTTCAAAGCTCTGACAAAGGTGGGCGAAAGCAGTGCCAGCAAGGCTGGGTCTTTCTTCTCCTGCTCGAAGGCCGACATATTCATGCGCACCTCCGACATCTTCACGCGATACAGATTCAGATAGTATTCGTATGACTCGCTTGTGGAGAGGCTTCCGCTCACGCCAAGGTCAAACGAGCCTGTCCAGACATAGGAGGGCTTCTTTTTCAGCATGGAGGTCAATTGTCTTTCATATTCCGCGTTTCCCAGAAAATCCTTAACATCATTCAATAAGCCTTTCTCTGAAGATGTCAGACCTTTCTTTCGTGTCTTCTTAAACGATGCTCCCACATTGACCGACCAGTCCTCCATAGTCTTCTCGTAGCTGTCGCCCGAGAATTCAAGCATCGAGAACTGTTTTTGCGTGGTGTTAGCGGTCAGATACTCCTCGCCAAGCTTGCAGATTTGGTCATAAAGGAGCACGCTGCCAAGCGTGTTGCCTACCGGACCGTAGCAGCGGGTTCCCTTGCCCAACACTTCGCTGTAAACGGAGGTGATGGCATCTCCGGATTTTGTCGTGGCTCCTTTCTGTCGGAGCACCATCAACACGGTGCGTGCCTTCTCTGGAAACTCTTTGGGTATAATCTTTACCGGAATGACCACAAATGGCTTGTCGAGTGCTTTCTGCATTTGGGCAACGGCACACCACTTGCCGTCTTTGCGTTGCTCGCAGTTGAATTTAACGTACTCGTTCTGCGCTGTCTCTATGTCCACCATGCGCAAAACGCTCAACGGCAAGGCTCGACTGTCCTCGTCTCCCTCTTCTATTATATGTATAAGCACACTGCCGGCCACATCATTTGTCCCTTGCGGCACATATTCTTCGATTCCTACTTCTTTCAGAGCTCCATCGTCTTGGCATCCAGTAAAGCAAAATAGTCCACTTAGAATCGACAGCGATGCCACCGAACTTTTCAGATACTTTATTCGCATAATTCTGTTTTTTAGTATTGGTAAATAGTGTGTGAAAGTATATAAAAAAAGCATCGGAGACGTGCCAAAACCACAAAATCAGGTGTCAATTCTACAATTCAGACGTTTTCGAACGGTTTGCAGCTACCTTCATCAGGTATTCGCTGGGCAAAGAGCCTGTGTATTTCTTGAAGCTTCTCAATGCAGTTTCTTTCGACCGGAAGCCAACGAGGAAGAAAGCGTCCTGCACACTCTTCACCTTGCCATCTTCCGCAATGCAACAGAAAGCCTGCACTCTGTGGCGGTTAATCAGATCGGCAAAGTTGACGTAGCCTGCCTCCTGTATGGCTTGGGCAAGATAACTGCGGTTGGTGCCCAACATCTGAGCCAGACTGGCAACGGTGAGGTCTGGGTTTTTCCACACTTTCTCCTCTTCAAGCAAATGGTTTAGCCGAATGACAAGAGGATTGTCTTCTTCCTCCTCCGACAGCGAGCTTGCCTTTACAGGTTCTACTGGCAATTCGGTGGGACAATCCGATGGGAGGCAAAAGCGGGCGAACAGTTCCTCATAAGTCACTATCATAGCCAGCGTGAGGCAAACAAACAGATGCACCACACTGACCGACGCACTGCGAGTCAGCATAAACACGGCATAGAGAGCGGAAATCAGCAGAATGGTGTACGTATAATGCCTTATCCAACGCAAACGGACGCGGCTCTTCATCCAGTTATAGGGGATGACGTGGAGCAACAGGGCGGATGGAAGAATGATTCCGAAAAGAAGTATAAGACGCCAATAGACATTCGGCTCGCCGATGTGGGCAAGCATATCGCCAAACGTCTGCAACTGACGGAGCTTAATTCCTGACAGATAAAAAATGACTCCAATTAATATGGCTGGCAACAACAGCATGAACAAACGCCGTGCATTGAGCCATCCCGGACGAATCACCTCTATAGGATATAAACAAAGCAGCGTCACCATAAGCAATCCACCAACCAAATTCACAGGCGGAAGTACTCCCGACGGCACCAACTGACCGTCCACAAAGGCGCGGCTGGAGAACAACAACGCCAAAAACATCCATACAAAACTGAGGGTAAGCCGCGACCGGTCGCCATCGCACCGGCGCATCCATAGAATAAAAGCACATAAGGCAAACGCACACGAAGCACTGCCTAACACAAATTGCATTAGCGCCATTTTTCGGCTCCTCCTGTCGCCTGTAGTGAAGGTGTTAATTCATAGTTCATCATTTAGCTCCTTTTCAAGGCAAAGATAAGTATTTTTTCCAACGAAACAAGCTATCCCCAAGGAAAACCGCCGAAGAGCGGTTGTAGAAAGATGTTGCGCAGAGGGAAAACCGCCGAAGAGCGGTTTCATACATTAGCACGGGGTTGGTTCGCCTACCCCGTGACACCGACGGCACACGCAACTACCGCCGAAGAGCGATTGTAGAAAGATGTTGCGCAGAGGGAAACCGCCGAAGAGCGGTTTAATATGTTAGCACGGGGTTGGCTCGCCTACCCCGTGACACCGGCGGCACACGCAACTACCGCCGAAGAGCGGTTGCAGAAATACCATCGCCACATCGGCATCGTCGCGGAGCGACGGCACTTTTCCGTAACCCGGTACGCGGAGCGAAGCGGATGCGTGCCGGGATTCTGCGCATCCTTCTCATCTCGCGTGCCGGAGGTACGCCATTACCTATGGCAGGACGGCTGACCCAACTTGCTAAAATTATTTCCCGTGATTTATACAACCGCTCTTCGGCGGTAGATTCTTCTTCCGCAACTGACCCCAGGTAGGCAAGCCAACCTGGGGCTATGATTATACAACCGTCCTTCGGCGGTTGCCTTCGTCATCGGATTGCCATCCCCGTTGATAAAAACTGTCCTTCGGCGGTTGCATCCATCATCGGATTGCCATCCCCTTTGATAAAACCGCCATCTTTTGGTATTTGCCAACGGCGCGGTGCATCGCAAAAACCGCCGAAGAGCGGTTTAATATGTTAGCACGGGGTTGGCTTGCCTACCCAGTGACATCAATGCACACGCAACTACCGCCGAAGTGCGGTTGTAGAAATACCATCGCCACATACATCGTCGCGGAGCGACGGCATTTTTCCGTAAGCCGGTACGCGGAGCGAAGCGGATGCGTGCCGGGATTCTGCGCATCCTTCACTTCTCGCGTGCCGGAGGTACGCCACTACCTATGGCAGGACGGCTGACTCAACTTACTAAAATATTTCCCGTGATTTATACAACCGCTCTTCGGCGGTAGATTAATTCTTCCGCAACTGCCCCCAGGTAGGCAAGCCAACCCGGGGCTATGATTATACAACCGTCCTTCGGCGGTTGCCTCCATCTGCGGATTGCCATCCCCGTTGATAAAAACCGCCATCCATTGGTATGTGCCAACGTGCGGTGCATCGCAAAAACCGCCGAAGAGCGGTTTCATACGTTAGCACGGGGTTGGCTTGCCTACCCCGTGACACCAGCGGCGCACGCAACTACCGCCGAAGAGCGGTTGTAGAGAGATGTTACGCGTATGGTTACAAAGAAAGCGCCCCTCGGATTGCTCCAAGGGGCGCTTCGTAAGGGGGCGGCTACCTACTCTCCCGGGTTACCAGTACCATCGGCGTGGCGGGGCTTAACTTCCCTGTTCGGAATGGGGAGGGGTGGAACCCCCGCGCTATGACCGCCTTACTTTTTCTTTTATACGTCTCCGGGACTCTTGCGCCGCCTCCGCGGCGTCCTTCGGACGTTGTGCTTAAAAAATCATTGATCGGAAGCAAACTCACTGTCGAGTCTGTATTTTTTTGTCCCCGCCCGACTCCCCTTGCGGGAAGCCGGCGGTTCTGAAAGCTTTCGGGCAATTAGTACTGCTCGGCTTTGCCATCACTGACTTTACACCTGCAGCCTATCGACGTCGTCGTCTTCGACGGCCCTGTATGGAGATCTTATCTTGAGGTTGGCTTCGTGCTTAGATGCTTTCAGCACTTATCCGTCCCCGACGCGGCTACCCGGCCGTGCACCTGGCGGTACAACCGGCTCACCGGAGGTCGGTCCAACACGGTCCTCTCGTACTAGTGTCGGATCCCCGCAAATCTCCCGCGCCCACAACAGATAGAGACCGAACTGTCTCACGACGTTCTGAACCCAGCTCGCGTGCCACTTTAATAGGCGAACAGCCTAACCCTTGGGACCTTCTCCAGCCCCGGGATGTGACGAGCCGACATCGAGGTGCCAAACCACTCCGTCGATATGAGCTCTTGGGAGGGATCAGCCTGTTATCCC
>ENA-UEQW01000173-UEQW01000173.1-human-gut-metagenome-genome-assembly--contig:-NODE-173-length-63198-cov-26.453272_pt1 | contig 63198 bp, 42 predicted proteins | sample MGYA00242947_ERZ507947 | MGnify/ENA primary metagenome ERZ507947 (study PRJEB26167, sample SAMN06115421) | human gut metagenome | host: Homo sapiens | place: China:Guizhou | collected 2015-03-17... | reverse complement strand
ACTCCCTCTTCAATATCAAAAATCGCTTCAAAAATAAAGGCAAATCTTGAACTTCATAAAAGTTTAGACGACTTCATAAAAATCCTTGCAAATATAGTATTTTTTAAATAGAAATATATGTTAACATCTACTTTTTTTGAGAATGCAGAAGAAATGGCGCTCTGAAGAGCAAAAGCATTGCATTTCAAAAGAAATTTGTACATTTGCAACCGCTATAGGGTGCAATGATTTACAAAAAAGTGGGTCGTTGCTCCCCCTTAACTTATGTATCTATACAAACTGCATATATGACAATAGACGTAAATCCGCAAGCTTCGTTCTCACTTATTGCCGACTTTGACGGCAATATGGACGAATTGATGCACACTCCTTTTGACACAACACTACCTGCAATAGCACTGCGCAACATGATGCTCTTCCCCGGTGTGGTAGGTTCTGTTGCGGTCAACCGCACGATGAGCCTAAAGGTGGTCAACCAATCGCTCAAGAAGGGAAGCCTCATCGCCGTGTTGGCTCAGAAGAACGCTCATGTGGACGAACCCGAACGTAAGGACTTCTATGACGAGGGCGTAGTGGCACGCGTTATGCGCACCATCGACCTGCCCAACCCCATGGGAGGCAAAAGCTGCATGGCTATACTCCAAACGTATGGTCCTCTTAAATTGGAAAAGATCACGCGTCGTAAACCTACGATGCGCGTTGAGGTGTCGCCCATAGAGGAGGTGATTTACGATAAAGACGATGAGCAATTTAAGGCCGTGGCCGATGCTTGCCGCGACGGCATGGTAAACTTCTTACAGTTGAACGACGGCCCACGCTCGGAGGAGGCTACGTTTGCGGTCAATAACATTTCGCACCCCGTATTCCTTGTCAACTTTATTTGCTCTAATATGCAGTTGACACAAGACGATCGCTACAAGTTATTCCAAATACATGATGTGCGCGAGCGCGCTATGCACTTGTTGCAGATTATCAACCGCGAAGTCCAGTTTGCGCAGATTAAGCACGATATTCAAAGCCAAACGCGTCGCGACCTTGACCAGCAACAGCGTGAATACTTCCTTCACCAACAGATGAAGAATATTCAGAGCGAGTTGGGCGAGGACGGCAACAACGACGCTACGGAACTGGAGGATAAGGCTTCAAAACTATACATGCCGACCAAAGTGGCCGAAACGTTCAAGCGCGAGGTGGAGAAGTTTAAGCGCATCAACCCGCAGTCGCCTGACTATAATATGCAGCTGAACTACCTGCAAACGATCGTCTCACTGCCGTGGGGCATCGATACGAAGGACAACCTCAACATTAAGAATGCGGAGCGCGTATTAGACCGCGACCACTATGGCATGGAGAAAGTGAAGGAACGCATTTTAGAACACTTGGCTACCTTGCGTTTCCGTCGCACTGAGAAAGCTCCCATACTCTGTTTGGTAGGCCCTCCGGGAGTGGGCAAGACTTCGCTCGGCCGCAGCATCGCCGAGGCTTTAGGACGCAAGTATGTGCGCATCTCATTAGGTGGTGTACACGACGAGGCCGAAATTCGTGGTCACCGTCGCACCTACATCGGTGCTATGCCTGGCCGTATCATTAAAGGTATCATGAAGGCCGAGACGTGCAACCCCTTGTTTGTGCTCGACGAGGTGGACAAGGTGTCAGAGAATAATTACAATGGCGACCCTCATAGTGCCTTGCTCGAAGTATTAGACCCTGAGCAGAACAATGCCTTCCACGACAACTTTATCGACCTCGACTTCGACCTCTCGAAAGTGTTCTTCATTGCCACGGCCAATAGCTTGCAGACTATTCCCCGTCCCCTACTCGACCGCATGGAGATAATCGACGTAGAAGGCTACCTCACGGAAGAGAAGAAAGAGATAGCACGCCGCCACCTCATACCCAAAGAACAAAAGGAATTTGACTTTGGCGAGGACGGCAAACTGAAGTTTACGCCGGCTGCGATTGAATACGTAATCGAGAAGTACACACGCGAGAGCGGTGTGCGCCAACTTGAGAAGCAGTTTGACAAGATATTCCGTAAGGTGGCTTATCTCACCTCTACAAGCGATGACGGCCGCATGCCCTACGCTGGCCAAAGCATCAAGCCGGCTGATATCGAGACATTGCTCGGTAAGCCTATCTTCAGCCGCGATAAATATCAAGGCAATAAGTATGCGGGCGTCGTTACGGGCTTGGCTTGGACGGCCGTGGGCGGCGAGATACTCTTTATCGAGACCAGCGTGAGCCGCAGTAAGGGACCGAAGTTGACACTAACGGGTAACCTCGGCGACGTGATGAAAGAGAGTGCCGTGTTGGCCTTAGAATATATTAAGGCGCATGCCGACAAACTCCATATCGACTATCGCGTGTTCGACCATTGGGGGGTTCACATTCACGTGCCCGAAGGAGCAACACCGAAGGACGGTCCTTCAGCGGGTATCACGATTGCCACTTCGATTGCCTCTGCCTTGACGCAACGCCGCGTGCGCGACCACATTGCCATGACGGGGGAGATTACGCTGCGTGGCCGCGTATTGCCCGTAGGAGGTATTAAGGAGAAGATATTGGCCGCTAAGCGTGCTGGCATTACGGACATCATGATATCGGAAGAGAACCACAAGGACGTTGACGAGATTAACGAACGTTACGTCGATGGCCTTACCTTCCACTTCGTCAACGATGTGCAAGACGTATTGCGCTTTGCCTTATTGGACGAGAAGGTGGATAATGCGATCGAACTCACCATACCTAACGACACGACCAACAACGATGCGCCCTCTCAACCCGAAACGGACAAGAAGGTGGCTGTAAGATTGTTGAAAGAAAAGTAAAGTGAATGTGCAAATGGGAAAATGTGCAAATGATTTAATGTATAACATACCGATTTGGACATTGCAAACAAAGGCGACCATTCACACATTTGCACATTCGCACATTTGCACATCACAAAGCATTTGCACATCACAAAGCATTTGCACATTTGCACATTCGCACATTTGCACATTTCCTAAGCATTTGCACATTCCCAACCCATGACCTACGAATTACAACATACCGATGGCAGTGCCCGCGCTGGCTTAATCACGACTGACCACGGACAAATACATACGCCTATCTTTATGCCCGTTGGCACATTGGGCAGCGTAAAGGGTGTTCACCTACGCGAAATCAAAGACGACATCAATGCCGAAATCATATTGGGCAATACTTACCACCTCTACTTACGTCCTGGACTTGACATTCTGGAGCGCGCAGGTGGTTTGCATAAATTCAACGGCTTTGATCGCCCCATGCTGACCGATAGCGGTGGCTTTCAAGTATTTTCACTCTCTGGTATACGCAAACTAAGCGAAGAGGGGTGTGAGTTTCGCTCCCACATCGACGGTAGCAAACACTTCTTCTCGCCTGAACGCGTAATGGACATTGAGCGCACCATTGGGGCCGATATCATGATGGCCTTTGACGAATGTCCTCCCGGCACAGCCGACTATGCCTACGCTCGCAAGAGTTTGGACTTAACGCACGGTTGGATGAAGCGTTGTTGGAAGCGCTTTCACGAGACGGAACCGAAGTATGGCTATAAGCAAGCACTCTTCCCTATCGTTCAGGGCTGCGTCTATAAAGACTTGCGCCAAGAGAGTGCCAAGTTTATGAGCGACTTTGGCGCAGAAGGTTATGCCATTGGCGGATTGGCCGTGGGCGAACCTGCTGAGAAGATGTACGAGATGATTGAGGTAGTAAATGACATTTTACCCACCGACCGCCCTCGCTACCTCATGGGCGTTGGCACTCCTGTCAACATTCTCGAAGGCATTGAACGCGGTGTGGACATGTTTGACTGTGTGATGCCTACACGCAACGGACGCAACGCTTGCCTCTTTACGGCTGAAGGCATTATCAATATGCGCAATGCGAAGTGGGCTGACTGCTTTGAGCCGGTCGACCCCATGGCGCACTGCTTTGCCGATGTGCAATACACTAAGGCTTACCTCCACCACTTGTTTAAGGCCAAAGAGTTATTGGCCATGCAAATAGCCTCTATCCACAACCTTTCGTTCTACCTCTGGCTGGTACGCGAAGCCCGTAAGCAAATCCTTGCCAATAACTTTGGCCCTTGGAAACGCGAAATGGTCGTTAAACTGAGCCGTAAGTTGTGATTTTCTTTAGTTGACGAGTTGACAAGTCAACAAAACAAGTCTTCATAATAGATGTCAAAAAAGTTATTGTCGAAAATACGTAGCTACTTGTTCAAGCCGCTACATCGCTCCTCTAAGAACGATGCGGAGCAAGCGATAGCCCCCACAAGCAGCAAGCCCAAAAGCAGCCGAGGCCGCAAGCCTCTGCTCGGACGTTTGGACCGCTACATCATGCTGAAGTTTATCAGCACTTATATCTTCCTACTGGCTATCATTATCATTATCGCCGTTATCTTCGACTATAATGAAAACATTGACAAACTCACGCAGAGCCATGCTTCGGGCATAAAGATAGCGCAATATTATTGCAACTTCGTGCCTTACTTCCTAAACCTCTTCAGTCCACTCTTTATCTTTATTGCCGTTATCTTCTTCACCTCTAAATTGGCCGATAAGAGTGAGATTATAGCGATGAAGAGTACAGGTATGAGTTTTCGCCGTCTGCTGCGCCCCTATATGGTCACAGCCGCACTCATTGCTTCATGTACCTTTCTCTTAGGTGCATACGTCATACCGAAGAGCAACGTAGAGCGCGTCAATTTCCGTAATAAATACATCAAGAAGCGTACTGACATCACCTCTATTGACAACATTCAGATGCAGGTGGACACGGGCGTAGTAGCCTATATCACTCACTTTGACAATACGACGAAGAGCGGCTACGGCTTCTCACTCGACAAGTTTGTTGAAAAGAAGCTGGTGTCACATCTCACAGCACAAACCATACAATACGACACGCTGTCTGACCACCGCTTTTCGTGGACACTGCGTATGTACGACATTCGGACGATGAAGGGTATGCGCGAGGTGTTAGAACATGGCGAAAAGATTGACACGACCATTTTCATGGAACCCAAAGACTTCTTCTACGTGGTCAACCAACAAGAAACGCTCACCGTACCACAACTTCGCGAATTTATTGAACGACAGAAGATGCGTGGCGCACAGAACATGAGCATATTCGAGTTAGAATATTACAAACGCTTTGCAACTCCCTTTGCGGCCTTTATCCTGACGCTCATTGGCGTTTGCCTCTCAAGTCAAAAGCGCAAAGGAGGTATGGGTATCAGTTTGGGAGCAGGCTTAGCCCTAAGCTTTGCCTACATTCTATTCCAAACGGTATCATCGTCGTTTGCCACCAACGCTGGCATGGAACCTTGGATTGCCGTATGGCTGCCTAATATTATCTTCGCATTCATTGCGTTTGGGCTATATATTAAAACTCCGAAATAGGAATAATGCACATTGTCAATATGCAAATGCGAGAATGTGCAAATGTGCAAATGGTCGCATTTTATTGCTGAGTTTTTTTCACATAAATCATTCGCACATTCGCCGATAGGTGTCAATTACATTATTACATCATCACAACAATGAATGAAAACGACTTAACAAATAATACTGCACAAACACAAGAAGATAAAGAGAAAGAAAAGAAAGTCACCGAAGTATTCTTCGAAGACCTCGACCTCTCTGACAACGTGTTGGACGCACTCTACGATATGCGCTTCGAGAAGTGTACGCCCGTACAAGCTAATTGCATTCCCCCAATACTTGAACACCATGACGTGTTGGGCGTAGCACAAACGGGTACGGGCAAGACGGCAGCTTATCTGTTGCCTTTGCTCACCTTGCTCGAACGCGACGAACACCCTGCCGACGCTGTAAACTGCTTAGTAATAGCTCCCACACGTGAGTTGGCACGACAAATCGACCAAGCCTTGCAGGGCTTTGCTTATTACACGAACGTGAATGCGGTAGCCGTATATGGTGGTAACGACGGTGTGCGCTACGAACAAGAACGTAAATCGCTGCAAGCTGGAGCTGACATCGTATTGGCTACTCCTGGCCGATTGATTACTCACCTTCAATTAGGTACACTCGACTTGAGCCGCACTACTCACTTAGTACTAGACGAGGCCGACCGCATGCTTGACATGGGATTTGCCGACGACATTCTGACGATTGTAAAGCAGATGCCTGAGTCGCGCCAAACGATTCTCTTCTCGGCCACGATGCCTCCCAAGATTGCAGAGTTGGCTCGCAGCGTGATGCATGACCCTGTGGAGGTAGAGATTGCGGTTTCAAAACCTGCCGAAAACATTCAACAGAGTCTCTACATCTGTCACGAGGGTGACAAACCGCTCATTCTGAAGAAGGTGTTCAAGGAGCAACCGCCTCAGCGCGTTATTCTCTTTTGTTCGTCAAAGCAGAAGGTGAAGGAATTGGCCATTATCTTAAAGCGACAAGGCCTTAACGCTCGCGCCATGCACTCCGACCTCGAACAGGCGGAACGCGACGAGGTGATGAACCTATTCCGTGCCCACAAGATTGACCTCTTGGTGGCCACCGACATTGTGGCTCGCGGTATTGACATCGATGACATCACGATGGTGATCAACTACGATGCGCCTCACGATGCCGAAGACTATGTTCACCGCATTGGCCGCACCGCACGCGCTGGCCGCGAAGGCCGCGCCATTACGCTGATTGGCGAAAAGGACCTTTATGCGCTCTCTAACATTGAGCGCACCTTGAAGATTAAGATACCTCGTGCCGAACTGCCCGAAGGAGTTCGTCCGCCTCAAACTGAAGCACAACATGGTCGTGGGGGCCGTGGCCGCAATGGTCGTGGGGGCAACAACAATGGACGCAGAAGAAGCAATGGCAATAAAGAAGAGGGAAAGAAAGAGACGGACAGCAAGAACCGCAACCAACAAGGTGGTGGTGGAGGTCGTGACAACCGTCAGCGCAATAGCCAACGCAACAATGGTAAGCCGCACGGCAAAAGCGACAACCGACCTGCTAACAAACAACGCCCACCCAAAAGCGGAGCTGGACGCAAACCTGAATAGATTACGGGACGTCCTAATCATTCGGTTTCAGTTTGAAGGTTATGAGGTTATAAAGTTACATTACGTTGACAAACAACTAAACGAACTTTATAACCTTATAACCTTAAAACGTAAATGGGGCTATTTTAGAAATAACCCTACGATAATTCATGTTTCAAAAAAGCGCAAAGCGCACCCCTCATTCTTTTCTTTCACAAAATCATGTATAAACTACTATTATCGTTTTGCTGTCTCTTCTCGTTCTTAAATGTTTTCGCCCAAAGTTTGACCCCCGCAACGCGCTTTCACGAAAAGGACAGTCCCTTTACTTTCTACAACAACAACCTCTTGAGCGGCTTTCTACAATCGACCTCGAACGACAACTTAGCCAACGGCTTTCTACAAATTCCCTTTGTGGGTGACCCCTTATTGGTCTACGTAGGTGAAAAGGACTCTACACAATTTATGGCCTACGCCTCTGGCTACACACTCCAGCAACCCCGACCCAATACGTACCAAGTTGACTATACACGCTATGGCATTATGGCTAACTTACAGAACATGCCCGCCTATTGCGTTCAGCACTACACCTTTCCCGACACAACGGCCGATAAAGGCTTTCTGTTAGACATTGACAATGCAGGGTTTGGGCCACAGAATGAGGACATGAACGTCGTGTTTATAGACAAACGTACCATACGCGCCTACAAACGCAGCGAGAAGGCAGAGAACGATGTGCCCGACCTTTATTACGTAGCCCACTTCTCTCACCCTTTTACAAAGTGGAACGTTCGACGCGAAGTGGTACGCTTAGAGAATGGACAACGCGAAAGGCGCTGCAAGGCGGCCTTTATGTTTGAACTGCCAAAGTCTGAAGTGCTGACCGTCACGTCGGCCGTCTCGGCCGTTAGTACCGATGCTGCCTACGCTCTCGTACAAAGCAATGGTGCCAAAAAGCACTTTAGCGACAAGCGCCAACCCAAACCGAATACGGACGACAGCCGCTTATTGGCACAAAATCGTCCTTCGCCTCAGCAACGCACCTCAACGACCAAGGCGCACCCCCACGCCACCGCTTCTACGGCTAAACCGACTAAGCCCACCACTGCTCCTCAAGAGCAGCGCATCGTAAGGCAGCCTTCGAGCAACGTCTACGCACCTACGAAATGGCTTGAAATTGCTACTCGTGATGCTGAACTGCAAGCGGCCTTTACGGCTGCGCTCAAACAGTTGCAGCGACATCATCTAAAAGCCAAACAGGCCATTGATGCTTTATCCTTTATTGACGCTATCACGCCACTCTACCCTACTGGCGCTACAACTGACGCACAAGAGGCTGACTCCGTATTACGACAGACAGCACAAGCACTCTTTACTGGCCAACAAATGACAGACGCGCAAGCCGCATGGTTTATCTTCAACGCCTTAGGATTTGTACCTGACGACAACAATCGTTTCCGCCTTGTTCGTCCTCTCTTCAACGTAGCTACGCTGCAATTGCCACGCACGCGCCGACTGATTATTCACACCAAGAATAATACGCCACGCAACTGCCACATCAAACAGGCGATTTTAATGCACCAGCCTCTTACGTCTGACACTACATTCTCACGCGAACAACTCATTAAAGGTGGCATTATGGAAATCAAGATGCAACCTTAATAGCAATGGTGGTGATGTGGGGGACGGCAGGTTTTCCTAATGGGGAGTGCGACGCGTCCCCACATCTGCAATGCCAAGATGAGGTTAAGAGCCTCACCTTGGCAATATTTTTTTAGAATGACTCAGAAATGGTTTTACTAATAAGGCCTGCCCCCCCGTTTACGCAAAACCCTTGCCTTTTACTTTGCGCATTAATTCTAATTTGTTATTTTTGCAAGTACGTATAGCACATTTGCACCATATAGTGCAAATTCTTTAAAATGACATTTCGATGAAAATTAAACGCATATTTATCACCCTTTGTGCAGCCTGCGCCGTGAGCATGGCCAGTTTTGCACAAACAGCACGTCAAGTACTTGATCAAACAGCCTCCAAACTAAAAAATAGTGGTGGCATTGAAGCTTCCTTCGAAGGCACACAGTTTAAAGGCACACACGAAACGGGTACGGCTAACGGCCACATTCAAGTACAAGGCAATAAGTTTAAGATTGCTTCTAACGCACTGACCACATGGTTTGACGGCCGCACGCAATGGACGCTGATGAACGGCAGTGATGAGGTGAACGTAAGTAACCCTACTGCTGCCGAACTGCAACAAGTCAATCCTTACACTTTCATCAACCTTTACAAGAGCGGCTATAACCTCAAACTCGCCAACACAACTTACCACGGCAAGGCATGCCACGAGGTGCGTATGCAAGCACAAAAGCACACCAATGGCATTCAACTGGTCATTGCCGTTATTGACAAACATACGCAGTTGCCCTACTCCATTCGTATGAAGGACAACAAAGGCGAGTGGACGCGCATTCGCGTCAACGGTCTCCGCACTCACAGACATTGGGCCGACAGCAACTTTAAGTTTAACCAAAAGAATCACCCCGGCATCGAGGTGATTGACCTAAGATAAGATTTTGAGTTTAATGAGTTTATTAGTTTAATGAGTTTAGTAGTTTAATAAGTTTAATGAGCTTAATAAGTTTATACCCCTATTTAAACGCGTGCTTTCATCGCCTACGTAACGCGTGCTCTCCAGCAAGCAATGAAATGAAGAAGCACTCATTCACCAACTCGTTAAACTTATTAAACTCATTAAACTCATAAACTTATTAAACTCATAAACTCATTAAACTCATTAAACTCATAAACTCATTAAACTCATAAACTCATAAAACTCATAAACTCATAAACTCCCCATACATGTCACAAATAGAACAATGCGTCATTCTTGGTTCAGGCCCTGCAGGCTACACCGCAGCTATTTACACAGCACGTGCTGGACTCAAACCTATCATTTATGAAGGACTGCAACCAGGCGGACAATTGACGATAACTACTGAAGTAGAGAACTTTCCCGGATTTGCCGAAGGCATAGATGCCAACGAACTCATGGACAGTATGCGCAAGCAAGCCGAACGCTTTGGCACAGAAATCCGTACCGCTACAGCCACTAAGGTTGACCTTTCGCAGTCACCTTACACGCTCTGGTTCGACGACGATACACAAATTCAGACCGAGACACTCGTTATCGCCACGGGAGCTTCTGCCAAATATCTAGGGCTCTCTGACGAGAAGAAATACCAAGGCATGGGCGTAAGCGCTTGCGCTACATGCGATGGCTTCTTCTATCGTAAGAAGACGGTAGCCGTAGTAGGAGGTGGCGACACCGCTTGCGAAGAGGCCACCTACTTGGCAGGACTCGCCAAGAAGGTTTACCTCATTGTGCGCAAACCCTTCTTGCGTGCCTCAAAGGCCATGCAAGACCGCGTGTTCAGTAACGACAAGATTGAAGTCTTGTTCGAGACCAACACAGTAGGTCTCTTTGGCGAAGACGGTGTAGAAGGTGCTCATGTCATTTATCGCAAAGGCGAGGCCGACGAGCGTCAGTACGACATTGCTATTGATGGCTTCTTTTTAGCCATTGGCCACAAGCCCAACAGCGACCTCTTCAAACCTTGGGTCAAGACCGATGAGACAGGTTACATTATCACCGAAGGCGACTCTCCCCGCACAGGCATTCCCGGCGTTTACGCTGCCGGCGACGTAGCCGACCCTCACTACCGCCAAGCTATCACCGCAGCCGCCAGTGGCTGCAAAGCTGGCATCGAAGTTGACCGCTATCTGAAAGAAAAATAGTAAATGTGAGAATGCTTGGTTAATGTGCAAATGTGAGAATGTGCAAATGGTCGCCTTCGTACGCTATTAAAACATTCTTCAACCATTTGCACATTTGCACATTCTCACATTTGCACATTAACAAAGCATTCTCACATCCTCACATTCCCACATTTCCCTCCATGGAACGTCACCCCTTACAACCCTTTCTTCCCCCAAACGCTCACATCTTGATGTTAGGCAGTTTTCCGCCACCTCGCAAACGCTGGTCGATAGACTTCTTCTATCCCAACATGCAGAACGATATGTGGCGCATCTTTGGCCTCATCTATTTCAACGACAAAGACCACTTCATCGACGTGCCCAACAAGCGATTTGACAAACCCAAGTTAAAAGCATTCCTAACCATGAGAGGCATTGCCTTGTACGACACGGCCTGCGCCGTCAACCGTCTACAAGACAATGCCTCTGACAAGTTTTTAGAAGTCGTTGAACACACCGACATTGACCACCTGCTCCGTCAGTTGCCCCAATGTCACGCCATAGTCACCACAGGCCAAAAAGCCACCGACACGCTCCGCGCCCACTTCAGCGTAGCCGAACCCAAAGTAGGCGAATACACCACCTTTGACTTCGAAGGCCGTCCCATGCGCCTCTATCGCATGCCCAGCAGCAGCCGCGCCTACCCCCTCAACATTCTCAAAAAAGCCGCTGTCTACCAACAAATGCTTCAACAAGAACAGTTGCTATAAGCAAGAAAGCGTGTCAAAAATAAGATGAAGTTGAAGTTTATCTTTTGATAAGATAGGCTGCGGCCCGGCAATACAAAATGAAAGTTTTCAGACTTTCATTTTGCATTGCGCTCGCCTTGCACTATCTTTTGATCATAAAACAATCTAATACTGGACCATTTACTATGACGCTTATTCCCTCCTCTACTCCTCCACTCCCCGATGCGATTGGACGCAGAATGCCTTTGCTAAAGTTTTTGCTACCATTGGTAGGAGGCATTGCTTTGGCTTGGACGTGTAAGGACATGATCAATAGGTGGGAATGGCTGATTGCAGCACTGATTTTTACCCTCACAGCTATAGCAGTTATAGTGGGGAAACGAAAATGGAATGGTTGGACCTCAGCTATTGCAATGACGTTGGCTCTTATTTGCATAGCTGGCGCATGGAGCATGCAACGCTACAATGAGATTGTCACGCATTGGCCGCAAAACGAGCAAGTATGGCTGGGACAAGTAGAACAGATTAAGAAGATAAAAGAGTCACACACCACGGTCATCGTCGAAATTAAAAGTGATAAGAAGCAATACCATCAAAAGCGCATTCAAGTAAGTCTGCAAGGAAACGAAACGCTCAAGTTGCAAAGCGGAACGAACATAGCCTTTAAAGCAAGAATTAACGAAAAGAATCGTCCTGGCAACCCTGGCGACTTCGACTACGCAACTTACCTTTTGCAACATGGACTAAGTGGAAGCGCTTACTGCCACACAGCGCAATGGCAAATACTAACAATACCTACTACTTCTAATTGGCACACAAGGTTTCTCCACCTGCGCCAAAAGCTTGTCAATCAATATGCACAATACTTTCACGATACCGACCTTTCACTCTTAGCAGCACTCACTTTAGGCGACAAATCACTACTTACCACCGAGACGCAACAACTCTTTTCCGACACGGGAACAAGTCACGTTCTTGCGCTATCAGGACTCCACATTGGCATTCTTATCAGCCTTTTCAATCTATTGCTACTCAAACGATTGCGCTACGGCTGGAAACATGGAGCGGCCACCCTCTTCTTATTAGCAGCCCTTTGGGGCTTTGTCCTATTAGCAGGAGCCCCACTCTCGCTCTTACGCGCTGCACTGATGTTTTCATTCATGCAAGTAGCACAAAGTCTACAGCGTATCCACAGTCTTTCGCTCAACAATTTAGCCCTTGCAGCTCTTCTCCTACTCATCATCGACCCCTTTACTCTCTTCGACGTAGGTTTTCAACTCTCGTTCACGGCCGTGTTTTTCATCATCTCCTCCAATGACTATCTATGGCAGCGCCACCGCCTTCCGTTTTGGAAAGACGATATTTACCACTTTAACACACCACGAAGGGAGTTCTACACCTCCAAAGCCTATTTTCGTTACTTCACCCTCCCCTCATGGAAGTATCGTATCAAGAAGCACAGCTATAAATTTTTCCGTTCTGTTCTGATCCCCTTCATTTGCATCTCGCTCAGTGCACAATGGGGCACAGCGCCTTTGATACTACACTACTTCCACACGTTGGCTCCCTACGCATGGCTGGCCAACTTTATGGTAATACCTGCGGCCTATATACTACTTAGTGCCGCCCTATTGTTTTTACTATTACCCTTCTCTTTCATACAAGTGGCATTAGCCAAAGTGATAGAATGGACACTTCACTTGCTCACACAAGGACTACAAGCCATATCGGAATGGCCTTTTGCTACTGAACACGTCTACGCCACCTCCTTTACGCTTGTGTGTATATGGTTAGTACCCATATTACTTTTCTTCTTCTTTGAAAAGCGCAAGACACTTACGCGCAAAGCGCTTCTTATCAGTTCCGTAGCATTGCTGATAATCAGCATCGGAGCTGAAACGTTCTCAACATTGACTATTCGCCGAATCACGCCCCACATTTGCGTTTACAAAGCAACGCACACCAGTTTGATACATTTCATACAATCTAATGCTATCTCTTACCTCCTATCGTCAACCACAGCGGATTCTACACGATTGCGCATGACACCTATTGAGCAAAACTTCTTCATGCCCAACCACATCGCCTCTCCTACACTCATCACACAAAGTCAGGCCAGTTATCCTACACTGCAACGCGCCAATGGATTATTCCTATTTCATCACAAACGCATTGTCTATCTAAACCTACCATTTGCACTAAATGCGATTGGCTCCATCGATTTGCTTATCGTAGCTAAAGGAAGTACTACAAACGCTACACAGTGGCTTGCCAACACGAGCGTAAGACAAGTCGTACTCGACGGCTCTCTCACTTCACGTCAACGCAAAGTATGGGCCAAGGCTTGTCGCGCTACCCACATACCATGCCATGATGTTCTACAACAAGGTGCTTTCATTTGGACATTACCATAAAGGCGATTCCTAAAATTTGAGCTCCATAACGCATCGTGTGGGCAAACTCAGTTTAATAAACTGCAATTTGTCTGCCTAATTGGGGGGCGGGTTTGTAACCCGCGGCAGCAGCAAGCCTTGAATATCTACTTATTGTCGCTTAGCGCGAGAACATACATAACATACTTACTGAAGTTCGGATTTAGCAAGGGCGGACTGAATCATCGTGCAAGGCGAATGCAATCAAGCTTGCTTGAATTGCTGAGCCGCAGCCGATGATGTCAATAAAAGCCCTTGTTAAATCCGAAATTAAGATGAGCTTTTGCAACCACATGCCCACGAGATAAAAAAGTAGGTTACTTAGGATACTCATAATCCTTTTTTAGAGAAAACTTGAGTTAATATAGCGTTCTCCACCTTTGCTGCGGCTTAGTTCGAGATTTTTTCCTTATCTAACAAATTTATAAGCTAACCGTACAACGGCTGTCTGGAAAAATGATTACTTTTACTCATGGTTGTTTTATTTGTTTAGTTGCTTAGAGGCGAAGGAGACAATCCAAGCATCGGTATTCTTCTTTGCAAGGACAAAGATTCGTCCATTGTGGAATGGTCTTTGCGTGGTTAATGAAATGTCAATGTGTCTTTAAAAGTTGTTGTCCTTGTTTCGTTGTTTGAGATAGAACATATACAATTTCTTTCCTATTTTGTCTTTACTGAAAGTACGCTCATGCTCAATCGGAATTGTGGATAAGCGCACCTTGGCAATGCCGTCCTTTATCTTCTCAAACTGTTCTGGCGTGATTTTGAATTGAGCCGTAGAACTGATTTCCGTTACGGGACAAACGATGTTGCCTATTAGTACACCTGCTGATTCTGAGCCATTGCTAATTAGTGAGCCTTGTAGCTTTATCACTTCGCCGTCAAAATTCTTGATGAGCATTGTTGACTCTTTCAAGAAAGTCAATCTGTCCGATTTCACTGTGGCAATGATATAGTAAACGGAATCCTGCCTTGTGACACTATATTTCATGCTGCAACCCTCTGCTGCCAATAGCTTGTAGGAGTAGCCAACAGTTTGTGCCCGGCTAACAAAGCAACAGAGCAAAACTACAAGCATACATGTCAATCTAATCTTCATCTTCTGCCTCTTTTCCCTTTTGTAATTCAAAAAACTCTTTCTGCTCACGGATTTCTCGGCTCAACTCTTCTTCTGTAGGAAGATAAGTAAGATACTTAGCGGCAAAGAGCTGCTTGCTGTCTTTCAATATGGAATAACGTGCAAGATCTTTGCTAGTGTCAGAACACAGAACCAAACCGATAGTAGGATTATTGCCTTCCTCTTTCTTCAACTCGTCATACATTCTGACGTACATATCCATCTGTCCCACATCCTGATGAGTTATCTGCGTAGTCTTTAAATCAATAATGAGATAGGACTTTAGGATGATGTTGTAAAACACAAGATCGATATAGAAATCGCCCATGTCCGTCTTGATATGCTGTTGGCGAGCCACAAACGCATAGCCTTTGCCCAACTCCATGATAAAAGTCTGCAGATGATCGATAATGGCTGTTTCCAGTTTCGATTCACTATAGACAGGGTTCTGTGGTAATCCTAAGAACTCTGCTATCACAGGATTCTTGAGATAAGAGAATTTGTCTTTTTCGAAATCTGAAGTCAGCGAACGCATCTCGTAACTTACCTCCTTGCGCAGATGCTCAGGGGTTTGCAACAAACGATAATAGTATTGTGAAGAGATATTACGCTGCAAGGTACGGTAATCCCATTGCTCACGAGCCGCCTCCTTCAAATACCACAACCTTGCATCCGCATCTTTTACACGCAGTAAGCGTTCATAGTGAAGCCATGATAGGTTAGGATAGAATGGTATCGTAGATTCGTCAAGTGATGCTTGACGAATTGGTTCGTCTGTGAGTTTGAATTGGTCAAGCATTGCTTGACCAATTTGTAAATTGCTGAACATCAGGTAAAAAGAGCGCATGTTCTTTATACTTGTCAGTCCGAATCCCCTGCCGTATTCTTCAGTAAGGGTTTGGGAGGCCAATTGTATGACATGTTTGCCATATTTCGCACGTTCCTTTCCATTTTGCTCCTGTGTCACGATACGCCAACCGATAAGCCAGTTGCGAACTACCAATAGATGGTCTGCACTGCGATAGGCTTGCCGACGTGCTTCACCAGCTAAATGCTTCAAGTCAGAGACAAAGTTTTTCTCTGGTTGAGTCAGCTTTTCTGTTATGTTTGTTAATGCAGATTTTTCCATACTCAAGTTTCGGATTTAGAGTTTGAGGCTGAGTTTATCGCATAAAAAAAAGGCTTTAAGTATTTCCGTATATCACTGAAAATGAGCAACTTAGATGTGACATAAAAAACAATACTCAAAACTCAAAGCTATGAGCAAAATTACAAAAATTCCGTCAGAGATTCGCAACTTTTTCAGTAAAAAACGTCGCAGTGCCGTTATAGACTCATTTACGCACCTACTTGAAAGTGTCAACTTGGACTGTCACTCCTTTATCCGTGGCACTAATCAATACTTCCCCACTTCGCTTCAAACTTACATTTCTTCTCAGCCAATCTCTGCAAGAACTGTTGGCGGGCTTCACTATTGGGATTGATCGGACGATGCTGCATATCGCGCAGTATGGCACTGCGTTCGCGTGCATAAGTCGTAAGTTGCGGTGTAAAAGCCCAAACTGTGAACTGTTCCCACACATAATCAATGGCCTGCTCTGAAGGGTGGAGCATATCGGACGCATAAAAGCGATAGTCACGCAACTCATCGGTAATTATTTCGTAAGCAGGAAAATAACTTACGAAAGAGCCAAAATCTCTACACAGGCTATCAATCAGCAGTAGCAATCGTGATTTGCTCAACGCATTTTCATGCATACCATATTTTGCATAACGATAAGGACTTAGCGTAAAGACCACCTTTTGCTTAGGATAGTCACGATGATAGGCTGAAAGAAACGCTGTCCACTGTGCACACAATGTATTCCAATCTGCCACTTCTTCACGGAAGAGGCGCATCGGCTGCTTGTGACAGTTGGCCACGCAAGCATCACGATATTCGCCTTCGCGCAGACAATATACATGGTCGGTACTGAACGTGATGAACAGTGCATCGGCGCGCCGCACAAAATCCGCCGTGAGTTGCCATTCCTCACGCAACATCGTAGCCAACGCAGCACGCGACGAGGCCGTATATTTTGTAGCATAATCCCAATGTCGCCATTCGTCACTATCAAGTTGAAAAAAGCCTGCTTCGCTGAAAGGCTTTACTACATCATCAGCTAAATAAGTAGCCAACACATTACGTATGCTCACGGGATTATAAAGTGTACCATGCGGATTGATGCACACCTGATTGGAAGGTAAACACGCAGCCAATCGCTGTCCCACATGATCGGCAAAGCACGAACCTATAAATAATACACGCGACTGCGGCAGGAGTTGTAAACTACCTTCAGGCAGTTCTACTGGGGTACGAAAATTCATAACACAACAAAATAAAAAAACGCAACCAAACTGATAAAAGTTTGATTGCGCCAAATAAAAAAAGATTGTTGGGGTATCCGGACTCGAACCAGAAAAGGCAGGACCAGAATCTGCAGTGTTACCATTACACCATACCCCAAACACTAAAATTAATTATTCGCTCCCAAATCATAAGAGCAAACAAGCATTGAAAATCTCGTTGGGGTACCCGGATTCGAACCAGGAAAGGCAGGACCAGAATCTGCAGTGTTACCATTACACCATACCCCAAACTTGGGTGTAAACAAGAGAGCCTCTCTCGAATACGAGTGCAAAATTACGGCATTTTCTGAAAACTGCCAAATAAAACTAACTTTTTTTAATCACGCATATACAAGGAAACTGCAATCTCTATACGTTTGCAAAAACTTTGTTTTATCTTTCATGTTTCATTTTTCTTTGTAATAAGATGAATATCAACTATTTAGAAAAGTGAAACATAACACTTTCATGTTTCATTTTAAGTTTCATGTTTCATTTTTTAAAACACTGAGGGAGCGTGTTATCGCTCCCTCAGTGTTTTTGAATCGCTCCCTCAGTGTTTTTAAATCGCTCCCACAGTGTTTTTAAATCGCTCCCACAGTGTTTTTGGAGATGAAACATTGAAACTAAAAGTGAAACATTGAAGCACAATATTTCATTTCTTGAATGTGTTGATAATCAACAAGTTGAAACATAAAAATGAAACATGAAACATAAAAACATCAAAGGTAAAATATACGTAAGTAAAAGTGACGATTTTACCATCAGGTGCATTTTCCTAGATTTGAGGTCACCTCATCCTTTTACCGTTTATAGTCTATGCTACTTTTCTTCCCTATTTACCAAGAGACTTGAACATCTTGGTGATGCACTTTTTCTTCTGCTCCATGTTCGGGTGAACATAGAGATTAAGGGTTGTTGTTATATTGGCATGACCGAGCAATACACTTACTGTCTTGTAATCGCAGTTGCTTTCAATGCAGCGTGTTGCAAAACTATGGCGTAGTCCGTGATACTTTAATCGAGGAATGTCGAGACGCGCCATCAACCGATGATAGTAGTTGCGATAGGTGCGTGGTTCGGTTGGCTTTTCTTCATTGGTCAGCACATAGAAGTCTGTGTTTACCACCTTTTTCAGTGGTTTCACCATCGCCAGCAGTTCCTTGTTCATTGGTATCTCACGGCATGAGTTCTTGGTCTTGGGTGTGTTGATGACCAACTCTGTGTGCTTGTGTTCGCCCTCCACAATGTAGATGCGCTCAATGGTACGGTTCACGGTGATAGTACCATTATCGGTATTGATGTCCGACCATTTCAAACCACAAATCTCTCCGATACGCAAGCCAGTGGTCAGACTGATATAGATACCAAGGTTGCGGAATGTGAAGTTCTGTTTGATGAAATCGAGGATCTTTTTGTGGTGTGCCACCGTCAGCACCTCAATTTCCTTGTTGGTCTCTGTCGTAGGGTATTTGATATCCCATTCGCAATAGTTCATCCATTCGTTCTTTACCCCGAACTTAATCACCATTTTCAGGACAATCAGAATATCCTTCACGGTCTTAATGCTTAGACCGTCATTGAGTTTCTTCAAGACGAACTCCTGCACAAGTTTCTCACTCAGAGTCTCACAATCGCCAAATGAAGGCAGAATGTGGTTCTCCAAAATTAACACATAAGCAGCGTATGTAGACTGCTTTACGTAGCGTTGCTTGTCACTTTTCCAAGCCAACGCAATTTCTCTAATTGTTTTTGTTGTCATTGTAATCCTTAATTTTGAAGGTGTACATAATAATTAGAGAAAATAAGCCTCTGATGTCCCAAATCTCAGATTCCCTGAGTTTCAGGGGGAGTGGGTAACATATAAGATTAAGGATGTTCTAAGTATCGGCAATGGACGTGATTATAAGCATTTGAACAATGGAGGAATTCCAGTTTTTGGAACTGGAGGGTACATGACATCTGTAGACGAATGTCTATATGATGGAGAAACGACATTTATAGGTAGAAAGGGTAGTATAAACAAACCATTTTACTACAATGGCAAATTTTGGACAGTTGACACTCTTTTCTATACGCATAGTTTTAATGGCATTACACCGAAATTTACATATTGCCTATTTCAAACTATAAATTGGTTGAAATACAATGAAGCATCAGGAGTACCAAGCCTTTCAAAAGATACAATAGAAAAAATAAAAATCAATATCCCTAGGCTTGAAGAACAGAATAAAATTGCTAAATTCATGTTCGCGTTAGACGAGCGCATAGCGACCCAAAACAAAATCATTGAGGACTTGAAGAAACTAAAGTCTGCAATTATTGAAATGGAATATAGCCACATGACTAAAAGCATTTCACATATAGGCGATTTCATAGAGCAAACTTCCAAACGGAATAAAGGCTGTGTCATTCAGAATGTTTTATCAGTCAGCAATAGCCAAGGATTTATTCAGCAAAGTGAACAATTTGAGAATAGAATTGTTGCGAGCGATAACACTTCTAATTATAAGATTGTAGAAAAGAACGACTTTGCTTTTAATCCTGCAAGAATAAATGTGGGGTCAATTGCTCGTCTTACCACATTTGAAAAAGGTATAGTAAGTCCTATGTACATTTGCTTCCGTGCAAAGGATAATCTATACCCAGAATACCTTGATTACTATTTTGAGTCAAAACATTTCTTCACAGAAATACAGAAAAGATTGGAAGGCAGTGTAAGACAGTGCTTGTCTTTTGATGGGTTGTGCAACATACCACTTTGTGTTCCAACAGTTAAAATTCAGCAACGGATAGGGAAACGTCTATCTGCATTAGTCCAAGAGATCAAGTTGGAATTTGATTTCTTGGGGCTATTGCAAAAGCAAAAAAGGTTCCTTTTATATCAAATGTTTATATGAACATCTGCTGCAATAGGAATTGTTTCTGCAAGGTAAGCAAGGTTCGTATTCGTAGTTCATTAATGATAAACTCGTCGTATGATTGTAGAATTTCTGCAATCATACGAATGTTATTGGCATTTGAGGAATATGGTAATACAAAGTTTTCTACATCCCCTTTGCCAATATTCATTTGGGCAGCACCTTGCCCACAAGCGACCATGCTATTCTCGAATCTTCGAGAAGATAGAACTTGATATAGAAACTCTTGGTTTACATTTTTCGTAATACACAACAAACCAACTCGTTGATTGAGCAAATTTTTCCCAGCCTTACAAAGAGAAACACGCCCAACATTACCTGTGAGAGATATTAAAATATCCCCTTCTTTTAATACTTGGTGATCTTGTATATCATTCGGCAAGTTGATTATACAATTACAATCATCATCGTTTATATATCGTTCACCAGATACATTTGCAATCGTAAGGATATTCCACTTGCCCTGTGTATCATATTTACGACTCTGGAATGCGTAACCATTTTTCAATGTCGCAATATCCGCCAAGCGTATAGTTGTTTCTAACAAATCCTTTCGTGAAAACAAATGTTTACTAATCGCAGACCTACAAACTTTACAATCCTTAATCAAAGGAATTGCACAGCATTGCATTAAAGAATCAACAAGTGGAAACACATATGTAAAACTTGGTGATATTTGTCAAATTACAACAGGGAAACTTGATGCAAATGCACAGGTAGATAATGGGATTTATCCATTTTTTACTTGTGCAGAACAACCATTCAAAATTGATAGCTTCGCTTTTGATACAGAAGCTTTACTAATCTCTGGAAATGGTGCTAATTTGGGATATATCAATTATTATAAGGGAAAGTTTAATGCTTATCAAAGGACTTATGTATTAGACTTGTTCTCCGAAAATATCCAATACATTAAATGGGCGTTAAAAGTACTGCTACCCAAAAGAATTGCAATAGAAAAGAGTTCAAGCAACACTCCTTATATAGTGCTATCAACTCTCACGGATTTAAGGTTGCCTATACCTTGTAAAAGTAAGCAAAGTTTCATCGCAAACCTAATGCAATCTTTGGAAAGAAAACTATCAAATCAAATCGCACAGTATGATTCCTATAATTATTTGAAGCAATACTTGCTCCGCCAGATGTTTATATGAACATTTGACGGAGTAGATACTGCTTTTGACCTATATAAAGATTTAATACTTTATGATTAATATCTATTTTGTCTTGAATTTTATCAAAAATAATTGCCTTCTGTTTTTGTTCAGAAATAGTGGGCAATGTTATTTTTAACTTTTCCAATGGAGTACGTACTATTTGCGGCTGTCCAGAGCCAGAAATAATACTATTGAAGTTATACGCAGAAAGATAATGATATAAATATCTCTTACACACCTTATCTTGATACTTATCTGTATTTATCACCATTGCATTTCCAGTTATCCAAGACATTGGCTTGGTATAATTCACCATGCCACAAGTATTTCCACGACAAGTTATACAGATTTGTTCTGTTTTATGGTTGTAATCCTTATATTTACCAATAATACCATTTGCCCCATATACAAGAAAACCATCTTCTGTTAATTCTGCTGAAGATATTGTTTGTGGCTGATATATTTGTGCAATTTCACTTAAATATACATTATTGCTACCATTTCTTTGCATACAACAAACTCTTAGTCCCTTGATTAAGGACTGCAACTTGTCAATGATTTTGTTTTGGGTGGCAATGCGTTCATCTATCAATGATAACAACCTAGCAATCTTATTCTGTTCCTCCATCAAAGGAAAACACAAAGAGATTTTAGATAATCCGTCTTGACCGATATTGAAATGTTGTGCACCAGCCCCCATTCTACAAGTTCGCTTTCGTGCTAATGGGGTAGATAGTAAATACTTAAAGAATAACGGATTGTAGTCACCAATTTTACGACCACGAATGACAAAACCTCCATACACAGCTGTACGATTATCCATATAAACGTTAGCACGACCAACATCTTCTAATGTTTCCGAACTACGTAGAAATAGGATGTCTCCTTTTTCTACGCTAAAATTTTCAATTTCTCTTTCAGTCGCTTCTACCTTTCCTCGAATACTATCATAGTTAATAGTTCCATCGGCAAGAATATCCATAACGGAAATAAAAGGGAGTCCACGTCCAATGCGTTTCACATCTGGATTAAGACCATTTTTGAAATCTAAATATTCAGCAAGTGCATGTTCTTCCCACTCCTTCGTAAACTCCGGAAATCTCAAAGGTGGAACATTAAGGACTTTATTGTCGTTATTATTTGCCATAGTTATTTTTAATCTCTAATCAAATTTCGTTATGCTGCAAGAAAAACTGCTACGATATGTAGCAGTTTCAATATGCGTTTAAGTCTTATCCTTACTCTTTATCGGGGTTAATATCAAAAGGCAACAAGTTGTCGCCATTATTGAAACGGTCGAAATCGGAGCTAAACAAACGGTCTTGAACGATACGGTATTTCTCGAATTCCGATTCGGCAAATTCCTTGGCGAACTCTGCCGTAATCTTTCCTGCATCGGCTAATATCGCATCACCTCCGGCTTCGAGGATGATGTCAATACGTTTTGCCCAATCTTCCATAGTCATCGGAATGTGACGTTTCGCCATTCGTTCTGCTAAATCAAGAACAGCATTGACTAATTGCGCCATATTTTCCAACTCGTTTTCTTTCAGATAGTTTTTTGCTATAACCACATCGGGCTTCACTATCTTTCCGTCAGGAGCATTTTCCCAAGAGGTAAGCCCCATGTGTTCTTTCTCGGAGTTTGCACGTTGCACGATAAGTTCGGCAGCCGTATGCCCATGTACGGCATAGTGCATTTTGTTCTGAACCTTTTTGAAGAACAGCCGTGTAGTGGGCGCATCGCGATTGTAGTCAATGGCAGTGGCGTAAATATCGGTGAGTTTTTGGTAGAAACGGCGTTCACTCAATCGTATCTCACGGACTTCAGCCAACAAGTGTTCAAAATAATCCTCACCGATAAAAGAACCGTTTTCCATGCGTTTCTTGTCTATGACATAACCACGGATGGCAAATTGGCGCAACACATAGGTACACCATTGGCGGAATTGGGTGGCACGAATGGAATTGACACGGTAGCCCACAGAGATGATAGCATCAAGATTATAGTATTGTACTTCTTTAGTCTGCGTTTTTCCGTCTATAGCCCCATGCTCGGTGGTATGTGCAAAAATTGCACATACCACTTCCTTATCCAATTCACAAGTGTCGAAAATATTCTTCAAGTGCTTGGTGACAACCGTTCTATCCACATCAAAAAGAGTGGCAATAACTTTTTGTGTCGCCCAAATGCTTTCATCTTTATACAACACTTCAACCCCTTGCTCTTTGTCTGCGACAGTAAATATCAAGAACTCCGCTGTGCTGTTTCTTATCTCGAACTTTTTAGCCATAATCTTACCCTCTTCGTTTTATTCTACAATTCCCAGTTCACGAAGGTAGCCTTCAATCTCTTTGTCAAGGTCAGCACGTTTGGCTTCCAATTCCTTGATTTCAGCCATGACAGCCTTAATGTCGATAGGCTCTTCCTCTTCAAAGGTATCCACATAACGGGGAATGTTCAAATTGTAGTCGTTATCGGCTACTTCCTGCAAGGTGGCGAGGTGGCTGTACTTTTCTATCTCGGTGCGATTGCGGTAAGTATCTACAATCTTGTCGATATGCTCCTTGCGTAGTTTGTTTTGGGTCTTGACCTTTTCAAACTCCTTGCTTGCGTCAATAAACAAAATATTATCGTCCTCCTTGCGGCATTTCTTCATCACGAGAATACAAGTGGGAATGGAAGTGCCGTAGAAGATATTGGCTGGCAAGCCGATAATTGCGTCAATGCAGTTCTTCTTCTCGATAAGGAAACGGCGGATAACGCCCTCGGCATTACCACGGAACAATACGCCGTGCGGTACAACGCAAGCCATTGTACCACCATCCACAAGATGATAGAGCATGTGCAGTATAAAGGCATAGTCAGCTGTCTTGCGCGGAGCAAGGCGACCGGCACGGCTGAAACGGTCATCATTGTTGAACTTGTCGGCGGCACTCCACTCTGCGGAGAAAGGAGGATTGGCAACCACGGCATCGAACTGGGTGTCACCGAAAGCGTCCGCCTCCAAGGTGTCGCCATTCTCTATTTGGAAATTACTGAACTTGATACCATGCAGCAACATATTCATACGGCACAAGTTGTAAGTAGTGGGGTTTTTCTCCTGCCCGAATATCTCGTATGCCCGTCCCGTATGAGCTGCACGAATAAGCAGTGAACCCGAACCGCAAGTAGGGTCATATACATTGCGTAAGCGAGTATGTCCGATAGTCACTATCTCGGCAAGAATCTGGCTCACTTCTTGCGGTGTGTAAAATTCTCCGGCTTTCTTGCCCGCTCCAGCGGCAAACTGAGAAATCATATATTCATAAGCATCGCCGAGAATATCTATCTGCGTAGCTTCGTCCGCTCCGAAGTCAATGCCGTTCAAAGCAATCAGTACATTGGATATGAGCGTATTCTTGTCATCGGTAGTTTTGCCGAGCTTGGGCGAAGCAAGGTCTATGTCTGAAAACAAACCTCCAAAATCGTCCTCACTCTCTTGTCCGAGCGTACTGTCCTCAATGCGCTTCAGCGAACGTTCGAGAGAGGGAATAATATTCTCCTTGCGCTTAATTGCGTCAATGATAGAGGTGAAGAGATATTGCGGCTCTACAAAATAACCGATATTTTCCAAACACTGCTTCTTGACTTCCTCTTGAAGTTCAAGGGCATCTTCTTCGCCTGACTGCCACAACTGTTTGAAAGTGATTTCGTCATCTTCAAGCGCACGGTCAGCATAGTTCTCTATTTTTTCAGAAAGGTACTTATAAAAGATAAAGCCCAACGAGAAGTACATAAATTCGTTGGCTGACATATTGCCGCGCAGGTTGTTGGCAACCTCCCAAAGCTGGGCGCGGAGTTTTTGTTGGAGTTCTTCACTCATGTTCTTAAACAGTTTTGTTTTCTACAATGTTTATTTCATTATCAGCTTCTTTTTCAAAGGCTGTCCTTAAGTCATCTAATATTTTTCCGTTGTACGAGAAATACTTGCTTCCCTGATAGGCATTTGAAGGTGTTCTCTTTTCTCCCGGAAGAAACGTACCGACAAAAGGAGACAATTTGTAAATTCGTCCGTCATATTCGATGGAATCATCACTTGCAACTTTCACTTTCAGATTGGTAGGGATAAAAGTAATATATTCACCTATCTTGATATGTACCATGCTGAATTTGAATCGCTCCCGTTTTTTCGGTCGAGAAAATTCTGATTTCTTTTCTTTCTTTTCGGGATGCGCTATAATAGGTTTATTGTCCTCATATTCAGTTATGACCGCATCGTCAATTGTCAAAGCGATGTCTCTGAAAATATCAAGAGCCACTTTGGGGTCAACATTAAAGAATTCCCTATTTTGCCGAATACGCAAGTCTGTCAATCGGTCTATTGTCTTATGCACAAGTCTTTCAACCTCATTGAATTTAGAAGTCTTCATCGTGGCAAAGATTTCAAAAGGCAACGGCACAGCGGTATTGTCCAACTCCTTTGAACGAATGTCAACGGGACGAGTACTTTTACCTATTTTCACCCAATCCTCTCGAAAACTGGGATTGGTCAGTATATAAACATAGCCGGGGTCATTTGTTTTCATACGCCATCTTTTAGTCCCAAGAGAATGTTCTGATAATATTGCGCAGACGGTCGAGAATACGGTTCACGGTTCTGCGCGTCTTTAGCAAGCCGAGGTGCTTCTCCTTGACTGCCGTTTGAATGATTTCGGGTTGCACCTTTTGTGAGAAGTCATACTCCGAGAGGAAACGGTTCAGCAGTTCGGTAGGCAACTGCTCATCTTCCGCAAGGCGGTCAATGGCTTTGCCTTTTTCCTGACGGATATATTGGTTGAGCCGTTCTTCGAGGTCAACAGAACCATCCGCTTTCTTCTTGCGCTCCACGAAGCCCTCCTTGTCTTCATCTACATTCTGGCGGATAAAGCCGTCAATCAGTTGCGACTTGCTGCGCAGCTCGGCATCTTTAATCATTGTGTCGATGATATGGCGGCGTTGTTCCTCATAGTTTTCACTGAACGGATTGAGTTCTGCAATCAGCTCGAGGATATAAGCCACATTGATAATGTCGCTGTGCAACAGTTCAAGACAGAAGTCGATGTCTTCAAGTCCTATTTCGTCTTCGGTGGAATTATCCTCAACGGAAGTGCCGCCTACGGTAGTGCTGTCAAGGAACGTGTCGTGAATGTCGAGGTACTTACTTCGGAAGTCGTTGTACAGTTGTTCGGATATGCCCAATTCGGGGTCATCCTCCGAATAGTCCTCGTAGATTTGTATCTCCGCATGTTTCTTTATCAACTCACGGAAAGCGAGAATGAAGTCACGCTTTTCGGGTTCGGTCTTCAACGCATCGACAGCCGCAGTGTCGGGATATTTGGCAAGGAAATCTTTGGCGATGTCGGCATATTCCTTTTTCACCACCTCGAAAGCCTCGCGGATGATAGTGCCCGTACCCCCGTTGCTGAACAGTTTTATGGATTCGTCCACATTGCTCTTGAGGTCGCGGAAACAGACAATCTTACCAAAACGTTTGTGCTCGTTGAGTACACGGTTGGTACGTGAGAACGCTTGCAACAATCCGTGGTATTCCAAATTCTTATCCACATACAGCGTGTTCAGCTTCTTGGAATCGAAGCCTGTGAGGAACATACCCACGACCAAACAAAGGTCGAGCGGTTTCATGTCGGTTTTCTTCTTTTTCAACCGCAGATTGACATCATCGTAGTAAGCACGGAAATTCTCGATGGAGAAATTCGTACCAAACATTTGGTTGTAGTCGTTGATGATTTCCTGCATATCGTCAGCCTCCGGCACGGATTCGTTGACAAAACCGCTGTTCATGCCCGTCAGTTCATCGTCCTCGTTAGGGTTAGATGAATAGGTGAAGATTGCACCGATTGAGATTTTAGGATTCAGTTCCTTGAAAATCTTATAGTAACGAATGAGCATCGGCACATTCTGCACGGCAAATAGCGCGTCAAACTCACCGTCAAAGGTGGATTTGCTGAAATTGTTGAGAATGAATTTGGCAATCTCGTGCATACGGCTTTCCTGTCCCGGTGATACCTCCTCGTTGCCGTGGTAGTATTCCACCAAAAAGCCAAGTACATTCTCATCAGCAATGGCATCTTTAATCAGGTACTTGTGCAGACACTTGTCGAAGATTTCTTCGGTGGTACGGTCGTTCTTAGAGTTCTCCTTGAATATAGGTGTCCCCGTGAAGCCGAATATTTGCGTATTGGTAAAGAAGTTGACAATATTTTTGTGGCTCTCACCGAAATGGCTACGATGACACTCATCGAAAATCATGATGATGCGCGACTTCCTCACTTCATCCAAACGCTTGCTGTACCATTGCTTCGTAACGGCTGCATTGAGTTTCTGAATGGTAGTGATAATGATTTTCGAATCGCTTGAAAGTTTCTTCGTCAGTTCATCGGTGTTGTCCGTGCTATCCACTGCACCGGGTTCGAACGCTTCATATTCCGATTGCGTCTGCGTGTCAAGGTCGTGACGGTCCACCACAAACATCACCTTATCCACGCCATCCAACTCCGAAACGAGTTGTGCCGCCTTAAAAGAAGTAAGAGTCTTGCCAGCTCCCGTAGTGTGCCAAATGAAGCCGTTGTCGGTAGAGTTCTGCACCTTATCCAAAATCTCCTCCACGGCATAGAACTGATAGGGGCGCAACACCATCAGACATTTGTCACCCTCATGAAGCACGATGTATTTGCTAATCATCTTACCAAGGGTACATTTATCAAAGAACATTGCTGCAAACAGACTGAGGTCGTTGAAGGGGTTGTTATCCTTGTCCGTCCAATTGAAAGTAAACTTGTAGCCTTGGTTGGGGTTGTTGGCGAAATAGCGGGTGTTTACACCGTTGGAGATAACGAAAACCTGTATATAGTCGAACAAGCCATGAAACGATGTCTTATGGTAGCGTTGCACTTGGTCGTAGGCTTGGCGCAGTTCCACCCCTCGCTTTTTTAATTCGATTTGCACCAACGGCAAACCATTTACCAATATCGTCACATCATAGCGGCATTTCTTCCTACCCTCAATGGTGATTTGGTTTGATACCTGAAACTCATTCTGACACCATTGTTTCTTATTGAGAAATTCCACCCACACACGTTCCCCATTTTCGGTTTCGAGTGGATAGAGGTCGCGCAGTTTCTTGGATTTTTCAAAGCGTGAGCCGCCCTCCAAATGAAGCAAAATCTTTTCAAACTCCGATTCGGTGAAATGTTCACGCCCTATTTCCGCAAGTTGTTTGCGGTTATGTTTTTCGAGCTGGCATTTGAAATTATCGCGGAGATTGCTTTCTTCTTCAATCTTCACGTATTCATAGCTCATTTGTTCAAGGGCATGAATCAGAGCATTTTCAAGTGCGGCTTCACTTTGTACAGCCATGGTTTATATTAAAGCGAAAACTCCTTCGCTATCCCTGCGAGGCTGACCAAAGCCTATAAGACAACGAAGGAGTTTCATATGTTGTTTTAATTGCTTTCTCAGGTCATTAGCAGTCCGATAATGAGTGCAAAGGTAGCAATTTTTATCGGTTTTTCCTTGCGCATTTGAATAAACAGTATAAGAGAAAAGAGAGAGTTTATTATGTGTAACCCTATATTCACCACAAGGTATCGTTGATTTTGGAATTATCCGACTTTGGAGGATAATCCTGCTCCCTGCAAGGACAAGGCGTTTAGAGTTACTCGAATCGTTTCGGGCAACCCAAAACATACCTTGCGATGTTCTCGGGACAAAGGTACAAAGATTATGAAAAACCAGCGGGAAAATATATTTTCACCGTAGAAAAATTTTTGTTTCACTGTTTGGAAACCTTTGTTTCGATATCGGAAAATTCTTTCTTTGTTTGGTTGCAATTTATCTTATGCTTACTTTTGCCCAAAAACAAAATATGACTGAAACCATCGCATACATTAAGGAATCATTGAGGGATCTATACCCATCCTCCGAGGTCAGCAGCCTAGTTCGTTTAATTATGGAGCGGGTTTGTAATATTCAGCCGCATCATTTTTTATTTTGTAAAGACAAAGAACTGCCAGAAAGCGAAAAAAGCCGGATTCATGACATAGTCGAACGTTTGAAGCAGATGGAGCCTATCCAATACATATTAGGGACGGCCGATTTCTACAGCCTTCAGTTCGAAGTGGACCCGTCCGTCCTGATACCGCGCCCGGAAACCGAAGAACTGGTCGAGCAGGTCATCCTCGACAATGCAGATAAAAAGATCAAGATATTGGATATCGGAACGGGAAGCGGCTGCATAGCTGTCACACTCCGGAAGCATCTGAAAAAAGCAAGCGTGATTGCGACGGACATTTCGGCGGAAGCGCTCGCGACCGCCCGCCGGAATGCCAAACGCAACAACACAACGGTCACTTTCATCCAGACAGATATCCTAGACCCGGAGAAAGCGGAAATGGACATTCCGTTCATTCTGGACGTCATCGTCAGCAATCCGCCCTACATCAAGGAGGAAGAAAAAAAAGACATGGAGCGGAACGTGCTGGACTACGAACCACACCTGGCTCTTTTCGTCCCGGACAACGACCCGCTGCTCTATTATTGGCATATTGCCCATTTCGGAAAGAAAAAACTGAGAAGAAACGGCCGTCTCTACTTCGAAATCAATGCGGCATGCGGCAATATGGTTGTTGAGATGCTGGAGGAAGAAGGCTACAAGAATATCGAATTGATCCAAGACCTGTCCGGCAGGGACCGGATCATAAAAGCACGCAAATGAAACAAATCAGTGAATCTGAAATGCTTCACCGGGCAGCCGCCTACTGTTCTGCCAGCGAACGCTGCATCCAGGATGTCGAAAAGAAAATCAAAGCGGCGGGATTGGCCGGGGAAGAAAGCGACCGGATCGTTTCCCGCCTGCTACAAGAACGTTTCATCGACGAAAGCCGCTTTGCACGCTATTTCGTAAACGACAAATTACGCTTCAACAAATGGGGACGTGTCAAGATCAACTACGAGATGCAGCGGAAAGGCATTCCGTCCAGTATCCGCTCGGAAGCACTGGAAGGTATCGACGAACAAGAATATCGCTCCATCCTTCTTTCTCTCCTGAAAAGCAAAAAGAAAGTAACCCGTGGGAAGGACGATCGGGAAGTTTACGCCAAACTGCTCCGCTTCGCCGCCGGACGCGGTTTCGAAACAAGGGAAACAAGCCGCTGCCTGAAACAACTGTTCAACGGGAATGACTACGAGGATGATTTTGAATGACCTCCTCAACCTTTTCTATCCCCGCCTCTGCCTGCTTTGCCAGAGGTCTTTGATGGAAGGGGAAGAGCATATTTGCCTGCATTGTTCGAATCATTTGCCCTACACGCATTTTACGGATATGGAGACGAATCCGGTCTGTCTGCTTTTACAGGGAAAAACATCTTTCGTCGCCGCCACCGCTCTGCTCCACTTCACGAAAGGGGGAAGCGGGCAAAAGCTAATCCATTCCTTAAAATATCATGGAAACAAAAAACTCGGATACGAACTGGGACGCATGGCTGCTACCACCTACCGGGAGACAGGGCTGTTCGACACCGTCGATCTCCTTTTGCCGGTCCCGCTCCACCCGAAAAGAATGAGGCAAAGAGGTTATAACCAGTCGGAATGGATCGCATACGGCATCCGTTCCGCCACTGGAATCGCGGTCGACACCTCATCCTTGTCCCGCATAAAAAAGACCGAAAGTCAAACCCGCAAGCAGATATTCGAACGATCGGAAAATGTAGAGGACATCTTCCGTGTAGAGAACACCGACACGTTGAAAAACAAACACATTCTACTGGTGGACGATGTTATTACGACCGGTTCCACCATGAACGCCTGTGCAGAAGCCATGAAAGCCATATCCGGCATCCGGATCAGTATTTTAGGCATAGCTGTGGCATAAACTCTCCTTAAACCTGCTATACAATATGTATAGCTTATTTTTTTGAAGAACTACAAGGTTATCTCATTCCCTTTGTCTACCTTTGCAGACTGATATAAACATTTTTATTAGGTTGTATGAAAACACTGGAAAGATTAGTAGCAGAGAGATTATTAAAGATTAAGGCGGTCAAATTGCAGCCGGCCAATCCTTTCACATGGGCATCCGGTTGGAAATCACCAATCTACAACGACAACAGAAAGACACTTTCCTATCCGGAAATCAGAAGTTTCATTAAACTGGAGCTGGCTCGCACAATCAGCGAAAAGTATGAAAATGCCGATGCTATTGCTGGTGTTGCAACCGGAGCAATCGCCCAGGGTGCATTAGTTGCCGACCTACTGGGTCTGCCGTTCGTGTACATCCGTTCAACTCCTAAAGATCATGGATTGGAAAACCTGATTGAAGGCGAACTGAAACCGGGTTCAAAAGTAGTGATTGTAGAAGATTTGGTTTCTACAGGTGGTAGTAGTTTGAAAGCCGTACAGGCTGTCCGTAATTTCGGTTGTGACGTTGCCGGTATGGTTGCCATTTTCACGTATGGTTTCCCTGTTGCAGTAGAGGCTTTCAAAGAGGCAAAAGTTACATTGACGACTCTAAGTAACTATGATGCCGTGCTGGAAGAAGCATTGCGTACAGATTACATTGACGAATCCGAAATCGCAGTCCTTCAGGAATGGCGCAAAGATCCGGCAAACTGGAATCCCGAAACAAAGTAAGTGAAAATGACTGAATTTGTTAGCGAAGTGAAAACGATCCCCTTTAACGAGGATCGTATTTTTAATATGCTGTCCGACCTATCCAACTTAGGAAAGGTGCAGGACCGCATACCTCAAGATAAGATTCAAGATTTCGAGTTCGATAAAGACTCTTGCAGTTTTTCCGTCGCACCGGTAGGCAAGATAACCTTCCAGATCGTGGAACGTGAACCGAACAAGACGATCAAATTCACGACCACGAACTCGCCTGTTCCTCTGTTCCTTTGGATTCAGCTAAAACAGGTAGAAGAGAACGACACACGGATGAAAATAACCGTCCGCGCCGAACTGAATCCGTTTATCAAACCAATGGTATCAAAACCATTGCAGGATGCGATCGATAAAATATCGACCATGTTGGCATCCCTGCCTTATTAAATGTTTTTTTGATGGCTCAGAAACTTTGGGAAAAGAATGTTCAGGTAGACCAGGAAGTGGATACCTTTACGGTAGGCAAAGACCGTGAGATGGATCTCTATCTCGCCAAGTACGACGTGCTCGGCTCGATGGCTCACATCACCATGCTGGAAAGCATCGGGCTGCTTACCAAAGAGGAACTGACGATCTTGCTTGCCGAACTGAAAAATATCTATGCCGTTGCCGACTGTGGCCGGTTTGTAATTGAAGAGGGCGTGGAAGACGTCCACTCGCAGGTGGAATTGATGCTGACACGCAGCCTGGGTGACACAGGGAAAAAGATACACAGCGGACGTTCACGTAACGACCAAGTGCTGCTGGATCTGAAGCTGTTCACCCGCGCACAGATTCAGGAAATCGTAGAGTTGGTATCCGACCTGTTCGAGGTGTTGATCTCGCAGAGTAACCGTTATAAGGACGTGCTGCTTCCCGGATATACACATTTACAGATTGCCATGCCGTCATCATTCGGACTTTGGTTCGGCGCCTATGCCGAAAGCCTGACCGATGATTTGCAGATGATGCAGGCTGCTTATAAAGTTTGCAACCGCAACCCGTTGGGCTCTGCGGCCGGATATGGCTCTTCTTTCCCGCTGAGACGCCAGATGACAACAGATCTGCTCGGCTTCGACTCGCTCGATTATAATGTCGTTTACGCCCAGATGGGACGTGGCAAAATGGAACGTACCGTAGCTTTTGCCATGGCCGGCATTGCGGCAACCCTTTCCAAACTAGCTTTCGATGCTTGTATGTTCAACAGCCAGAACTTCGGTTTCATCAAGTTGCCGGACCAGTTCACAACAGGATCCAGTATCATGCCGCATAAAAAGAATCCGGACGTATTCGAGCTGACGCGTGCCAAATGCAACAAGCTGCAAGGATTGCCCCAGCAGATCACACTGATCAGCAACAACCTTCCATCAGGCTATTTCCGCGACCTGCAGATCATAAAGGAAGTATTCCTTCCCTCTTTCGACGAGTTGAAGGATTGCCTTCGCATGGTTACGCACATGATGCGGGAAGTAAAGGTGAACGAGCAGATCTTAGACGATGACAAATATGCACTCCTCTTTAGTGTGGAAGAGGTAAACCGCCTCGTTTTGGAAGGTATGCCTTTCCGTGACGCTTACAAGCAGATAGGATTGAACATCGAAGCTGGTAAATTCGTCCCTGTCAAGAAAGTTCACCATACGCACGAAGGAAGTATCGGAAATTTATGCAATGACCAGATTTCCGCCTTGATGCAAAATATCATGGACGGTTTCGCGTTTAATAGAGTAAACGAGGCTGAGCAACAGCTGTTATCCTAATAAACGATGAAACGGTTTTTATTTTGCTTACTTATATCATTAGTTTGTTCGTGTTCCAAATTCGAAGAATCGGATATACCCTATGCACCGGTATATTTGGAACTAGACCTGCGCTTCGGCGACAAAGATCTAGTAGGCATATACAATCACAAATCCATCACTAAAGCCCGTACTGCCGGAGAAAAGACGGGCTTTTCCGGTGTTTTGGTTGTATGCGGAATCGACAATTACGGAAATGCGACCTACTATGCATTTGATCTGTGCTGTCCCCACGAAGCCAAAAAGAATATCATCATAGAAGCCGACAATGCAGGAAAAGCAATTTGCCCGGAATGCGGAACTGAATATGATATCGGCTATGGGACCGGAGCACCGACAAAGGGCGTATCGCAATTTCCATTAAGAAAATATTACATGACTCCAGTATCGTCCGACAGACAGGAATGGGTTGTGAGAAACTAAAAAAATGCGTTGCCCTGCATTTTTTTATTCCAAATATTTGCAGAAACAAAAATTTCATCTACCTTTGCACTCGCAAACGAAAACAATGCAACAATGCGGAAGTAGCTCAGTTGGTAGAGCATAACCTTGCCAAGGTTAGGGTCGCGGGTTCGAGTCCCGTCTTCCGCTCGCTTCCAAAAGGCCTCGTTATTCTTAGGAATAGCGGGGCTTTTTATTTTCCTACCATTTGCTTTTGCCACAAGAGAATGCGTATCTTTTAAATACCGAGCGCACACAGATATATGCAAAATAGGTATTGAATGTTAAAAACAACTTGAACAGCCTCTCGAAACTCGGGAGGTAAGAGACGTACAGAGCCAAATATCTGCACAACCGACCATGTGGTGATCCGGCAACATACGTGGTTTTAATACAAAAAAGAACGTTGCATCTCACTATAATAAACAAACTATAGTTCTTGAGGAACTATGGAACTTATATATAGAAAGAATCTTATTATTCAATGTCTTAAATGTATGAGGAGTGGAAATTGTTATCATTACAATGTCTTTTTTGACATAGGAGAAAATTATTTTATTCCTATTGTTTTAAATGTTGAATTTATTTTGTAAAAAAAGTTGCTCATGTTAAATGGATTGTTTACGTTTGCAAAAACGTAGTATTTAATATACTCTATTATTAAGTTTTTTTTCTGAAAGCTTTTTGTTATTATGGTGGAATTCCATAGTTCCTCAAGGACTATGGAGACATCATTTAGATAATTAGTTAAATAATATGCTTAAAGTAGAAATTCATAATCAATAAAAAATAGCCTATGGGATAAAAACAAAAAAAGAACACAGTTAAAAGTAACAACAGTTAACGTAAAATCTATAATTCCGTAAAAAACATGATCAAAAATGAATTAAATCAAAAATTGCAATTAACATGTATCGTGTGTGCATTGCTATCAGGTACAAATTATCTTCATGCCAATGGCAAATGGTTAGATAGACATGAAAAGGAAATAATCCCTACTGTTAAAAAACTCACAGAAGAAGGGATCCATATAAATGGTACAGTACGAGATTCCCAGGGAGAACCACTTTCTGGAGTGAATATTGTAATAAAAGGACAAACGATAGGTACAACAACAGATATAGATGGCAACTATTTTTTAGAAGTTCCAAGTCGAAGTTCTATACTAGTATTCACTTACATTGGATTTGAAGAGCAGGAAATTGTTGTTGGTAACCAAATCAACATAAACTTGAACATGCACGAAATTTCGACAGGCTTGAATGAAGTGGTAGTAGTCGGCTATGGCTCTCAAAAACGTGCATCGATAGTAGGTTCGATTACAACAATCGAGCCTCAGGTATTAAGCCAAGGGACAACACGTGCCTTAAGTAACAACTTGGCGGGAAATGTGGCAGGTGTAATTGCCGTGCAACGATCAGGAGAACCGGGAGCGGACGGTTCCAATTTCTGGATACGAGGTATTTCATCTTTCCAAGGAGCAGGAACCAGTCCTTTAGTATTAGTCGACGGCATCGAACGAACACTCGATGACTTGAACCCTGCTGAAATCGAATCATTTTCTGTGTTAAAAGATGCATCTGCTTCAGCCGTTTATGGTGTACGTGGAGCAAACGGCGTTATTTTGGTGCAAACTAAACGTGGGAAATTAGGAAAACCTACAGTCAATGTCCATTTCGAACAAAGTTTTACTCAACCAACAAAATTACCCCAATACATCGGTTCAGCAGAGTATCTGACATTATTGAATGAAATAGCAAAAGATAACGGTCAACAGCAATCTCCCTATTCGCAAGAAACCATTGATCACTACATAAATCGAACTGATCCGGATTTATACCCGGATGTAAATTGGATGGATCTGATTACGAAAGATTTTGCCATGAATCAACGTGCAGATATTACTGTCAACGGAGGTTCTGACATTTTACGCTATGCAGTGGTCGGATCATATTATGGCGAACAAGGTATTTTCGAACGCGACAAGAGTCAAAGTTGGAACAGTGGAACACATCTAAACAAATTCAACTTACGCTCGAATGTAGACATCAATATCACAAAAACAACGCAATTGACAGTCAGTGTCGGTGGCTATTTACAGGAGATGAATAAAATGGCAATATCTTCCGATGATGCATTTTCGGGAGCATTCGAGACCCCTCCATTCATACATCCGGCCTATTATAAAGAAGATGATAATATCTATTTTCCAGTAGTCAATCAACGAGTGAATCCGTACGTACAGGTTACTCAAAAAGGATATGCAACAACCTCTCAAAGTAAAATCGAATCGTTGTTCGCATTAGAGCAAGATTTGAAATTTATTACTCCTGGACTGAAAATAAAGGGTATTTTCTCATTTGATCGCTATTCTTGGTCAGGCGTTACTCGTTCAAAAACACCAGACTTGTATCAACCGGCTACCCAACGCGATGAAAATGGTAATTTAATTTTGAACATATCCAGTTACGGACAACAATTTTTGAGCACTTCCGAAAATAATGATTGGGGAAACAAAGCAACTTATGTAGAACTGAATTTGAATTATGAAAGGACATTCGGGAAACATCAGGTTGAAGGTTTGTTCTTGTATAACCAACGGGATTACCAGCAATTTGAAGAATCGTACGACATCGTACCTTATCGCCGCATGGGTATCGCCGGACGAGCATCTTACACATATGACAATCGATATATTGCAGAATTTAATTTCGGTTATAACGGATCAGAGAATTTTGCCAAAGGATATCGCTTCGGATTTTTCCCGTCCGTAGCAATTGGTTACTTGCTTTCGGAAGAAAAGTTCATGGAACCATACAAAGACACGTTCAGTAAAATCAAGTTTCGTGGTTCATTCGGCTTGACAGGGAACGACCAATTAGACGGACGTCGCTTTGCTTACCAGACAACATTGGGAGAAGACGGAACGGGTTATGACTGGGGAACCAACGGACAATATTATCATCGGAATTCTCGCTTTGAAGGTGATTTCGGAATTCCTAATCTGACATGGGAAACCGTATCGAAAACAAATGCAGGTTTCGAATTGGGCCTCTGGAATATGATCGACTTCCAAGTGGACTATTTCTTTGAACACAGATATAATATCTTTATGAAACGAAATAATATTCCGACATCAGCAGGATTTAGAAATACACCATGGGCTAATTATGGGAAAGTAAATAATCAGGGGATCGACCTAGCATTAAACGTAAACAAACAAATCAATAAAGATTTATACGTCGGCTTCCGGGGATCTTTTACATACGCCCAGAACAAAATCATCGAACAGGATGAGGCATTAGGCGTCATGGGGACGAATCGTCAACGGACAGGCGAAAAAGTCAACCAGTTATTTGGATTAGTCGACGAAGGCCTGTTTACTTTTGATGATTTCCAAAAAGATGCCAACGGAGATTATCTGATTGCCGAGAATGGCGGTTACGTTGTAAACGAGGATATTCCTACCCATACATTCGGTCCGGTTCGCCCCGGTGACATCAAATATAAAGACGTGAATGGGGATGGCGTTGTCAGTTCATTGGACGAGACTGCCATAGGAGGAACATACAACCCTCAGATCGTATACGGCTTCGGTGCCAATTTTCGCTATAAGAATCTAGATTTTAACATATTCTTCCAAGGGAATGGGATGACATACGGATTTAAAGGAGGATGCAGCAACAAGTTTACCCCTGGTGAAACAATGGGGGCCATGGGAAATATCCTGACTAACTATCAAGACCGTTGGACCGTTGAAAATCCAAGCCAAGATGTATATTACCCACGTTTGACATGGGGGAAAAGCGAGAATAATGTTCGAAACTCTACATGGTGGTTGGAAAACATGAGTTTTCTCCGAGTGAAAGATATAGAGATCGGCTATACGCTCCCGAAATCTTGGGTACGACAAATTGGCCTGTCGAACATTCGTTTATATGCAAAAGGTAGTAATCTGTTCACATTCTCAAAATTTGACTTATGGGATCCTGAAGTCGACACATCCGTAGGAACAAAATACCCGATAATGAAATCATTTTCAGCAGGTTTTGATATTAATTTCTAAAAATAAAAAAATAAAAAAATAAAAAAATGAAATTTAGCAAGTATATTGGTTTAGCGACATTATGTATGTGCTTAAATGGATGCACGGATTTTATAGACAATGCACCAGACGATATTATTACAATAGACATGATATTCGACGACAAGACTCGTACGGAAGATTGGCTAGCAGGTGTATACCAAGGCATTCGGGATCCATACTGGGATTATACGCGTTACGATGCGTTCGAGATGCTGGCAAACGATATCACTCCATCGCAAGGCTGGTTACCATATTGGGGTAGTGACTGCGGATTAGGATTTCGCGTAGGACAATGGGAACCTAATTCAGGTTGGAGCGGTTCCTATTGGACAATGTCCAAATATATTCGACAAGCCTATATTTTCATGGATAACGTAAAGGCTTTACCAAAACAAAACGTAACGGAGAGTGACGTGGAGACAATGAAAAACGAATGTCGTTTCATGGTTGCGTATTACTATTGGATGATGACCTTGGCTTATGGAGCAGTCCCTTATTTTGAAGATGATATGACTTCGGATTCTCCGGATCTAATGCGCGGTCAGAAAAGCTTTGAATGGATGATCGACTGGCTGGATAATCAATTTTTAGAATTGTCGAAAGTCCTTCCGGACAGTTGGAGTACGTTGTATGGTGGTCGCGCAACTAAATTGGCAGCATTGGCGCTTCGCGCCCGCATATTGCTATTTGCAGCAAGTCCGTTAGTAAATGGAAATGAATGGTATCTCGGCTTTAAAAATTCTGACGGAGAAGAACGTTTCAGCCAAGCTTATGATGCCAACAAATGGAAAAAAGCAGCTGACGCATGTAAGCAGCTGATCGATGAAGCCGAGAAAAAAGGAAAGGGGTTGTATATCGTAAATAACAAAGAAAACGGCAAAGTGGATCCCTTCATGTCCTGTTACGGAGCCACAATGAGAACAGAAGGAGAGGGTAACAATGAAATCATTTGGTTCCGACCTAAAGGAAATTACGGAGATTGGGAACAGCACGGAACTCCTCGCGGTTGCGGCGGTAATGGAGGCTTAGGAGTTACTCAATCACTGGTAGATGCTTTCTTTATGGAAGACGGAACGGAACCTATACTGGGATATAATGCGGACGGTAGTCCGAAAATCAATCCGAATGCGCCATTATATAGTGAGAAGGGATTTTCTACAAAACCCGAATATAGGGCAACCGATTATTATTTAATGGATGGGTACAATGATAGTAATTACCCTGACGTTACACCGGAACGAGACGGGAAACGCTTGATTGTACAACCCAACACATTTAATATGTATTGCCATCGGGAACCTCGTTTTTACCTGACTGTAGTATGGAATGGACAATGGTTCAAATGGGAAAACCGTAATACGAACTTTTTGTATGGACAACCGGACGGAGGACCAACACACGATGCTCCGCAAAACGGTTATTTAAATCGTAGTCGAGTATCATTGGATTATATACCTCGTGATAACAATCACCCTTATCGTCCGGCTATCATTTTCCGCATGGCAGAAGCTTATCTAAGTTATGCTGAAGCATTAAATGAAAGTTCAGAACGCATGAGCCACAAACAAGAAATACTCGACAATTTGAATAAGATTCGCCATCGGGCTGGTATTGCCGAATATGGAACTGGCACGGATGAGAATGGTTTTACCCGCATTAAGATCAATTTCTCAGACCAGAAAGAGGTAAGACGTTTGATACACAAAGAACGCCGAGTAGAATTTGTGGGTGAAGGAGTTCGTTACCATGATTTGCGTCGCTGGAAAACAGCCCATTATGGCATCGGAAACCTAAATGAGCAGGGTGAAAATCCAGATTGGGGTGTCAATGGACCGGATTATGGGATGAATTATTATGGAACCGAATATACTGATCAAGGAGACAACGCCTTCTTCAAACGCACAAAATACATGGATCGTGTTTATCCTCGCAAATTCTATTGGTATCCGATACATCAATCAGAAATAGATAAGGATCCAACATTGGTTCAAGGCCCATTTTGGCTTGGAGAGTAAAAGTGTATAAAGAAAATAAACTGGACGCAGACGTCGCAGAATGCGCTAATTAACGCAGACTTATTTTATATTGTCAATTAATATATCTACGCTTGTCTGCGTAATCTGCGTCCAGTAAATATAACCATGAATTGTGACATAACTGGGCAATGTTTCATGTCCTGGTATACACTTTATTTCTTATTGCAGCAACATTCCACATAACCATACATCGGTGCAAGTATAAATAAATCACTAAAACAGTTTCTAAAAAAAGGATAGCTTCCCGAACCCCGAAAAGCTATCCTCAAAAGTCAAAATATTGAAAAAATACCACACTATCCCCTCAATGCTTCATCCATTGCAGCAGCAGCCTTACGACCGTCACCCATTGCCAGGATTACGGTTGCACCGCCACGGACGATATCACCACCCGCATATACATCAGACAAGGCTGAGCGCATATTTTCTTCATTCACCACGATCGTTCCCTTTTTGCTTACTTCCAATCCCTGGAAAGCACGCGGGATAAGCGGATTGGGAGAAACACCGACGCTGACAATCACTTCATCCACATCAATTGTTTCGATCGCTCCTTCGACTGGTACAGGACGACGACGTCCGGAAACATCCGGTTCACCCAGCTCCATCTTCTGCAAGCGCATCTGTTTGACACGGCCCCGTTCGTCACCAAGATATTCGACCGGATTATGCAAGGTCATAAACTCCACACCTTCCTCTTTGGCATGTTTCACCTCCTCCAAGCGTGCGGGCATCTCTTCTTCACTACGGCGATAAACGATCATGGCACGTTCGGCACCCAAGCGGCGAGCAGTACGGACCGAGTCCATTGCTGTATTGCCACCACCGATGACAGCCACTTTCTTACCCTGCAAGACAGGCGTATCGCTATCCGGATTGGCAGCATCCATCAGATTGACACGTGTCAAGTATTCGTTGGAAGACATCACCCCGACCAGGTTCTCTCCCGGAATATTCATAAAGTTAGGAAGCCCGGCGCCGCTGGCAGCGAAGATTCCTTTGAAACCATCCGCATGCAGATCGTCATAACTGATTGTCTTGCCGACAATACAGTTTGTCATGAACTTCACACCCATCTTGCGCAGCCCTTCAATTTCTACATCCACAATCTTATTCGGCAGGCGGAATTCGGGAATACCGTATTTCAACACACCACCGATTTCGTGCAAAGCTTCGAACACCGTCACGTCATAGCCACGCTTTGCCATATCACCGGCAAACGAAAGGCCGGCGGGACCTGAACCGACAACGGCAATCTTAATGCCGTTCTTCTCCGCTACTTCCGGAACGGAAATGTTTCCGCTTTCCCGTTCATAATCGGCGGCAAAACGTTCCAAGTAACCGATAGCGACAGCCGGTTTACCCATCTTCAGATGAATGCACTTGCTTTCGCACTGTTTTTCCTGCGGACATACACGGCCGCAGACAGCCGGCAATGCACTTGTTTCCTTCAGCACTCTGGCTGCTTCCAGAAACTCTCCCCGTTCGATGTTCTTCACAAACGTCGGGATATTGATACTTACCGGACATCCTTGCATACAGGTCGGATTCGGACAGTCCAGACAACGCTGGGCTTCCTGCATGGCCTGCTCCTTCGTCAATCCGAGGTTTACCTCTTCGAGGCGGGTATGGCTGCGGTATTCCGCATCCAGCTCATTCATTTCTACACGGGGGATATCCGTACGTTCCTTATTTTTTTTGCTTTTACGCAGTGCTTCTCTCCACGGTTCGGCACGACGGGCAGCGATCAGTTCTTCTGTTGTCATTTGTTTACTGTGGTTTCGTTATTTCTTTTCAATATCTTTATAAGCACCGAGGCGCATCAGCATCTCATCGAAATCTACTTGGTGAGCATCGAATTCCGGTCCGTCCACACAGACGAACTTCGTCTTTCCTCCGACCGTAATACGGCAAGCGCCGCACATTCCGGTCCCGTCCACCATAATCGTATTCAAAGAGGCGACTGTCGGGATCTCGTATTTCTTCGTCAGGGCAGAGACGAATTTCATCATGACGGCCGGGCCGATCGTGACGCACAAATCCACCTTTTCACGGTTGATCACACTTTCCACGCCATTCGTCACCAAACCTTTTGTACCGTAAGAACCGTCGTCTGTCATCACGATCACCTCATCGGAGTTGGCGCGCATCTGCTCTTCCAAGATAACCAGCTCCTTCGTACGGGCGGCCAGCACTACAATCACACGGTTGCCCGCCTTATGAAAAGCCTCCACGATCGGCAATAAAGGAGCCACACCGACACCACCGCCGGCACATACGACCGTACCGACTTTCTCGATATGGGTGGCTTGCCCCAGCGGGCCGACCAAATCGGTAATATAATCACCGGCATTCAGTTCGCATATCTTTTTTGACGAACCTCCTACAGCCTGGATCACGAGTGTGATAGTTCCTTTCGTCGTATCAGCTCCGGCAATGGTGAGGGGAATGCGTTCACCTTTCTCACCCACCTTCACGATAACAAAGTGGCCTGCCTTACGGGAGCGGGCAATCAAAGGTGCTTCCACTTCCAGTTTCACTACGTTGGCAGAGAAATGTTCTTTACTTACAATTTTATTCATTATAATCGCTACTATTGATAGTTAGTCTTGTTGATTTGGTTGCAAAAATACATCAAAAAACTGGATAGCACAGTATTTTGCCAAACAAAAAGGAGTTATTCGAACAAACCTTCGTCACGAACCAACATCAAAATAGCCGAATGAGGGACGATCAGGAACTTCTCTTCATTAAAATTGATCTCGTAAGCCGCATTCTGTAGAAATACAGCCAAATCGCCTTCATGCGCCTGCAAAGGAAGATAATGCACCTCACCCTCTGTTTTCTTTTCCCATACTTCATGTTCCTCACTCTGGGAAGGAAGCGGGAAACCGGGACCGACCTTGATGATATAGCCGCTCTGAATCTTCTCCTGCTGGACAGTAGGCGGCAGATACAATCCGGATTTTGTCTGACTCTGCGGGTTCTTCGGTTTGATAAGCACCTTGTCACCCACCATCAGGAACTTATCTATGTCTTTCTGATCTATTGCTAATTGCATGACTTTTATGTTTATGATATTTTGACGGACAAAGATATAAAATACGTTGCACAAAAAAAGCTGCTTCCCTTTCCGAAAGCAGCTTTTCCTGAACAAAAGAATCTACACGTCAGATGGCACGCCCCTTAAACACGTTGGACTGATCCGACGGATACAGATAACCGGTAAACGAAATACGGTTGCTGTTGAAGTTCGGACTCACAGTTGCCGTACACTTGTTCGTGCCTTTTACCATACGGATTGTCACATTGGCGGAGACTGCAACACCTTGTACCATCATACTAAACGTAACATTTCCTTTTTTGTCTGTTTTCATCTCTATATTTGAAGCACTGCCATCGACCGTTATCCCCCCGATCCCGTTCGGGCCGGCAGCGGCAGTATTGAAAGCCAACTGGATAGTCGCCCGGTCACCTTTCATGGAAACGAAGTTCGTGCTCGGGGTCACATAGACGAATTGTCCACGCTTAAACTCGACACGTTCGGCTTCCAATACAAAATCTTTCTCCTTCAGTGCTTGTACACCTTGTTCGAACAAGGCCATCTGTTCTGCTGCTTCGGCAGCTTTCTTCGCTTCTTTTTCTGCTTTCTTGGCGGCCTTCTCGGCAGCTTTATCCTGCTGGGCCATCATTGTCCCTGCACTAAATAGCAGGACAGCCAGTAATAATAATACTCTTTTCATACTTCTCATTCTTTTAGTTGAAACCTAATCAATCTACTTTCATATAGTATGACAAACGAGATACTAAAAAGTTCAATCCGAATTCTTACTTTTCATGTTTTTAACATGATACCACAAAAAGAGCCAAGCAGTTACAGCCGCAACAAAATCAGAGAAGGGAGCAGCATACCAGACACCATCCAACCCCCAAAAGCGGGAGAACAGCAACATCGCCGGTATCAGGAACAAGACTTGGCGGCTTAAACTCAAAAACATAGCCTTCCAAGCAATCCCGATGCTTTGGAAAAACTGGCTGATCGAGATCTGCGAACCGACAACCACAAATACCAGCAAACTGATCCGCAAGCCATTTGCCGTCACATCCAATAAATCAGGATCGTTCGTAAAGGCACGGGTGATCAATTTCGGAAACGCCACGCTACAAAAGCAGCCGACTCCCATGATAATGGTAGAGGTTATGATGACCAGACGTAGCGTTTCCTGGACACGCTCGTATTTCTTTGCCCCGAAATTGAAACCGACAATCGGCTGCATTCCCTGCGCGATCCCGATAATCAGCATCACCAAAAGCATTCCGACACTGGTGATAATGCCGTTTGCCCCCAATGCCAAGTCTCCCCCATGCTGTTTGAGTGCATAGTTCTGGATCACCACCACCAAACTTCCCGCCAACTGCATGGCAAAAGGCGAAACACCGATCGTCAGGATATTCCATACCACATGCTTTTCCAGCTTGAACGTCCCTTTATGGAAACGGACGATACTGTCTTTCTGGACAAAATGGTTCATGACAAAAAGAGTGCAGAGCAGCATCGAGATGATCGTCGCGATGGCAGCTCCCTTAATCCCCATATCCAGCCAGAAAATGAAAATAGGATCGAGTATCACATTGGTTATCGCCCCGATCAGCATGGTAAACATTGCTTTCTTCGGATAGCCGGAAGCACGCATGACAGCGTTGAAGCCAAAACTGAGGGAGGTCAGGAGCGTCCCCGGAACCACGATATTCAGATAGTCCTGCGCATACGGGATGGTCTGTTCGCTTCCCCCGAAAGCCAGTAATAAATCTTTCATCCAGATCATGCAGGGAACTACTGTCGCAAGCGTTATGATGAATGTCAAGGTGAAAGCATTCCCCAATACCTTTTCCGCCATCTCATTCTCCCTTCGTCCCAGATAGATGGAGACACGCGTCGCAGCCCCCGCCCCGATGAGCATTCCGAACGCCTGGAGGAACAACAGAATAGGGAATGTCAGCGTCAATCCTGCCATTGCCAGCGGACCGACTCCCTGACCGATAAAGATACGGTCGACAATATTATAAAGAGCATTCACCATTGTACCGATCACTGCCGGCATCGCATAATGCAACAACAACCGGCCGATCCTTTCATGCTCCAGCCGCCATGTTATTTCGTTTGCCATATTTATTCCTTTTAATCTTAAACAAAACTTTTATTTCCTACCGGGAAAATTTATTGTCATAAGCGAGAAACGTTGTTTCCATGTCCATAAAAACTTTTTCTCATGCCGATAAGAGAGACAAGCTCCGCCACCGTCCGGAGTTCTTCCTTGCAGCCCTCAGGGAAAGCCACAACCAGTTCATGCGGGCTCTTGCAAGTGATATTCAACTGCCCTTCCTTTACGGGCGAAGGACGGTAACCATTACGGATCAGAGCATTCCCTACCCAATAAGAAGTCAGAAAGTCGCCTTCCACACCGATGGGTGACGTAGGAGCTTCCGTATTCAGCTTTCCGGTTGCCGGATCGAATACGATTCCCTCCTTACCGAAAAAAGATTCAAAAGCTCCACTCATAATCAGGTCTTCGGGAGTTCCGCAAGCCATCGGACGTCCTTTCTCCTGTAGCCAGAGGCAATCCCCCATTTGGATAGCCAGGTCCAGGTCGTGAGTAGAAAGCAGAACCGCTTTCTCTTGCTCGACTGCCAGGCGATGCAACAAAACCATTGTTTCGATACGGCTGGTCACATCCAGAAAGGCGGTCGGTTCGTCCAACAGGATAATCGGGCACTGTTGGGCAAGCGCCTTGGCAATCATAGCCTTCTGCCGTTCACCGTCACTTAGCTCCGAGACATAGTTATTGGCTTTATGAGCTATGCCGGCAGCTTCAAGCGATTGCTCGATGATAACATGATCCCGCTTCTTCAACTGTCCGAAAAAGCCGGTATAAGGATGCCTGCCCAACGAAACCAGTTCATAGACGGTAATTCCTCCTGCATTAGTCTTTTCTGTCAGTACAACACCGACAGTCAAGGAAAAGTTTGCCTGCGAATAACCGGAAAGAGGCTTCCCCATCAAACGTATTTCCCCTCCGAGTGGAGGCTGAAAACCACAAAGCGTACGAAGCAGCGTCGATTTACCGGCACCGTTCAGTCCCAACAAACAAGTCACCTCGCCCGAAACGAGTTGCAGGTTCAAATCCTCATGGACCACTTTCCGCTTACCGCCTTTCAGCAGGTAACCGATACAAAGTCCTTTTGTTTCTATTGCAGCTACTTTTGTCATATATCGGTCAGTCAAAGTATTGGATGTTTTTCCGGTTCACAATTACATAAATGATGACAGGCGCGCCGAGCATCGGAGTCACGGCATTCAGCGGCAATATGTTATGCGTACCCGGCAATACCATCAACAGATTACAAAGCAACGCGATGCAAGAACCGGTCAGCAACGTTACAGGAACCAGCATCTTATGATTGGATGAGCCCAACATCAAACGTGCGACATGCGGGACCGCCAGCCCGATAAAGGAGATCGGCCCGCAAAAGGCAGTCGTAGTCGCAGTAAGCAATCCCGTACACAACAGGATCAGAATACGCGTCCGCCTGATCTTGATTCCTAAATTGGCAGCATACATTTCTCCTAAGAGCAATGCATTCAGAGGTTTGATCAAAAGAATGGCCAATAGCAATCCTATACAGGTAAAACCGGCAAAATAAGGCAGCTGTTGCAAGGAAACCCCGGAGAAGTTCCCCAATCCCCACATCACAAATGCATGCACCTTGTCAGTCGATGCATAATAATTCAGAACCGAAATCAATGATGAAGCGAGATAACCGATCATAATACCGATAATCAACAACATGACGTTATTCTTCACCTTCGCCGAGAAATAAATAATCAATCCCAAAATACAGGCCGCACCACTAAATGCGGCCATGATAACCGCCAGATAACCGCTGATCGGCAAATCGGTCACCATACTCAACGAACCGCCGAAATAGAGCATGATCGCAGCGACTCCCAGATTGGCCCCGTCACTGATTCCCAATATGGAAGGACCGGCAAGCGGATTCCTGAACAATGTCTGTAGCAACAATCCACTAACAGCCAGCGAAGCACCTGCTAACAAAGCCGTTACAGCCTGGGGAAAACGGCTCTGCAACACAATATTCTGCCATGCAAGTCGCTCCGTTCCCTCTCCCAGCAATATATTCACCACACTTTCAACGGGTATCGAGACAGCGCCATAAACCAGTCCGCCGGCAAACAACAGCAACAGGAGAACTAACAAAAACGGATAAAAAATGAAGACTTGCTTTTTCATGCCTGCAAAGATAATGCTTTTGGAAAAATTTTTTACCTTAGCCCCTTAAACAACAGAACTGCTAATGTTATATACTATAATACTATGAGAAGAATCATCATATCACTCATACTGCTTGTAGGATTTTGTTCCGGCACATACCCGATATATTTCAAGCATATAGGCATGCAGGAAGGCCTGTCACAACTTTCCGTCATGGCCATCTACCAAGATAATTTGGGTAGAATGTGGTTCGGGACGGAAGAGGGAATCAGCATATACGACGGCGTACAGACCAAAGTATACAAACCATCTGAATTTCATCGCCAAAACGCCAATCCGATAGGTAACCAGACGCACTTCATTGCCGGCGACAAAGATGGAAATGTTTTCTTCGACTCCGATCAATCCTTGATCCGCTATGACATCCAGACACAGAAATTCTCATGCCTACGGAAATCAAACGTATATACCGTCGCTTCTATCAAAGGAACAATATGGGTAGGAATAGCTGACTCCATACTCACCTGGAATCCGGATAAAAACGATTTCGATTTCGTCACGAGGCTGGAAAACCGGAACCAGCGTGCGACCTGTTTGTTGGAAGATTCCGGCGGCCGGTACTGGATCGGCACTACAGACGGACTCTTCAGGATGAATGACGACAAATCCCTGACCTGTATGATCATGGGAGAAGACATTTACGACCTATATGAAGACTCCAAATATAATCTTTGGATATCCATTCGCATGAATGGCATGTACAAAAGGGACGTGCACGGCAATTTCACCCGTTACCGCTACGATCCTTCCAACCCCAACAACATATCGAGCAACCAGGTCCGGGATTTCGTGGAAGACAACTTCGGAAACATCTGGTTCGGCACTTTCACCGGGCTAAACAAATATAATCCGACCAGCAATCAGTTCGAAGTTTATGCCCGCAACCCTCTGCCCGGCAGCATGACCCATTCATCCGTATTCCCCGTTTACAAAGACAGACAAGGCACGATCTGGTTGGGGACCTATTACGGCGGTGTCAATTATTTCAACCCGGAGACAGATATTTTCACGGTTTATGCAGCTAACAACAGCCGGAACGATTGCCTGAATTATCCTTTCGTCGGTAATATGGTGGAAGATAAAGACAATAATATCTGGATCTGTACCGAAGGAGGTGGGTTGAACTTTTTCGACCGGAAAACGAAGAAATTCACCTACTTCATGGCCGATGAGAATCGTAACTCCATTGCTCATAACAACCTGAAGGCAATAGCCTACAGCCCTGAACGCAACAAACTGTATATTGGAACACATACCGGAGGACTATCCATCTACGACATCAAAAACAAACGGTTCAAAAATCCCTATTTCGAAGATCCGTCTTATGCCGTAATAGCAGGCGACCGCATCAACCAGATGAGAATCTACAATGACGAATTGATTTGTACCGGACCGAAAGGAATCTTCAAAATGAATCTATATACAGAAAAAGTATCTCCATTGTTCAAAAGCGGTAAGTATTACGGGAACACCTGCTTCCTAATTGACTCGAAAGGGTACATTTGGCTGGCCTACGGCAAAGGTGTCTGGAAGATCAACCTCGAAAATGAAGAAGACAAGGTACAATACCGTTCTGGTGAAAACGGATTGGGAACATTTCCCATATCTCAAATAATCGAAGACAAAGAGGGACGGATCTTCCTCGGAACCCGTGGTTCCGGCCTGTTCCACTATGACGAGAAGAACAAACGGTTTATCGGATATACAACCGAAAATAGCTTCATCGCCAGTGACTACTGCTATGAACTCACCTTGTCGCCCCTGGACCAATTAGTGATAACAGGCGACAAAGGAATTACCTTTTTCGATCCGGATCAAAACCTGTTCAAGGTCGTGGAACTGGGGACGGCCCTGCCTCTGACAGGCATAAACATCGGTTGCGGAATCCTGGTCTGCAAAAACGGAGAAATATTCGTCGGCAGCAGCAATGGCATGACGACATTCTTTGAACAGCAGTTGTTCAACTCCGCCAAAGACTACCAACTATATTTTTCCGACCTGTTCATTAACAACGAACAAGTTTCTCCCGGCGACCACAACAAGGTGCTGGCCACCGCCCTACCTTTCACTCGAGAAATAGAGCTGGCCTATAATCAAAATAATCTGATTTTCACTTTTACATCGAACAACTATGTCAATACGCTGAAAAAGGCGTCTTACGAATACATGTTGGAAGGTTTCGACAAGAAATGGATACCCAGCAAAGACAACAATATTTTCTATACGAACTTGAACCCCGGAAAGTACACGCTCATCGTCCGGGAAATACAATACGACCCGAATCAGGAACAACCGCGTACCATCAAGATGGACATTCATATCCATTCCCCCTGGTATGCATCCAACTTAGCTTATTTCCTCTACTTCATCTTGATCATTAGTATACTGTACAGCATTTACCGTTTCAAGAAATCACAATACATGTTGCAAACTTCACTGGAAATGGAACGGAAGGAAAAAGAAGCGATCGAAGAGTTGAATCAGGCAAAACTACAGTTCTTCTCCAACATCTCGCATGAGTTCAGGACACCGTTGACGCTGATTATCTCCCAGATAGAACTCTTATTACAAAGCAGTTCATTGTCACCTTCCGTATACAACAAACTGCTGAAAGTATATAAAAACACCTATCATATGCGGAACTTGATCAGTGAGTTATTGGATTTCCGTAAACTGGAACAGGGGCATATGAAGCTGAAAGTGTACGAGCAAGACATCGTCCCGTTCCTGAAAGAGATTTACCTGTCTTTTTATGAATATGCGTCCAGCCGTTCCATCACATACAATTTCACGGCTCCGCAAGAGAATGTTTTGTGTTATTTCGACCCGAAGCAAATGCAAAAAGTCTTCTATAACCTGCTATCCAATGCTTTCAAGTACACCAAACCGAATGCAGCCATTGAAATGATTTTGGAAAACAAAGAAAATGAAGTTACCATTAAAGTTATCGACAACGGTATCGGTATCAGCAAAGAAGATATAGACAAAATATTCGACCGATTCTATCAGGCTGAAAACGGTATCTCGAATATCACCAAGACTCCCAGCACGGGGATCGGACTTTCATTGACCAAAAGCATAATCGAGTTGCACCACGGAACGATACAAGTGGAAAGTACACCGGGCTACGGTAGTATTTTCATTGTCCATCTCCAGAAAGGCTACACGCATTTTACCGAGGAAGAACTGGCACAAAAGCAGCAAAAAAAGCAAACGGAAAGCCTGATTCCCGACACGGTCGCCTTTTCCGATCACATGGAAGAGTTTTCCGATACGGAACAAAAAGAGCTATTGATCGAAGGAGACGATTCCCCTCATACGATCCTACTGGTCGAAGACAACGAAGAATTACTCCAGATACTCAACTCCCTGTTCTCACCGACCTACCGCGTCCTGCTGGCACGAAACGGTAAAGAAGGATTGGAAAAGGCACGCGCAGAACGACCGGACATCATCGTTAGCGATGTCATGATGCCGGAAATGTCTGGAACAGAGATGTGCTTGAAGATCAAAAATGATTTTGATGTATGTCACATCCCGGTCGTACTGCTTACGGCACTCACTTCCGCCGAGCAAAATATCGAAGGCTTACAACGAGGCGCCGACGACTATATAAACAAACCATTCAATGCAAAGGTATTACTGGCGCGTTGCAATAACCTGGTCCGTAATCGTATTATCCTGCAAAAGAAATTCAGCCAGCAGAAAGATTTCGATGCACAATCGCTGGCAAGCAACCCGATAGACCAAAAGTTCTTGGATACGGTCAACTCGATCATTGAAAAGAATCTTGATAATATCGACTTCGACATGAATATGATGGCCCGCGAGTTGGGACTCAGTCGAAGTTCATTGTATGCCAAATTCAAGGCACTGACAGGTATGACACCCAATGACTTTGTCCTCAACTGCAAACTGAAGCGGGCCGCAACCATGTTGACGGAAAACCCCGATCTACAGATCGCCGACATCTCCGACCGGCTGGGCTTCGGTTCTCCGCGTTATTTCACCCGCTGTTTCAAAGCCCAGTTTGAAATTACCCCGGCTGAATACAGAAAGAAAACGGTCATTTAAACACCTGGATCATCGGACGTCCGATCCAAACCTGCGGCTGTTTCAACCCGAAGATATAAGCGATTGTCGAAGCACAGTCGAACTGCATCATGCTTTCCTGGAATTCATATCCTTTCTTGATTCCCTTGCCGGCAATAATAAAGGCAGTCTCCATTTCTTCCATGGTCTTGCCGCCATGCCCTTTCTTGATACCACCATGATCGGCTGTGACGATAAAGATAGTCTCATCCAACATACCTGCATCCTTAACCGCCTGAATGATTTGGCCGATATAGCCGTCGAGCTCTTTCAGCTTTTCATAGTAGGCAGGTGTGTCATGACCTTCAGCATGACCGACATGATCGGGTTCGTCGAAAACGATATTGACCAATGCCGGACGTGCACGCTTGATATATTCAACCGCACATTTGGCAGTGGCCGGATTCTGCGGCTTTTCCGTAATATTTTTATCATAACTCAAAGCTAACGTATCGACAACGTAACGGATTCCCGCCCATTCACAGATACAGCCGATTTCAGCTTTCGGATCAGACTCGCGAAGCAAGCTGAACACAGTCGGGAAAATACCGTGCTTATTCACTACACGGGAAGGCAGTTCCGGAGTTTGCGATCCCCATTCCGTGTAACCATGAAGTTCCGGTCCCGCCCCCATATACATGGAAGCCCAGTTTACGGCACTGGAAGACGGAAGTACAGAGCGTTTTTTCAACGTATAAGATCCTTCTTCCATCAACTTCTTCACATTCGGCATTTCGGCCTTGTTCACACTATAAGCGCCCCAGCCGTCCAGACCGATCAAAACTACATGTTTGGCTTTCCACTTGGCAGCCATCGAAGCATCGGCAAACAACATCAGAAATACCAATGCTAAAATCAACTTTCCTGTTTTCATGCTATCTTAAATTAAATATATCAATCCTTCCTATAATATCGTACCTGCCCCACTTTCATCTCCACCGGCAAAGCCAAAGAATCGACTTCGCCAATACAAGCTCCACCCAACAACATATCGATCAGCAAATAATAGGGTTTATCGAACGGAAACTCTCCTTGCCGGTTCCGATACGCGCGGATAAGCAAAGTTATGAATATTATATAAAAAAGAAAAATGATAAGGGAAATAGATATTTAAGCATAATGCATACTCATTAATTAAAGACCTTTCTCGATATCCCGTTTACGTTTTAATGCTTCCAGATAATAGTAATCGGCATAGTTCAATGGGACGTCTATTTCCGAATTGTGAGGAATGCTGCCAACAGAATGCATCAGCAGGAAGTTTCCATTCGTGCCCAATGCAGCCCGATAGGCCGGAGAAGAAAGTGAAACCATGATACTGTCGGCATACATTTTATAGCCGGCTGCATCCGGTACATCCATCGTACTGATCTCATAAAGCGCGGAAGCGATACAGGAAGCCGTCGATACATCGCGTGGTTCGTTCGGGATATTCGGAGCCGACATATCCCAGTAAGGAATCAGATCTTCCGGCATATTCTCCAGGTTCTTCATCATATTGAAAGTTTTCAAGGCCTGATCCAGATATTTACGGTCCTTGGTTTCACGATAGCATACCGCATAACCGTAGATAGCCCATGCCTGCCCGCGACTCCAGATAGATTCGTCGGCATATCCTTGTGCCGTCTGGCGATGGCGCACTTTACCATCCTTGATACTGTAATCAATCACATGGTAACAACTTCCATCCGGGCGAAAATGTTCCTCCATGGTACGATCGGCATGCGACACCGCAATCTTATAGAAAGAAGAGTCGCCGGACAGACGCGTCGCTTCGAACATCAGTTCCAGATTCATCATGTTGTCAATGATAACCGGACATTCCCAACCCCGTTCAGACTGCCATCCGCGTTCCACATCCCACGACTGGATAATCCCGGCAGCCGGACGGAAGCGGGTAGACAACGACTTGGCAGCCTGCACCATCACATCTTTATAAGAAGGCGTCCCTGCCAGTCTCAAGCCATTCCCGAAACTGCAATTTACAATAAATCCGATATCATGATGCCAAGTCAGGTTTTTGGCTTCCTCTATGGCATCCGTATATTTGGCGGCCAACGGCAGCAACGTGCTGTCGCCCGTCAGTTCATACAAATACCAGACAGATCCGGGGAAAAAGCCGCTCCGCCAATCCGCATAACCACAATAATAGACAGAACTGTCTGTCTTAAGCGTCACCGGATTCAAGCATTTCCCACTCGCTTCGATCACACCGATCTCATTCCCTATTTGTGCACGGGCAAAATCGATATTCTCGTCAATAAAACTTTTTTCCTCTGTTTTAGGGGCACCTGCACAAGATAGCAGAAATGCCGAAAAAGCAAATGCAATCAAATTTTTCATCATGTACCAATTATTTTATTGTTGTTATTGTATAAGTATAGGAGCCGGAAAGCAGCTGCTTATTGGCGTTCAACGATATCCGGCAGACCTGTTCGCCCCAAACATTCGACAAGCGAGGATCGTCCAGGCGGATCGTTTCGACAGTCGGTGTAAAGGCGCTCTTATTATACGTCATCCGGACTTTCTCGCCATTCACTTCAACCGTGACTACTCCCGGAACCGACACATCCACCTTCCCCCAAGTGAGGAAATTGACTTGATTCGGTTTATCCGCCTTGTCCAAAGAGAACGAATCTTCTATTTTCAGGGAGTTCTTTCCCAACTGGTACGAACGGACCCATTTTTTTACATTTGCCTCTGCCGGATAAGCTGTCGCAATATTTGCAGAGAAATACATACGTCTCGGATCAAAGTGCACATCCGTAGCCCTAAATTCCGAACCGAACTGCTGTGGCACACCGTTCACCATAGGCAGGTTGTGATAATTACTCTGCATTGTCCAGATTGAATAGCGTTCGGAACTGAAGGTCTGACGGGTATAGGTCCCGACTCCGGCATCGATAAAAATAGGCGTCGTATTCAAGTAAAGGGAGAAGGTCCCTGCATCGTTATGATTATGGCTTTCATTATTATAGCCCCCTTTCGTTGCCACGAAAAAGCCATTCTTGTTGGTCATATAGCAAAATTCGGTTTCCGGATACCAGGAATAGCCGGGAGCCTGATAATCTGCACTCATTCCTTCCAGTTCTTCACGGGAGAGCAAGGTTTGGAACAGACGGAAAGGGTCACCGGAAGGAATACCGTCCTTATCAGAAAGACTCTTGAGATAAGCAGCATAGTTCATCATAAGAGGGCTTTCGACTGCTTTCCCATACCTGAAAATGAGATCGGCATCCCCTCCTCCTTTGGCAGAAGCATCGGCAAAGTTGACCACCCAGCCGTTCCCCACATAAGAGCGGGCAATATATTCACCCATATTCTTAATGATAGGCTGATCGAATACGGAGACTTTACCACCTGTCCCGTCAGAAAGCATCTGCAGATAATCGTACATCTTTCCAGCAGCATGTCCCCAATAAGAAGGGCCTTCCTCGCAACCTCCGTCTCCATGCGTATAATTGATGAAATGATCCACGGAAGTCATCGTCCGGTAAACCGCTTTTGCCAATTTATCCCGATCATTCTCAAGCAGGAAGAAACATTGCAGCACATTGAAGTTACACCACGGATTCCAGTTATTCACCAATCCGCCAGGCTTCAGGTTGAACGCCATCCACCAGAAATGATCTTCATTCATATAGGTATCGAGGATGCGGACCTGTAATTCATGCCGCAGCCTTTTTGAAATCAAAGGATTTACCTTATCGAACGAAGGTTTCAGGTAATAATAAATCCAAGACAACTGGGAAGCAAGATTTCCTGAACCCAAATCAATCACATGTTCTTCATAGCTCGGAAAGCATCCTCCGACCTTCTGTAATCCCAAATGGGCCGACAATGCCCAGCTCGTCATTTCACAACTTGCAAAAACACCATTGATAATCTGATCGACAAAGCGTCCCTTCCCTTCAGCCATCTCTGCCATGAACAGACTTCCGAGTGCGGAATTGTTTTTACCGAACGGACTCTCCATAATCGCCCGGTCACCACTTCGTCCGAACTCCAGATAATCGGTCGCTTTCACAACCTTCCACTCATAATCCAGATAACTTTCTCCTTTCCGGATATACTTTTCTTTATAATCACCGAGGAGTTTATCCCAACCGGCCCGGTCAGAATAATCAGGATACGGCACCCACTTCTGCTCCATTATCAACGCGGATTTGACTTTCTCAAAATCGGCCTCTTTTTGCAACAAGTCGCGTTTTTCATACGCGTGCAAGTGTGCGACTGTCCAAAGCAACAGGCACACGATTGTGATGAATCGTTGTGTTCTCATAGGTATTATTTTTCAATATCGCAAAAATAGAGGTCCCCTCTATGAGAAAGAGACATATTCATCCAATTCATGTGCACGGATTGTCCAAAAGCGGAAATTTAAGGTGTTTCCTGCCACATTATAATTCTCATCCTCCAAAACCGGAACCTTGCATTTTTCTATATGCACCTTTCACAAAAGAGTATTTTTATCGTAGTTCTTCAAGAACTATGGCGTTTCGCCATCATCCGCGAATTGCCTTCACCGCTTATGTTTGCCTTCATCAGAGACCAGGTCGGCCTCGGAAGATGCTATATTAAGTGACAATGGGTATGTTTCTGTTGTCAAACAGCCTGGTCATAGACCTTTTGCCTTTAGTCGAATACCTTTTCGACCAAGGTCAAAAGCCTTTTCGACACTGGTCAAAAACCTTTTCGCCCTTAGTCGAAAAGGTAAGGAGTGGTAGTAATAGCTGTTAATGCCTGTGTATTTGTTTATTAATCAATATTGTAGTCTCCTTGTTTTTCACTTAATTATATAGATGTGAAACCGAGAGGAACATGACCAACCCAAATCAGGACGAGACAGAGTGAAGGCAAATTTTTGAGGTGAAGGCAGTCCGGATATCTGCCATTACCCTTGTATGACATGACAATCAAAAGGTATCAAAGACGGGTGAAGCTGAATCGGAAATCCATGTTGAACTATCATGATGATAAATCATCATTTATGATTCATATCTGCCAAACTATGAGAATTTGCCTTAGCTGTATCGTTTTTACAATTCAATGTATACCTATGTGAATATTACAAACTGAATTCTAAATAAATATATTGCCAATTAAGCTTAATTTATATGTTATACAAAACATGTAAATCACAATATGTTAATATATAGACATTTAACACATTGCTAAAAACTCACCGTTGGAAGATTAGTGCATATCAAATGGATAAAAATATACATTCATACACATTATTAACATCTAAATTTGCAACGTTTTCATCATAGTTCTTGAAGAACTTAGATCAGTAACACACTTTTGTGAAAAACACAATTGAAAAAACACAAAGTGCCTATTTAGAGAAATGAGAATTATTATCAATTTATTAATCAATCTGGTGTTATTATGACAAAAGATTTTAAACGCTTTTATGTATCGAGAGCGATGTTCCTGGGAGCTACTATGTTCCTGGCATCAATCGGAATGGCCTCCGCTAATCCTTCTACCGATACGTTTGGCTCAAATGAGCCGAATCCTGTTGTAGCTTCTCCTCAACAGGCAAAACACACTATTAAAGGTGTGGTAGAAGATCAGTTTGGACCTATTGCAGGTGCAAACGTGGTGGAAAAAGGGACAACTAATGGAACTATTACCGATATGGATGGTAATTTTTCTCTTGAAGTCGCGCCTAACTCTATTTTAATTGTTTCATTTATCGGATACAAAGAACAACAGATTCCGGTAAATAGCCAGAAAACCGTTACTATCAAACTTACTGAAGACTCACAAGCATTGGAAGAAGTCGTAGTTGTAGGTTATGGTACGCAGAAAAAAGTTAACCTGTCTGGTTCTGTTACATCCGTTAATGTCAGTGAAATGGCAGAAAGCCGCCCGTTGACAAACATTTCAACAGCTTTGGCCGGTACTGCTCCCGGTGTGCAAATCACGTCCAGCAACAATATTCCGTCCAATAATGGAGATGCAGATATTAAGGTGCGTGGTCAGGGTACTTTGAACAACTCTTCGCCTCTGGTCATTATCGACGGTGTGGAAGGCAGCCTGAATAGTGTCAGCCCGCAGGATGTCGAAACAGTCAGTGTCTTGAAGGATGCGGCTTCATCTGCGATCTATGGTTCCCGTGCAGCCAACGGTGTTATCTTGATTACGACTAAATCCGGTAAATCCGGTAAAATGAAGTTGGATTATACGGGTTATGTGTCTTTCCAAACGTTGGATAAGCCTTATGATGTAGTTTCCGATTATGCAAGCTATATGGAATACCTGAATGAAGGTATGACCAATAGTAATAAGCCGGCTCCTTTCTCTCAGAATGTGATCAATCTTTGGCGTGAAAAATCGAAAGATCCGAACGGATTGAACGAATATGGCATGCCTAACTATCTGGCTTACCCGAACAGTGACATTTTTGATGTCTATGAAACAGGTGTTTCTCATCAACATAATCTGTCTGCATCCGGCGGTTCAGAGAAGATTACCTATTACACCTCGTTCAATTATCTGAATAATCCGGGTATCCTTGAAAATTGTGGCTATGAGCGCTTTAGTCTCCGTGCGAATATTGATTCTCAAATTAAAGATTGGTTGAAGTTGGGAGTTAATCTAAGTGGATATACCGCAAATACGACACCTGTCAGCGAAAATATCAAAGATATTTATACTTATGGTTTAACTGGTGGAAATCCGGGTATTGCATATTTGGATGATCAAAACAGATTAGGTATCAATGCAAATGCGGAAGACGATCCTCAAAATGCAACGAACAATCCTTATAATCGTCTGAGAAACACGACTGGTAATGTCCAGACAAATACATTGAAAACCCGTTTGTATGCCATTCTGACGCCATTGAAAGGTTTAACGATTCAAGGTTCTTATACTTATGATTATTATGATAAGTTTAAAGAGAGCAAACCTAATTTTGTTCCGATGTATAACTTCCAAACGAATACTTTATATACGGACGGAGTGGGACAAACCAGCATTTATAATTATAATGAAAAGACTTTCAGAAACTTTATGGATGCGACTATACGATATGAACGAAACTTCTTTGATGATCGTTTGAGTACGAACTTGATGGTCGGAGCCAGCCAGGAACAGTATAAACGCCAATATTTCAGTGCAACACGCAAAGATCTTATTGATCCATCATTGGGTGTGATCGACGGTGCAATCGGTGAATCTTCTTCAACCGGTAATATTACAGAATGGGCTATGCGTTCTTATTTCGGACGTCTGAATTTAGGATGGGACGACAAATACTTGTTTGAAGCAAACTTACGTGCAGATGGTTCTTCGCGTTTTCTGGCTGATAACCGATGGGGGTATTTCCCGTCTTTTTCTGCAGCATGGCGTATCTCTGAAGAAGAATTCATGAAAAATATCAGTTGGTTGGATAACTTGAAGATCCGTGCTTCATACGGTTCACTGGGGAACAACACGTTAGGCTCTAACCGCGATAACGATGGCAACTATACTTCACAATCTTTGTATGCACAAACGAACTATGTCTTGGCTCGTGCAGTGGCAATGGGATTATCGCAAACTGCTATCGCGAATGCAGCCTTGACATGGGAAACTACTTATATCACAAACGTCGGTCTTGACTATAACGTTTTAGGAAACCGTCTGTCCGGAAGTATTGAATTCTTTAACAAGAAGACGGATGGAATCTTGATCGACCTTCCTGCCCCGATGGTACACGGTAATGCTACCATCCCCAAGCAAAACGCAGCGCAAGTAACCAATAAAGGTCTTGAATTCTCTGCAAACTGGAGTGACAGAGCTGGTAAAGATTTCTCTTATAACATCGGATTCAACTTTACCTATATCAAAAATAACGTGGATAAGTTCAAAGGGGATGATCCTTCTTATGATGGTGCAAGAATGTTGAAGGAAGGCCTGCCTATCTGGTCGTTGTATGTTCGCGAAGTAGATCGTATTGTTCAGACAGATGAAGACTTGGCTTTGGTACAGTCTATGTTGGATAATCCGGATGTGAAAGGTAAAGTTGTATTCCCATATGGAACCCCGCAAAAAGGTGATATCCTTTACAAGGATTTGAATGGTGACGGTTTGGTAAATGATGACGACCGTGTTGTTGTCGGTAATGGTAAAAACCCGACATTCACATATGGTATGAACTTGGGATTCAATTGGAAAGGCATCGATTTCTCTGCTCTGCTCCAGGGACAAGCAGGTATAAAAGATGTATATCTGAGTGCCCTGTATAAATCAACAGTCCGTCAGGGCTATCAGTTGAACGCTGATATAATCGAAGGACGTTGGTACGAAGGCCGTACAGATGCGAAATATCCCCGTCTGTTGGACTATAGTGATACGCGTAATGAGCAATATTCTGATTTTTGGGTGGCAAGCAAAGCTTATCTGAAAATACGAAATATTACGTTGGGATATACATTGCCTTCGGCATGGACAAAAGTTGCCTATATGGATAGAGTCAGAATCTACGGTAGTTTGGAAAACTTCTTTACATTCACAAAGTGGAAAGGATATGATCCTGAAATCGACGGCATTACATATCCGACAATGCGACAAGCCGTAATCGGTGTCAATGTAACATTCTGATCATGTTTGTTGAATTTATAAACAGAATTATAAGATGAAAAAATATATTATGCCTTTTTTAGCAGCACTCTTGGCATTGACAAGCTGCTATGATTTAGACAGGGCTCCTTACGACCAGTTAAGTTCTTCAACCTTCTGGCAGACAGAGGATCAATGTAAGTCTGGTTTGATGGGGGTTTATGCGTCCCTAAAAAATACTGATTTGTATGGCAAGATGTTCATGATTGACGTGAATTCTGATGTTGCCGTTGGTTATGACCAGTATGAAGCTCTTCAATTGGGTACTTGTACACCACGTACCGGCTTCTTGAATGGCAAATGGCAGAACGGTTACAATGCCGTCCAGCGTGCCAATCTGGCTATTCGCAGCATTGGTGAAGCACCCATTGCCGAAGACGCAAAAAACAAAATGTTGGGGGAAGCCCATTTCTTACGTGCGTTGATCTATTTCCATCTGATGGACTATTTCGGAGGGCTTCCTTTGTATGACGAGACAACAAACCTGGAACAGGATTTCAACAACTTGATGAAACCCAGAAGTTCTGCAGAAGAAACACGGGCGTTTATTATCAGTGATCTGGAAAAGGCTCTGAATTCAGGGCTGCCTGACAAATGGGATGATGCTAACTATGGCCGTGTGACATTGACAGCTGTCCAGGCATTGCTCGGCAAGGTGTATCTTTATAATAAGAACTACGAAAAGGCTATTGAAAATCTTGAAAAGTCAACAAACGGGCACGAACTGTACAGTAATTTTGCAGATCTGTTCAACCTGACTGGCCATACAAGTTCTGAAATGATTTTCTCCATTATCAATTTGGGAGGTACAGGCAATGACTATGGTATGCCATTGTGTTTCTATGCCGGTACTCGTAATTCTTACGGTAGCTGCTGGAATAATACGTTACCTTCTGTCAACCTGGTGGATATGTACGAATACAAAGATGGACGCCCGTTTGATTGGGACGAATTGTTTCCTGGTTATACGACAGATAACCAGGTTCGTGAACGAGTATTCAGATGCACAGTCGATGATGCCGGTGCCGAAATTCTGGACAGACCGGTCGAAGCGGACAAAGTATTGGAGATGTGGAACCAGCGCGATCCGCGTTTGATGGCTACGGTTATTGCTCCTTATACTACTTATCTGGGATGGAATCGTAATGAGGAGCGTCTAATGACATTCATCTTTGCAAAGAACCAGAAAGGTGATGTTGTGGCAGTAAATGAAAATAATGGTTTCATGCGTAATAATAAAGGGGGTTGGGAAACTTATTTCTGGAGAAAATTTGTTCCCGAAGGTGACTGGAACGGAGCTATTACGAACCGTGAACATACACCTGTCAACTTTCCGATCATCCGTTTGGCGGACGTTTATCTGATGTTGGCCGAATGTTACAATGAAATAGGGAATCAGCCAAAAGCTGTCGAATATATCAATAAAGTCCGTGCCCGTGCCGGCATTGCTTTGTTGAATAGCGGTCCTTCTTATCTGGCTGCAAATAGCAAGGATGAAGTGTTCCAGCGTATTTTCCGTGAAAGAGCTTATGAATTAGCCGGTGAAGGTATTCGTGACAGCGATTTGCGCCGCTGGAAATTATCCCATACTTTATTAAACCGTGAAGAATACGGTATCACCGGTAAACGGTTGTTGACGCGTGTATTCCGTGAAAATCGTGATTATCTGTGGCCGATTCCTGCTACTGAAATCGAAATAAATGGATCTTTAGAACAAAATCCGAACTGGTAATAGTTTTTTAAGATTTTTAGAAGTTACTTTTGTGAAGGGTTCGGCCTTTCCGAAAGTAACTTCGTTTTTTTGTATAATCTGATATCATATTAATATTATGTATAAACGCAATCTTATTTTGACAGGTTTGGCCGTTACGGCTTCTATAAATGTTTGGTCACAACAGAAAACGAATCACGACAGACAAAATATTTTGTTTATCGTTTGCGATGACCTTCGCCCAGAGTTGGGCTGTTATGGCCGGAAGCAGATCAAGTCTCCGAATATTGATCGATGGGCGACACAGAGTGTATTATTTGACCGGGCGTACTGCAATATTGCTGTCTCCGGAGCTTCCCGCGCAAGCCTGTTAACCGGATTGCGTCCGACAAAAAATCTGTTACAGGCTTGGAATGCCCGTACCGATGTGGATGTCCCTGACGCAGTTACCATACAGAAATGTTTTAGAGACGCCGGATATATAACGATCGCAAACGGAAAGATTTATCATCACCAGGATGAGGCTTCCATGAAATATTGGGATGATGTCATGCCTCCCGTGCCTGGTACGGCAATGGGATATCATTCGGATGAAAACTTGGCTTTAATGCAGAAACAGCAAAAAACAGGCAAAGGCCGACGCGGGTATTTTTATGAGCATGGAGATTTTCCTGAAAAGGACTATCTGGATTGGCAAATCGCTGATAAAAGCATACAGGATTTGAAGAAACTGAAAAAGCAGGAAAAGCCTTTTTTCCTTGCCGTAGGATTTATTCGTCCTCATTTGCCTTTTGTTGTGCCTCAGAAGTATTGGGATATGTACGATCATTCTGAAATTGAGA
>ENA-UEQW01000171-UEQW01000171.1-human-gut-metagenome-genome-assembly--contig:-NODE-171-length-63361-cov-27.338474_pt1 | contig 63361 bp, 42 predicted proteins | sample MGYA00242947_ERZ507947 | MGnify/ENA primary metagenome ERZ507947 (study PRJEB26167, sample SAMN06115421) | human gut metagenome | host: Homo sapiens | place: China:Guizhou | collected 2015-03-17... | reverse complement strand
TCGTACTCCGTCAACGCCCGGTCGCGGGCGGCAAGCGCCAGATGGCGGACCCAGCACTGAATCCCCTCGATCGCATCGATCTCCGCCTCGAAAAGCTCCTTCGCCACCGGGTCACCGCCGAATTTTTCCAACGATGCGCACGCCTTGTCGAGCAGCCCGCCCCAGCCGAGCGAGAGTCCGATCCCGTAATCCGGTGCAAAATGGGCATCCTTGCCGATGCCGCTGGTGATGTCATACTTCTCCTGAAGCGGCACCAGATCGGAGTAATCAAACGCAAAATTCGACCGGTACAGTTTGTAGCCGAGCCGCATTCGCGAAAGCATGAACATCCAGCGCCCGGCCAGAGCGTCATCCGGGTCGATGTAGACCGGGTGGTTCTCCATCAGATACCGGAAATTCTTCCCCCACGCATACGCTCCGGCAAACGAGCCGTTTTCATCCCGGACCGGCAGCTCGGGAACAAACCCTTCCGGCGGCAACACGAGGCCGTAATCGTCCTCATCCCGCGCGCCGAGTGCGGAAAGTTTCTCCCGGGTCTGCTGAATCTTGCGTTCGACAAGCCGCTTCATCCGCTGCTGGTATTTCATGATTCTACTCGGCCTTTTCTTTCATCTCTTCCATGAGGTTGATGAGATTGAAGAGCATGCGCGGGTGGTGGAACATCCCCGCCCAGCGCGTCCCCTTCAGTGTTGAAGAGAGTGTTCCGTCACGGCGAAGATACTTGAAGATTTCCCCGTATTCGGGATCGGGGAAGTGCGAATAGAAGTATTGCTCGATCTTCCGGAACCACTCCAGATACGTGTTGTCTCCGGTCAGGGAATAGGCCAGAAGTGTCGCGTAAATCGATTCGTTCTGCGGCCACCAGAGTTTGAGTTCATGCTCGTACTGATCCGGTTCGTGCCCTTCCGCCTCGTCGACGTTGCGGAAGTAGAGGATCCCGCCGTACTCCTTGTCCCATCCCCATTCCAGCGCCCAGTCCAGCGCCTGAAGTCCCTGCTTCATCAGCTCCGGATCGTGCTGGAATTTCGCCTCCTCCAGCGTGAACCAGCTGGTCTCAATGCTGTGTCCCGGATTGATCGTGCGCCCCTCCGGCGTCTCCAGAAAGGATCCGTCGGCATTGACGATCTCCAGCAGCGCCTTTTTCTCGTAGTTCATGAAAGTGCCGTACACCTCCTTGAAACAGGTCGCGATGGTCCGATCGTAGAGCGAGGTGTCCCCGCCGAGTTTACGCATCAGGATGCTGGTGCAGCTGATGATCATCGGAATGTTGTGCGCCTTGACCTTCCGCGCCGGATAGTACTTCGGCGGCAGAAGTTCCGGGTTGTAATAATACATCATGATGGTCTTGTAAAGCTTCTCGGCCTTCTGCTTCCACTGCTCATCCCCGGTGGCGAGAAAGAGCTGAATATAGGCCATCACAACGTAGTGTTCGGTGACCACGTAGCGCCGTTTGCGCACCGGGCGGCCATCCTCTGTGACCTCGTAATAGGTGCGTCCATCCCGATCGTCAAAGCAGTATCTGTCGACAAATTGAATACCGTCCAACGCCAGATCCAGCCACTCCTGCCGCTTTTCAAGTTCCGTGTAGGCGCGGGCGTACAGCAGCACCTGCCGGCCGAGCTGACGCACATTCTTGTCGGTGTGCAGCACCTTGCCGTCCCGCCCGAGGTAGTTGTAGAACCCGCCGTGCACCCGGTCGGACGAATGGGTCTGCCAGAACGGAATGATGTCGTTGATTAGTTCGTCACGGTAACGGTCGATGTACGATTGAAGCTCCTGTCTGCGCATCGGGTCCTCCCTTTCTGTTTGCGGTTTTCTTCAATAATTGTCACCGGTGTCAAATATAGTATATCCGACTTTTTCCAAGAATCAAGAGGAGAAAAAATTTTTTCCGGATTTTTGCGGAAAGACGGTGACGGAGTTGCAAAGTGTTCCGGGAGGCGGTATACTATGTGCATCGGCAGACAGCCGCAGACAAATCAGGGACAGCGGGAACGATGGTGACAATCAAAGACGTTGCGCAGAAAGCAGGAGTACCGGTGCGGATGGCCGCCCGGGCACTTTCCGGCACGACCCTCGGCAAGCGGCGGGACGCACGCGAACGGGCGGAACGAATCCGTCAGGCGGCGAAAGAGCTGGGGTACTGCCCCTCGGAGATCGCCGTCTCGCTGACCCGCGGCCGGACCAGGACACTGGGGCTGCTGCTGCCGAGCCTGACCGACATGTTCTACGCGGCGGCTTCTGAAATCGCGATGGATGAAGCGGCCCGGGAGGGGTATTCGATACTCATCCGGCTGACCCGCTTCCGGCCGGAGCTGGCGGCGGAAAACATCGAGCGATTCCGCGCCTCCCGGGTGGACGGAATTCTCTTCGGCGACGACTGCGGCGGAATCCCGGAGGAGCTTCTGGAATTGCTCCGTCGTGAAACGTTCCCCTTTCTCACGTTCGCTCATTCGAACGGGAACGGCTTCTCTTCTGTTACGCCGGATCACCGGGCAGCGATCCGGGCGGCGGTGGAGGCGCTCGCCGCCCGGGGCCATGCGCGGCTCGCCTTTGCGCTCTTCCGCAAGAACTACCACAGCAACCGCATCGACGCAATTCATTTTCAGGAAGCCTGTTCCGCCTGCGGAGTCGACGGGGAACTCTGCTGGCAGGAGCAGATCGGCGAATACGCTGGCCTGGCGGCGCGGCGGTACGATGCTCTGCTGATCAACGGCAAATATTCAATGCGGGCATTTCTCGACAGCATCCCGGACCCCTCGGGTTATCACCCTGATCTCATCGGTTTTTACAATGAATGGACCTGGGCGCAGGCATCCTCCGAACGGTTGCGGGGAACTGTGATGGATCAGGCGGAACGCATTGTCCGGACCGCGGTGCAGGCGTTGATCGGCCAGATTGCCGACCGGGAGATGCGACAGGAGACGATCCCTTCCTGCTACCTCGCGAAAGAGGATTTCTCCACGTTCCGGGTGTGCGATCTGACCAGCCATTATCTCGACACGGCGGTTCCGTCCGCCGCCCCGGTCACCGTTCCCGCGGTGTGTCCGCCCATGTAATTTTCCCTCCCCGGCCTGACAAGCCGGCAGGCAGAAGAACATGGTACAGAAGCCGGCATCGTCAAGCCACAATGGTTCACTGCGACAGATCCCCCGGTGCTCGCCCCGTGAAATAGCTTGAAACAACAGGAGGAAAAGCACAGGAGAATAAACCAGGAGAAACAGTTTCGCCCGGCCATCTTTCACCGATATTCTCCTTAGCGGACTTTCTGAACAGAATCCGGTACGCTTTTTACAATGAGGAAAAGTCCTGCAAGTTTACGTTTCGACTACAGACACTTACAACTGCTTTAAAGCAATTTTCACCTGGTATTTTCCCTGGAGAACAGCAACAGAGGAACCATATTCCAACCGCCAGGGAATTTTTTTCCCGTTTTGTGAACGCTCCGGAATTTCCTGTGCGGAAACAGTCAATCCGGGAACATTGGTCTCGATCTGGAATTGCAAAGAATCATTCTCTCCATAATTCTCTTTCAGATTTACAAATGGTGAAAATCCGACTAACGCAGCAGAGAATGTCCCCGGTTTTTTCAGCTGAAATTCGTCTATCACCTTTAAGGTACGGTCACCGCGATTCCATTGGAACGTCCGGACAAGCTTTTTCAACCCGGCCTTCTCAGGATATGCCTTCGTCAAATCCAGACGAAAAAGCACACTCTCCGGCCCCTCTTTGAACTGCAGAATGTCAGCCCGATATTGGCGTCCCGCGCCCTGCAAACACTCATTGACCACCGGTACCGGGTGTCCCCAGGAAGAGGCAAGCTTCCACTCATAGCGCCTGCCGGAGTTGAAATATCCCGGTCCCACCTGAGGATACCCCAGATCACCCAGAACGATACGGTCATCATACCCGATGCAGAAGGAGCCGAGATCATTGTGATTGTGATCCTCAAAGTTATGTCCTCCCTTTGCCGCAAAACTGAATTTCGGCCCGGAAGCGTCATCCCGGCAGACAAGCACTGCCGGCTGCCGGAACAGAGAGGTCAAGGGAATCGTATCCCGCCGTTCAGACCGGAAGTCGCGAATCTTGTCCAGCAGCAGCTGACGCCCGATGTCTTCGCTCAGAAAGAGTCCATGGCCGGCAGGCCACCCGTTCTGCCAGTCCGCCTTGAAATTCGCCTTGTTACTCAGGTAGTCGATCTGTGCGAGAAGGTAAACTGGCATGCCTGTGGCCTTTCCGTCGCTGCCGCTGTCGGCGAAATGGGGGTAGAGATTGTGATCCATGGCGTAGGTAAGCGGATACAGCATCATCTTTTCCAGCTTTGCGGAAGGAGCGAGCAGATCAAGTTTCCCGCTGGTTCCCCGGCGCAACAGTTCCGCGCAATCCAGAAAGCGGGAAAACCCCATGTCGTAGTATCCCGCACCTTCGACGATGTAGCCGTCTTCGGAAAAGGCTCCCGTGTAATACCGGAGCGATGCCTGCGCATTCGCGTACAGAATCGCTCTCTGCCGCTTCGGCAGCATGACATCGGCGGCGTGGAGTACGCCAATCCAACAGAAGGGATTCCAGTTTGTGGTGGCTCGCAGCCAGTTGAAACCGCCGATCTCGGAGGCTTTCCGGGCGGAACAGGCGTGGAGCATGTAGTCAAAACACCACGTCTGCAAGCCGTCGCGAATCGCCCTGCGGATTTCCGGAGAAAGTTTTTCCCCGAGAATCCAGTCCACCTCCGCCAGATCGCGAATCTGCCGGGCGGAATGCAGATCGACGCCGTGCGCCCGGGCGATTCCGAGATCGGGCGTCGTCCACGCCGGCTGATTGATCCGCCGTTCCAGATATTTGGTCAATTGCGGTAGATAGCGCCCCCGATTCTCCTTTGCCTCCATGATGGTCATGCAGCAGATTCCGCGGGAGAGTTCAAGATTCCCCGGCAGATCGTAGGGTTTCGTCGCGTCTAGCTCCGGAACCTTTCCGGTCCGGTGTTGTTCCGCCCGCCGCCGGATATGGCTGCTGGCCGGATAACGCTCCCAGAACGCCCGGTCGGAGACGGGGCGGCTCAGACCGCGATTGGCGTCGGAAAGCATCGCCTCGACGGCATCGATCTTTGTTTTTCCAACTCCGAGCCAGTTGGTTTCCGCCGCGTCCGCCACGGCCAGAACTGCGAAAGCAAAAATTGCACCGAGTATTTTCAGCAAATTCATGGGAAAAATTTCCTTCCACTTGTTCGTTGCTTCGCGGGATTGGAATCAGGAACAGTCAGATTCCGCCGCTCCTGAGCCGCCATCCGACCAATCGGTCTTCCCGTTTCCCTGTTCCGAATCAGAACCCGATGCCGTCGAGACACCAGTTCTTCTTGCTGATGTCGGTACGGCCCTGCGGCTGCCAGTACCCGTCATAAGTTCCGCGCTTCAAAGACCTGGTTCCCCCGTCCAGCCTGGCGAAAACGGAACCGCGGTTATGCCCATCGGTAAAGACGCCGAGCGTATTTCCGAAGGGGCTGTAATGAGTCGTCGTCCAGCCGAAGGAAAGATTGTTGGTCGACCAGGTGCCCGCCTTGTTGCGCAGCAGACCGATCAATGTGCCGTCCGCGACTCGTGAAAATCCAACGTTGACGCAGCTGAACAATATGACGGAAACATTTTTCACGGCGGAAATTTTCTTCCCGCCGGGCGCACACCGGTAGCCGAAGTCAAGCTCCGCTTTCCGGGCCGGATAATTCAGCGCATAGGAGAGAGCAGCGGCCTCATTCTTCCGGACCAGCGTGTCGGAAGGACAACGGTATACCTTCTCGTTCTTTCCCAGATAGTCGAAAAACTTGTACTGCCAGCGGAGTTCCGCGCCGCCACTTTGATCCAGCTCATCCGAAACGATGAAATCATTGGAATCCCCCGAATACATGCCGGATGCGGTCCCGATCTGTTTCATGTTTGCCAGACAGGCTGTGGCCCGCGCACTTTCCCGCGCCTTGTTCAGGGCGGGAAGCAACATCGCCGCCAGAATTGCAATGATCGCAATAACTATTAATAATTCTATTAGAGTGAATTTTGTAGCCACCTCTTCCATGCGACACCGGCATATTGTACCGATCCGATCAGAAGGAGGAAATGACGATACGCTTTTCCCGGGATGACTCGTCCTCATAAAAATACTCATTGCTTTTCGTTCCTTTCGTTTGTCGTAAAATCTACCGGAACTCTAATTTGAACCGTTTCCGAACTTCCTTCGATCAATGCGAACATTTTTTCCATCGCCTTCAAACCGATTTCGAAGTCGTTGGTCAATGCCGAAATGTAGTGGTCCGACATCAGCCGGGTCCCCCGCTGGCCGTCAAAACTGCCGACCCGTACCGGCAGATGATGCGCCTCAATGTACCGGACGGCGCCGCGCGCCAGCTGCGGGGCCGTCGCCAGCAGAGCATCAAATTCACCGTGTTCAAGCAGTTCCGCGGCCAGCCGCTCTCCATCGGGTTCCATATAATCGCTGTAACGAATCGCCGACTCCTCCAGCGTGACGCCGGCACGCGCCATCCCGGCGGCCAGCTGCGAAATGATCGACGTATCCTGCATGCCCGCCAGCCAGCAGAAGCGGCGGCATCCCTGCGCCTTCAGGCGACTGACGATTCCGCAGGCGGACTGTTCGTAGTCGCTCGCGACATAGTGCAGCGGCTCATCCGGGGAGAAGTCCGGCATCGACGTCAGAAAAATACGCGGCTGCGTCAGCTCCACCAGCTCCTTCCAGTACCCTTCCGACCGGTGCGCGCCCCAGATCAGCAGCCCGTCCACGAAACCGGAACTGAACATCGCCTCGTACCGGTTCCCGGCTTTGTATTCCGGGCGGTTGAAGAGCAGCAGCAGATTGTAGCTGGTGGTGCTCAACACCTTCTCGATCCCGCTTAAAATATCCACAAAATGTGTGTCGTGAAAGACGTTGTGCCCCATCTCCTCCTGCGGCGGCACCAGCAGGCCGATCACGGAGCTGCGCCGCTTGAAAAAGCGTTGCGCATTCACGTTCGGCACGTAGTTGAGTTCCCGCGCGGCCTCCCTCACCTTCCGGCGCGTGCTCTCCGGAATCGACAGAGCCCCGGTGTGATCGTTCAGCACCTTCGACACCGTGCAGGTGCTCAGACCAACGTAGCGGGCCAGCTCCCGGATCGTGCAGTTTTTTCCTTTCCGCTCCATGACAGGATATCTCAAGATTTAACACGTTAAGTTAACACGTTATCTATTATACCAGAAAGATCGGCCAATGTCAATAGCCAAATGAAAAAAAATCAAAATTTTGCATAATCCGCCGCCCTCCCCGCAAAAAGAACCGGGGGAGGAATCCCCCTCCCCCGAAACAAGTTAACAGGAAATCCGACGTCACCGGGTCAGATGGTAGGCCATGACACCGCCGGGAAACTGCGTGGTATCTGCGGTAAAGCGGAAGACACCGTTCTACAGTGTTCCCTTCACCTCGCCATACGGTACACCGTCGCAGCTGAGCGCCGTCACCTGGAAGGGACGCGCCGAAGCGAGTTCCACCGTTGCACGCCCCTTCTGAATCAGCAATGGGAGACGGCCTGGTTTCATCACGACCTTCCGGCTCTCATTGGTGAAGCGCAATCCCGTGTTCGCCACGTTGGTGAGCTGGATCACCAGCACGGAGGAGCTTTCCGTCAGCGGCTTGTCGTCGAGCGAAATCGCCGCGACCGTCTGGAAACAGCTTGCCTCCTTCACCCGCAGCGTCCCGGCGGCAAGACTGCCCGAAGCAAGCGTGATCGATTCCGTCCGGGGCGTCGTCACCGTGAAACTGGACGCATTGCCGTCGAGCCGCAACTGGCCGGTGACGCTCCGGGCAATGCGCTTCTCGTTCGCTTCACGCCAGAGCTTTGCGATACTCGTATCCTTCAACGCGGCGGGATTCTTCGCCTGCGCCGGAGTAAGCTCCACCGTTCCCCGGGGCACCGTGCGATCCCCCTCCGGAACCGAACCGATGCCGGCGATGAGGCCGAGATTCTGAAACGCCACCGGAAATGCATCAAACTCATTTCGTTCAAAGCACTTCGGAGAAACCGTATAGGCATATGTCACCTTCGCCGGCGCAACATCGCCTCGCCGGAACATCGCAATCGCAATCCGGTCCGACAGCTGCGCCATCGGGTCGTTGACCACGTCGAATCCGTAGGCGCCGCCGACCTTGTAGATTCCGCTTGCGCTGTGGCTCCAGGCGAAACGGTAGAGCGCATCCCAGTTCTGCAATGCGGCGTAGGCGCCAATCAACGGGCCGCCCTCCGCACGGTAGAGATTGGGATTGCAGTAGTTGAACTCGGTCACAATGAACGGCTTCCCCGGCAGGCGGGTCGCCATCAGATTCCGCGGCACCACCGCCATGCGGCGGAGCGCCGACACCTGCCGGTAGCTGAAGGGCAGACTCCACTGCTTCTCCGGGAATCCCGGATGATCGAAGTAGGCATGATTGTCCACCAGGTCGAACCGCCGCCGCAACAGGGTAAGTGGAATCTGGTTCTGATGATTCAGACTGGTCACCATCGCCTTCACGTCCAGCGTCTCCTTGACGAAACGGATCTGCTCGGCCAGCACCCGGTCCTGCAGTTCGTACAGGAACCGGAGGAAAACCGGATTGGTATTGGAGGCCGCTCCACCCTTGAGTCTCTTCTTTGCGCAATACTCCGCAAATGCCGCTTCATACAGCTTGACACTCGACGAAGTGCGGTTCCAGTTTCCGGTCAATACCTCCTCGTTAACCAGATTGATGCAGTAGAGCGCCGGCTCCTCCGCCCAGGTGAGGCCGGTGTAGGGATTCTTATGGCTCATCCACCGCCGCGCAAACTCCTTCCAGTTCTCCATCGCCGCCCGGCTGACCGGCAGGAGCATCTTCATCTGTCGCTGGTCGTAGAAGTCGCATTCGGGGATGTTGTCGCCCGGCTTGAACACCCGGTTGGTGTAGAGGTCGGTGGTCACGTAGATCCCCTTCTCCTTCATCCGATACACCAGATAATCAAGCTGATCGAGCTTCGCGGCGGAGAAGGTCAGCGTATCTTTCGCCTTCCGGTCCAGAAGTTCCGTGTCATGGTGGTGAATCCGCACGGTGTTGTAGCCGCAGTAGACAAAATAATCGGCGAGCTGGTCCACCGTCTCCTTCTTCAGGAAGCTCGCGGGAAAGCAGAGGTTGGGTCCGTAGAGCCGAATCCGTTTCTGCGGCGCCTTCTCAAATGTGAGCGTCCCTTCCGGCGTCGGCCGGATGAAGCCGTACTTCCCGGCCGGAGCATCGGCGAGGAAGGAGAAGTCGAGCGCGCTGCCGCGGTTGATTTTCCGCTGGAATGCAAGCGGTTTCCACTCGTAGTTCGCTTTCATTTCCACCGGCTTGTCGCTCACCGCGGCAAAACGGATCGGTTTGTCGGAGAGGGTCACGCCAACGATCATCCAGACCGTTTCCGGCGTCGCCGTCTCGAAGCGCAGCGATTTCGGTCCGGGTTTCGGCAGAGCAAAACTGGATGCGTAAAGTCCGACAAGAGCCTCCGGATTCTCCACACTCCACACGATCGCCGCATTTTTCCCCCGGAACGGATTCCACCAGTTGCCGCAATCGCGGCCGGCCACCACCGGAATGCGGACCGAAGAACCATCCGCGTACTGTGCAATCACGGTGCCGAGCGTCGTTCCGTTCGCCGGGGTCCAGGCGGAGGCGTGCAGCAGATTGACCGCTCCGGCACGGTTTTCCGGCAGTGGGAGCGTAGCGGCCGGAATGGCGAAACCGCGTTGTTTGCCGGCGAGCACCAACGCGGCGCGACCGCCGTTCTTCGCCGGGTCGAGCACCTCGAACGAGAGGGCGCCCGTCCGGACCGTGCCGGGTTTCAGTTTCCGCAGATCGTTTTCCGGCCCCTGATCGGTCCAGCCGCCCTTCCCGTCTCCCGGTGCCTCGTCGGCAAAGTCCATGTTTGCCGTCTTTTTCAGATTGACCGGCTGCAACTTGACGGGAATAATACGGAACGAGAGAGCAAGTTTCGACTCTTTTATTTTGCCGCTTCCCGGCTCGGCTCCAAAGCGGAACGAAAACGTATCACTGTCAAATTTCCGGTTGTCCTGAATCGTCAGCCGGAGCGGATTTCCGGAGACCAGCACCTCATATCCGCCGGCGACCGAGAAGCGAAACTCTTTTGCATTTGGATTGTTGAGTAAAGTCATCACGGAATATTTTTCGGGCAGACGGACCGGTTTGCCGTCGACGAAGACCATCATCTCCGCTGCGGGAACCAGAAAGACCCCGTGAAGCGCATTGACCACCACCGGCTCGCGGAACTTCGCCTGAAAGTTGAGCCGGAACTCCGCATCGCCGGTCGGAGTGATTCCCTCCGTGACATCGGCTTTCTGTCCCCCGACCGGCATGACTGCCGAAAGCGTCAAGCCGCTCCGGTTCAGCTTCGCCTTCCGGTTCTGCCAGTTTCCGTTCAATGACGGTTTCCATGCCGAGGAGTAGTTCTGGATATAGAACTCCGCATCGCCGATCCGGAAAGAGCCGTTATTCGAAAATTTCACCGTTTCCGGAAGTTCTGCCGCAGAAAGCAGACAGGCAACCGCAGCAACAATTACAATCAGGATCTCTTTTTTCAACATTGTCTGTACATCCTGCTTAGAGGTTTTGATAAATCTGCGGCCATTGTGCAGGGGAAAGGTTGCCGTTTCCATCAATAAAACGCCGGAAATTCGTCGGAGAGGCGTAAAGTTCCTGCGGACTTCCTCCCTCGACGTGCCCATCCATGTAGGCTACATTTGCCCGGTTGGAATGACGCAGAGTAAGTCCATAATCGCTCGAGATATTATGCACGGGGATGTTCCAGACACAGTATCCGAACTGATTGCTGCTGTTCAAATAACCGCTGTCCGCCAACATGACGGTGCCGCTCGGCTGCTTCATCTTGAGCAGAGAAAAAAATAACGAAGAGTTGGAGTCGGACAGGGTGACAGCAAACTTCCCCAGCACCACCTGTTTCGTGCGATTGGTATAGTCGAAATCAGTCTGATAATATGGCATGCCGTAGGTCCGGAACCGCAGTTGCGACTCCTGATCTGCGGTCGGACTCCTCCGTACCGTGGGACAGACCAGCACGGAATTAAACAAAAAAGAGTTGCCCAGCGAGGTGTAACTCCCCGGCAGATATTTGTTCTCGAGCAGAATGCCCCCCCAGGAATCATGCGAGCCATTGTTGGAAGAGCGAAACAGAATAAGGTCGTTAAGATCGTTGGCATAAACCAGATTCGCAGAAGCACACTGCTTCTGATTGTTGATGCAGGTAGTGGACTTTGCCTTCTCCCTTGCCTGATTCAATGCCGGCAGCAGCATTGATGCCAAAATCGCAATGATAGCAATTACAATTAATAATTCTATAAGTGTAAATTTTCGTTGTCCTTTCCTGAGCGAAAGCCACAACTTGTTTGCGATAAAAGTTTTCATAATCTTTTCTCCCTTCGACTCTATGTGACGATGTTCATGGAACAGCAATCAGACGATCCGAATCGACCAGGATGGCTCCGGAAGCCGATTCCTGCCGGTAAATCCGAGTGGTTTCTCCATAACAGATGGCATCGACGCGAACGACCGTGGTACTGTTCGGTCGCCCCGGTTCTTGTATCTGCCGGAGCAGTTTCTCCACCGCAATCCGGACCGACTCCTCAGGCTTGCTTACGGTAGTGGTCAGAACCGGTTTCAACGGAATACCGCAAACATTGATTCTGCCACAACCGATGATGGAGAAATCCTTCCCCGTCGACAGACCTAGTTTTTCCGCTGCCGCAATAATGCCGTACGCCAGAAAATCGTTTCCTGCATACACCGCAGTAGGACGGTTTCTGCGGCAGAAAATTTCATAACCGACGGCAACACCGTCTTCATATTCCAACCCTTCGGGCTGGAAGAAAGTGATGGTTTCACCGGTAAGTCCATATGTTGCAACGGCATCCATTACCCCCTGCTTCTGTCTGGCAGCAAACTGGCTGTGAGGCGGGGCGGTAACGACGGCAATCCGGCGGTGCCCCAGATCCAGCAGATGGGCCATGGAGATCATCGCTCGTTCCCGGTCATTGTGCATTACCATATCGAAATCTACATCACCGGAATCCTCCTCATCCAACCCGCCGATCAGCACAACGGGTATATTGGCCGCCTTGGCTTTTTCCGCAAGCCGGCGGGAGTTGTATCCGCAAAGAAGCAGCCCGATACAATCCTTGTAATGCAGCAACTCTTCCGGCAACGGGGAATCCGCCTCGTGCTGGTGGATGCAGAGCCGATATCCCGCCTTGCGCAACTGCTGTTCCAGCCCGGAAACGATAATCCACCAATAGAAACCGACCAGCCCTTTCAGGTTGGAAAGAACAGCATAAATGCACCCGGGAGGCTCCAACATTCCAGTCGCCATTCCCGGCAGAGTTTCTGCAACAAAGGTGCCGCAGCGGGGACGGCGGAGAAGAAACTGCTCCTTCGTCAGAATATTCAGGCCGTTTTCAATCGTGACGGCACTGAGATGAAGCAGTTTCTGGAGCTCCCGCGAACCGGGGAGCTTCTCCCCCGGCGCCAGGACGCCGGTGAGAATTTTCTGCCGCAACTAGTCCGCCAGCAACTGATACAGCGGCAGATTCTTCGCGGTATCCAGATGGAACTTATTCCATTTCATCGCACAAAACCTCTTTTATCTGCCCTTAATCTTCATAATTTTTCCTGTAAATATTATAATCAAAACCGCTTTGAATGTCAACAGACAAATGCAGATTTATCTATATTTTAAGAACAATAAGTGCAGATTGTCGCCTTTCCGTCAACGTTTTCCGCAGCGAAACAATGACGGAAGGCGGGAAATCTCCGGAATGATAAGCGATCAACTGCGATGACGCAGGAGATTGCGCCGCACCAGCGCGCGGAGGATTTCGCAGAATTCCGGGTCGGCAAGATCCTCGCGATTGAGGTAGAGCGAAACGATTCCAAGCGATTCCATCTCGCGGAAGAAATCGTATCCGCCGCGGTAGGAGAAGGCGCCGAACGAAACATGATCGGGATCCACCGGCAGACCGTATCCCGACGCCTGCGCAATCCGTGACCGGATGCGCATCTCCTCGAGACCGTGACAGGGCAGTGCGGTAAAGTCGTTGAGCCGGATCATGCTCTGCCACGGCGTGAAGTAGGGATTCACGCTCTGGCAGAGAATCAGCGCCTCCGGCTTGACCGCGGTCATCGCCTCGTACACCAGCCGGAACCGCTCGCGGAGGTAGCCGACTCCGCAGACCGAACAGCACCCCGGCTTTCGCGGCAGAAGCGCGGTGAAATCATATTTGATCCCGTCCGCGTTGTAACAGCCCGGATCAGCGGAGAGCATGCGGTGCGCATCGTCGCGCAGCCGTTGACGCCATGCGGGCGAATCGAGATTCTGCATGTTGCCGTCGAGCGTCTCCTCTGCCGGCAATCCGGAGCCGTAGGTACAGACCCAGAGCAGGACATGGCGCCCCTCGGCGTGGCGTTTTTCGATGAATCCGCGCAGGTCGGGCCATCTGGTTTCATCGCATTTCCAGATGCCGTGACGCCGGGGATCTCCCCAGAAATCATCCAGAATGATTGTGTCGAAATCAATCCCCTGCTCCTGAAAGTACGCGATGTGCTCCTCGTAATTGGCCTGCGTGCAGAGATCCTGCCGGCTGCCCTGAAACCGCCAGCCGCAGAGCGCGACGCCCCGGTGCCACGCGGGAGCGCTCCGGACGACCGGCCGGAACCGGCCGGTCTCCACAATCGTCTCCGCATGCCGGCGGAAAAGCTCATACTCGTCCTCCAGATCGAACCGCAGAACCAGCGCCGGAGCCGACAGACGCGAACATGCGGCCTTGCATCCCCCGTAGCCGACGCTCCAGCAGAACGCATGATCCCGGCCGGGAACGGAATCAAATTCATAAAAGTCGAACTCCTCCTCTTCCGGCTCCAGTTCGAACCCCATCCAGCGGCCGTTCTCCTGCTGCGCGGCAAAACACCAGGGCGGCGGCGACAGCAGACCCGGCGAAAGCCGGACCGGCTCCTGACGCCGCAGATCGTGCCCCAGCGGCAAAGTCCGGTCCGGCCAGCCCGGCGTGAACAGCTTGTCGCTGAAAAGTTTCGACCCGCGCCCGAGATAGAAGGCCTCCGGCAGAAACGGGGCGCCGCCGGTCCGTTCGGCCTTGAATTCAATCCGGTCGGGAAAGAAGGTGATTTCACTCCGGACGGAATCTTCACTGCGGCAGACGAGTTTCAGCCGATCGGTTTCGCCGCAGAAATCCTTCCGTTCCAGTTCCAGCTGAAACGGCCCGGGCTCCGGCGAGAATCCGGCGTCCGGAACGAAGATGAGATCCGCATACCGGGAACCGCGGCCGTACAGATGCAGCAGCCCATCGCCGCTCCGGATGAGACAACGGTAATGATCGGTACAGAGATCCAGCGAACCATGACTGTAGTGACCGGCACAGAAAACTTTCCCCATTGCGCTTCTCCCCCGCTTGGACAACATTTTATTGAAAGATTGGTGTAAAGCCCCTTGGCTTACTATATCCCATTGCTTGCCGATTACAAGTGCCGAAATAGACTTCATCCGGCGTCCGATATTGGAGAGCCGAATGAATCCGCCTTGAGTTGTAAAAATTCACATAATGTTCGACGCCGAAGCGAAGTTGCGGTAAACTGACGTACTCTTTGATTTTGATGTCCTCATATTTCAGCGCCCACCAGAAGTGCTCCATCTTTGCATTGTCCAAGCAACGTCCCCGCCCGTCCATGCTGATCTGAATACCATGAGCCCGGAGTTCTGTTACAAACTCCGAGCTGGTAAACTGGCTTCCTTGATCCGAATTGAAAATCTCCGGTTTCCCATAGGAATCCATCGCCGTTTTTAACGTTTCGACACAATGAAAAGCGTCCATTGTATTTACTACGTCATAAGCCAAAACCTTGCGGCTGAACCAGTCGACGATTCCAATCACAAATGCCCGATGACCGGCAACCGCCGTATAAGTGATGTCCGTACTCCATACTTGATTCGGACGTTCTCTCTTGCATTTGCGCAGAAGATACGGGAATTTCTCATATTCTGGATGTGGTTCCGAGGTATTGAAATGCGGACGCGGATAGACCGTCCGCAGATTCAAGCATTTCTGCAACCTGCGCACCCGTTTGTGGTTTACTTTGTATCCGCGACGCTTCAGTTCAGCAGTCAAACGGGGAACTCCGTAAAATGGCGTCTCCATATAAATCTCCAGCATTTCGTCCTTGACCCGCTCGTCGGAAGCTGTCCGGGAAATCTCCCTTTGGCTTTTGTAATAAAAGCTCGAATGGGGAACCTGAAGCAGCTTCAACTGACGATTCACGCTTAAATCCGGATTCTGATCGCTTATTTGAGCTTTTCGGGATTCAAGCCGCAGAATGTGGACACACTTCGTAAAAAGTCATTCTCGATTTCAAGGCGTCCGATTTTCTTCATCAGATCGTCCTCGGTATACGGCTTGCTTTCTTTCCGTTCTGCTTTGGACTGGAAAATCTCGGATGCTCCTTCCATGAGTTTCTTTTTCCACTGCTGAACCTGATTCGGATGAACCTGGTATTTCCCCGCGATCTCTGCCACAGTCAGTTCCCCGCGTAACGCTTCCAAGGCTACACGGCTTTTGAATTTGGAATCATACGACTTTTTCATAAAACGCCCTCCTTTTCCAAGTTAATTTACGGGCATTTTACACCAAGTCAAGTTGTCCAGTTTTTGGGGCCAACCGCACATCGCACGCCTCTCCATTCTCAATGCTTCGCGTTTACGTTCCGCGCAATTTCAAAGAAGACGGTGTTGCCATCCCGGGAGGTATCGACGGAGAAGGTCGCCCAACCGTTCTCCACCCTGCCGGGAACGAGGACCACACCGCTTCGTTTCCCCTCGAGTGACAGCGGGTACAGGCGCAGTTCCGCCGCATTGGCGTGCCGGACCTTCACCGTGAACCGGGAGTTGCGCAGCAGCGCGGGAACCGTGCCGTAAGTCTCCACCCGGCACATCTCCTGATCAGCGAACCTCATACCGCTGTTCAACGCATTGGTCAGCCGGACCAGCAGCAGACGCCCGGCGTTCCGAATCGGCCGCAGGCCATCCATCGCAACCAGCGAGAGATTGCCGTCGCAATCGTGCGACACCACTTCAAAATCAGCCAGTTGCGCGACAGCGCCGGAGCGGCCGCACATCCCCTGCAGACGCGGGGTGTTGACCGTCATGAAGTTCCGGGAGTTCTCCAGATAGAGTTCGCCGGTCTCCGACTCGAACACCGTCCGCCCGTCGGAGCGGTTTGCTTCTGACAGAAATCCCTTCCGGCGAAGCATGGCAACGAGCGGTTCCGACCCGGCGGAACTCCCGGCATCCTCGATGAACATCCCCTCCACCCGGATCCGGCCGCCCCCGCGGGAGGGGATCAGCACTTCGCGCGCCCCCGCGGGCGTCACCTCCTCCGGAGAATCCACGCTCTGCTGCGCATAACGGACCAGCAGCGAAAGCGAGGTGAGCTCCGGCGACTCCACCGCATTGGGATTGCGTTCGAAAACCGACTTCCGGTCCGCGATGACCCGGACCGCGTGCTCCGCCGGGGCAACGTCGCCGCGGATGAACATGCACCAGGTCAGCAGAAGCGACCCGTCGCTGAGCGGATCGGCCGAGGCGCGGAACGGCCGCATCATGCCGCCCCGCCACGGATTGGCGTCCGTCACGGAAGACCGCCGGACCGGTTCCGCCCAGAGCGTCAACGCATCGACATCCTGAAACGCCGCATACGCCCCCATCGTGAAGGAACGTTCATAGCGATACCGGTTCCAGAACGGCTGGTCGTACTCCGTGCTGAGCACCGGTTTGCCGAAAATTCTTCCCTGGGTCAGGCTGCGGATGAAATAGGCGTTGGCGGCGATGCTGCTGGTCTGCCGGTTGTAACTGCCCCGGCCGGTGGCGGAGGTGTTCAGCGGGTGATCGTGATAGCTGTGCATCCCCACGTAGTCGCAGTCGCGCCGGACAAAATTGTAGAGCAGCGAAGTGACGAAATCGTAGTTGGTAAGATACGCCCGGACGCCGACTTCCCGGAGCGTCTGCCGGTAGAAGCGCAGAAGATCCCGGCTGACCTCATAGATGAATGCATTCACGTCATCATCCTTCTTCCGGATGGTAAAACAGGGAATCTCCTCAAATCCGGCAAATCGGCTCTTGTGCTCCGCATTGTACGCCTCGATGGTCCGATAGCGTTTCCGGAGGAACTCCCGCCACGGGCCGACGGTCAGCGCCTGATTCTGCGGCGTGATGTCGCGGTAGTTGAAAGCAAACTCCTGCTCGTTGTATCCTTCGAGCAGCAGCAGGGCCGGATCCTCCTTCAACTTCACGCCGGTGTATGGATTGACCCGGTCGAAAAGCCGTTTCACCCCCGCCTTCCAGTTCTCCCGGGCCTGAGGGGAAAAATAGAGGGCGTAGCGCATGTCCATGTGGTTGCGGTTATCGAACCGTTCGGGGTTTCCCCAGCGATCGAACGGCCGGGGGAAAAAGCCGTACTGCGATTCCATCACATTCATCATGATGTAGATCCCGTTCTCCCGGCAGAGCTTTACCAGGTAGTCGAAGTTGTCCAGCGCCAGAGTGTTGAACTCCGCCGGCGTGCCGGAAGCGTACATCAATGCATTGTTGATGTGAATGCGGATCATGTTGAAGCCGTGCCGCACCAGATCGCCGACATACACCTCCAGCAGACCGCGGCTGCCCAGATTGGTGGGGAATCCCAGGTTCATCGTATCCGGGGAACAGAAAAAACGAATGCGCCGCGAAGGCTCTTTCGCGTAGACGAACCGCCCGTCGCGAATGACCACCCGGGTCTCCTCGCTGATTTTCCGGCGTTCCATCCGGCCGGAGAGATCCAGAATCGAACCGGGTTCCCGCAGATGAAGGTTGGAAAAGCGCAGCGGCTTCCCCCACTCCGCCCCCTCCCGGATCGTCAGCGGCTTCGGCAAAGGGGCGGATTCCGGCTCGAACTTCCGCTCCGACAGCGTCGCGCCGCAGAGAATCCAGGTCGTCTCCCCGCCCTCCGGCTGAAACGAGACGGCGGAAACCGACTCCTCCGGAAGCTCCCAACGGGTCACATACAGAACCCGCACAGAGCCGTCCGGCAGTTTCACCCGCAGCGCATCCCCGGCGTTCGGCACCGCTTTGCCCCCCCACCAGTCGCCGACATCGCGCCCGTCCGTCACCGGAATCTCGCGCCGGCCGCCGGGAGTCTGCAGCAGAATCCGCCCGATTACGCCGCTCCCCTTCGCGTAGGAGAGCGCGTGGAGCAAATAGAGATACCGGGCCTTGACCGGCGTCGGGAAAGCGAACTCCACCCCGGCGCTCCCCGCCGGATTGTGCCGGGATTTCATCACGACAATGGAGGGAATCTGCCGGTTCCACAGTTCGGCAAGAAAGAACGGCACGCCGGCAACGTGGCTCTGCTGCCGCAGGCGGGAGAGGAAGACCCGTCCATCCCGCCCCGGCCCCTGATCGGTCCAGCCGCCCCGGCCGTCTCCGGCGGTCTCATCCAGCCAGGCCCGGTTGCCGGAACGGAAAAGCGGCAGAGCGTTCCCCAGGATCTCGACGTTGAGATTCCGCACTTCGAAACAGCCCCCCGCACGCTGAAAGCCGATCAGCAGCGTGATCGACTCCGCCTCGAAACCGACCTCCGCCGGAAAGGAGAAGCGCTTCCAGGCGGTATCTCCGGGCGTCACGAAGGCGCCGAAATAGGAGTCCCCCCCTCCCCGCTTTCGCACGATCAATTGAACCATGCCCTGTTTTTTCCCCAACGCGGGCACCGAATCAATCCAGCGGAACTCGCCGGAAATCTCCAGCAGTTTTCCGGCATACCGCGAAATCTCCAGATTCCGCCGGATGTCGGTGCGGAACCAGCTGGCAGCATCGGGCAGCCGCGTCGCCGTGCACCGCACGGTATGACCGCTCCAGACAAATCCCTCCCGCCCGGAAAAATCTCCGGCGAGCCCCGATCCCCCCGCCGCCAGCAGGAAGACGGCAAGCAAAAGCGAAATTTTTTTCACGTCCATTCCTTTCTTCAATGATTATGCATTGCGTTCTTTTCGAGCGGTTTCCAGCAGATATTCTCCGGGCGGAAGCAGAAATTCCCCTGCTTCGGCGAAATACTCCCGCCCCGTCCGCCGGCAGGTGCACCGTACCGTTTCAAACAGCGAAAAACGAAGCCGCAGCGGCCGCTCCGACAGCTGGGAAACCGGCAGCTCCCGGAGGCAGCTCACAAAGCGGTTCGCCATCGAGAGAAACGCCCGCCCCCGTGCCGGTTCCCGCAGGTAGCGCTGTTCCGGAAACAGAGAAAGTTCCCATCGGTTCCCGTCCGTGGAATGCAGCACGTAAAGGCCGTTCCCGTCACAGGAGACCAGCGGCGAAGAGCCGCGACCGCAGACCAGCCGAAGCGCCGCCGGGTCGACCGGCGGAGCGGAGCAATCTCCGCTGTGGCAATAGCTCGCCCGGTCGCGGTAGAGAACCCGGTCCCCCTCCCGCCGGATGAGGAAGTTCTCCGAGCTCCACTCCTCCGGAGTCCGGCACAGATTCCCGTTCCGGCAATGCCGGAAAATCTCCCCCGCCGCGCGGAACGCCGCCGCCCGCGCCGGTGTGTGCGCGATGTTGAGATAGTGGACCAGCCAGCCGGGATTCCACGCCGCCACCGCCGACGGCGTGTAGGTAAAATAGGCCGCCAGCTGAATGCCGTTCGCAGCGTACATCGCGGCCAGCGCGGCCAGCGGATATCCATTCAACGTGCAGCTGGCGTCGAACTCGTAGGCGATGCACGGTCGTTTCGTTGTCCGGGCGGCCAGCCGTTCGAAATGCCGGTCGGCCAGTGCCAGATGATTTGCGTCATCGGTATTGACGCTGTCGAAGCCGTGGGCGTTGAGGTAGTTCCCGACGCTCTGCGTTTCGAACCAGGGGGAGGAGTCCAGCAGTTCGCGGAGCGCCTCCGGCGGCGCCCCGTTGTAGGAGTAGAACTGGCTGTTCAGCACCGATCCCTGAAAATAGTCGTTCGACATGCCCCAGAACCGACGGAAATAGTGTTCGGTCATCTGCCGCAGAAAGCGCCCGAACGCCTCCTCCTCCGTCACCGCTTCCGGCAGTTCGGCGCGGAAGGCGCGGAAACGCTCCTGAAACTCCCGCCGCAGGGGACCGCGCGACCAGATCGCCTCGATCATGTTCTCCGCGGTGATCCGCGGTTCGGGGCGAAGCAGGCGCCGGTCGGGGAACTGCATTTCGTTGACCAGCTCCCAGAGCACCAGATTGCGATATTCCCGCAGGAGTTTCCCGCTGAAGGCGTTGCGGTGGGCGAACAGCGACCGGAAATACCGCTCCTGGCAGGCGAGCGCCTCCGGATGCCACAACAGAGCGTCGATCGAATAGAAGTTGGTGAAGCCGAACGCCTCCTGCGCCCCGATGTTCCAGTAGGCGTAGAGCCGCTCCTGTTCGAGCTGATTCTGCACCGAGTTCCAGTAGGAAATCGGCGCGATCATCAGAAAAATATTCCGTTTTTCACACTGGTCCATCAGGTAATCGAACACCCGCAGGTTGGCGTTTTCCACCAGGTTTCCGGCGGGATCGGTGATCTCCCGCTCGTACATGTGGAGGCGGAGGAAGTCCACGCCGAGCAGCTGGAGATGATCCAGATCCTCATCCACGGCCCGCAGGTGCTCCTTCCCCAGTTCGGCAATGTTGTAGAAGTTGTGGTTGAACGGTGCGTAGTAGTTGACCCCCCAGAGCGTGACATAACGCCCGCGGGCGTCGCGGATCTCCCCCCCGCTGACATGGAAGGGAGGCACAAAAGAAGAGCTGTCCATCTTGATTCCCTGATTTCTTACAGTTAATAGAGCAGTTGAGCGCCGTTGACGGCAAAATGCTGAATGATTCCCCCATGAGCGACCCGGAAGCCGGCGAGATCGAGCGTGGAGCAGTGGCCGTCGGCATAAGCGACGCAGCCGGTGTTCCGATGGTGCAGACTCACCGAAATATCCTTGACCGATTTGCGCGGATAAACATGAAAGTACGGCGCGCCGACCGGCGTGGAGGTTCCGCTGATCCGCACCGTGTCGGTGAGCAATACGAATTCCGACGGATGTTTCAGGATGCCGACCCGGTTGTACTGGATCAACCGCCCCTCTTCGGTCACGGAGAACGCGGTCCCGAAACGATCGAAAAAGTCCGGCAGAGAAGAGGCGTAAGCCGCATCCACCAGCTCCATCATCCCGTAACTGATCACCGGGCGGTAGTAGTCGTGCGACAGACTTTTTTCATACCGGTCCGCCTGCTCCGGGCACACCATCAGCCGGATGCACGCCGCCGGATTCGCCGGATCAACCGAAAGATAGTTCTGGAACATCAATACCCACGGCCAGTAACGGGAGGAGGCGTTGAATCCCTCACTGCGGCGGTTGTCGTCGATCAGCACATAGCCGGCGTTGTCGTTCATGTACATGGTCTGCGCCTTGACGATCTGCGACTGATTCCCGGTACAGGCGATTCTCCGGGCGGTCGAACGTGCCTTGTTCAGCGCAGGCAGCAGCATGCCGGCCAGAATCGCAATGATCGCGATAACTATTAAAAGTTCAATAAGAGTAAATGTTTTTCCCGTTGTTTTCATACCGTCTCCTGTTTTGCCTTGACCTTTGTTTTTTCTTTTACGGATCCCCGTGTGACAAGATGGGGAGCCACCCGGGTTGCGAACGGCCCGTGATGCAGCAGCAGCGGACGCTTGGTGATGTAATACTCCGCCAGATCGATCACCTGCGGAATGCTGAATTCAATCGCATCGACGGGAGGAAAACTCTTCAGATATGCTTCATCCGGGCCGTCGTAGACCAGAAGCGAGACCTCATCCGGAACCCGCACGCCCCGCTCCGTCAGCAACTGATGGAGACGGTCACCAAGTTGGCCGCAGGTGGCGAAAAAGGCCTCGGGCAGCGGCTGAAGCGCCTCCGATACATCATGACTGGAGTTCCGGATGAAACAGCGGCGGCACGCCCCGTCCGGATGGTCGCGCAGAAATTCATCCATAAACGCATCGCCGCGGTTGCGATGGCCGCTTCGATGGTCGTAGGAGAGCATGCAGACGGAATGAATGCCGACGCGCCGCAGATGTCTGGCGGCGAGTTTTCCTCCGAGATAGTGATCTTCGCCGAGCGTAATGTCTCCGCCGTGATTTCCGAAGAGATTGATCAAAACCGCCTCCGGATTGGCGTCGCGAATCCGGGTAATCCATTCCGCCGGAGGATCACTCAGCAGAACAACGGTGGACGCCTCTTCCACCGCACGAAGAAACTCCTGTCGCGCGGACTCCGGGGAGAGCGGAATGAGTTCGAAAATCCGCTGATCCAGCTGCCGGATCAGCCGCTCTGCAATCCGGCCCGACCACTCGAGCTCCGGCTGTTCGATAACGATCCGCTCACGGCCGATCCGGGCGCCGTCGAAGAAACCGTTCCGGCTCAGTGCGGCGATCACCCGGCGCCGGGTGACCGGCCGGACATTCGGCGCATTGTTCAGCACCCGGTATATGGTTTTCACGTGAAGCGACAGCTCCGCGGCGATATCCCGGTAGGTTTTCTTCATTTTCGGTTCGTCCTCGTTGTATTTTATAAAATTATACCAGAAACTCCTGCGGAAGTCAATCCAGACACTTCGTTTTTTCCTCCCGTGTCATGTCCATTTTGTGACATTGCCGCCGCGTTGACGAAAAAAACTGTTTGATTTCCGGCAAAGAAGCAATATATTGTCGCTCGGGTGGATGTTTTCCGCCGACAACCCGCAAACGAGAGGTGTATCGATGAAACGTTGGCTGCTGGCCGGAGCCGCAATGCTCACACTGGGAAACGCCGCGGAACCGGAGCTGTCGAGCTCCCGGTTCGGGGAATTCGAGGTTACCGCAATTCAGGACGCCGCCACGACGATGCGGCAGACGCTCTTCGCCGCCCTGCCGGAACAGGAGTTCCGCCGCCTGGCCGGCGGAGACGCGGCCCCCGCCTCAGTCAACGTCTTCCTGCTCAAACGCAACGGGAAACAGATCCTCGCCGACACCGGATACGGCGGCAGCCGGGGCGCTCTGACCGCCAGGCTTGGTCAACTTGATATCGCTCTGGAGAAGATCGACTTCATCCTGCTCACCCACATGCACGGCGACCACATCGGCGGATTGATCGACGCGGCCGGGAAAGCGGTTTTTCCGACCGCGACGCTCCTGGTCTCCGCGCCGGAGCTGGCCTTCTGGCAGAAGGCCTCCGGAAGCGGCGGGGAGCTCGCAAGGAAGGTGCTTGCGGCCTACGCGGGCCGGGTAAAATCGTTCCAATACGGCGATGAGGTGCTCCCCGGAATCCGGGCGCTCGACGCCGCCGGACACACGCCGGGGCACACCGTCTTCGACACCGGCTCGCTGCTGATCGTCGGCGACCTGCTCCATGCCGCGGCGATTCAGCTGCCGAAACCGGAGCTCTGCGCCAGTTACGACATGGATCCGGAGAAATCGGTTCAGACGCGGCGGCGCTTTCTGGATCTCGCCGCCGACGCGAAGCGCCCGGTTGCCGGAATGCATCTGCCGGCTCCCGGCATCGTGCTCATCCACCGGAGCGGGAACGGCTACACCGCCACCTTCCGCTGAACGGTTCAACCGTCGATGGTTCCGGGAGGGCTCTCCGCCCTCCCGGGGAAAATCCCGCCTGCCGGAATATGGAGAACCGGCAGAAAGTCTCCCCTATTCGGCCTCCGCCTCTCCGGCCGTCGGCTTCCGGCGGCGGAGCGCCCGGAGCAGCACCGTCCCATGGGCAGGAATCCGGACCGGAAACGGATTCCCGGCAACGCACTCTCCCAGCCGGCATGCGTTCCGGCAGTCGAACAATTCATAGCGTTCCCCGGGAATCACTCGTGGAATCCATTCCAGATGGAGCGGCACCTCCGCCGTCTCCTCCCCCAGCCAGTTGTTCAACACGATCAGCAGAGCGCCCCGACTGCGGCAGTAGAGCATCCGGGGCAGCGTCTCCGCCTCCAGCACCGGCGGAATCGCCGCCGGAAACCTCCGTCGCGGCAGCAGCCATTTCAAGAGCGCCAGACGATCCGGATCAAATCCCCGGAAACGCTCCGACACGCACACCACCCCGCCGCCGATGAGCTGATTCACCACGATGGAAAACGCCTCCTCGTCGGTGAAACACCCCCGGGAGAGGTGCAGATTGAGCGGATTGTCCTTCCACGCCCGGTCGTTGCGCCGCAGTTGCAGAGCATCCGGATCGGTACTCCAGAGCTCATTGTAGAAGTTGCGGTGCAGATTCTGGGCGATGCGGTTTACGTAGGCGGAGATCTCCGAATCCTCCGCCCGCCAGTGTCCCCGCAGGTCGAATCCGGAACGGACCAGATTCACCAGCCCTGCCGATCCCTCGTACAGGCCGCCGCAGGCGTCGATCACTCCGTCCTCGCCCACGCCTGCCCGGATCAACTCCAACCCGTGCCGATAGGCCTGCGCCCGATTTTTTCCGGGATCGTGGAACCGGGCGTCCGCCGTCAGAAACACCGCCCGCAGGAAATCCAGCTTGAAGTAGCCGTATCCCCACCGCCGGAACTTCCGGAACAGCGACACCAGATACGCCTCCGCCGCCGGATGAAACGGATCCACCACCCGGCACGCCCCCTTCACACACTGAAACCGGCAGAACTCCCCGGCGCTGTTGCGGAGAAACATCTCCGGATTCTGCCGGACAACCTCCGCCTGCTCCTCGACGACGAAGGGGGCACACCAGAGTCCGGGCAGAATGCCGCGGCGGCGGATTGCACGGGCGACCCGGGCCATGCCGCCGGGGAATTTCACCTCCTCCGCCTCCCAGTCGCCGAAACAGTTCTCCCAGCCCATATCGATCTGAAATACATCGAAAGGCAGATGTTCGCGGTCGATGAAACGGAGATTTGCAAGCACCTCCCGTCGATCGATGTCCGCCCCGTAATAGTACCAGGTGCAGTAGATGTTCCGACAGGGTGAATGCAGCGTTCCCGTGGTTCGGGCCACCCGCCGCGCGTGGCGCAGCATCAGCTCGCGGACGGAATCCGTCCCGAAGTCCAGATAGAGCGAATGCGGCCGGAGCGTTTCTCCGGGCGCCAGCACCACTGCGTCGAACTCCACGGTCGCCGTGACGGCCACCAGCCGGCTCCGGGCCTCGTCGCTCTCGACGACAAGATCCGACAGGTGGCGCGTCTGGCCGTCGAACCCGATGAAACAGTGGAACGTCCCCGTTTCATCGGAGAGTGCCAGCCCCGGGTCGCAGTGGAACGAGTGCGGCAGCGTCTCCTTTTCCTCCATTTCGCACCAGGCAACTCCGCCTCCGGCAATGATCTCCGAGCTGTCAAAGGCGGCATTCCGCAACGCCGCATCCACCCGCGCCGGATGAAACGGCCCCGGCACATCGTTCTTCTGCCGGGCCAGACGGGTCACGACGCAACGCTCGAAGGGAAACGGCAGGCACGGCTCCGCCAGCCGCAGCAGCGGCAGCCGAGGCACCCGCACCGGTTGCGTCCCTGCGTTTTCCACAGTAAAATCAAACCGGAACAACCGGGCGGAACAACGGTGAAAACGGCCGGAGAGCCGCAGCTCCCGCACCGGCACTTCCGGAACTTCTGCACACCAGCGGACACCCGGGATTTGAAACATCGGCATAAACAATATATCCTCAGTAAGCCTTCCGCACGACGCCGTCGTAGGCCCACACGTCGCCCCGGGTCAGATTGAAAGAACGCCAGACCTGTTTGATCCGCTCCGCGAACTCCGCCGGTTGCAGAGCGGCGCAATGTCCGTCTCCGAAGAGCAGATTATCCGCCCGCCCGTGGGTGCCGCCGAAGCCCTTGGTGTCGGTGGCGCCGATCATGATCTGACTGAAGCCGGTGATCGGCGAGGTTCTCGTCTCCCGGCAGTCCCCCAGCGCGGGCGTCATCGAGGGACTTTTCACCCGTTTCCAATCCATGAACTTCCAATTCACCCCGTCGACGGAGGCGGTATACCGCAATTCATCCGGATAGGCGTTGGACTGCGTCACCTCCCACGCATCCGGGTAAAGTCCGCCGTAGGTATGGTTGGAGTTCGTGGCAAACGAGATCAGCGACGGGCAGAAATACTCCTTGTCTTCAAGCGGCTTGACATATTGGGGAATCCCTTTGAGCGGCGCGCTCCAGGAGTTGCAGAGATTCTCCGCATTGTAGGCATAGTAGAGCTGGAGATCGCGACTGTTGTCGAGATAGGTGCGCAGATAGATGCCCAGCGTCTTCAAATTGGAGGCACAGGAGATCTGTCGCGCCCGCTCCCGCGCCTTGTTCAACGCCGGCAGCAGCATTGCCGCCAATATGGCGATGATCGCAATTACTACGAGGAGTTCAATAAGGGTAAAATGGGGAATGTTTCGTGCTGATTTCATTTGTCCTGTTCCTTTCGGCTGGAGTGATTACCGATGCTTGTCGTTTCACCATGGAAACGGATTTCATACAGCGTTTTCGCCAGAGAGCGGCTTGCCGCCGTCATTTCGGCATAGGGGGTGTCGGTGACATCGACGAAGCCGAAGGGGCGGTTCTCGCCGGTGCCGCCGCCGTTGCGGCCTGCCAGCGGTTGATCCTGATAGCAGTACCAGTGAGCGCCGACGATGCGCGGATTGGCCAGCATCGACTCCCAGTTGCGCCGGAACGCCTGCGCCCGGTCCGCCTGCGTCATCCCTGCGGTACGGTCGATGAACCGGCCCCGGTCGCTGACCAGAAACGAATACTCACTGATCAAAATCGGCACATCCGCCGCACCCGGTCCGCCGTCCAGACGCGCGGAAACCGGCTGGTAGGTGTTGATCGAGAGGACGTCACAGAAGCGGGAGGCGATTGCGATCACGTCACCGCGCAAAAAATCGACCGGCATGTTGCGGGCTCCGAGATAGAGATGATTCGGCGCGTTGCGACGGATCACCGCCCGGCATTCGGAGTAGAACTGTTCCACCAGCGCCCGGCTGAACTCCTTGAGATCGGCGGCGGCGTTCTCGACGTCGTAGCGTTTTTCCCGCGCGGCGAGAAACTCCGCAAACGAAGGGAATTTCGCATTCCACGCCCGATTCAGCGCTTCGATGGAACGGTATTTCTGCTGAAGGCGCCGGGCAAATTCCCGCTTGGCGGCCATCTCCGGCGGAGCGACCGTCACCTCCTCCGCCAGCAGCCTCTCATCGAACACCAGCTCGTTGAAGACAAAATAGCCGATGCACCAGGGGTCGGACGCGGTGAACTGCCACTCCTCGGCAAAGAGGGCATCCAGCGCCTTGCCGAATGCCGGATCGAAGGCGTCATAGAATTTGCGGTTCGGGAAACGCGCGCTTTTGAGCTTGTCGCCGAACTCCACCATATAGGGCATGCGGCGCGCCCGATACAGCTCCGGCATGGTCCAGGCCCCGAGGGTATTGAATCCCCAGCGGGTGAGCCGGAGGAAGGTATGGTCGACCCAGCGCTCCTGCCGGAAGGGCTGATACTTCCGCTCCAGATTCCGCCGGCAGAACGGCGGAATGCCAGAAGACGGCAGCGGTTCGGCGAACCAGTTGGCCACGTTTCGATTGTTCCCGGTGTCGACGACGCGCACCGCATTCATGCCGAACGAGAGAAAAAGCCGTCCCTCCGGATCGATCAGAGTCCACTTTCCCGCCACCTTTTCGGTTCGGAAAAAACCAGTCGCCTTTCTCTGCGGTCCGTCGCTCCATCCGCCGAAACGGTTCCGGCCGGACAGCGGCGGAAGTGCGGCCAGCTGCCGCCGTTCAGCGGCCAGAAGCGGAGGAAGCTCCTCATCGTGATGGATTTTCCCCGGCCACTCCGCATGGACGTACTGCCCGTACCGGTCGATGAATGGGAAAAATTTCGCAGGCGAAGTGAGGGCAACGCAGCGCGAAACGGTTCCCGACAGCCGGATATCGGTGACGACGATGGTACGGCCCTCTGTGCATTCGCCGGGGAAATCGTCCGTCGTGGTAATGCAGATCCCCGTCGTGCGCTCCGGGTAGACATTCGGGAAGGCGCACGCCCCTTCCGGCGCATTGTCAATTCGACCGAGATCCACCGCGCAGGCGGGATCCACCCGGGAAAATTTCAGTGATAATTTCCGTTTTTCCCGCGGGGCGAGCAGAAAAAAGCTCATCGTCTGCCGTTCCTTCCCTTCCTGCGTCAGCGTCTGGAGCCGGAGGAACACCGGAACCATGCTCTCCTCGCAGTTCTCCACGGTCGCCGACAGAGTCGACCAGGAGGAGAAATCCCAACATTTTCCCGTGGCGGGACTGAGAACTACCGCAGGGAAACGCGCCTTTTTCCCGGGGGCATACTCCCCGGGGAAGAAGGTGACCCGCACCCCGTCGCGACCATCCGCAAGTTTCTCAATCCGGTTGCGCGGATAGACCCGCTGCACGGTAAAGTCCTCATTTTCAAGCGTCAGACCGGCAAAAGCAACCTGACACGACGCCGCAACAGCGGCAATAGCAACCATGCGAATCCATCTCATAAAACTCTCCTGTTTTCGTCTGCTTTCCCTATTTATTATACTTGAAAAAATCATCGACGGGAATATATTAAAAAATGAATAACGTACATAATTTATGAACAATTTCGATCATGAGCAAACACATTCTCTGCGCCCTGGTCGACCGCCAGCCGGAAGTGCTCGAAGCGATCTGCCGGGTCGGCCGGAAATACCACTGGCTGATCGAACACGCCGACCGCACCATCTATCGGAACTGGCACGGCGACGGCGTGATCTCCGACTACCTTTCGCGGAAGGAGCTGAAGCGAATCCGCAACTTCTCCACAACCCCGATCGTATCGCGGCAGCTGGCCTCCGGAGGCAACATCCGGGGAATTCATACCGATACCCGCAAACTTGCCGGGATGGTGATCGACTATTTTCAGTCGCTGGGATTTTCCGAACTGGCGATTGCCGGAGCCAGAAAGTGGCCGGGAGAACTGGAGGGGATTCCCCAGGATCCCGGCGTCACCTTCGAAGAGCTGGCGGCGAAGCGCGGTCTCACCCTCTCCTGCTGTTACTGGGCGCCTGACCTTCACGAGACGCAGGTGGAATCCTATGACCGGATTCAGAGGAAGCTCGAGGAGTTTTTCCGAAGCCTGCCCCTCCCCGCGGCTCTCTTCGTAAAAAACCGGACCAATCTGAACGTCATCTACCGGGTGCTGGAAACGCTGGAGATCAAGGTTCCGGACGATCTGGCGATTCTCTGCAACTCCGACTCTCCGCTGCTGACCGAAAACGCACCGGTTCCCACCTCCTACATCGCCGGAGAACCCCGTCAGGTCGGCACTCTGCTGGCGGAAACGCTGGAACGCATGATCGACGGCGAAGAGGTGCCGGAAGAAACCATCTGGCTGGAGCCCCATTCCATCGTGACGCGCGAAAGCACCGCCACGTTAGTGTTTCCCAATGCGAAGCTCAAACGTGCGGTCGATTTTCTGCACAGAAACGCCTCTGCGGCAATCAGTGTCGTCGATGCGGCAGAGGCCGCAGGAATCTCGGCCAGCATGCTCAACCGGCTCTTCCAGAAATATCTGCACACCGGCGCCTACGACTACCTCGCCGCGTTGCGCATGAACGAAATCCGGCGGCTTCTGGCGGAAACAGACCTCCCGCTCGCCGCCATTGCCGTCCGGACCGGATACAGCGGCAAAGTGGCCCTCTCCACCGCCTTCCGGAATCTGCACGGTATCTCTCCGGGGCAGTACCGGCGGCAGAACCGCCGCTCCGCCGGCACCTGAACGGAGTTTTCCCCGGCCGCACTTGCCGCAGGCTCGAAAGGATGATATATTATCCATTATGCTCTATTTCATCATCAGGCGCACTCTCTATTCCGTGCTGATTCTGCTCGGCGTGGTCCTGCTGACGTTCCTCCTCTTCAACGTCGCGGCAGGGGACCCCGCCGCGGCGGTGCTGGGCAAAAACGCCCGTCCCGATGAGGTGGAATCCCTCCGGCGCGAGCTCGGCGCCGATCTGCCGCTCTTCTTCGGCAAACGGTGTCTCACGGAGGCGTATCCCGCCTACGACCGGGCGGAACCCCTCCGCCCGGGAGCGGAACGCAGGGAAGGCGCGATCCTGCTGCATCGCAACTTCCCCGCGGATCAGCTGGTCATGCAAATCACGGACGCCCGGGGGAAAACCGTCGAAACCGCAGTGCCGGAAGAGGAGACGCTCCGCTTCGATGAGGCGGGAACGGAGCGGGTGGAGTTCTTCCGGCTCCAGTCCAATCCGTTCCGCACCCAGTTCTTCCGGGCGCTCGGAGAGATCGTCTCGTTCCACGCCGCCTTCCCCTATGTCAAAGTGCTCGACTTCGGCAAAACCCTCACCACACGGGAACCGATCAGCCGGATTCTTCTGCGCGGTGTCTGGCCCTCGCTGCTGCTGATGGTTCCAATCTTCCTCGGAGAACTGGTCATCGGCGTGGCGCTCGCGCTCCTCGCCGCCGCCTTCAAAGACAGCTGGATCGACCGCGGCCTCGTGCTGATCTCCGTCGCAGGAATGAGCATCAGCTACCTGGTGGTCATCATCTTCGCGCAGTGGTTTCTCGGCTACTACTACGACCTCTTCCCGGTGTGGGGCTTCGAGGGATGGCGGTCGCTCGGACTGCCGATTCTGGTCGGCATCCTCTGCGGCATCGGCGGAAATGTCCGCTTCTACCGCACCGTCTTCGTCAATGAACTGCGGCGCGAATACCTCCGCACCGCGGCGGCAAAAGGCGCCTCGCCGCTGACCATTTACGGCCGTCACCTGCTGCGCAACGCCGCGATCCAGATCATCACCCGGGCCAGTGCGGCCCTGCCCTTCCTCTTCACCGGGAGCCTGCTGCTCGAATCGTTCTTCGGCATTCCCGGGCTGGGATTCGCCGGAGTGGACGCGCTCTACAACTCCGATCTGCAGCTTTTGAAAGCGTTGGTCGTCACCAGCGCCCTGCTCTTCGTGGTGATGAATCTGCTGGCCGACCTCGCCTACGCCTGGGCCGATCCGCGCATTCGTCTGGAATGACGGGGTGTGACGGCGACCGCTAGAAGATTCTTCTCTTTCCGAACCGTTTTCGAGCAGCGGAAGGGGGCTCCTCCGCTATTCCGTCAACGGCAAATACCATCAGAGACCACCTCCCCGATCAGGATCTGCCTGATACACCATTTGCGCTCAGCATGTTTCAGAGCAATCCGGCGGCTGCGCGCAGAGCCCAAATCCTGTTTTTTTTGAAAAATTTTTTAAAAGAGGGTTGATTTTAAAAGGAAAACACCTATAGTAAAAGTGTTCAAGGTTGAGTTCGTTCAGGCTCCTATACGCAATTTCTCCTCTTCATAATTACTCCTCTAAGCGTCTGGACAGCGAAACCTTGAACATTTTTTTTACTTATCCGCCAGAAAAAGGAGTGAATATGACGATGGAACTCTGTTACAATCCGGCTGCCGGGGAGCGCGGTCTCGGCGACCTCTATCTGCCGGAACACCCGGAACATGCCCCCGTTGCTCTGACCATTCACGGCGGCGGCTGGAGCGCCCAGGACAAATCCAGTTTCTGCGGCGTCTCCCAATTCATCGCCTCGCTGGGCTGGGCGGTCTTCAACATCAACTACCGCCTGACCACCATCGCCCCCTGGCCCGCCTGCGGCGACGACTGCCTCATGGCGGCGAAATTTCTGCTCGACGGCGAAGTGCCGGAGTTTGCCGGGCTGGACCGGTGCAAACTTCTGATCTGCGGCGGTTCGGCAGGCGGCCATCTCGCGCTTATGACCGGACTGCGCCTCCCGCCAAACCGGGTTGCCGGAATCATCTCCATCTCCGGAATCGACGAACTTACCAGCGATTTTGCGCTGCACAGCTTCCGTTACGAGCCATTCTTCGGCGGTGGACCGACGGAAGAAAAACAGACGGAGGCCAATCCGCTCCAATACCTGCGGCCCGATTCTCCGCCGGTCCTGCTCACCCACTGGGACAACGATCAGGTGGTGCCGGTCGAAAGCGCACGACGGTTCCGCGACCGCGGGCGCGCTCTCGGGTGCCGGGTCGACTACTATGAATATTCGACCGAAGACGAGGGCCACGGCATCTGGATCCCCGATTCCAAACCGCACCGGCTCTATCCCCATCTCGAAACGGAACTGACCCGTTTTATCGAAAGCGTCCGCCCGGAGAATCCGCCATGCCCGACGAAGTGATCCTGATCGACGCCTACAGCCAGATTTTCCGCGCCTTCTTCGCCATCCGCATGCTGACCAATTCGCGGGGGGAGCCGACCAATGCGCTTTTCGTCTTCACCCGGCTGCTGCTCCACATCCAGCAGACCTATTCCACCGCCCGGGGAGCGATGCTCTTCGACTGCGGCAAGGTCGGGTTCCGTCTGGAACTCAATCCGGAATACAAAGCGAACCGCCCGCCGATGCCGGATGCGCTCCGCGCCCAGATTCCGGTCATCCGCACCATGGCCGAAGCGTTCGGCTGGCCGCTGCTGGAGGAGCCGGAGTTTGAAGCGGATGATCTCATCGCCGCCATTGCCCGGGCCGCGACAGACGCGCCGGTCCGGATCGTCAGCTCCGACAAGGATCTGGCCCAGCTGGTGGACGACCGGGTGCACATGCTCTCGCCCGCCGCAGGCAACGCGGGTTTCGAGGAGCGCGGCACGGAAGAGATCGTCAAAAAATTCTCGGTTCCCCCCTCCCTGATCGTCGATTATCTCTCGCTGATCGGCGACAGTTCGGACAACATCCCCGGCGTTCCCGGCATCGGCCCCAAAAGCGCGGCCCAGCTGCTCACCCAGTTCGGCCCGATCGAACAGTGGATCGATCACCCGGAACGGCTTGCCGGTTCCAAATTTGAAAAGAAACTTGCCGGCACCGCCGAGCTTCTGCGTCGCAACCGGAAACTGATTCAGCTGCGGCAGGATCTGCCCGCCCGCTTCCGCAACCTCGACGCCCTGCTGCACCGGAATGAGCCGGACTGGAACAAAATCGCCGGCCTGTGCCGCGAATATGAACTCAAAAGCATTTTGAAGGAGCTCCCCCCTGACGCAACAGCGGATCCGGACGATCTCTTCGCCGCGGCGGCCGCCGAACCGCCAGAACCTCCCCGGCCGGAGGAGAAGAGCGGCGGCATGGTTCAGGGAGAGCTTTTCTAAATAAAAAATGCGGAACTCCGGGAGGAGTTCCGCACAAAGAAGCGACCATTTCAGTATTTGCGCTGCAGGCCGATCACCCGCCCCTGAATCGCGACCTCTTCCGCCGGATAGATCTGTACGTCATATTCCGGATTGGCCGGGCGCAGTTCAATCCTGCCGCCGGTCTTCGGGAAGAAGCTTTTCACGGTAACCTCATTGCCCTGAACCAGGGCCACGACGATATCGCCCGGGCGCGGTTTGTTGCCGGTCTGGGCGACAATCACAATGTCGCCGTCATAGATCCCGAGGTCGCGCATGCTCTCGCCCTGCACCCGCAGTGCGAAGAGCTGATCCAGCGGGTAGTCGTTGACCTGCGCCGACGTAACACAGATCTCCCCCTCCTTGTACTCGAGACTCTCCGCCGGAGCTCCGGCGTTGACCCGCCCGAGCAGCGGAATCATCAGCGCGCCGTGCGGCACACCGCGGGCGCCCCGCATCCGGGACATCAGGCTGATGCTGCGCGCCTTGGAACTGCGCGAGAGCTGTTTTTTACGCTGAAGCGCCCGCAGATGCGCAAACACCGTTGAAGTCTTGATGTTGAAATGATCGGCAATTTCGTACACCGTGGGTGCCATCCCTTCCCGGTCCAGAAATTCCTCTATGAATTCCAGAATATTCTTCTGTTTTTCCGTTAACGTTTTCATTGTCCACCTCGTTTATAACATGCATTCCGATTCCGTCCGGCTTTACAACCGGAATCCGGTGCCCGCGATTACATATTTTCCATCGAGCCGGCCGACCCGGACCATATAGAAAAGCTCATTGCGGACAAGTTGCCCTTTGATCGCCCCGCCGGCGGCCTTTTTCTCAAAGGTGAACTTCCAGACATAATCGCGGACGATGCTTTTATCCAGATCCGTCACATACTGAGCGTTGATGAGCCGGCCCATCGTCTCCGTCAGCTCCTTGTTCATCTGTTCGAACATCTCGGGAGTGACCTTCGTCTTGGAATTCGCCGGGATCACCGCCTTCAATTTGTCGAAATTGTTCTCCTTCAAGGCTGCGACGAAACCGGCAACATACTCGTCAGCCAGTTTTTTCGCATCTTCGCGCCCCTCTCCGGACATGAGTTCGGGGCGCGGCTTCTCCTCCGAACCATTTCCGGAAGTGGAAGCACACCCGCCGGCCAGGACCGAAACGACCATCGCGGCGGAGAGGAACCATCCAAAATTTCTCATACACAACCCTCCTTGTTCAATCCACTGCGAAATATTTTTCCGCAAAACGCGGCCAAACTGCCGGCGGCATCTTTCAGCCAAGACGCCGGACAGGCAAACGAGAGGCCGATATACCCTTCTGCGCCCAATTCCCGCCCGGGAACCGCTTCGAGCAGCTCCTCCCGCAGCAACCGTTCACAGAACAAATCCGAATCCATGCCGAAACCGGCAATTCCGCAGAGCAGAGACAGCCCGCCCGCCGGCCGGAAGAGTTCCAGCCCGGAAACCGTTTCCAGACTCCGGCAGAACCATTCCCGATTTTCGACGATCGCGCGCCGGAGCTCTGCCATCTCCTGTTGCACCGGAGCGGTGAGCGCAGCCAGCGCACAGTGCTGATCGAGCGCCGACGCCCCGCCGGAAACCAGCTGCTGCAGCGCGATGATCCGCCCCGAAAGCCACTCCGGCGCGGCGACAAACCCCACCGGATGATTCTCCATGAAACAACCGGCGGAAAATCCGCCTAAAGTGATGCACCGGTTCGCCGCCTCATCTGAAAGCGAGGCGAAACTCACATGCGCCCGGTCCGGTTCACCGATGAATGACGCCAGACACTCATCCGACAACACCATGAAGTTATGCCGCACCGCAATCGCGGCGAGCGCTTCAAGCGTTTCGCGGCGGTAAACGGTTCCCGCCGGCCAGGACGGCGTATTCAAAATCAACAGCCGGGTCCGTCCGGTCACCGCCGCTTCCAGCAGCCCCGGCTCCAGTTCAAATCCCTCCTGAGGCCGGGTGCGCAGCTCGACACAGGTTGCACCCGCGGCGTGAACCAGAGCGCGATATTCCATCCGGCAGGGAACCGGAAGAATCACCTCGTCTCCCGGCCCGCACAACGCGGCAATCGCGGCAAACCGGGCAAAGCGTTCCCCGGGCGTCACCACCAGGTTCAACGCGGTACAAGGAACTTTGCAGTCCCGGCTGAGTTTCTCCGCCAGAGCGCGCCGCAGTTCCGGCAGACCGGCCGCCGGAGCCCCTCCGGGTTCCCCCTGCCGCAGCCACTCGATGCAGCTGTCAAGCAGGCCAGCCGGAGGCTCGAAGCGCGGAATCTCAAACGCCAGAGAGCGCACACTCCGCCCGGCGGCCCGAAGTTCGCCGGCCAAAGCATGCAATGCGGTGACTCCCGGCATGGGGACCGCACACATTGCACCGACCGCATTCCGCAAATCTTTCAACGCACTCAACTCCTGTGTATTTTATTAATAATACTACGGAAAACCGAAGTTGCAAATTGTATGGAATTCAAAAAACGGAGTTTCTTCACTCCGGCACTACTTCTGGCAGTGCGGGCAGTAGCAAGAACTGCGTCCGCCGAGCCGCACACACTCCACCGTACGGCCGCATGTGAGACAAGGCTGCCCGTTCCGGCCGTAGATCTGCAGCTCCTGCGCGAATTTCCCTTCCGAACCATCGACGTTGAGGAAATCGGAGATGGAACTTCCGCCAAGTTCAATTGCCCGGGCGAGAATCCGCTTTGCCTCGCGGACGATCCGGCCGCACTCGCTCCGCGTCAGGCTGTCCGCCTGGCGCCGGGGATCCACTCCGGCGGCGAAGAGCGTCTCGGCGGCATAAATGTTGCCGATTCCGGCGACGACGGCGTTGTCCATGAGAAAGCATTTCACCGCGCCGCGCCGGTTGCGCGAAAGACGAAAAAGATACTCTTCATCGAACTCCGCTGTGAGCGGTTCGACGCCGATGCCATCCAGTTCCCGCGGCCAGCCGCCCGGCTCCGGCAGGCGGCACAGTTTGCACACGCTGAAGCGGCGGGTGCATTCGAAACGGAACGCCCGGCCGTCGTCCAGCACGAGAAACAGGTGTTCATGCTTCCGTTTCGGGACAGTGACCGGTTCGACGCGGACCACGCCGGACATGCCGAAGTGCATCAGCAACGCGCGGCCGTCATCCAGTTCGGCGATCACATAGCGGGCGCGGCGGCGGACGTCGACGAACCGCCGCCCCGGCAGTTCCGCGTCGAGCAGCGGGGTGAGCGGCTCCCGCATGGCGGGCGAGAATACGCGAACCTCAACGATTTTCCGACCGACCATAACGCGTTTGAGAGCGCGTCCGATTGTTTCAGCTTCCGGCAGCTCCGGCATAATGCAACACCTGTTTTTCTTTTTTAACGGAGAAGGAATGGAAAAATTGTATGACTTATGAAAGAATATGAATTTTTTTTCGGCTTACAGGATTCCGCTGTTCTCCCCCTCTTCCGAATCGCCCTTTTCGATACGCCACACTTGACACAGTCAATAGTACAATCTTTTCTATTTTCTCCCCATCCGTACGGTCGAAAAACTTGACAAAAACCTGTTTCTGATATATTGTAGACCACGGCGAAAACAAAACGACAACGGCTTGGCAATGTCAGAAGAACCCCATCTGAAAATCGATAAGAATCTGGAGATCCGCAACCGCCTGCTCGACCGGATCGAAAGCGGCGAGTGGAATACCGGCGACAAACTTCCCGGCGCCCGGCTCCTCGCCCGCGAAGTCGGCTGCTGCTTCACTCATCTGCAGAGCGTCATCGAAAGTCTGGTGCAGCAGGGCATACTTCTAAGCATCCCCCGCAACGGCACCTTCGTGCGGGAAAACTGGCAGAAACGACTGATCCAGAAGTCATTCCTGCTTTACCACGGCTGTTCGCCCGCAACTCTGCGTCAGGAGCTTGCCCCGCTGATTCAAGATAATCCCGCGCTCTGGATCACTACCAAATCTCAGCGCGGCATCTATGAGATACAGGTCTCTCACTATCTCTTCGGGCACCACGAAGAGTACATGGATCTCACTCCGGTTTTCAACCGGCTCTTTCCCGATACGCAACTCTTCTTTACTTCACAGCTGGACGCCTTCCGCATCGACGGAAAGCTGTACGGGATCCCGCTCTTCTTTTCCCCCCGGATTGTTGCATTCAACCGTAAGATATTCGAGGAAAACAAAGTTCCTGTTCCGCGCCGAAACTGGAGCTGGCAGGAATTCATGGAGTCCATCTGGGCGCTGCGGCAGAGACTGCCGGCAGAAAAGGTTCTCGGCTTTGACTCCCGTCTCTTCTGGTTTTTCACATTTGCCGCCCGTTTCGGCGGAAAAATTCTCGACCCGTCACTCGAAGATCCGGTCTGTCTGGACTCTCCGAAAATGCTTCGAGCTCTCGACAGCATCCTTGAACTTCGCGATATCCTCGGCCCCACCCCCGATGCCCCGTCACACGGTTGCGAACCCGCGCTCCGGATCATCACCCGCCAGGAGCTGTATCGCGGCCATCGCGACGAGTTGGCCGAAAAGCTCTGTGCAGTGGAACTGCCGCTCCCGGAAGGAGGAAATGACGTAAACGTGCCCGGCGTGGAGCTGCTCTGCATCCGGCAGGAATGCGCGGATCAGGAGCTGGCCGAACAACTGGTAAAATCGGTCCTCTCCGAAAAGTTCCAGAATCATCTGGGCAACCTCAAAACCGGAATTCCCATTCGGAAAGATGCCGCAGAACGAAGCCTGAATCCGGCAAATCCGCTTGACGCCCTCTTCCGGCAAGAGATGGACAAGCCGATCGCAATGTACAACTCCTTTTCGATCAAGATATACAATCTTCTCTCTCACGCCATTCTCCATATCTGCACCACCCCGCGACCGGAGGCGATGGCCCTGATGCATGACCTGGCTGGAACCATCCGTTTTCTGCTTCGCATCTCCTACGAGAAGAAAGATTTTGTAATCTGAACCGGAAATTTTCACGAGAAACCGCCTTCCCTGCTGCGATATGTCGCCTACGACCCGTCGGCCGACCGGGAAGAGTTCTCTCCCGGGGATTTCGCCGCTGTCTTATAAAATTGAATATTTTTTTGCTCCCCCTATTGACACAGTCACTCGATTATGCTATACTATTATCAACAAGACAAAGGTCCCGAAAAGCAATCTGATGCCCAAACCAACCAGGGAGGAAGAAATCATGGCATATCGGCCCGACAGACGTTTCCGCACATACAGTTTCCAACGTTCATGGTTTACATTGATAGAACTTCTAGTTGTGATTGCAATCATCGCTGTTCTGGCGGCGATGTTGCTTCCAGCATTGAACAAAGCGCGGGAGAGAGCCAGGGAAATCCAATGCGTCTCCAATTTGAAGCAGACCGGAATCGGCATGCAGCAGTACGCCAGCGACGCCAGAGGATATGTCGTCAAGGGAACGAAACTTTTCGAGGGAGACGTTTCCTCGGTAAACTGGAACAACGCTTTGCTCGGCTGGAAATATTCTTACAGCGGAAACGGCCAAAAACTCAGTTTCTCCGCGTATGGATTCACCGGTTATCTCTCCTCGGAGAGCGTCACCCAGTGCCCCACCGTCAAAGAGGAACCGCCCAAAAGCAACTATGCTTACGGTATCGCCGAATACATGTACTCTTCAAACTGGGAGACTGGAGACACCGTAAAAAATGAGATCGGCGCCAAAGTGCCGGTCAAGCTGGCGAATGGCTGGAAGTATCACCTTATCGCCGCCGCCCGCCGTCCCTCCACCACGGTGATCATTGCGGATACCGGGTTTTATCACACCGACCCGCAATGCCAGCAGATGTTTTCACCTAAGACGTTCAAACATAATGAAGTAGAATCAACCAGCGCGCTTATGCTCCGCCACTCCAACAAAACCAATGCGCTTTTTATCGATGCCCATGTCGAAGGATTGACAAAAGAGGGACTCGCCGCCACCTCCAACAAGATCACCTATGTGCTCGGCCTCGACGGAATTCCAAGATAACCTCAGAGGAAACCATCATGTACAAACGCATTCTTTTCATACTGCCGGCGCTTCTGGGAGCGGTTCTGTCGACGGCCGCGGCACAGCCGGCGGGCATCGACGAAGGAAAAATCGACTGGGAACGGACCAGATATACCCGCATCCTCCGTCGGGACGGCAGAAAAATTCTGCGGGTCCGGGTGCCGGAGAACGCACCCGATATCGCCAATACAAACTGCGCTTTCTTCAACATCGACCTTTCTCCCTTCGCAGGAGAGGAGCTGATGTTCTCCGTCAAAATGCGGGGAAAGAACATCAGTCGGCCGCTTCGCAGTTACAACGGCATCAAAGTAATGCTTTTCTATCAGGACCGCAGCGGGAAAAAGTACTATCGCGATACCGGAGAACCGGCAGTTTACGGAACGTTTGACTGGCGCCCGACAGCAACGTGTGTTCTGATTCCACCGGGAGCACACAACGGCAGGTTCCGGCTCGGCCTGCAGGCAAGTTCCGGGGAAGTGGAATTTGATCTCGACAGTTTCCGAATCACGCTGCCCGGCCATATCGAGAAGCCTCATCCGCTTTCTCCGGAACAGGAAAAAGAGTTCGATCTGGTACAATCCCGAATGCGCGCCGAATTACAGAAAAGCCGTGTCCGGCCGAACGCAATCCGCAACCGGCTCGCACTGCAGAATGCCGACGGCAGTTTCCGTGACATCGACTACTCCAACCAGAACAATTCCCGCTGGCTGGTTGCCCGGCATCTTCAATACGCCCGGGAATTTGCGCTGGCCTGGAGTACCGCCGGTCATGAGTTTCACCACGACGAAGCGCTCGGCCGGGCTCTTCGCAATGCGGTGAACTGGTGGGGAGAAAACCGGCCGCGAAGCGGCAACTGGTGGTGGAACGACATGGCGATTCCGCAGTATCTCTCGGAGATTCTGCTCCTTGCACCGGAACTTTTCCCCGATGACCCGCTCCGGCAGAACATACTGAAGATCTGCCGCCAGGCAAAATTCCTGCCCCGCTACACCGGCAACAACCGGGTCTTCATCGCCCAGAACATCTTCCGTCGCGCTCTGGTGGAGCGCGATCCTGCCGCGGCAGCCGAAGCCGCAGCAGTCATCACCGAAGAGGTACGGCCCGCCCCGGTTCACAACAAGACCAACTGGGCATTCGGCGGAATCCGCGCCGACGGCTGTTACCATCAACACGGCCCGCAGATTCAGTTCGGCAACTACGGCGGCGAATTCTTCGCCAACGTCGCCAACTGGTCCAATCTCTGGAAGGACACCCGCTGGCAATTCTCCCTCGCACAATGGCAGATCATCCGCCACCTTGCCTTCGACGGATTCCAGTGGGTGCTCTGGAACGGCAACATGGATCTCCTCGCCATCGGCCGTCAACTCGGCAGAAACGCGGCCCGCGCCAAAGGATACCGCACCCTTTCCGCACTCCGGAAGCTGAGCAATGCCGATCCCGGCGGCAGTGCTCCATACCGGAAAGTGCTGGAGCGCAATGAGACCAAAACCAATTCCCTCGTCGGCAACAGACACTTCTGGAACTCCGACTACATGGTGCACCGCCGTCCGCAATGGTATGCCTCGGTCCGCATGAACTCGGTTCGGGTCCGGCCGATCGAAGACGACACCAACGGGGACAACGCGCTCGGGCGCTACTTCTCCGACGGCAGCTGCCTGATCCTGCGCTCCGGCAATGAGTATGAAAACATCACGCCGTGCTGGGACTGGACCCGCCTGCCGGGAACCACCCTCCCCGCCTCGCCGATCATCACGCTGAACACCCAGAGGCGCTGGACCCTCAGTCCGACCCGCGACTCCCGTCTGCTCGGCGAGACGAAGTTCGTCGGCGGCGTCACCGACGGCACGCATGGCGCGGCGGTCTTCTCCATGGATCTCGACGGCGTGAAGGCGAAAAAAGCCTATTTCTTCGACACGGACGCCATTCTACAGCTCGGGACCGGCATCTGCGGCACCGTTCCGCATGAAGTTGCCACCACCGTCAACTGCTGTCTCCGCAACGGAGAAATCAAGCAGGGGAAAAACTGGTTCCATCATGACGGCATCGGGTATCGCGGGGAACATATCACCCTGAAAACCGGGAAACGAACCGGAGACTGGCGCATTCTCAACGGCGGCCTTCTGACACCGCAACCGGAGACGCGGGATCTCTTCGAACTTCGAATTCCCCACGGTGTCAGACCGAAGAGCGCCTCCTACGCGTTCACCATCCTCCCCGGCGCCACACCGGAAGAGACGGCGAACTGGAACCGGACTGAAATTCTCGCGAACAATGACAACTGTCAGGCGGTGAAATTCAGCGACGGCACCATCGGCGCCATCTTTCACGCCCCCGGGAAACTCGGGCCGTTCGAAACCCGGCAGCCCGGAATCTTCCTGATTGCGGGGCGCAAGGTGTTTGCCGCGGATCCGACCGCGGAACTTCGCCGGATCACCCTTACGCTCGACGGCGTCACCCGGACCATCGCATTGCCGGATGGGGAGATGGCGGGAAGCACCACGGAGATCACATTCTGAGTCGGGGAAGGCTGTTCTGCCGTTTGCGTTTCACCTTCCGCTTCGGCGCCAGGTGCCGAAGCGGTAATACGCGAGGCCAATCAGAGCCGGCGGCAACGTCGAAAGCGCCATTCCCCAGCAGACGCCGGCAAACCCGTATCCGCAGACAAATCCGAGCAGACCACAGAGCAGAAGCCGCAGGACCACCGCTTCCAGCAACGCATTGCACAGCGCCAGAAGCGGTGCGCCCGTCGCCGTGGCAAACGAGTCGGAAATATACATTACCGCATAGGCGAATCCGCTGAATGAGCAGAAGATCCGCAGATACAGCACGCCGGACTCCACCACCTCCGGCGACGTATCAAAACAGCCGATGATCCGCCGGGCGGTCAGCTGGATCAGCAGAACGGCAACTCCGGTGAACAGCACCCCCAACCCGATGCCGTTCCGCCAGATCCGGGCCGTCCGGGCGATTTTCCCCGCGCCCATATTTTGCGCGGCCATGGCGGTCACCGCCTGTCCGACCGCCCAGCTCGGCATCCCCGCCAGCGTGCTGACCTTGAGACCGACCGCGGCAGCCGCACTCTCCGCCATGCCGAAACGGTTGAACATTCCCGTCACCAGCAGGAACGCAACATTCACCACGATCATCTGCAGGGAACTGGGAATTCCAGGTTTCAGAATTCCCAGAAATATCTTCCGCTCCGGCAAGAGACTCCGCCGGTCAAAACCGCGGAAAAAGCCCCGTCGCCATAGCCAGCTGATTCCGGTCAGCATGGCAGTGGCCTGCGCCGCCACCGTCGCCCAGGCCGCGCCGGCAACTCCCATTTTCCCAGCCCCGACCAGCAGTAGATCCAGTACGACGTTGACCACCGCCGCCACCGCGATGAACAACAGCGGCCGACGGGAGTCCCCCAGGCCGCGCAACAGGGCGCAGACCGCATTGCCGCCGAATGAACAGAGAGTTCCGCAACTTAAAATGTACATATAATCGCAGGCTGCCGGAAGCGCTTCCGGCGGGATATCCATCCGGAGAAAAACCGCCCGGCTGAACCAAAGCCCGCCCGCCGTCACCGGCAGGGCGGCGGCGGCAGTAACGGTGAACAACGCTCCGACGGCGTTCCGTTCCGCCGCGACATCCCCTCGGCCGCGAGCCCGGGCGACCTCCACAGTGCCGCCCAGCGTGATGCCGATGCCGACACTGTTGATGATGAAACAGAGCATGGAGGCGTTGCCGACCGCCGCCAGCCCGGAGCTGCCGACAAAGTACCCGATCACCATCATATCCACCAGATGATAGGCCGCCTGCAGTACATTGGCAAAGAAAAGCGGTACGGAAAAATGAAAAAGCTGTACCGGGATTTTCCCGGTCGTGAAATTCTGTTCTGAATGTTGCATGATTCTGATTCTCTTCAAAGACAAAAAAGCAAAAACCGCAGACGAAACACCGTCCGCGGCCTTTCTCATCTGCCGACCAGCAAGCACCGCCCGGGCGGTGCTGTATCACCGCCGGCGGTCTGCCGATGAAGAGAATTTTACTCATTCCACGCTCCGGACACTGCCTCATCGCACCAAGACATTGCCGAAGCCTGCAACAATGCAGAATTTTCCCAGAGAAAAATCCGGCATAAGCCAGTTCCTCCTTCCTGCAGTTTCTGAAATGCTCCCCGATTCCAGCGGAGAGCGTGTACACAAAAATACCAATAGCATCTTCCCGGAAACTTTTCAACCGGCCGGAACAAAATTCCGCGTTCTTTCCACCTCACCGCCTTCGCGGCGGAAGGCCGGACTCACGATCATTTTTCCAGTTCCAACCGGCTCAGCAGAGCCTGAAATCCGCGCAGAGATCCTGCGAGGGAATTTTCTGCACGGCGCATACAACCACTCCGCCGCCAGGCAGAACGATTTCATTGCGGATATACTTTGCGCAGGAAAACACATTGAAGAGCTTCGACCAGTGCAACTATACTGTCGGACTCACGGTACGATCCCCTCTTCACTTATCTGAACCATGTGCAGGAAGGGAGATTCTTCGGAAAAACCAACGCCACAGGAGGGATCAACGCCGTTGCAATGATCCCGGCTCACCGGCGGGAGAGAAGGTACGCCATCACGCCGCCGGGAAACACTCCGGGATCCGCCGTAAAGGAGAGAACGCCGTTCTCAAACTTCGACGCCACCCTTCCTGCCGTGCTCCCGTCGAAACGCAGCGCGTCGACCGTCGGCGGCACTCCGGGATCCAGCTTGAGCGAGACCTTGACCGGATCCCGGCGCAGCAGAAGGCGCGGTTCCCCCCAGCTCTCCAGCAGCGTCATCCGCTCGTCGGAGAAACGGGTCTTGTTCGGCAGTACATTGGTCAGGTGGAAGAGCAGCATGTTCCCGCTCTCCCCGATCGGGCGTTCATCCAGTGTGCTGAGCGACACCGTCTGAGGAACACGCGCTCCGGCAATGCTCAGGCGGTCCGCTCGCAGAGATCCTGCCGCAACGGTCACGCATTCGGAACGGGGAGTGGCGATCGCCAGCGTATTGCGTCCGGCATCGAGACGGAGTTCACCGGTATCGCTCTCCGCGATCCGACGGGCGAGCAGGGTGTTGCGCAGGGCATTGATCCGGCTGTCGGGGAGCGGCGCTTTCCCTTCCGCCTGTTCCGGCGTGAGCAGCCGCACCCCCTGCGGCGCATTTTCTCCGACTATGGTGCCGACCCGGGAGATCAGCCCCAGAGTGCTGAACTCCGGCGGATAGGCTTCCGGCGCATCGGAATTCCAGAGATTCTCCGGCACGCTCCAGCCGAACGCCGCCCGCGCCGGGGCGACATCGCCCCGCCGGAAGAGGAACATCGCCAGCCGGTCCGAAAACTGCGCCAATGGTTCCGCGGCGTAGTTGAAGGTGCTGCCGCCGACGAACCGCAGATTCCCCTCCCGGGAGTGGGACCAGGCGAACTGGTAGAGCGCGTTCCAGCCCTGCAGTGCGGCATATCCGCCGATCATTGGCCCGCCTTCGGAACGGAAGCGGTTCGGCGGGCAAAACTTGAATTCCGTGATGCCGTACGGCTTGTTGAAGAGGCGCGGAGCAAACAGCAGCAGAGGGACTTCATTCCCCAACCGGCTGATGGCCGAACGCTGGTAGAACTGGTTGGGCAGTCGCCACAGATTGACCGGGAAGCTCGGGTGATCGTGATATTTGTGATTGTCCACCACATCCAGATCGTTCCGGATCAGCGCCAGCGGCACCCGGTTCTGCATGTTCAGATCGGTGCAGAGTGCAACAAGTTTCAGTTCATTCTTGAGAAAATTCATCTGATCGAGAATGCATCGATGCTGGCGTTCGTAGAGGAATTCGCGGAACCGCCGGTTGACCGCGGGATCCGCCTTGCCCGCCGGTTCGCCGGGATATCTTTCCGCCATCCAGCCGGGGAAGGCCTTGCGATAGAGTTCGCCGATTTCCGGCACCGTATTCCAGCAGAAGTCGAGGTTGTTTTCGTTGGCGAAGCTGACAACATAGAGGGCCGGATCCTCCGCCCAGCTCATGCCGGTGTAGGGGTTGCGATGGGTGAGCCAGCGGCGCGCGAACTCCTTCCAGTTCCGGAGTGCGGCGGCGGAAATGGGCAATAGCGCCTTCATCTGGAATGCCGGATTCTCCAGAACCGCTTCCGGAATTCCATCTCCGGCTTTGATGCGGCGGCTGCAGTAGATGTCGGTAGTGAGGTAGATGCCCCGTTTTTTCAGTGCGGCGAAGAGATAATCCAGCTTGTCCAGTTCCGCCGGATCGAAGGTGAGGCCGTCGTTTGCGCCGCGTCGAAGCAGGCCGCCGTCATGGTGGTGGAACCGTACCGCATTGAAGCCCGTCTTTGCCAGCCGGTCCGCCAGCAGATCGGCCTCTTCGTGCGGCAGATAGTTGGCGGAGAGGCAGAGGTTGGTACCGACAAACCGGATTCGTTTCTCCGGCGCCCGTTCGAAGGTGAAGTTCCCCTCCGGCGACACCCGGACCGCACCGTATTTCCCGGCGGGAGCGTCCAGCTGATTCGAGAAATCCAGCGGAGACCCTGGAACCACATCCGGCAGGAAGTCGAGTTTGATCCATTCGCGGTTTTCTACGATGTAGGTGGGTTTCGCCAATCCTTCCGTCGGTTGACGTTTCTCGCCGAGTGCCGCGGCGGCGATCATCCAGCAGCACTTGGGATTTTCCATCCGGAAGGTCAGAGACACCGGATCGTTCCGGCGCAGTTCAAATTGGGAGAACCCCAGCCCGATGTAACTGGAACGGTTCTCCGCCGACCAGGCGATGAGAGAATTGGCGAAGTTGTTCAGCTCCCACCAGTTCCCGACGTCGCGCCCATTCTCCACCGGAATCTCCTGATTGGAACCGTCGGCAAAGGTGACGGCAAGAGCCCCGGCTTTTTTGCCACCGGGCCACGCCAGTGCGTGCAGCAGAAAGAGCCACCGTCCGGAGCCGGAGAGTTTCACCGTCGCTTCATGCGGAAACTTCCGGCCGAGCACCACCGCCGAACGCCCGCCGTTTCCGGCGGGATCGACGACGGTGAAATCCACGCCGCCGACAGTCAGTTTCCCGGGCTTGAACATGCGCAGGTCGTTGGCGGGACCCTGATCGGTCCAGCCGCCCCGTCCATCGCCGGCAACTTCGTCGATAAATCCCATATTTGCCGCAGGAGCGAGGTTCACCGGCTGTGCGCCGAGCCGCTGCAGTTCAAATTTTGCCGTGAACTTCGCTTCGGTCAGCTCCCCCTGCGACGGCGAGAAGTAGAGCCGGACGGAGTATCCGGGCAGATTGTATTTCCGGTTGTCCTGAATGCGCAGGATATAATCGCCGGTGATGCTCAGATTTGCGCCGCTGTCGAGCGGAAATGTGACGGTGTGGACCCATCGGTTGTTTACCGGAACCCAGCGCTTCTCGTCATATTCGGCACGCAGTTCGAGGTTACGGCCGTCCACTTCGATCTGCCGCGCACGGGGGGAGAGGGCGAACTCCACGGCCAGCAGCAGGGTCGGGAACGGCCGGTCGGAACAGAACTGCGCGGAGTACCGGAACGCCGCCGGAGTGAGCGGCTCCGCCGTCACCCGGAGCTCTCCCAGACCAAACTTGCCGAAAACGGTGACGACGCCCTCCCGGAAGGTCCGTTTCGTTCCCGGGGAACTGCTCTGGCGCGACCACTGCCAGCCGGGAGCGGCGTGGACCACCGTAAAGGGCAGAGTCTCGATTTTCAGCACGCCGCTCTTTTCCAGCCGGACCCAGTCGGGGAGTTTCGCCGCGCTTCCGCTGCGTTCCAGCCGGAAATCGGCGGTAAGACGGAAATTTTCCAGTCTTCCCTCTTCCGGCGCGTAGTAGAAGCGGACCGCAAAGGGAGCCTTCATTCCGGCATTGAAGCGGCGCTGATCCTGAATTCTCACCACGAAGCTGCCGGTCACAGTCCAGACGGAACCGTCGGGGAGCGGCATGGAGAATTCCTCCACTTTTCTGTTGTTGAAAATCACCCATTTCTTCGCGTCAAACCGCGGTGGGAGCGCGATGTTCCCGCCGTCGATTGAGACGTTCGCGATGCCCGCCGGAATCTGGAACTCCAGAAAGAGCGCCTGTGTCGGCAGTTCGGCGGATGCGGAAAATACCCCATCGTAATGAAGCTTGTTCTTCCCGGCCGGGGTAAATGTCTCTCGGAATTTCGCTCCCTGATACGCCCCTTCGGCAGTGAGCGTGCCCGCCTCGTCGGCAAAGCGGACCTTCCCGGCGGAACGCAGTGAAGTCTGCTTCCAGCGGGGCGAGAGGTGGGTGAGCGACAAGGCGGTTCCTCCCATGCCGATCCGCCCGTTCTCATTGCGGGAAAACCATCCGGGCAGGTCTGTCGCCGGAAGCAGGGAGGCGGCAAACAAGATCAGCGATAAACATACCTGTTTCATCGATTACATCCTTTCTTTTCGTCATTTACAGAGGAATATTTCCTGAGGCACCGGGCTGGTACTCCTCGTGAGCGTTGAAAGCAGTGAGGTTCACGCTCGTCATCGTACCGTTCATCCAGTAATGCTGAAGGATCGCTTCCGCATGGCCGTCGAGAAACGCGGCTCCGTTACCGGGCTGATGCGCTCCGGTCCGTGTGACGGAGAATGAACCGTATCCAGTCCGGCTGGGGCGGAAATAGAGGTTGTAATCATAATTTCCGGTAACGGTATCCAGCGTATCCATAAAGAGAATTTTGGCCGACGGGGTTTTGATGTTTACCAGTTTGCGTCCACGTGTCCCTGAACGGTCGGTGAAGAGGCAGCCGTTCAGCCACTTGCCGCAGAAAAAATCGCGGTTTACCCCGTTTGTTCTGGTATATGGCAGCCGTGGACACTCCCAGACTGCCGCCTTCTTCTCGCGGCTCTCATTCGACTGGGCGGCAAGATATTTGCCGAGCAGATTGGGGATGGTTCCTCCGCTGTAAGCGAGCTGCGAGGAGTCTCCTGCTCCGTTTCCGCTGATGTACGGCAGAAAATTTCCATTATCATCAGTATACGAGGTCATAGCCAGCATCAACTGCTTGGTGCGGGCGATACAGTCTATGTTCTTCGCGGAGTCCCGTGCCTTGTTCAGCGCCGGCAGCAACATGGCGGCGAGGATTGCAATGATGGCAATCACAATGAGAAGTTCAATCAGAGTAAAAAATTTTCCGTCCCACACGGATTTCTTTCGCCAGCCTGAATCAAATTTTTTCGCCATACCTCATTCTCCTATGGGTTCCTGAGTTTTGAATTAATTATACCGTATTCTGACGAAAAAAACAATCTCCTTAAAAGATACAAAATAGATACATATTGAAAATACCGGCACTTCATCTGCGCTGAATTGATTGACATCGGACGAAAAATCGCTTATATTTAGACACCGAGTGCAGAATAACAGCTGAGGTTCCGCATGGCGAATTCGATTCAGACACCGGGAGATTCCGCTCCGCCCCTGGAGATTGCCCGGAACGCGGCGACGAAGGATCCGTGGTTCACCTGGGTGATCTGTCGTCTGATTCCGGATGAAATGTTTGCGCGGCAGCTTTCCATCCTGAACAGTGGAGAAATAGCCCGGCTTCTCCGGCGGCGGACGGATTCCGTGAACCCTGCGTCGCCACTGCCCCGTTACATGGTGCTGCACAATGTGCTCAAAGAGTATATTTTCTCTCCGGAGGGGCGTATGGCGGGGCGCCTCCCCACCGAGGAGAAACTTGCCGCCTTTTTCGGCGTCAGCCGCAGAACAGTGCGAAATGCTTTGGAACTGCTCGACGCGGACCATCGTATCTGCCGGATCAAGAAACGGGGAACATTGCTGGCGCCTGAGATTGCGCCGAATGACCCCCAGAGCCGCCAGCAGAAAATCGGCGTGGTTTTCCCTGCCGCGGGGAACGGCTGGCCGGAGTTCTTTCCGGAGCTGGAGCGGACGGTCGTCCGGCTGGGATATGCGTTCCGGTTGCGTCGTTATCCCTGGTTCAACCCGGGCGAGGAGGCGCAGGCGATTCGGGTCATCCGCCGGGAGTGCGAGGGCATGATTCTGTATCCCGGGTTGAAGGAACGGAGCCGGGAACTGGTACGGCAGCTGGTTGAGGAGAAATATCCGCTGATTCTCTTCGATCAATGCCGCCTCGACGCCAGCTGCTCCACCGTTTCGCTGGACCATTTCTACGGAGCGCATCAACTGACTTGCCGCCTGCTCGCACTCGGCTGCCGCCGGCCCGCACTGATTCGAATCGCTGATCGGCTCCCCTCTGCGGAGGAGCGGGCGCTGGGTTATGCTCAGGCATTGAGTGAGGCGGGGCTGAAACCGAATAAGCGAATCTACCGGATTGACGAAAACTACTCCCACGAAAGGTTCTTCGAATTCATCCGGAACTCCCGCTGCGACAGTCTGTTGTTCACAACTCCAGGTGTCCTCTACCACTATTCGTTCTCGGCGCCGCCGCTGGTAGAGTTTCTACGGCAGCGGAATCTCCCGACCGCGGCGTTTGATCTGAAGGCGGAGGCCTTCGAGAACCGCCCGTTCCTCCGGTTTTCTGCGGTCCAGCCACAGCGGGAACTCGCCTCACGGGTGATTGCAGAACTGACGCTGATCATGAACTCCTCGGTCAGCCACCCCACCCGGATCTTGATCGCACCGAACATTCTTTCGCGCACCGAGCTCTTCCCGTAACGAGAAAGTTTTATTTCTCCAGTTGATTCAGGAGCATTTGAAATCCGCGCAGAATCCGGGGGACTCCTCTTCCGCACCCTGTCGGCATATCGCCAGAAAAATCCGACTCAACGGCAGGAAAATCAGAGCAATCAGCACCGGCCACGTCCGCGCGTAGATTCCAGCCGCCACCAATACACCCAGAAAGCCGCAGAGGAACCAGTTCAACCACCGCAGATTCAGCGGCGCCGCAACAACTTGAATCCGGGAACCGCGACCGTTCCTTCCCGGCTCCACCGTCAGATGCAGCCATGCCCGCAGGGTGTTCTGCATATAACGGTACGGAATCAGCACGATCCCTTTTGCAGTCCGCCAAAAGAAGAAATTCCGGAATTCACCCGCGCCGAAGAAGGACCAGCTCCGGCACGCATTCCGCAGCCGTTTCTCGAGCTCGTCCGGCGGCAGCAGACAGCCGAAGACATACGTGCCGTAAGGAGAAAAATAATCCTTCGCCATGATCCACAAGCCCCCGTGATTTCCATGCAAATAAAATAGCATCTCTGCCAATGGATTGCAAAAGCGTTTCCTAACTCACCTCTCCGGGCGAATCCTCCGGCACGCACCCCGTCTCGCTCCTCCCGCTCCACGGCCGGTCGCCGCTATGCCGTCGGCCTTCCAACCGATTTTCATACTTTTTTTCGGCAGGGTATTGACATCGATCAGAATTTTTGCTATAATATAAACAGAAAACTATCTAGATATAAAATTGTAAGAACGGAGCATTGAATGACAGGAACTCCGAAATATGTACAGATCGCCGAGGTGCTCCAGCGCCGGATTGCGCACGGAGACTACCTTTCCGGCGCGTTGCCGGGAGCCCCCAAGCTGATGCAGGAGTTCGGGATCAGCTACATGACCACCCGGCAGGCGATGCAGAAGTTGATCGACGACGGCACCGTAATCCGGGCCGCCAACGGACGGCTGGAGGTTCCCGGCGCACCGGGGGACTCGCCCAAACTGCGGGTCGCCTACCTCCACCCGAGCGCCATCGCCCTCTCCGATAAATGGCGCAACGCCATCGCCGGAGCCGCCTGCAAATATGGGTGCAGTTATCAGGATATCCCCTTCCGCTACAGCGAAGACGCGGTGGTTTATGAGACGCTGGATCAGGATTTCGATCTGACCTTCTTTCACCTCAGTCCCCTGCATCCGCTGCTGCTGGAGAAACTCCGCCGCCGCAGCGACCGGATGATCTCTCTCTTCAACGACCTGACCTGCTATGGCATCCGCTGTTTCGACGGAATCAACATCGAAGCAATCGGGCATCTGGTGAAGTTTCTCCACCAGCGCGGCTGCCGGCGCATCGACTTCTTCACGGTGGAGCCCAATCTCAACCGCCCCTCCTCGCGTCAACTGCCGTGGGAACGGGCTCTGACCAAGTATGGTTGCACCGGCATGGTCTGGGATGATCGCACAATTCCGCCCGAACCCTCCCTCGTTCACGCGATTCACTATGCCGATCAGCTGGTGCGGGCGGGGAAGCTTGACGGGGCTGACGCCATCTTCTGCACCTCGGTTGAAGCGGCCCGCGGCGTCATCCGTGCACTAACCGATCACAGGATTCGAGTTCCGGAGGATATCGCCGTGGTCTCCTTCGGCAGTCCGGAACAGGCCCGCGTCCACACCCCGTCGATCACCATTGTGAACACCCCGGACCTGATGCCGCTGGTCAGCAAAATTTACGAACACTATCTCGGCATCACCCCGGCTCCGGAACGGCTCTACTACCGTTTCGAGCTGGAGGACCTCTCGCCGGAGGAGGTGCTGTGGATCGGAGAGTCCACCGCGGCGGATTACCATCAAGTCGCCGGACGGAGAATTTGTTTTGCTCCCCAATGCAGTTTCTCTGGGGAGTTGAATGTAGCCTCTGCGGAACCATCCCCTGCTCTTTCGGAGAAGAAAAATGGTCAATGATTTTTCTCTGATGTTTTTACAGTATGATTTTTCATTCATAAATGATACAAACTACTAAGAATAAGGAAAGTGAATCATGAACAGAAGACCAAGATTTACCCTTATCGAACTCCTGGTAGTGATCGCTATCATCGCCATTCTGGCGGCGATGCTGCTGCCAGCACTGAACAAGGCACGCGCCCGGGCGCATGCGATCAGCTGCACCTCAAACCTGAAGCAGCTGAACCTGGCAATGTCGTTTTATTCCAGCACCTTCGACGGCTGGGGAAGAATATACAGCGGCACAGAAGACGAATACTACACTCGCTACTTTTTCGGCCCGATCTACGCGCCCCGCGACCGCCATACGCTGATCCCCTATATCAACAGCGGAGCAACCATCGACCTGGACGCCCTCTCCACCTCCGACGTCATCGGCATCGCCCGCTGTCCTTCGGGCCGGCGGGACGGCACCGGCGTAACCGCTCCCAATGATGAGAATCTGCCCAACGCCAGCTACTCCCTGAATACCTATCTGAATTATCAGCTCAGCAGTTCCGGAGGAGCCCCCAATGCCCGTTACGGCAAGATCTCCCGGGTGAAAAAACCGTCGCAACGCATGTTGATCACCGAAAGCTCCAGCACCAGCATCATCGGGACAACCGATAATAAAATCTCCCGCCCGCTCAATATGTACAACGGAGACTTCATTCCCCGGCGGCACAACAACGGCGCCAACGTCGCATTCGTCGACGGTCACGTCAGCTGGCTGAGCCACGCGGAACTGCTTTCCATCAAATCCGGCAGTACCGGAGCAAAAAATCTGCCGTATCCCTTCTGGCACGATGCGGACAGCTGGTAAGAAAAAGAGGATCCTCCCTATGAAAATACAACTTCTCTCTCTGTTGTTTGCCGCCGCGCTCTTCCATGCAGACGCTGTGACTCCGCCCGATTTCGACTGGCAGAAACCGGGTTCTGCGGCCGATTCCCGGCTCCGTCAGTTTCAGGCGGACGGCAACATGGTCAGACGTCCGCTGCCGACGGTGCCGGATGACCAGTTGAAAAAACAGGTGATCCAACTGGACGGCCAGAGCATGCTGGCGATTCCGTTCCGCCATGATGGCGCCCAGACGGTGCGGGTGCTGGTCCGCTATCCGGCACAGCCGGTTGGAGCAATCATCTCCCGCCACCGCACGGAAGACGGCCGGCGCGGCTTCGAGATGGGTTTCGGCTCACAAAATCCGTATGAACTTGACGGCCATAAGCCCGCCGGGCAGGTTTCCGCGGGGAAACGGGACTCCATACGCCCCGTCTTCGGCAAAAACGCCCCGGAATTCAAGCCCGGGCAGTGGTATGAATGCATTCTGCGCTTCTCCCCCGGAGAAATGCTGACTCTGGCAATCCGCGACCGGCAGAACGGCAACGTGCTCTACCTCGGTCAGACGGAATGTTCCGGCGTGGAGGCAATCATTCCTGAGGCGGGAGACGGTCTCCTCGGCATCGGCGGCCGCCGGAACAACAGCAAAAACTGTTCCATGTTCGCCCCCGCGGGAACCCGGCTCGGCGGCATCACCGTGTGGAAAGAGGCGCTCTCCGACGAGGAACTCGGCCTGACCGGCAACGGCTCCTCTGCGGCACACAACCCGCCCCCGGTGACCCGCTATGTGAACGGTTCCACCGGTGACGACCGGAACGACGGCTTGTCGAAGGAGAAGCCGTTGCGCACCATTCAGCGCGCGGCCGATCTGGTCAATCCCGGCGACACGGTCCGGATTGCTCCGGGGGTCTATTTCGAGACGGTGGATCTGACGCGGGGCGGTACGGCGGCACAACCGGTCACCTTTCTGGCCGACGGCAAACCCGGCAGCGTGATTCTGACCGCCGCCGAGCAGGCAATCCGGGAGAAAACGGTGAAGTTTCAGCTGGAAGACAAGGCGCTCGGCATCTACAGCGCCCCCTGCACTCGCGCCCCGTCACGGGTGCTCTATTCCAACATCGACCTCTACCCCTACACCACGATGGAAGGGCTGAAAACCTTTCAGATCAAAAACGGTTATCCCGCCCCGGAGAACGGATTCTATTTCGATGAACCGTCGAAAAAACTATACGTGCGACTCCACCCCTCCGGCCGTTACGGCTCGACCGACCCGAACGATCACGTCATTGCAGTTTCGCCGCCATTCGCTCCGGGCTACAACGGGCACCACATCTACCGGAAACAGGATGCGAATTTCTTCATTTCCCTCCGGAAACCAACTCATGTGATCCTCTCCGGCTTCACCTTTGAGACGCCCGGTTCGGCGGGCGTGGTCACCGGCGGCAGCAACGTCGTGGTGCGCGACAGCTTCTTCAAAGGATGCCGCGCCGGGGTCTGGGGATTCGGCGGAGCGGAGGCGGTTTTCGTTGAGAACTGCCATTACGATCAGGCATCCACCTACGACGACGTGCTCGACACCATTGCCAAATGGGGCAAGACCGACATTCAGAAGAAACATTTCTTCTATTTCTGGGCCCGCAAAGGAGTGAACGCCGACACCGTGAAGATGAAAAATTACGAGACCGGCATCGTCGGCGGAGTTGCCAAAAACTGGCACGTCCGCAACAACGTGGTCGAAAACAGCTTTGAGGGAATGTCCTGCTGGTGCGTCGACTGGGCGAAACACTTTCAGGTCTACGGCAACCTCTTCCGCCGGATCGTCGACAACGCGGTTGAAACCGAGAACCACGCGAGCGATATGCGGATTTTCAACAACTATTTTGAAGATATTTTCGAACCGCTCTCCTGGCAGCCGCTCGGCGGGAAACCGTGGCCGGGGCCGATCTACATCTACCGTAACATCGTGACCTGCACGCCGGCATTCCAGAAGCTGGCAGACAGCCTGAATCCGGAAAAATTCCGGCCCGGCGTCTTCAAGATCGGCGTCTCCGGGAGCAACTGGAAACACAAGGAAATGGGCGGTCTCGACGTCGATCAGATTGCGGCGCTGGTCTCCAAACGGTTCGTCATGGCGCCCGACCCGGGCTTTCTGGTCTTCAACAACACGCTGATCTGGCCCTACGGGAATCTTTTCACCACGCCGCAGCCGGTTCTCGGCCGCGCCATCCGCGACTTCGTCAACTTCCGCTACTTCAACAATATCTTCGCGGTCGACCGGATGCACAAACTCGCGAAGTGGCGCGGCAGTCTCTTCGAATTCTACGCCAATCTGGAGGTGGGGAACGACGCGAAAAATCCGCATCTCGGCATCATCGCCGGTGACGGCGGCCTCCGGGCCGATTCCCTGAAACAGGCCGGAGTGAATGAAAAGTTCCAGCTTGCCGGGAACAGCATCGCCCGCGGCAAAGGAATCCTCGCCTTCGAAGAGCCGGATGCCTCCGTCGATCTCGGGGCGGTTCCCGCCGGCAGTGAGTTCCGGATTGTCGCAGGGCCGGGGACCGCGGTGGATCTGGCGAAACTCTCCCTCTTTGCCCGCAAGGTGTTCTATCACCCGACGCTGATCCGCACCGCCGGGCCGGAACCGGGGCGCTGGGGCGTCTGGTCCGACGCCGATCTGGTCTCCCTCCCGCTCGGCCGGACGAAAACCGCTCCGCGCGGCGCCCGCTTCCAATTCCGGCTCACCGAGAAAGAGGCCGTCACCACGCTTCTGCGGAAAGGCGGATTTTCCATCCGGATTCTGACACAGAATGCGGCAAGTCAGCTCAAAGTCGCCAACGGCAAAGAGAGCGTCGAATTTCCACTCGGCACTCCGTCGCGGGATCGCTGGCTGACTCTGGAGGTCGGGTTTGCCGACGGCAAAGTCACCGCCGTGCTCGACGGAACCGCGCTCAAACCGGCCGGCTCCGACACCCTGCCCTCTCCCCGGAACGGCGGAACCTGGTACACCGCCATCGGCAAGAATCCGGTCTACGACGTCGAACTTCTGCCGTAAGACTGCTCCTCGCTGCGGCAGGGAAACCCGGCGGTGCAAGCCGCCGGGTCATGGGGCGACAAACGCGAACTTCTCCACATCCACAATGCCACGGTCGGTGATCCGGAGAGACGGGATCACCGGCAATGGCAGAAAGGCCAGCTGAAGAAACGGCGTCTCCAGCGGGCAGCCGGTCGCCTTCACCGCCGCATGAATCCGCCGCAGTTCCTCCGCCACGGTTTCGAAATCGTGGCAGGAGAGCAACCCGCCCACCGGCAACGGCAGAAGGTCGAGCACCCGGCCGTTGACGGCGACGGAAAATCCGCCCCCCGTCTCCCGCAGAGCATTCACCGCCAGCGCCATATCCTCCTCCGATACGCCGACCGTGCAGAGGTTGTGGCTGTCATGCCCGACGCTCGAGGCAATCGCGCCGGATTTCATGCCGAACCCCTTGACAAATCCCACCGCGATATTGCCGTTCCGGCCGTGGCGCTCCAGCACGGCGATTTTGGCGATATCCTCCTGCGGCAGAAACGGTTTGCATCCATCGACGAGGGGGAGATCCTGCTCCAGAAAATCGGTGAGCAGAGAGAGGGGCCGGATGCCGATCACCGGCGTCCGCGACCGCGTCGAATGCACTTGGAACTGTTCGGCCGAAACCTCGCCGCACCGGATGGTATTCAGAAACTGCGATGGATCCGGCGGCACTCCCCGCGCGGCGAACCGCTGTTCATCGACCACCACGCCGTCTTTCAGAACCTTCGCCACCTGACAGCGCTCCAGATCGGAGAGCAGAACCAAATCAGCCCGGCGGCCCGGCACGATCAGCCCCCGGTCGGAGAGTCCGAAATGAACCGCGGGCGACCAGCAGGCCACCCGGTAGACCGCCAGCGGGTCGGCGCCGCCGGAGATCGCGCGGGCGATGAGGTGGTCCAGATGGCCGGTTTCCGCAATGTCCAGCGGATTGCGGTCGTCGGTGCAGAAGCAGAGGAAGGGGGAGTTGCCCACCGTGATCAGCGGCAGAAGCGCATCCAGATTGCGCGCGACCGACCCTTCGCGGATCAGAACCTGCATCCCCCGCGCGAGCTTCTCCTCCGCCTCGGCCAGCGAGTGAGATTCATGGCAGTTCCTGACGCCGGCGGCGAGGCAGGCGTCGAGCGCCTTCCCGGTCAGCTGCGGACAGTGGCCGTCGACCCGGTTGCGGAAGAGCTCCAGCTTCGCCAGCACCTCCGGATCTTCCGTCAGGATGCCGGGCACATTCATGAATTCGGCAAGTCCGCAGGAGAGCGGCTCGGCGGCATAGCGGCGCAGCTCCTCCGCGCCGAGCACCGCGCCGGCGGTCTCCAGCGACGTGGAGGGAACGCAGGAACAGATCTGAATGCGAAGATCCATGCACATCCGCCGGGCGCACTCCAGAAAATAGTCGATCGCCCGGGTTCCCGCGACATTCGCCAGTTCGTGCGGGTCGCAGATCGCCGTGGTGACGCCGTGCGGCAGTACGCACCGTTCGAATTCAAACGGCGTGACCATGGAGGACTCCACATGGACATGCGCATCGATGAATCCCGGCACGGCAGTAAGTCCGGTGCCGTCCAGTTCGCGCTCCCCGCGATAAGGGCCGCCGACTCCGGCAATGCGGTCGCCGCAGAGGGCGATGTCGCCCCGCTGGATTTTCCCCGTGATCAGATTGAAGATGGAGACGTTCCGGATCACCAGCGAAGCGGGCTTCTTCCCCTGCGCCTGTGCGATCATCTCCGCCAGATTGTTCCGCTCTGCTCTCATGACAGCTTCATCCCTCCGGAAAACAGCAAAAAAAGTTTCACCCGGTTACAATATCACCTGCACGCCTCCAATTCAACTGGCCACCGACTTGCGGAACCGGCGCAGTGCGATGAAGAAATAGACGCCCCCCAGCAGGAACATCTGCACGAAACTCTTCCAGACCAGACCGAAATCCGCTCCGCGGAAGAGAATCGCCTTGCTGATCTCTACAAAATAGGTGGTCGGCGCAAACCGCATGATGAACTGAATGATCTCCGGCATGTTCGCCTGCGAGGTCGTCCCGCCGGAGAGAATCTGCATCGGCATCAGCACCAGAATCATCAGAATCCCCAGCTGCGGCATGTCGCGCGCGAAACAGGCCAGAAAGATTCCCAGCGAGGTCATCGCGAAGAGGTTGATCAGCACCCCCAGCATGAACAGCCAGAAGGAACCCGCAATCGGAATGCTCAGGAACTGGTGAATCACCATGAACAGGGAGAACCCGGTCACCACCAGCACCACCAGCGACATCGACCAGATCTTGGAGATCATGATCTCCACCGGTTTGACCGGCGTCACCATCAGGTGCTCCAGCGTCCCCCGTTCCCGTTCGCGAATCAGCGCGGCCCCGGTCAGGATGAGGGCGATCATGGCGATGTTGTTGACCAGTTCGCTCACCGCCCCCTCCCAGCTCTTCGTCAGATTCGGGTTGAAGCGGTTGCGGATGATGATATCCGCACTGTAGACAGGTCCATCGCTCTGCGTTTCCTCGCCGAGGAAGCTGTTCACCTCGCGGTTGATGATCTGCTGAATGTAACCGTTCCCCGTAAAGGCCTGGGACATGCGGGTGGCGTCCACATTGACCTGCACTTCCGGGTTGTCGCGGGCCAGCACCTTCTCCTGGAACGACGGCGGAAACACCACCACAAAGGTGTATCGCCCCTGATCCATCACCTTGTCGATGTCCGCCCGGGAGATCTTCTCCGGCTTGAGAAACAGCGGCGGAATGAAGGCGTCGCCGATCCGTTTGCTCAGGGCCGAGCCGTCCTCGTCCACGATGGCGATGGCGGCGTTGGAGATGGCGTCCGGCACGGATTTCGCCCCCATGTAGACGTTCACGCTGAACGCGTAGATGATCAAAACAACCAGCAACGGATCCCGGAACAGGCCGACGATCTCCTTGCAGCCGAGACTGAAAATATGTCGAAGCGATTCCTTCATCGTTCAACGCTCCTGTTTTCTTTGCGAAAGGATTCCAAGCCCGCAGATGACCGCGATCTCCGCCGTCAGAATCAGAACCGGCACCGCCATGTCGGCGAAATAGAGCCCCTTGTTGAATACGCCGCGGCTGATGAGCAGCATGTAGGTCGTCGGATACACGTTGCCCACGATGCTGCTGAGACTGCCGTCGTTCGGCACCGGATTGGTCAATCCGCACAGCTGCGAAGCCGGCAGCATCGTCGCAATCATGGTCAGAAAGATCACCGCAATCTGGCTCCGGGTCACCGACGAGCAGAGCAGCCCCATGCCGGTCGAGAGAATGCAGTAGATGAAGAGCGCCCCCAGCAGCAATGGGATGCTTCCCTTGATCGGCACGTCGAACAGAAAGACCGCCATCAGCACCAGCAGCACGGCGCTGGCGAACGAAAACAGCACGTACGGCAGCTGTTTCCCGAGCAGGAATTCCGAACGCCGCACCGGCGTGACGTACAGGTTGATGATCGACCCGAGCTCCTTCTCGCGCACCACCGACAGCGCCGCCAGAACGGCCGGAATCATCATCAGCAGCAGAGGAATCACCGCGGGAACCATCGCCGGCAGGCTCAAGACATCCGGATTGTACAGATAGCGGTTCTGTACGGAAACCTCCGTCGAATTGTCCGGCTGCTGCCGCTCCCGGTACCGCTGCTGCCAGAGCGAATGCACCCCCTGGGCATAGCCGCCGATCGTCTCCGCCGTCGAGGGATCTCCGCCGTCGACCCAGTACCCGACGGCAGGATTCTCCCCCCTCTGAACGTCGCGGCCGAACGAAGGCGGAATCTCCACCACCATCTGCAGTTCACCGCTCTTCATCCGCGTATCGAGTTCGGCATGGCCGTTCACCGGCTCGTGAATGTTGAAGTAGCGCGGCGCCCCGTAGAGGCCGAGCAGATACTCCCGGCTCAACTCACTCTGATCCCAGTCCAGGACCGCCACGTCGAGATGCTCCACATCCATGTTGATCCCGTACCCGATCACCATCATGAGGATCATCGCACCGAACAGGGCGAGAGTGGTCCGGATGCGGTCCCGCCGCAACTCCAGCAGCTCCCGCCAGAAGCAGGTGTAGAACCGGCCGAAATCAAAGATGTGTTCGCTGAAAAAGCTCCTCTTTTTCCGCTTTTCCGCCACGGCCGGAACGCCGGTGCCTTCGGCGGCCGCTTCCGCCGCTTCGGCCGCTCCGCGGTCGGCGTCCTCCAGATACCCGATGAACGCATCCTCCAGCGTCGCGGCGGAGCGCGCGGCGATCAGCGCCTCCGGCGTGTCGCAGGCGAGCGAACGGCCCGCGTGCATCAGCGAAATGCGGTCACAGCGCGCGGCTTCGTTCATGAAGTGAGTCGTGATGAACACCGTGACCTTGTCGCGGCGCGAAATCTCGATGATGAGCTCCCAGAAGCTGTCCCGCGCCACCGGGTCCACGCCGCTGGTCGGTTCGTCCAGAATCAGGATCTGCGGACTGTGAATGACTGCCGCGGCCAGCGACATGCGCTGCTTGATCCCCAGCGGCAGCTGGGAGGGGAGCCGGTTCGCCACGCCGGTGAGATCAAACCGCTCCAGCATCGCCTCCACCCGGCCGGGAATCTCCTCCGGCGCGATGTCGTAAAGTCGGGCGTACAACTCCAGATTTTGCCGCACCGTGAGCTCGTTGTAGAGCGAGAACAGCTGGGTCATGTACCCGAGGTGCTTCCGCGTTTCCAGCGACTCGCCGTCGATCGGCTTGCCGAAGAGTTTCGCCACCCCTTCGGTCGCCGGCTGCAGCCCGGTCAGCATCCGCATCGTGGTGGTCTTGCCGCAGCCGTTGGAGCCGAGAAAGCCGAATATCTCGCCGCGCCGGATCTTGAAGTTGACGTGATCGACCGCGGTGAAGTCACCGAACCGCTTGGTCAGATTCTCCGCCTCGATCGAAATTTCCCCATCCGTTTCCAGCGGCGGGACCACGAGTTCATGATGGCCGGCGCGTTTCTCCTCCGGCAGCAGTTTGATGAAGGCTGCGTCCAGATTCGGGCTCGCGGTTTTCTTCAGCAGCTCCTCCGGCGTGCCGGTGTCGAGAATGTGCCCGTCATCCATGGCGATCAGCCAGTCGAACCGCTGGGCCTCATCCATGTATGCTGTGGCGACGATCACGCTGAGATCAGGCTGTTCCTTCTTGATGTTGTCGATGAGATCCCAGAACTGGCGCCGGGCCAGCGGGTCCACGCCGGTGGTGGGTTCATCCAGCACCAGCAGGTCCGGGTCGTGGATGAGGGAGCAGCAGAGCCCGAGCTTCTGCTTCATTCCGCCGGAGAGTTTGCCCGCCGGGCGGTCGAGAAAGCGGTAGAGGCCGGTGCTCCGGGTCAGCCGGTCGATCCGGCGGCGGCGCTCCTCCGCGTCCTGCCCGAAGAGCCGGGCGAAAAACTGCAGATTCTCTTCGACCGTGAGGGTAAAATAGAGATTCCTACCAAGTCCCTGCGGCATGTAGGCGATTTTCGGGCAGATCCGGTTGCGGTGCTCTGCGCTGCGCATATCCCCGCCCAGCACGTGGAGCTCCCCTGTCTGCATGGCGTGCGCCCCGGTGATCAGCGAGAGCAGCGTCGACTTGCCGACGCCGTCCGGACCGATCAGGCCGATCAGTTTGCGCGGCGGAAGCGCCAGCGTCAGCCGTTCGATGCCGATCGTCCTGCCGTAGGAGAGCGAAAGATCATGGAATTCCACAACCGGGGCGTTCCGGCGGTCATCCATCGAGATTGACGACATATTTCATCTCCCTGAGAGTTCCAGACAAAAGCGCGACGGCTCCGGGAATCACTTCGCCGGCCGCAGGGTCTTGACCGGAGCACTCTGCCAGTCGGCTTGCGGATCGAGCTTCACCCAGGCGACGCCCGGCAGACCGGTTTTGACGTTGGAGATATACTGCCGCAGTTTTTCCGCGTCGAGGTTGGCCTTGATGCGGAACATGAGCTTTTCCCGCTCGACCTGGGTCTCCACGCTTTTCGGCGTGAACTGGGCCACCGGGTCAATGTAGGTGACCCGGGCGTTGATCGCATACTGCGGCGCCGCGTCGAAGATCAGCTTCACCTCGGCCCCCATCTGAACTCTGCCGGCGATGCTCGTCGGCAGGAAGAAGGTCATGTAGGTGTCGGTGAGGTTGACCAGATTCATCACCCGGCCGCCGGCGGAGAGCACCTCCCCTTCATGGGCGAGCAGATACTGAATGCGCCCATCGTAGGCGGCGACCAGCGTGCTGTCGGCGAGGTCCGCTTCGATGCGCTGGAGCTCCGCCTTCTGTTCCGCGACCCGCCCCTCCGCGGCGATGACGTTGGCCCGGGCATATTCGAGATCGGCCTTCGCATTGTTGTACTGTGTTTCGGCCTCGTCGAACACGCGCTGGCTCACCGCGTTGCTGCTGATAAGCGCGCTCTGACGTTTGAACTCCTTCTCCGCCCCGGAAAACGCGCTCTCCTTGAGTTTGACGGTTGCCCGGGCCATGGCAAGTTCGCCCTCCTGCACTTTGATGTTGGCGAGAGTTGCCGCTTTTTCCGCCTCCAGCGTGTTGGTCTGCATCTGCACGAGCTTGTCGCCCTTTTCCACCAGATCGCCTTCCTTGACGAAGATCTTCTCAATTCGCCCGGCCAGCTTGGAGGAGACATAGATTTCAGTGGCCTCGAGCCGGCCGTTGCCGCTGTAGAACTTCGGATGAAGCATCGCCTGCGCGCGCCGATAGTTCCAATACGCATACCCCCCGATGCCGGCGACGGCGGCAATCACGACCAGGATGACAATCCACTTCTTCATGGCGACGGAAATCCTTTCTTATGTTGCTGATTGCAGGAATTCTTCAAAAAACGGTACCGGGGGGCACAGAAAACGGCGGCATCCAGGCAAAATTCCCCAAGCGGCAAAAACGCCAGTCTCCGCAATCTTTTCAGGACAGCCGCTCCCTTCATTCCCCGCCGGCAGCCGGCCGTTAAAATGACAAATATATCTTTTACTATACCGCCGCAGAGACAATTTTTCAAGTTCTCAGCAAACGAAGAAAGGCAGCCCGGGTTGTCATCCATATTACAAAAAAACAGGTTGGAGCGCCTCAGCGCAAAGGCGCCGTTCTCTATCCGGATTCCGACCCAAAAGAGAGGAAGGCGGTTTCGCTTCACTGGGGAGAATTTGAACGCCGAATTTCCGCCCGGCGGAGCATCTCCCGACGGTACTGCCCCGGGGATATTCCGTTCTCCCGTCGAAAAATCCGGCTGAAATAACATTCGTTCCGCAATCCGGTATCGGAGGCGATCAGTTTCAACGGTTTGTCGGTATTCGCAAGAAGATTGCGGGCGCGCCGCATCCGCTCCTCAGTCAGCAGCCGTTGAAAAGAGACACCAAAATGATATCTCACCTGATGACAGCAGTGAGTTTCGGAAAGATGCAGACAGGCGGCCAGTTCCCGGAGCGAAATCTCCTCATGGGCGTGCCGGGTGATGAAAAAGAGAATCTGTGCCGCCCGGGAATGCTCTGGAAGGCCGCCCCGCACAATGAGATTCTCCAGAAAAGAGAGCATCCCCTGCCCCAGTAACTGGAGTTCCGCCGTCAATTCCTCCTGAAGTTTCTCATCGCAAGGCGGCAGAGAATCGTGCAG
>ENA-UEQW01000168-UEQW01000168.1-human-gut-metagenome-genome-assembly--contig:-NODE-168-length-63623-cov-26.578164_pt1 | contig 63623 bp, 39 predicted proteins | sample MGYA00242947_ERZ507947 | MGnify/ENA primary metagenome ERZ507947 (study PRJEB26167, sample SAMN06115421) | human gut metagenome | host: Homo sapiens | place: China:Guizhou | collected 2015-03-17... | reverse complement strand
AGGGGAATTACGCTTCGAATATAAGAAAAACTGGAAAAAAGTTACAAAAGTGGCTTGACAAAACCTAACATGGAAGGGAGGTGGAATGGAACCCGTTGATCTGCATCGGGAGGCGGATCAGAATCCCGGGGGAGGGGAATGACGAGTCCGGCGGACGTCGACTCAAACCGCGCTGATTTCTCCGGGGGCGACCCGTTTCTCCGGTACGGAGCGTGCTTTGCAACCGCTACTGAAGTTGCTGACGCAATCCGGCCGGTTCCGGAAGGAGGGCCTTCCTCGGCGATCCAGCGCCTCCTCGCGGGGGAGCGCACCGCGCACTCTCTCCCGCGGTGAGCCGCTGTGAATCAGAAGTCGGCCGCGACGGAACTGCCTGCCTGTTCTCCGCCGGGCAGGCGGAGCCGACGCGATACGCCGTCGAGCAGGATGGTGATTTCCGCCAGGCGCGCGGAGGGATCAGCCGCAAATACCCGCTTCCTGCCGATCAGAAACAGGCCGGGTGATTTCGTTTCGAACCGCCCCAGCTTCCCCGGCGCGTGGAAGATTGCACCGATTGTGCCGTCGTTGAATTCCACCGCCTGACAGGTGTCGTTGTTGACGAGGAATTTCCCCCGGTTCCAGTTCGCGGTCTCCTCCGGCGTCGCTCCCGGCAGGATTGCGAATGCATAGGAGCCGTTCACCGGCTTCATGCCGTGGTCGATCGTCAGGGTGAACAGATCCTTTTCCACCGGCGCCGGCTTCTGAATCCCGCCGACAAGATAGCGCCAGTCACCGGGGCGTTTCCCCGTTTCGAGCTTCATCCCTTCGCCGCGGTATCCGATGCCGTCGTGGTGAACCCAGTTCTTCCCCTGCTTGATCGCGCCGCGCCGGAGACAGCTGTTCACCGTCGTCGCCACCGGATACGGACTGGTCGAGGTAATTCCGCAGCCGAGTTCATAGATCGCGTCGGTGTCGAAAAAGTACGCCTTCTTCGCCTTGACGCCGTCGAGGTTCATTGTGAAGACCGCCGCGCCGCGAGTGCCGTCGGTCACGCCGCCGACGAATTCGGTCTCGCCGATCTGACGGAACTTTACACTGTGAGTCCAGCGGGGCGGTTTCCCGCCGGAGCGCAAGCCCCGTTTCCTGCTCTCTTCCGGCGTGTACACCGGCGTCTTCGGCAGGGTGGTCCCGGGGAGCCGGGTCCAGTCCCAGCAGGGGGTGATGTCGGCGTACTCTTCGCCGGAACGCATCACCAGACAGGCCCCGTCGGAGAGGTAGCGCCCGAGCGCGTTGTCCCAGTTGGTGTCATCCTCGATCGGCCGCACCCGCACCGAATTCATCCGGACCGCCGCGTACCACTCCGGACGGCGGTGCACCATGTAGTCGGAGTTCCAGAAGTGCCGGTTGCCGACGAGCGTGTTTTTTCCGGTCTGGTTGCGTTTTAGCACCGCGTCGTATGGGGCGCTGTCGCCGGGATCGGCGTCGCGAAGCTGCCGGAATGCGGTCAGCGCACGCCGGCCTTTGGAGCCGGCGGCGTTTTCCCCCAGCTGGCGGCCGCAGGCGAGCAGATCCATCCGCCCCTTCCAGAGCACCCACTGAAAACCGTTGAATGAGAGGTGGCGGAGTATTTGCCACTGTTCCGGCGTGTACTGCCAGCGGGTTCCTTTCCAGATGTTCGCCCAGTAGCCGACGTTGGCGAAGAATTCGCCGCCGTAGTTGCCGAACTGGATCTGCGGGCCGTGCTGATGATAGCAGCCGTCGGCACGGATTCCCCCGAAGGCCCAGCCGGTCTTGTTTTCGACCGGAGCCATCCGGATCTCTTCGGCAATGACGCCGGCCGCCCGGGAGAGTGGGGCGACATTGCGCTCGAGCAGGGCGCGGCGGAAGATGTTTTGGGCGATGAACACCCGGTTGTTCCCGGTGTAGCGCGGCAGAAACTTCGCCTGACGGCAGACCGCCAGCGCATTGTCCCGCACCTCTCCCGGCGGAAAGAGTTCGGGGGCGAGAAGCAGGATGTTGCCCATCGTCTGCGGAATCGACATATCGTTCCACCACCAGTTCGAACTGCGTGGCTGCTCCTTGCCCCACCACGCCACCGCCTTGCGGACCGCTTCGCCGACCGCTCTGTCATGGTAGAGTTCGTGGTTCGGCGAAGCCCATACCCGGGCGAGGTTCAGGGCATTTCGGAGATGGCGCGCCACCTGCCAGATGGAACGGTTGTCGTCCCGGTAGTCGATTCCGGCAAACGTGCCCTCCGGACGCTGGGCGGCGAGCAGTTCCCGCGCCTCGGACGCCGGAACCGGGGCGACGGCGAGCAGAGCGTTCCGCATGCGCGATTCGATCAAGGTCAGTTCCTTTTCCAGCTCCGGGGTAAGCGGGAGATACTCCTCCTTTTCCTCCGGCGGCGCTCCGAGACGGAGCGTGGAGAGGTCGAACTCCACTTCCCCCGAACTCTCCTGCAGGCCGAGCCGGAACACCCCCTTGTTCACATTGCGCGGCAGCTCCGTGGAAAAGGTGGCGGTTCGCCAGTCGAACGTGCCGACCGGGAGATCCGCGCCGGGCCAGTTCTCTCCGCCGTTCGGCGTTTTATAGTAGAGCAGAACCTTCACACCGTTGAACGGCTGGAATGGTTTGGAAATATCGCGGCCGCGCAGTCGGACCGACGCATGGAAACTTTTCCCGGCGAACGGCTTCAGGTCGATGGTGGCGAATGCGCAGTTCTGTGCGCGAATCTCCTTCGCCTGTTTCGGAACGCGGATCTGCAGGAACTGTTTCCCGTCTCGTTGCACCATCTTGCAGTAGCGGGTGAGTCTCCATTGGAGCTGATCGGCTTTCCGTTCCTGCGAGGTTGCCCCGTGGAGGAGTGCCGGGCCTGTGCAGAGCAGCGCGGCCAGCAGGGCAGCGCCGCAGTGTGTTCTCATGTTCATCACCATTTTCTCCTGATTGACTGCTTTGGAAATCCGGTTGGCGGAGGCGCACCGTTCACGCTCAGTTGGTCGGCACTCCATATTCGTTATAGATCGCGGTAGGGGCGTTGAGAGAGGATTTCAGCTCGCTCTTGCTGAGCGACGAAACGTGTCCGTCGCCGTAGAGCACATTGCAGATTCCGCTGTGGCGAAGCGTGGACCCGGCCGCTTTGACTCCTTCAAACGCATTGTTTTTGATCTGCGAGTAACAGTAGCCGAATTCCGCCTGGGTGACGGGAAAGCCGGAATCGCCCATGATGATGGTGCGTGACGGCTGTCTGAACTTTTTCGAGGCCAGGCCGACGAAGATCCGCATTCCGCTGGAATCCTTCTCGTCGAGCGCAACGAAAATGCTTTTGCCGCCCATCTCGTTCAGACGTGCGGTGGTGGTATCCCAGCCGAGCTGTACCATGCCGTACATGTAGGCGGTGCTGGTGTCGGGATTTTCGATGGCGCGCATTGTGGGGCAGGTGATGGAGCGCTCGTTGGAGAGATAGGCTGTGCCGCCGAACAGTTTTTTGGAACCGTCGTTGTTGTATTTCCAGTTCATCAGCGCGTGCCCCCAGCGAAAGGAGCCGTTCTTCATCAGCGAGGAGAGGTAGATGGGCATGTAACCATGATTGTCATCCGCATAGGAAAGCTGCCCGGTTCCGCACTGTTTCAAGTTTGACAGACAGGTAGTCGTCTGCGCTCTGGCGCGGGCTTTGTTCAGAGCCGGCAGCAACATGGACGCCAGGATTGCGATGATCGCTATTACGACAAGAAGTTCAATCAGCGTAAAATTCTTTCTCATTTTCTTTTTCTCCCATTGGATTCTTGTGTTGCCAGAATTTCTCACGATACTATTCCTTTTGTGTGAAAAATGCCGGAGCGGCAGCAGCCTGCGGCATATTGTAACGAATGAACACCCGCATGGCGGATGCGAGTTCCGGCACGACCTCTTCCGGTGTCAGATGGTCTTCCCAGATGCGGTCCATGCAACGGAACACCATCCGGTAGAGTTCCGGCCAGGCGAGGGTGCAGTCGGGGGCAATCCGCGCCATTTCCGAGAAAAAAATCGAATCGCGCGGATCCTCCTCGTCGATGCTGTGAATGGCCGCGGAACGCCGGATGGGGATGCCGTAGCGGATTTTCCCCAGCTTCTCCTGAACCTCGGAGGAGAGCAGCAGCCGGAGCATCGCCTTCACCTCGTCGAAATTGTTGACCTGCTTCCGGACGCAGAAGAGATCGCTCGCCTGCCGCTGCCGGTCGCTGCCGCCGGGAACCAGCGGCAGCGGAACACAGGTCCAGTTCATCGTGGAGTGAAAGTTCATATCTTCGCGCGTACCGCTGAACAGTGCGGTTTCGCCGTTCAGAAACGCCTGTGTCGCTTCCGCAAAGGTGGTGATGTGCCGCTCCCCGCCGAGGAGCTGCTGCAATTCGAAGATGCGCCGGAATCCGTTCAACGTCCGGGGATCGTCGAGCCGGACCTCATACTTCCCGTTTTCCCGGACGATGATTGCGCCGCCGGAGCGGAAGAGTAGATTGACCCACAAACTTGACAGCGGCAGAAGAGAGAGGGTCTGATCGGCGGAATAGATCTTCCGAAGCCGGCGCACCAGCGTCAGGAAATCCTCCCACAACCACCCCGGCTGCGGAACTTCCGCTCCGGCGGCGCGGATCATATCGACGTTGCAGGCGATGACCCACGGCGAGAAGATCAGCGGAATGCCATAGAGCCTCCCCTCCCGGGAGCAGGCGGAGTGAAACTGCGACATGAAGAAGTCACTGCGGTCCGGATAGACCTCCTCCAGAAATCCGGCGAGATCGAGGTACTCCTCCTGCCGGAACTGTGCGGTCCAGGTGGTGACGATCTCGTACATGCCTTTTTTGAATTTGTCGCACACCCTGACATTCGGCAGGTCGCGGGCGATCAGATCGCCCAGAACCTCCTTCCAGACCGGACGGAAGGTTTGAAAACTGCCCGGCAGTATCCGGTTTCGCCAGTCTTCCCGCACGTAGGTCCCCTGCCGGGGAACGCTGTGGAGGATGCCGTCGCTGGTCAGAGAGGTGAACGCCATCTGCATGATGGCAAGAGAGACGCCGCACTTTCCGGCGTACTCCCGCGCCGCCGGCAGCTTGGTGCCGCCCGGCAGGGAGCCGTCCTCGATTTTCCGCAGGATATATTCCCTTGCGCCTTGCAGTTTATCCGACATGGAATCTCCTTTTGCCTGTTGCTTTTATTATACTGCATTTTTGTGGCCATGTCAATAGGTTTAACAAAGTTTTAATAAAAAAATATCCACAATGTTATTGAGGAAAAAATGGAGTAATGCTGTAAGGTATAAAGAGAAGTGAAGTGCTATCATTGAGACCTAGTCTCGATTTTTTTCTTCGGCGGTATCCCGTCAGAAACCGGTGAGGCGCATGTTATAATATGTCTCCTGGACGCGGGGAAGGGAGGGGCGCCTTGCCGGAAGGTGATCTGCATTTTTCCCCGATCTTGAAGATGAATTTTTTTGTTTTTTTCAAATTCTTCTCTTGTCAAAAAGGGAAATCGATGCTATAATATTTTTGTTCAAACGTTTTAACAACACAACAGGGCAGGGCAATGCGGGCAACCATCAAAGATATTGCAAAACGGGTCGGGGTTTCCTCCTCTCTCGTGTCGCTGTATCTGAACAACCGCCCTCTGGCGGCACGAATTGCAGAATCCACAAAGCGGAAAATCGATGCGGCGGTGAAGGAGTTGAACTATGCTCCGTCAGCAACCGCACGGGCTCTGAGGAAAGGAAAAAGCAAAACCCTCGGGCTTGTCGTGGCGGATCTTTGCAGCGACTACAGCAGTTTCTTCGCGCAGACTCTTCTCGATGAGTGCTCCCGCTACGGCTATCAGCTCCTCATCGGCATCACCCATTATGATCCGGAAGAGGAAATGCGAGTGCTTGCCAACCTGATCGCCCGTCAAACCGACGGAATTTTTTATGCCCTGCGACTTTTCCCTGCGGATTTTCTGAAATCCCTCAACCTTCAGAACTATCCGATTCTTCAGCTGAGCTCTGCCGCTCCGGAGTTCCAGAGCATGGAACTTGCCCGCGAGGAGGCGCTGAAGCAGTGTGCCGGAAAACTGTATGAATATGGTTGTCGCAAGGTTGTCGTTGCACATGAATCCTGGGCGAACATTCTGGAAAAAGAACTGGAAGCCTATGGAATCAAGATTGTCGGAGGGCGCTATGCGACCACTTCCGACGACTTCCCTTATCTGAACGATACGCCGCCGGATGCGGTTGCCTCCGATTCCAGCATTTATGCCAGACTCCTGCGCGCCCGATGCCGGGAACTCGGCATTCCGATGCCGTATCTCTGCTACAGCTACTCTCTGCCCAGCGATTTTATCGACGATCCCCGCGTCATTGCGGTAACGGTTTCCGATTACAAAACCAGGCTCTCCGGTATCGTCAGCCGGATGATCCGGATGCTGGAGAACCCGAAAGAGCCGGTCGCTCATTTGAAAGAACCTGTTCGCCTGATGAGCCTCGATGAGTTGCGCGAATATCGCTGCGCTCAATTGAAGGATCCATATTATGAGCCGTTCAGAATAAGGATAAAGTATGAAGGGAACTAGTATGAAACGGGCTGAAAATTTTACGTTGATAGAACTTTTAATCGTTATTGCTATCATTGCAATTCTGGCGGGACTTCTTCTGCCGGCATTGAATTCCGCTCGTCAGACGGCCAGGAGCGCCGCCTGCAAAAATAATCTGAAACAGCTGGGACTCGCCATGGCCCAGTACGACCAGCTCTTCGGACGGCTGCCCGCCGGACTGGACGAGGCGAATGATTATCCGGAAAATCAGAAAAACTGGATGGGGAAACTCTGGGCGGCAAAATTGATTTCCGTGGAGAAGGAGAGCGGCAGCGGCGCCAATTTCGGCAACGCCAGAATTCTCCGCTGCATGGAGCCGAAAATCAGCTACGGCATGATCACCAGTCTTGCCCGTCTGGACGGCGTCACATCCGGAGGAGATCAGTATCAGAACTATGCGAATCACTATCTCAACAGCGCCCGCATTCCCCGGCCGGCGAGTCGTTACCTGCTGGTGGAGAGCGACTGGGGGCGCCCCGTTATTCCATCGCCCGACCGCCACTACTATCAGGTTCATGGACCGGGGGGAAGCACCGAACTTCGCCCCGGCGGTGTCTGGCTGCCGGGCGGATACTGCAATGTGGAGTATCTGGATGGTCACGTCGGCCAGATCTCCTATACGATAAAAACCAGTACCGGTGTCGGATGGCGGATTTATGGCGTCGGAATCGGTTGGCTGGAATAGAAAGGGTTCGAACTCATGAAAGGAGTCTGTATGAAACGATATCTGCTGGGAGGAGGCCTTTTCCTCTGGACGTTCCTGCTGTTCGCGCAGGAGCTGCTCTATACACCGGGGAGCACCATGGGCGTCGCCGTAAATCCGAAGGAGAACAATCTCTGGAGAACCAGCGTTATGGATGCCTCCCGGAAAATTCGCCCGGAGGAGCTTTTTGAAACAGCGGAAGATTTCTTCCTCATCCAGTATGGAAAGCCGTTTGTCTTTACGTCGGACCTGTTCCGGGAATTCGGCATCCAGACCTCCGCACCGTACCGGATTGCCGACGGGGCGCTTTCGTTTCACACCGGCAAACGGGGGTGGAGCATGCTGTTCGGCGCCGGACCCGGCGATACGAAAACTCCAGCCATCCGCTTCGGCGCCGGCTGGGGCAAAGACCGCTCCAACGGCTGGAGAATTGAACTGGAAATCGAGCAGGATGTCGAGAAAACCGACTGGATGATCTCCCGTTCCTCCGGGGATTCCAAGTTCTACGCGAACAATCAGTTCTTCTCGGTTACGGGGAAGGGGCCGCAGAAGTTTGTCCGCAAGATCGGGTGGATCGGGTACCCGGTTCCTCAGATCGCACAGGGGCTGAAAATCGAATGCCGCACCCCCGGGGCGAATGTCCGTATCCAATCGATCCGGATTGTTCCGTTTTCCGGAAATCTTTTCTGGCGCAGGGAAATCGAGATTCCCTTCCGGCCGATTGCCGCCAAACTTTCCTGGATGCACAAGACCGGGAATTACGACCTTTTCGTCAACGGCGTCAAAATTGCTTCCGGTCAGCACATTTTACGGACCGGCGTCGAGACCTTCGATCTTGCAAAGCACCTCCGGCAGGGGAAGAATGTGATTGCCTTCCGCGACCAGTTCTACGGCGGTCTCTCGCAGAACTCCTCCATTCAGCTGGAGGGGGTCGTCATCGGGCGCAACGGCGAACTCCTGCGCATTCCCGGCGACCGGGAGTGGCGGTGGAGCTATCAGGCGCCCGCCGGATGGGAGAAGCCGGAGTTTGCCGCAACCTCCTGGAAAGCTCCTGTGCTCCGGCCGGCCGGATTCTCCTATCTGCCGAACCGGACGCAGATTTCCGCCGGATTTGCGCCCGATCATATGGGGCTTCTCGACGTCCGCGAGGAGGGGGTCAAATATCCTGTTTTCGATTATGACAGAGAGATTGCGTGGCAGGTGCGCGTCCCGGCCGGACTGGCGGATCCTGTGCTCAAACTGGAGATTCGGGAAGCCGACAGCAATCAGCTTCAGGAGACGCTGACGGTGAAGCAATCGCGCGTGGACGGCGATTTCCGGGTATTCACCGTCCGGCCGGAACTGCGGAAAACCGGCGCCTACCGTACACTCTGGACGCTCTGCTCCGGAGAGAAGACGCTTGATTCCCGCCGCGGCGAGATGATCATCGCCGGGCCGATCGCACAGGATGCGTTCGCACTCAAGGAGTTCGAACAGGAACTGGAAAAACGCCTCCGGCTCGTTCAGAAGATCGACTGTACCGATCCGAATCCCGCACCGGACACCTTCCTGGATCATACCGGCAGAATCTCCAAACCGGCTCTCAACGTCGGGAAGGTTGTCACCCGGAACGGCATGACATATCGGGAAACCGGCCGCGGTCTGCTGGATTACTTCTGCTACAAGCTGGATCTGCCCTCCACCGGAGAGGCGATGATTGCGGAACTGGTCATTCCGGACGACGCGGACCGCTATATCTACAGCGCGGTTCTGGAAACCATTCCGGTGGGCATGGAGCACAACACTCCCCCTGTCGGCAGCAAGGCGTGGCCGAACGCCAGCGGAACGGTTTCCACGGGAGATCTCTATCCGCTCAGCAACGGGAAGAAAAAGTTCCGCTACGTCTTCTTCCCCGGCACGAAGAACACCACACTGCTTGTCCAGAACGGACGGGTCGGCATTCCGGCGGCGGTTTGCGAGATCAACATCTACGCGGTCGAGGGCGGACTGCCCGCTCTCAAACTGCCGAAGACCGACCGCACCTACGGAAATCACAACGAACGGCTCATCTTCAACGCCTGGGGATCCTACCGGGACGCGGTCGCCTACGGGACGGAAGCTCACCTGGTGCAGTATTACGACGGGGCCTGGCTCAATGCCTACCGGGCGATCGCGCGGAAGATTCAGTTCCTCCGCTTTCAGGGGCATAACGCCAGCGTCGAAGGGGCCTACATGTACGAGAACGGGGTCTTCTCTTCGCGTCACTCCCGAAGCGTGCTGAACAACGACCGGTTCGACTACTATTACGCGCTCCTGAAGTTGTACCGCCACAACAACATCAAGACTTTTGTCGGCTTTGAATATATGCGTTCCTCCGCACTTGACGCAATGGGCGCTTTCGACACCACCGACGCGCAGGTTCATGCCGGCAGGAAGCGTTCCGTCTACATGATCGACCGCTTCGGACGGCAGGTGATCGGTTACAACGGAATGGGGCTCAACTGCATGAATCCAGTTGTCTGGTGGAGCGTTACCGACCTTTTGAAGGAGCTTTACGCACGTTATGACGGGGTCGGCGATGTGGAGGGGCTCGTCACGCTGAACGGCAGCTGGTGGCTGCCCGGATTCCCTTCGTACAGCAATATGGAGGCCGCGGAGGTCGGCTATGACGATGACTCCGTGGAGCAGTTCGAGAAGGAGACGGGAGTCCGGCTCAACCTGCCGCGTGCCGGCGTAGAGCGTTTTGCCGCACGCTATGAACTTCTGACGGGAAAATACAGAGAACAGTGGTTCGGATGGCGCGGCAGAAAGATCCGGGAGAAACTGCTCGAAATGCGGCAGATCGTCAGCTCCGGCAAGCAGAAGTGGAAACTCTTCTCGTGGCCGGCGAAAGCCACGGCGGAGCGGAATGCATTCAATACCTCGGGGATCCGTCCGCAGGTTCGCGATGAATACATGGCGCGGATTCAGAGAGAGGCCGGCTTCCCGCAGGAGCTCTACGGAAAAGAGAAAAAAGATGGCGTCATCCTCATTGCCACGGCAAACACCGCCCGGAGACTCGAAAACAACGCCGATCTCTATCTGTACGGGCGCAACACCAACCGCGGCTCCCGCGAACTTTACCGGAAAAACGATGCGCTTGCCCTCAACTGCGCCGGACTCAACGAGAACATCGGCACCCATGCGAACGCCGCGAAAAGGTGGTGGTGGCGTTCCAACAACGTCACGGTCTACGATCGGAAACCGGTCGGCGACTTCGGGTATGCCGATCTGGTCCAGCTCATCCGCGAATATGTGCCGAAACATGTCTTCCACACCTGGAACGACATCAATCTGCCGACCGCCCACGGGGAGCAGGCCCGCCGTTTCCTCAAGGCCTTCTACAGCATTCCGACCGGTGAATCGCAGAAGCAGAATTCCGTCAGGGGAATCGACGCCCGCTGGCTCGGCAGCCATCTGATTCTGGTCAACGCCACGCCGTGGCCGCTGGAGGGAACTCTGGAGTATCCCGGTGAATTTCAGGATCTTGTCTACGATGAGACCTGCCCGGGGAAACACTCTTTGACGGTCCGGCCATTCTCGCTTCTGGTCTGGCGGGCGGATGGCAGTGCGGAGAAGTTCCGCGGCGCCTTCCGTTTCCCGCCGGAAGCGGAGCGCTCCATCCTCCTGATGGGCGAACAGATTCTCCGGGAGCGTACTCTCACCAGAAAGATTCCGAAGGAGAATCTCCAGCGGATTGCGGAGTGCCTGGAACGCCGGGATGTCTACGCGCTGAAAAAGGAGATGGATGATTTTGAAGTCCTCTACTACGCCAAGCGGTTCTTCGACAGCAAGCCGCAGATGGAGAAACAGCAGCGGCTTATTCAGGAACTCAATACCCGCGGCGTCGCGCGGATCAACTGCGGTGCGCCGGAAGATCTCACGGATTCCCGTGGCAATCTCTGGCTGGCCGATCAGATCTACACCGGCTTCAACGCCTATGGCTGTGAGTACGGAACCTTCGTTTCGCGTGGAGAAATCACGGTGAAGAACACCGGGGTTCCTGAAATCTTCACCACCGAAGCCTACGGTACACAGATGTTCTACCAGATTCCTCTGCCGGACGGCCGCTATACGGTGAAGATCCATTTTGCGGAAACCTATGAACCGAACCGCGAAAACGGCCGGATTTTCCATCTCCAGGTCGGCGGTACGAGCCGGAAGAATCTGAATCCGGTGCAGCTTGGCGGCGGTTTTCAGGCGGCGGCTTCGGCAAGTTGGGAACATGTGAACGTGAAACGGGGATGGCTGACCATCAAGGCCGGCGGAAATCCCGCCATCAACGGAATCGAAATTTTCAAGGAGGACTGATGATGAATGGAAAACTGCAATGGATTGCCGGTGTGCTGTGCTCTGCGGCTTTTCTTGCCGCCGACACGCTTCTGGAAGTCGAACCGGGAACCATCCTCGGAGACCGCTGGAATCGGAATCTGCATCAGAATTTCTCCACCGGCTCGAGCAAAACCGGCGTCGAAGCCGTTTCGGAAAATGGAAAGACGATCGCCCGGTATCAGCCCGGCGCCAGCACGCTGTATCGGCTCTCCGGGGCGGAATCCTGCGGAACGGACAATCTGACCTTTACGGTACTGGCCCGCGCGCAGGGTGACACGGGCGAGGGGTATCTTCTCTATGCCGGCGCCGGCAGTCACGCCAAACCCGGAATCCGTCTCGGATTGCGCGCGGGCAAGGAGGGGCTGCAGGCATACGGCCTGTTTGTCGCGGCTTCTTCCAGCGAAAAGGCCAAGAAGTTCGTCTCCGTTCCGATGAAGAAGGAGTTCCGGATCGAGCCGGGCAAATGGGCCGTCTTCACGCTTGCCATGAACCGTGCCGGAGACCTTCAGCTCTTTGTGAATGGAGAGCTCGTGGCGTCGCAGTCAATCCGGCAGTATGAGAAAGAGAATCTCTATCCGAAGGTGCCGTTGTTTGCCACTCAGCTTTTCCGGGGCAGAACGGAGGGGGGAGAGCAGATTCAGATTGACATTGCGGAACTTTCTGTCCGCAACGAACTTATGAGCTCTGCGGAAATTCTCCGGGAGGCGAAAGCGATGCTTGATTCGATGGAGAAAAAATAACGGATGCGGACCGCCCTCTGTCTTCTCTTCGTTTTGCTTCTCCGGCTGTGCGGCGCGGCGGAGGTCGGTCTGGACTCCGTGCCGTGGACCGATGCCGCATACAGCTGGACGCCCGATGGGCTGCGCCTGCCGCAGATCAACCGGAATCTCAGCGGCAAAGGAGCGATTCGAATCGGCGGAAGGAGTTTCGCCCGGGGCATCTGCGGCCACACCGGTTTCAGCGTTGTCTATCGCCTGGATCAGACGGCGGAGGCCTTCTCCGCGCGGATCGGCATCGACGAGGAGCGGCATCCGAAGGACCGCCCGGAAAAGACCGATGTCCGGTTCCTTCTGCTGGCCGATCATCGGATTGTTCTGGACCGCACCGTTTCGCTCGGCGCGGATGCGGAACCGGTGAAGGTGGATCTGCGCGGCGTCCATCAGCTGGAACTGCGCGGCGAGTATGGACACGGCTTCCGGCTCCAGCGCGTCGCCTGGGCGGAGCCGGTGTTTCATACCGCCTCTCCGGAAAAACTTAGAGCGGCGCTGGAGCGGAACCGTCTGGAGCATGAGCGGAAACTGGCATTCGTTCCCCCCGTTCCGCCGGCGCCGGAGTGGCGTTCCTGCCGGATTCGCAAGGTTCGCTGGAAGGGGTTTGAAAACGCCTGGCGCGTCGAGTGGAGCTGTTACGAAGCGCTGCTTCTCCCGGAATACGGGGGGCGGGTCATTGAATTCCGGAAAAAAGGCGGAGAAAACCTTCTGAAAACAACGGTATTTCCCGGCTCCGACCGTCTGCTGCGGGGGAAGACGCCGGATCGAAGCGGAGGGCATTTCATGCGATTCCATCCGTCGCCGGCCTTTTATCCCAACGATCCGCTTCTGAAGCATGCTCCCTATACGATCACTTTTCCCGCCGAGGGCGAAGCGGTTATGACATCGCAGGAAAGTACGCTTTTCCGCATTGTCTACGAATACCGCCTGAAATTCGAAGCGGACGGGCTCTCGCTGGAAAACCGGCTCATCAACAAGGCGCCGTATCGGAGATCGCTCGGCATCTGGAGCATCACTCGACTGGAAACCTCTTCGCTTGCCCGTCTGGTTCTTCCGCCGGAACGGAAGAGTCCGCCGGCAAAGTTTCTGTTTGAACAGCGTGGCAATGTTCTGCACCTTGCGCGAACTCCGGAACGGATTGTTCTGGAACTTGCCGCCGCGCCCGCGGAACGGTTCGCCTTTGCGCAGTTCCGCTGCTGGAGCGAGCCGCCGGAGATCCGGACCGAAAGTCGCCGGGGCTCCGTGATGCGCAGCCGCTATCAGACCCCTGCGAAGGAGCTGAACGGGGAATATCCAGTTCATATTTTCATCAACAATGCGCTGACCGAGGAGGAGTCGCATTCGCCCACTCTGCCCGAACATCCGGGGGGAGTTCTCTCGCTTCGGGAACACTGGAGCATGGAATAAAAGACGGAGAAACAACATGACCCATTGGAACGAACTTTCCCGCCGGGTGGAGGAGGAGCTGAAACGGCGTTTCCTCTCTCCGGACGGCATTCTCTATGACTACGCAGGGCCGGCAGGGGAGGTGATACTGCCGCTGCCCGGGGAGTGTCGCGACAATTTCCCCAATCCCTTCGGCTGGTGGACGCCGATTGAAAACGGCGCGTTTTTCACCGGGGATTATCTGCTCGGCCTCCTGCGCAATTTGCGTCGCCCGGCTGCCGGGGGGAGAGGGGAGTTTGCGCGCACACTCCTGCACGGCCTCTTTCTGCTGCAGGACAGGGTGCAGACCGAAGGGTGCATTCTGCGCGGGATCGGTGCAGACGGCAGCTGTCATTACCCGGCGAGTTCCTGCGATCAGGTCGTGCCCTGGCTGCTTTCGTTGTACGAGTTCCAGCGGCATCCGGCAAGTTCGGAGTTGGAGAGGGCGGAGTGCCGGGAGCGCCTTCTGCGGCTGCTGACCGCACTGCAGAAACGCAACTGGACCATTCCCGGCGACATCCCCGGATACGATCGTGGAAGTTTTCTCTCCGGAGACACTCCGGAAGCGGCGCTGGTCTCTTCGGTCAATCTTCTTCTGGCCACCGCGGTGATGGCGGATCTGGGTGAAGAAGCAGCATACCGCGAGTTACACCGTCGTGTCGCGACGGAACTTCTTCCGTTCGGCAAGAGCCGGGTGCAGATTCTGAACGGGGGCACCGCGGGCAATCCTCTCTGGATGGGCTGGTTTCTGACGCATACGGTGTATGCGATGCGTCTTCTGACGGAGATCTCCTTTCTGGCGGAGGTGCGGGAGGCGGCACATTGCGGACTTCTCTGCAGCGGGCGCCACTTTCTCGAAGCGCTGCCGGAGTGGAAACGGTATCGCGGGGGGAGGGAGTTTTCACCCGACTGGAGAATCTGCAAACCGCAGTGGCGGCCGCATTCCGACTGCAAAACGGGGGAGCAGATCGCGCTTCGGGAACTCCCGCTCTGGAATGGCTGTTCGCCGTGCATCAAAGAGGAGAAAAACACCATCCGCCACTCCCTCTCCGCCGCGTGGATCGTTCTGCTTACGGGGGAGCCGGAGTGGAAACGGATCGTTCATGAGGAACTTGCCGGATTCCCAGAGGGAATACCTCTGGAGGCGCTGTGCGACTGTTCCTTCTATCTCCTGGAGAACATTCTCTCCGAATGGGAGATCGCCGGAGACGCGGAAATCGTTTGATTTCCCCGGCCGGCTTCCGGTCAGCTCTCCGTGGAGGGCTGACTGTTTTCAGCCAGCAATTGATCCACCATGGCGCAGACGCAGGAGTCGGACCACACGTTTTCCGCCGTTTCAATCATGTCGATGATCGTGTAGATCGGCAGGCGGATCCCCGGAATGCCGATGGACGCCTGAATGCCGGACATCAGCGACCGCGTCCGAAAATAACATCCCAGCACCTCCCGCTCAGTGCCGGGGATGACGTCAGACGCCTTTTTTTACTTCATGATTGTTATTTTACTTTTTAAAAGTAAAATTGAAAAAGTAAAGTTTTTTTGTTTTCCTGTTGACATTATTTCCCCGTTCAAGTATAATGTAAAGGAAAATAAAAAAGAAAGGCTGTACCATGCAGGAATCGCTTCCGGTTTTCAATTCCATGTCGGAAATAGCGGAATATCTGGGGATAACAAAAGTATCCGTCTCTCTGGCGTTGAAAAACTCCCCGCTGATTTCGGATGAGTTGCGGAAACAGGTGCAGCAACTTGCCAGAGCCACCGGTTTTTCTCCCCGGAAATATCGGAAGCAGACGGGGGATTCCTCCGCCCGCGACCCCGTCGCGCTCTGCTTTGACCCCAAGCTTCAGAGCGATCCTGTCGCTCAGGAGCTTTTGAGCAGCATGATGCAGCGTCTGAAAGAGTTGCGGATTCCTTTTGAACTTGTCTCCAATCAGGAACTGGAGAAGTCCGATGGCGCACTGGCCGGCTTTTCCGGCGTGATTTTCCACTATGCCACGCCGCCGGAACTCACCAGACGCTTTGCCACGCTTCCGCAAATCTTCATTATGAAAGAAGATACCAATGTTACGGCTGTGGATATCTATAAGCCCAATGAACTGATTGCGGGAAAACTGGCTGCTGATTACCTGATCCGTCAGGGATTTCGGGAACTGCTTCTCATCTGGGAGAAAAAATGGACATACAACCCGAGTGAACATATGCGTCTGGAGGGATTCCGCAGGCAGGCCGGCATGCATCACATCAAAGTCCGGGAGCTCGGCTACGATCAGAGTGAATCGCTGGAGCCGTTCAGCAATGAGTTGCTGAAGAACCTGGAAGAGGTGAACCGTCACGCCGGTATCTTTGCGTTTAACGACCAGATCGCCTTCACAACTTGTATTATTCTCAATATGCTGGGCTTCGAGCGCAAAAAAGGGGAGCTGGAGTTGATCTCGTGCGATAATACCCATCTCCTGCGATCGCTCACTCCTGTTCCTCCTGCGATTGATCTTCATCATGGCGAACTTGCAAGGAGGGCTGTGGATGGTCTTCTCTGGCGTATCCGGAACCCCAATGCTCTGCCTCAGGAGGTTCTTCTTTTTCCGGAGCTTGTGGAACGGGATTCCTCCGGGGAAGAATGCAGATCCGGTGTGTCTGCGTCGGTCGATCCGGCGCATTTCGGCGTTGATTGTGTCACCCCCAAAGAGAAATAAGAACAGGAAAAGGAGGCATGTATGAGTTCATGCAAAAGAAAACACCAGCAACGTTCTGCTCGAACCCCCAAACGCAATTATTTCACTCTTATAGAACTTCTAGTTGTTATTGCTATTATCGCGATTCTGGCAGGAATTCTTCTGCCCGCGTTGCAGAAGGCGAAAGAGACGGCACGGGGGATCCAATGTGTGAGCAATCTTTCGCAGGTGATCAAGGGGCAGATCATGTATTCCCGCGACTACAACGGGTTCATGGTTTTTATGGCAAAATATGGCAGTGCATCCAGTTCCGAACCGTGGCCGTACATCCTGACCAAAGAGAAAAGTCAAACCGGTCTGCTGACGACGACAAAGAATGGATATGTGCCGAGAAAAGTTCTGGAGTGCCCGAAAAATGCACCTCTTCCCAACGATGCCAACTGGGGATGGGGGTGGTGGGGCGTTTACGGCATGCTCAACACTTGGGACAGCTGGTCCGGGAACAATGCAACTCCCCGTTGGGAAACTCTGAAATTTGCGGTTGGACAGAGCGACAAATATCTCTATTACGTTGTGGATCGCATTAAACCGCCCAGCGGCGTCATGCTGTTTACCGATACGATCTGCCGCAAAAACGGAACGTCGACCTATCAACTCAGCTCCTACCGTTTTGCTCCGTGGTGGGCGACAGATTCTGAGACCTATATCCATCTGCGGCACAGTGGAAGAGGAAATTTTGCAATGGCGGATGGTCATGTTGAAAGCCAGAACTGGTACGAGTTGGGAACAGGCCCCGTCAGAGTCACTCGAGCCCTCACGGAGAATCTTGAACTGCTTGCACGCTGAACCCATAAAAGTATCACGTAACGAAACAGGAAGTTTATATGAAAAAGGGTTTGCTGACTCTTCTTCTGGCCGTCACGGCTTCACTGGCCGGAGTGGAATGGCACAGTCCGTTCTACGTCTCCGGTGGCACGCCGCATACCAGAAGAATTCAAATTACGGTGAAAAATTCCGGGAAAACGGTTTCCGGAGTTCCTCTGGAGCTGTCCGCTGCACAGCTGGGACTTGTCGGAACGCCATCGAAAGAGGTCCGGGTGGTTGACCAGGACGGCAAGGAGCTGCTCTATCGGCTCGTGCCGGAAGAAAATACGATTCCCGAACAGGGAAAGTTGTTCGTCCCGGTCTCGGTGGAAGAAAACAAGACCACCGTTCTCTGGATCTATTCCGGCAACCGCAATGCCTGGGCTATGCCGGACCGGTGGTATTTTCGCGCCGACGCTGCTCGTCAGGCCAAACAGTTCACGGTTTCGATTGGAAAAGCGGAAACGCTGACACTCGAGACGGAGAAACATTCGAACCGCTGGTCACTGCCCGTTGCAGAATGGCCGGACCGGTTGATCGTTTCCATATACAACATATCCTCGCAGAAGATCGGGAAAAGACTTTGCTCCATTCCGGTAAACCGCCTGCTCCATGCGAACTACCCAGCTTCCGCGTTTTGTCTGCAGATTTCCGGGAAGGAGACGCCGTTTGTTCTGGTTGCCGGTTCCCTGATTTTTGAATTGGAGGAAATGGCTCCCCGCACCGAGCGGCAGGTGGTGCTCTACCTCGCAGCCGGCCGGAAAAACCAGACTGCCGATGTTTCAATTCGGCGGGCAAGCTGGATCTTGAGCGATATGGAGGCCGCCGGCCCGGGGGCAATCGATAAGAAGGGGTACGAACGGCTTCTGAATTCTCCTGCCAATCTGTTCAAGGACCCCAGTTTTGAAGAGGGAAGCGGCTGGATCGTTTCCGGCGAACGCAACGGAAAGAAGTTTCACGTCAGCAGAATTGAACCCGGCGGAATCTTCGGGTCGAAAATGGCAACTCTCGACATCCCGCAGAAAGCTCCGGCGGACTGGTATGGATTCCGGCAGTCGATCCACGCGCGTGACGGTGCCAAATATCTGTTTGCCGGCTGGGTGAACAGTCCCTCCGGCCTCGGTACCATCTGGGCGCATGAACTCAGCGGCAATCCTGGCGTCAAGGGGTTTGACAACTACAACGTCCAGATTTCCGGAAAAGGATGGCAGCCGTTCACAATGGAAATTTCTGCCAGAAGCAAAAACTCTGTAATCGACGCTCATCTGACCGCAATGCACGGAGTCTATCATTACGACGGCATGCTGTTGGCCGAGGTGGCGGATATCGGCGAGGTCCGCTTTGAGAATTACGCGGAACAGCACTCGAAGGAAACGCTTGCCGTTTCTCAGGTGCATCCGATCATAAAAATCTTCCCGGATACGATTCCGGGAAAAATGGAACGGGGATGTGCGCAGATTGCAATGGCGCGAAATGAGAAAGAGGGGCTTCAGCTTGCCGTCCGTTCTCTGCAGGACCATCCGGAAATCACAATCTCGGCTTCCGTTCCCCGGAATGAGAACGACCTTCAGTTGCCCGCTCCCGAGATCGGTGTGATTCAATACGTCAAAGTGGATGCTCCCAGTCGGTATTTCGGATTTCCCGGGACGAAGTCCTATCAGCTCTGCGCCCCCGCCGGCACCCGCAATGAACTCTGGCCGGACCCCGTTCTCCCGCGTTCGAATTTTTCACTGACTGCCGGGCAGACGCAGGGAATTTACCTTCGGTTCTATGCGCCTCCGGAAGCCGAGCCAGGCCTCTACCGGGGATGCGTCACGCTGAAGTCCCGGGGCAAAACGGTTAAGGAACTGCCATATCAGATCCGGGTATGGAACTTTGTTCTGCCGCAGAAGCCGGAAACAACTGCCATCTTCGACAACCGCTTCCCCATCGGGCGGGAGCACAAGAAATATACGGAAATGGAGGCCGCCGATTTTCTGCGCAAATCACGTCTCAGCTACGATGAGATTCCGGTGAAGCCGAAATTCAAACGGAATGCGGATGGCTCGGTAACCGCCGATTTTACAGAGTTCGACAAGGCGGCCGAGATCTGGTTTCATGAGTGGAACATTCCGTTTGCCTATCTTCCGCTGTTCCGCGAGGTGTTTGGCTGGAGCCGGCCGCCCAGATCGATTCTCGGCGTCGCACCGTATCCGGGCAAATCTCCCTATGCCGGGGTCGACCGCGGCAAGTTCACCCCGGAATACAGAAAGATCTGTCAGACCATTCTGAAACGGATGAAAGAACATTTGACCGAGAAGGGGTGGGCAGATCGTTTCATCCTGTACGTCGCGGATGAGCCCATGGCGGAACGGGACGGCATCATCGAGCAGTTGAGCGCTCTTTGCGATATGTTCCATGAAGTCTGGCCCGGGATCCGAATCTATGCGAGCACCTGGATGTATGTTCCGCAATGGGTCGGCAAAATAGACGTGTGGGGAATCGGAGTTCAGGGGCAGATTTCCGAAGAAAACATGGAAAAGCTTCGGAAATCCGGTGCTGAACTGCTGATCACGACCGATGGTCAGATGTGCATCGACACCCCGTACAACTCGATCGAACGTCTTCTGCCTGTGTACGCATGGAAATACAAGACTCTCGGCTATGAGTTCTGGGGAGCGGATCATTACAGTTACAATCCATACCTCTGGGGCATTCACCGTCCTTGGAGAAATTCGCGTTATCCGAATGGTGACGGTTATATCTTCTACCCCGGGAATCTTATCGGCCGGAAAGACTTCGTCCCCACGATCCGGATGGAGTCGCTGCGTGACGGTGTCGAAGATTACAGTTACTGCACTCTGCTGGAGAAACTGGTGCGCAAGACCGGTGACCCGGAAGGGAAAAAATTGCTGGAGGAGATCAAAACGTTTACCCGGGTTCCCAGTGTCGGCGGCCGCAAATCCGAACTTCTTCTGCCGGACCCGGAGAGTTATGGGAGAGTCCGGGACAAAATAGGGGAGGCCATCGATCGCCTGAACCGCTGAACGAATCGGCGAAGCGGTGATGTCGCCGGTTCTCCGGGTGATGACAGAGACGATTCGGAGTGTGGAATCGTCGGAGATCTCCCGGAGTTTTTTTTTATGCACGTCGCCTTCGCGGCACCTGATTCCGGGGAGACGGTCAGAGTTCTTCCGTTCTCCCGGCGGCGGGCGGAGCGTCGTCGGCCAGCGATTGATCCACCATGGCGCAGACGCAGGAGTCGGACCACACGTTTTCCGCCGTTTCAATCATGTCGATGATCGTGTAGATCGGCAGGATGATCCCCAGAATGCCGATGGGCGCCTGAATGCCGGACATCAGCGACAGCGTCAGAAAATAGCATCCCATCGGCACGCCCGCGTTTCCAATGGCCGAGACGATCGAAATGAAAAACCAGAGCAGAATGGTCGGTACCGTTAACACCCAGCCGCCGTTCTGCATGACAAAGAGCGATGTGACCAGGATGAAGGCCGCACAGCCGTTCATGTTGATGGTGCAGCAGATCGGCAGTACGAAGCGTGCCACCTCCTCCTTCGCCTTTAAATTGTTTTCCGCGGAGGCCACCGTCACCGGCAGCGTCGCGGCCGAACTCTTGGTGAAGAGCGCCATCAGCACCGCGGGCAGCATGCAGCGGAACACCTTGATGGGATTGATGCCGCGAACCAGCAGAAACAGCGGGAGAATGATGAAGAACTGGATCAGATTCCCCCCCAGCACCACCGCCGCATATTTGCCCAGCGAACCGATGATGAAGCCCGCCGACACCTGCGCGGAAAGCTGGGCGGCAAAGGCGACAATGCCGAGCGGCAGAGTCCAGACCAGCCCTTTGATCAGCGCGAACAGCACCTCCTGCATGCCGAGAATTCCCTTCAGCAGAACCTGGATGTTTTCCGACTCTCTTTTCATGGAAAGAACCAGGCCGACCGCGACCGCCACCAGCAGAATGCTTAACACGTTCCCGGAGGAGAGCGGCGCAAGAATGTTGTTCGGAATGACGGAGAGAATGTGGGTGTAATAGGAGATGGAGCCCAGATTTTCCGGAACCGTTGTATTGCCCTGCTGAATCGCGTCCAGCGGGAGGTTGCCCGGTTGGATCACCTTGTAGAGCAGGAGCCCCACCAGCGCCGCGGCGGCCGTAGTGAGCAGAGTGTACGAGATGGTGTGCAGGAAAATCCGCCCGGTGTTTTTGCGTGCTCCGAGCAGGGCCAGCGTCGTTGTCACCGCCAGTGCAATGGTGGGCACCGCCACAAATTGAAACAGCCGGGTATAAACGGAAGCGATGAAATTGAAAAATTCGTTCAACCAGCCGCAGCCGAGCGTACCCAGTATGCCGCCCAGCACCAGTGCGGTGATCCAGAGTGCAAGTTGTCTGCCGTTGAATCCGGGTTTCGTACCGATGTCTTTCATGATCGTCTCTTATCTGTCAAAATTGTCCTGATCCCGGTCGGGGATGAGGGAGGATGACGCCGTTGCGTCCCTCTTTTGCCGATTTTCCGTATGAAAAGCGTGTATCGGATAAAACTAGCATGAATTTATCGTTTTGTCAATCGAAAACTCTGCCCGCCCGTCCGTCCGTCGATTGCGGCACGGAACTGGGCGGCAGGGATGTGCTCCTCCGAAGGAACCGGCAGGGGGGAGGGGGCGCCCTATTCCGGCGGCATCGCCACAAGCAGCTCCAGATTGCCGGAAAGGCGCAGCTCCGGCACCCGGTGCGGGATGAGAATTCTGTCGTACTGCCGAAGAACCAGCGTCCGGTCCTGACAGAAGAGCTTCCCGGTGCCGCGGGTGACGATCAGCACCCGGAACGCATTGTGGACGACCGCGGCACTGCCATCCAGCAGAATCCGCTCCAGCCGGAAACAGCTGGTCTTCCGCCGGTCGAAGAGCGAAAACCGCTTTGCATCCCCTTCGATCGGAAGCGGCAACGGCTCGACGAAAAATTCCTCTCTGGTTTGCCGGAGGTCCCGCGCGGTAAAATCGAACATCGACAGGGCGAAATCGACATCGCGCCCCATGAAGCGGGCGCTCTCCGGCAGGCGGTAGCCGCCGCGCTCAAATTCGATCCGCACCGCGAAATCGGTCGGTTCCATCATCTCCACCATGAACACGCCTTCGCCGATCGCATGGGGAATGCCGCCCGGCACGTAGAAGCAGTCGCCGGGTTTTATCGGAATGCGGTCGAATCCGGCGAGGATCGCTTCGGTATCCTGGGTTTCGACGGCGCGCTTGAACGCCCTGTACTCCGGCGTCCGCTGAAATCCGAGATAGATGTACCCTTCGCACTCCGGACGGATGGCGAGAATGAAATACCCCTCCGTCTTGCCGAAAGGGGAGTTCAGAAACCGTTTGGCGAACGGAACCGAAGGGTGGCACTGCATGTGCAACCGGATTGCGGAGTCCAGATATTTCAGCAGGAATCCCGCCGAATTGCCGAACTTCTCCCGGTGCGCCTTTCCGAAAAGCTCCTCCGGGAAACGGGCCGCAAGTTCTGTCAGCGGGAGTTCTCCGGAGGAGGTGACGACCCGGGAGATCCCCTCGTCGGGAAATTTCTCCCGGCCGACGTTGCGCGCCGCGGTCGTCGAAAGCAGCCAGTCCTCCGGAAAGTGGGTGTCTGCCGGTTTCGCGACCCCTTCGATTTCGTCGAGTGTCCGGCCGCCCGGATAGGTGCGCCAGACCCGGTTCTGCGCCAGCCGGTAACAGGGTTCCAGAATCATTTCCGTATGGCTTCTCCGTTAGAAACTGCGCATCTGGCCGGTCGGTTTGTGACTGCTGTCCAGCCGGTCCAGCCCCGCCTGACCGAGGAAGAAATCGATCCAGATGTAGTGCATGTGATTCGGTTCAAGCACCTCCACGCCGTGGTTGGAGCCGAGCGGAATGTGCAGCAACGTGTCGCCCTTCATCGGCACTTTGAAGTCGTCGATCAGCACGTCGACGTCGTTCTCGGGGAAACTGAAGAAGAACTGATCCAGCATCGGGTGCGGATGCTGGGCGACTTTGTCGTATCCGTAGGATTCGACCGACCCCATGCAGAAGCCCGGCACAATGCGCTGACGCACCATTTCGCGGCTGATGGTCTTGTCGCTCTTGTTTTTATCCCGATACTGGGTGGAGGTGATGTACTCCTGCACATAGGGGAAGGCGCCGCAGGCGCCGCTCTTCCACTCATTGCGGCTGTCGGGCGGAATCTCCCAGCAAATTTCGAGGAGACGGGTGCGGGTGACCGCCTGAAATTCCGCCGGCTGATCGGGCCCGGGGATGAAGACATAGCGACCTTCCACCGCGATGTTGACCCGGCCGGCATGGAAACGGAACTTTCCGTCAATCGTAAGATAGATAAACGCCTTGTCCGCTTCCGGTTCTCTCGTATACGCCTTGCCCGCGTCGAGCGTGAGCAGACTCGTCTCCGCGCCGGGGATCGCCCCGGGCAGCATCGGGAGACGGAATTCCTGCTGTTGGGCGGCATCGATTTTCACCATATCGACTTGATACATGTTTCAACTCCTTTTGTCAATGATCCGGTCAACGACCAGTTGTCTGAAATCTTTGGAAAGCATCGAGAAATAGGCGGTGAAGCCGGTCACACGCACGACCAGATCCGGATAGAGCGCCGGATTTTCATGGGCGGCGAGCACCTTGTCTCCGTCGATGATGTTGATGTTGAGCAGCGTGTTGCCGGAGTTCAGCAGCGTCCGGATCATGCTGACGAGCTTGTCGAGCGCCTCCGGCGAGTTCGCCACGCCGGGGTCGAGCTCGAGCTGAACCGGCGCGGTGTTGCCGTAACCGGGCTGAATCGCGGCGATGGAGTTGCACATCGCGGTGACCGCACCGTCCCGCCGGAAGCCCGGATGCGGATTGGCGCCGTGATTGATCGCCTCCTTCGCGCGGCGTCCGTTGGGGGTCGCGCCGACGTGACGGCCGAAGTAGATGGTGTTCGACCACGAGAACCAGCCGGGGATGAAATTCAGCCCCGGATAACGCTCATTCTGGCTGCGGACCAGCGCGGAGTACTCCCGCGAGACCCGGACCGCCCAGCGGTCGCCGAGGGAGTTGCCCTGGCAGTAGCGCTCGGAGTGCTGGAGCATCTGGCGGATGTACTCCCCTTCGGTCCCGGCGAAATTGGACTGCATGGCGGCGTTGAGTTCATCGAAGGTGAGCCGTTTTTCGCGGACGACGCGCTGTTCGACGGCCGCGAAGCTGTCCGCGACGGTCGCGAGCGCAGCGCCGTCCATGCAGAGATTGAAATAGGTGGCGCCCTTGGTGACGTCGCACCCTTTTTCGATCGGGCCATGAGAGAGCAGATTGAGGATCAGCTCCGGTTCATTCTGGTCCTGATAGTTCAGATGGAAGCGGATTCCGTCGGCGGTCGCCTCCACCGCGCACTTCATATGTTTGAGGAACAGCTCCCAGAGCCGGTCCAGACTCTTTTCGCCCGCTTGGAACATCTCGTTCCAGGCGACTTCGAACACCTTGGCGGCGTTGATCTTGACGATGTCGTTAAGCGTGTATTCCTTGCCGGGGATGCTCATCCAGTGGCACCCCGACGAGATGCGGCGGATGGCCTCCTCCCGCGGGAAGCCGCACCGCATGAACCCCTCCACCAGCGCCTTGTCTCCGGAAAAGCGGGGCCAGCCCATCCGGTTGCGGAAGAGACACTCCACCGCTTTGCGCAAAAAGACCGGGTCGCTCTTGTCGTGGACCCGCACGGTGAGGTTGCAGGCGATGTTGACCGCATCCGCCGCCTCCAGAATCAGATAGGAGAGGTGGTTGATTGTGTCGTTGCCTTCGAGGTCCGGGCCGCCGAGCTGATAGTAGCGGCTGTCGTTGAAGAAGAGACAGCCCAGATAGAATTTCGCCTCCTCGTCGGTGATGCGTCCGGCGCGGATGTCGTTCTCGTAATAGGGCAGAAGCAGCTGGTCGAGCTGTCCGCCCGCCGAGCCGCGGTTGTAGAGACGGCTGAGCATGCTGAAGTGGCACATCCACTGAATCGCTTCGCGCATGGTGGCGGGGACGCCGTCCGCCATGCGGAAGTTGATGTCCGCCATCTCCTCCAAATTCTTTTTCAGCACAGGATTGCGTTCGATCAGTGCGAATTCGGCCAACTGGTAGGAGATGCGGTGCAGGAAATTGATGATCGCTTTGACCACGGCGATTTCGCTGTCGTAGAACTCCCGGGTCTCGGGGCCGTTCTGCGCGCGGTAGTACTCCAGCTTGCGCAGGATGCCGCCCCAGCCCAGTTCAAGCCCCATCTTGATGTCCGGGTTGAAGTGGTGATCGCGCCCGATGCCGCAGATGATGTTGTAGCGTTCAAAAAGAACTTTCAGATCATCAAACGGATAAGCCGGATTCCACGGATAAGGATTCGAGGGGTCGCCGGTCATGCCGCGCAGCCGGATCAGAAAGAAGAAGCCGCGCCCGACAAATGCGTCAATCGGATCGACGTAGAGCGGATGCTCCGCCAGAAGTTTGGTGAAATTCTCCGTCCAGCCGGAGTAGCCGTAGAAGTGGCCGTCCGGATTGTTGGGGACGATTTTGAATTTGAAGTAGTCCGGCGCGACGACCCGCCCGTAGTCGTCCTCGTTGAGACCGCCCTCTTTTTCCACTTTTTCGGCAGTCTGGGCCAGTTTGCGTTCCCGGAGCAGGCGGAGGCGTTTCGCGTAATCGAACGTCTCGTTTTCCGGATACTGATTGATATATTGGATCATCATGAGAGTCACCCGATCTGAATGGTAAGGTTGCCGACGGATTCCGCCGCCTCCCGCAGGCGGTTCAGCGCCTCCGGTTTCAGCGGCCGTGCGGACACGAAGGGGTTCTTCTCTTCGAGCGCACGATATTTGGATTCGCCGAGCGGGTTGAAATTCAAGAGTTCATAACAGCGCAGATTGCGGAAATTTCTGAGAAAGCCGGCAATCGCCCGGATGTTTTCCGCGGAGTCGGTCGCCCCGGGAATCAGCGGTGTTCTGGCGATCAGCGGCCGGTCGAGCGTATCGAGGCGACGGGCGTTGTCGAGCAGTTCCGCATTCTCCACGCCGGTCCATCGCTTGTGTTCGACAGAGTCGAAAATCTTTACATCGAACATGATAAGGTCGAGTTTCTCCAGGATCGGCCGGGCCGATTCAAACTGCCAGTTCAAATTGGTCTCGACCGCGACTGGAATTTTTTCTTCCCGGCAGGCGTCGATCAAGGCATCGGCGAATTCCGCCTGACAGAAGAGTTCGCCGCCGGAGAGGGTCATGCCGCCGCCGGAATCGGCGTAATAGGCGCGGTCCTGCAGGATCTCCCCCATCACTTCGGCGACGGAAACCGATCGGCCCGCCATCTTCAGCGCCCCGGGAAAACAGACGGCCGCACAGGCGCCGCAGGCGGTGCAACGCGACCGGTCGAACTGCAGCACTCCTGCCGCAATCGACCGCGCTCCGGAGGGGCAGACCGGGACGCAATGGCCGCAGCCGATGCAGTTTGCCGGGTACACCATGAGTTCATTTTTCTTCCGGATCGTCTCCGGATTGTGGCACCAGGCGCAATGCAGATTGCATCCTTTCAGGAAGACCGTCGTGCGGATGCCCGGTCCGTCGTTCAGGGAGAAACGTTGAATGTCAGTGATCATACCGTACATGGTGGTGTCATCTTCATCTTTCTTTTACCAGTTCATAGGCGAACGCCACCTGGTCGTTGCCGTAAAACGTGTCGGCGATAAACCGGATTGATTGGCCGTTCTGCTGAAAGGGGACTTCCCCCAGACGTGCACCGTCGAAATTCAACGCATAAATTTTCCATTTCCCTTTCGAGAGCGAGAGCGTGATTTCACAGATGCCATGCCGGGCAAGAACATGCTGCAGATCACCGTAGTTCTTGAGAACGGAGAGCTTGCGGGAATCGTACAGACTGTTCTCCTGCTTGCAGTCGGTCACGTGGATCAGCAGAAGCCGGTTGCTGTCGGTAAAGGAGTTGCCGTTCAGCGTAATCGCGGCGATCATTCCGAAGAACTTGTCGGCGCGGGCCGTGAGATGGTTGCCCCGGAACGTGGCATCTTCCGGGAAAATCGCCGCCTCTGTCCGCGGGGTGACCAGCGACAGAGTCTGTCCGGTATAATCGACCTTGATTTCGCCGGTGTCGCTCTGAATCCGGTTCTGCGATTTGCGTTGTTCCGGCGTAAACCGGGGGACCGGGGCGGATTTCAAAACCGAATCCAGATTGCAGATCTCCCGGGTGCCCTGCGGGAGCGGATCGATGAGTTTGCCGTTGCGGACCAGGAGCGAGCCGGTTCTGCCGCGGAAAATGAGATCCTCCGCAACCTCCGGGAAACGGGTCTGCGATGCCGACGGCGAAGTCACATCGACCGCCACCGGATAGGCGGTCGTTGCCGGAGCAACATCGCGCCGCAGAAAGAGAACGGTTCCGATTCTGGCCGGAATCAGACGAGCCATATCGTTGCAGATATCGAAGATCCGCAACTGCTGCGTTCCTTTGGCAAACATCCGGCTGAGACCGTCAGAGTAATCGTAGTGATACATGCCATCCCAGTCCTGCAAGCCGGCAACGGCGGCGTAGAGAAGTGTGCCCTCTGCGCGGTAGGAGTTCGGATAGCAGAAATTCATCTCCGTAACCGTGTAGGGCTTGCCGAAAACCCGGGAGTTGCCGAGCCATTTGGGGAGGCGTGCCCGGTGCGCCAGAGCGCTTTCCGACAGAAAATACATGGGCAGTCCCCACTGTTTGCCACCGAAGCTGGGATGATCCCAGTATTTGTGATTGTCCACGTAATCGTAGTTGCGGCGCTGTTCATGCAGATAGGGGTAGGAGCAGAAATTCTGTTCCGTCAGCGGATTTTTCACGCCGATTCCCCGCAGAAAACGGACGATGTCCTGCCAGTATTCCTCATAGCGGACCATCAGGACTTTCATCAAAAGGTCACGTTTGTTCTTGTTTGTCAGCTTCACGTTGTTCTGCCGGCAGTATTCCCGGGTCTGCCTTTCCAGTTCGCGCTTGATCGCGGGGATGCAGCGGTCGTAAAGATGACGCGGATTGTTCTCGTTGAGCACACTGATGTGGTTGAACACCGGGTCCTCCAGCCAGGTCTGACCGGTGTATGGATTTTTGTGCGTCAGAAGAGTTTTGATGTATGTCTTGAATTGATCGCGTACCTCGGGGAAAAGCAGGACCGCAATCTTGTAATTGAGGATGTCATACTTACTCAGACCTTCCGGAAACGCGGAAACCTCGCCCGGTTTGGTACTTCTGATCGTGAACAGGTCGAGCGTGACATAGATGCCGGCTTTTTTCAATGCGTAGACCAGATATTCCATCCGATCGAGTTTCTCCGGATCGATCGTGCTGTAATTGTCAGGAAGATTTTTTACGAGAAGATGGTCGAAGTGATGAAACCGTACCGCGTTGAATCCCTGCCGGGCAAGACGTTGTGCCATGATATCGGCCTGCTTCTTTGTGGGGAAACAGGAGGAGAAACAGAGATTTGCACCGTAAAAACGGACCGGAACGCCGGGGCGTTTCTCAAATTGGAAATGACCGTCTTTGACGATCGTGCGACCGAATTTCCCGGCGGGGGCGTCAACTGCGAATGAACTGAAATCCAGAGCGGAACCTGGTATGACGTCCAGGGTGTTTTCAATCCGTCGCCAGTCCCGGCCGGCTTTCAGCTGATAGTCACCGTTCTCAGCGCGCAGAGGAATCTTCTGGCTGGAGCTGGCGGCTCCGGCGAAGAGATAATGGTCGGTGGCCGCGATTGCCGCGCTTTTTACATGCTCGGGCAGGGAAATGGCAGCGACATAGAAGTTGCCGTTTTCCCCCGGTATTGCACCATCGAACAGCTGTGCCTTGGTCGGCGCTTCCCACGTCCGCACAGAACCCGTCTGGCGGCCGACGATAAGCGGAATGACGCTCTTTTTCCCACGTTCATCCAGCAGTGTCAATTCGGCTGCTTTTCTGCCTGCGGGCAGATCGGCGCTGTGGAGGAGGTAGAGAGTTCTGCTTCCGGCGGGGATATCCCATTTCAGCGGGGTGCTGTTTTTCTGCAGTTTTCTGACACCTTCCAGATAGAAGGGAATGTACTGAAAACTGGCGTCCGGTTTGCCGGTTTTTCCCGTCATGGAAATCGCGTGGACCTGATAAGGGGTATAGCACACTTCCGCTTCGAATTTGCTGGATTCAAGGTCCCCGTCAGCGGGGGTGAACAGCAGCCGTATATCGAAGGTCTGGATGTTGTACTGGCGGAGATCCTCCAGCTTGACGGAAATCGGACGGGCGAATTTCCATTGCAGAAATCCTTTGTTCAATGGAAGCTCCAGCGTCTTAACCCCCTTGTGAAGACGGGTGAAACTGGGGTCATACTTCCGGGGGAATGGGATCGCTTTTCCATTCAGGCGAACCTCATTCTGTTCGGCAAGTCCGATGAAGGGAGTCATGAGAAAATAGATGGAGTTGGTGGCAATCGGCCTGGAGGAGGTGAGATTCCAGGTCAACCGGTAACGGTCAGGGGCGAGGCGGGTTGCTGTCTGCTCCACCTGAAACCCGCAGAGAGGAAAACGGAATGTTACGTGATTGTCCCGGCGGCTCTGTTTCGCCGCTTCGGAAAGTTTCTGTTGTTCTGTCGCATTCCAGCTGCGATCCCGATGGACAATGCCGGCGTGAAAGGTTTCGCACTCGAGAACCCCGCGTTCATTGAACCGGATTGCCGATGCCGACGCGTCAAACAAGCGGAGGAGGAAAAATGTCAGGAGAAAAGTTTGAATGATATGGGTTTGAAAGAGTTTCATAGCAAATCTGGTTTTTTATGAAGTGTTACGGGGGAAGGGGATTATCTGTTTTTGTTCTGTTCTCCCCAGAATTTCAAGGCCTCGTCGGAGTTGTCGGCCTCCGGAACCTCATGATATGCCAGGGCGTTGACATGACCATCTGCAAAAAGATAGTTCCCGCGTCCCGCATGGCGCCAGGCGGAGGTATAACTCAACAGCGGTCTGCTGACCCTTCTCTGATTGGGGTAATCAAAGATAATCGCCCGGCGTGACGGTTGAGAAATTGCCGACAACGTGCGCGTAACATGATCGCTGGCGAAATAGACGTTGACACTGTAATGTTGCAACACAGCCGGCGCGGTGGAGACCGGGTCCTTGAACCAGCCGGGACAACCGAACAGTTTCACTTTCAGCAAGCCGGGGCCGCCGCTCCAGTCAATGTCGTACACCAGCGAATTCTTAGGAGGAGTGCTCCCAATCATATTGGCATAGAGAGTCGCGTGCCAGTAGAGATTCTGCATGACTCCTGCCTGCATTCCGGAAGGAAATGTGATATCACTGTTTGAGTCGCAATATTGAATGACCGCCAGCCCCTGCTGTTTCAAGTTGTTCGTGCAACTGATGGTTTTTCCCTTGTCTCTTGCTTTGTTCAATGCCGGAAGAAGCATTGCCGCAAGAATGGCAATGATGGCTATAACAATGAGCAATTCTATGAGAGTAAATGACTTACGTTTGTTGTTTCTGCAAACGTTCGGAGATGTGTTCAAGGAGGCGTCGTCGATCTTGATTTGTCGCATGGTGTATATCTCCCTTCGCGTTTTTGAGGATTTCATTTAATGTTTGAGAGCAACCCATTCGCCGTTCTTTTCGTAGGCGGATTCATACATGGCGTTGATGAGGAGAACCGCGTTGCGTCCCTCCTGCGGCGTGGTCAGGAGAGGCGTTCCGCACCGCAGGGCCGAGGCGAAGTTGTCCATGGAGTTCAGCCACGCACATTCGCGGGGATACGGGGCGGACTTCGTCCAGCTGTTGTTCAGAAAATAGAGGCTCTCCGGCGTTTGCTGCGCCCCTCCTTCGCGGTGGATGTACGCTCCGTTGGTGCCGTGCGCCTCCATCTGATAGTACCAGCTCGCCTGCGGGTAGCTCGTGGTCGCACAGATGTTGACGATCATGCCGTTGGCATATTTCCAGACCGCCAGACCCAGATCTTCCATCTCGATCTCATGGGTCTGCGTCCAGGCGTCGCAACGGACCGCTTCCGGCATGCCGAAGACGAACAGAAGTTCATCGAGGTGGTGGATGGTCTGGTTGCTGAGCACGCCGCCGTCCAGCTTCCGGGTGCCGCGCCATCCGCCGTTTTCCCGGAAATAGTCCATGGTCCGGTTCACTTTGAGCGTGACCGAGGCACTCAGGGGCCGCCCGAAAAAGCCCGCTTCCTGCGCCGCCTTCAGCGATTGCACCGAAGGACGCAGCCGGCGGCAGTGATCCAGCGCGAGCAGAAGATGTTTTTCGGCGGCGAGGGCGATCATCCGGTCACAGGCGGCGACGCTCATCTCCATCGGCTTGGTCACCAGAACGTGCTTGCCGGCCTGCAGTGCCTGAATCGCCAGTTCCGCGTGGCGGCCGGTCTCGTTCATCACCATGACCGCTTCAATTTCCGGATTGTTCAGCATCTCCGAAAAATCCGCGACCGCAGGAACATGCAGCGCTTCGGAGGTCCGTTTCCGCCGATCCTCGAGCCGATCGCAGACCTGCATCAGCCGGATGCCGGGCGTTCCGGCCATCTCGGTCGCCCGGTTGTGACCCATCCCCAGACCGACCACCCCGAACCGGACCGGGTCCGCCACATAGCTCCGCACCACTGTCGCGGCGGAGACCGAACAGCTCTCCTGCTGCGCTCCCGCCGCCGCTGCGGGCCACGCCTTCCGCACCACTTCGAGCACCTGTTCGCATGCTTCCGCGTTGGTGAGCTCCGGGTTGAAGTTGTGGGTTTCCAGACTGACCGGACCGTTGAACCCGGCCTCTTCCAGCGTGCGGAAGATCTTCTCGTAGGGGATGGGGTCAAAATTGTCGGCAAACCAGATGCTTCCGGTCGACTTCACATGGACGCAGTTGGTGCGTTTCGCAATCTTTCTGAAATAGGCTTCCGGATCCTTTTCCCGCTCCGCCTTGTCGTGCATCCAGCTGTTCTTCGGATCCCAGGCGAACCCCCAGCCGGGAATCTCCAGCGCATCGATCATCTTGAAGCACTCTTCCTTGGTGCAGCCGCAGTTTTCGAAGGCGAAAATGAGACCGGCCCGGCGGGCCTTTTCCGCAAACGGCAGGAACAGTTCCATCACCTGCGCCAGAACGTCGGGCCGGACGGCGAGTTCTCCGATGCCGGCCTTCTCCTGCCCGTCCGGCGGCTGCCAGAAGAAGAAGGAGCGGACCAGATTGCAGTCGAGAATCTGTGAGGCCGCAATGAGGCGATCCAGCTTCTCCGCCTCCTCCTTCAAGCGTTCCTTATCCGGCAGGTGCACCTTACCCAGCGAGGATTGCAGGCAGGCCACCTGCAGTCCGTTGTCATCGAGCAGCTTTTTGACCTCTTCAAGCTGGCGGTCGGTGAGTTTCTCCAGCGGTCGCTGAAAGATTCTGCTGCGCAGGTCGACGTAATGAAGCCCCCAGCTCCTGACCAGTGGAATCGCCTTTTCCAGATCCAGGCCCGTTTCATCGGTGAAAATCGACAGAATCATGATCCCCGTTCCTTTTGAAATTGATTTTATTTTATTAAAATTGATTTTTATATTTAAAACAATTATACCGGAAAAAAGTGCTTTTGTCAAGAGGTGAAAAGAAAAAAATCAAAAAATAAATTGATGAATCAGTTGTTGACAAGTGAAGGAGTGATGATATAATAAAAAAGGATATAAGTGTTTGCCAAGAGGAGATGCCATGCTGGAGATATTGCAGGAAAGAATAGAGCAGGGGAGTTATCCTGTTGGCAGGCGTCTGCCCAGTGAACGAAAGCTGGCGGCGGAGTTTCAGGTGCCGCAGAGCCAGATCCATAAGAAGCTTCAACAGCTGGTGGAGAGCGGGCTTCTGGAGTGTTTCCGCGGCAACGGCTACTTCGTGCGGCAGGGGAAACCGGCGGCGGAGAAGCTCAGCAGAATCGCGTTGTGCTGGGAGCAGAACAGCGCCGGCAGCACCGGCAGTGCCGCCGATGATTTCTATGTGGGGCTGCTCTTCAATCTCGCACCGGAGTTCGCGCAGAACATCACCATATTCAACATGCCGGAGGAGTCGTCGAAACAGAATGAATTGATTTTGGAATTGATTCACGAAGGATTTGAGGGGATCTTCTGCTATCCGCACTTCGTACGGGAGCTGCTTCCGGCATTCATCGAGTTGAAAATTCAGAGAATTCCGCTGATTTTCTGGGACTATTCGCCGTTGCCGGGAATTTTCCCCGCGGTTGGCATCGACCATTTCCAGTCCTGCATGCTGGCGGCGGAAGTGCTTGCCGGTCAGCATATGCCGGTCACCTATCTCGGCTTTGAGGAGTCGGAGCAGAACCGGTTGAAATATCTCGGTTTCCACGCCGGATGCAGACAGTTTCAGGTGACGGTGGAGAAGGAGATTCTGCTGCCATATCGCAAGGCATTTGGAGAGAAGGAGATCGGTTTTGAGCAGGAGCTCGCGCCAGGGAAGCTCTACTTCGCCTCGACCCGGCTGCTCTCCTCCCGCGTGATCGGGACGATGTTCGACCGGGGGTGCCTGCCGGGAAAGGATTACCGGATTCTGACCGTCGACCGGGTGAAATTCATGGAAGGCAGTTCATTGCAACTGGATTCCATGATGCGCGATCACACGCAGATGATGCGCAAACTGCTGGGGGAGATGCAGCATGCCATCCGTTCCCGGAGCTGTGTCTGCAACGACTGGCGCAACCCCATGCGCTACATCCCCGGTGCGAGTCTCGCGCATTGAATGGGACGCAAGATGATTGTAATGTGAAAGTTGCATGATGTCGGCATGGAATGTGGCGGGCATGGCCGTCAAACTTCGTGCCGCGGAAAATTCCGGAGAGAGAGCTCTTCCTCTTTCTGCTGGATGCGATCTTTTCCGTTTGTTTTCCGCGTTGCGGCGCCTGATTGTCTTTACTTGCCACGGTTCACGCGTTCCGGTGGGAGAGAGGGCTGAAACAGAGAATCGTTCTCTCCGGTTCCTGCCAGCGTGGCCGGGAAATAGGTGCGGGTCCGTTTTTCGCTGGAAAAACGTGTGAAAAGCACCTTTTTCACCGGATGATCCTGGTTGGGAATGAGGCAGGTTGTTTCGATCCCATCCTTCGTGAGTTCAAATGGTTGGGTGTTGTCGACAGTCAGAAGATCCATGGCGTGGGGATCCAGTCGATTGCGTTCCATTTCAACCGCGTAGACGAGCGGTCCGCGCATCAGGGCGATCCTCCCGGTCTGCGCCATGGTTCCGCGAATCTGGCGCACCTCCATGGGGAGGCAAAGGCGGACCACCGTTTCGCCCGGTGCAATTGTCATGGAAAACCAGCCCGGAGATGCCGGAGTCCCATTTACGGTGGCGTGTTCGCACCACCCGGGAATGCGCAGCGTCAGAGGAAAGGTTTGCTTTGCGGAAATCGTCAGCTCCACCGTCTCCGATTCCGGGTAGCGGGTCTTCTGGTGGAGCGTCACCGTCGGCGTGTCGAGCGTCGATTCCGTGTAGAGGTTGACCGCAATCCCCCCGGCCGTCCGGAAGTAAACTGCGTCGGGCAGTTCGAACATCATCCGGCGCAGGTTGTTCGGGCAGCAGTAGGTTTCATGGTCATACCACTGGCCCGGCTCGTTGAAGGGAATGAAATACCTCTGCCGGAGGCCATCTTCGGACTGTGCCCCAAAAAACGCGTTGTACAGAATCCGTTCGTACAGATCTCCCAGCCGTGGATCGGCTTCGAATTCAAGGTATTTTGCCGCGCAACGGAGCAGGTAAGCCGAAACGCAGGTCTCGCCCCACCGGCCCAGACCGATCTGCGTATCGTCCCAGAGTTCTCCCCAGTAGAACCCGCCGGAGCAACTGCCGGAGATCGAGGAGTAATTGCTGAACACCCGGCGGAAAAGCTCTTCGGTTCCCGCCCGCAGCTGCGGAGTGTCACTTCCGGTCAGCTGGCGGTATTGAAGCTGTGCCAGACAGCGGGCGATCCAGGTGTAGACATGGGCCACTCCGTTGACCGGAGTCATGCGGTCGTAGACGTCGAGCGTCTGATCCAGCAGAAAGATATCGCGGCAGTATGCGGAAAATCGGCGGTCTCCCGAGGCTTCGGCGAGCATCAGGAATGCCGTTTCCAGACCGAGATTGACCGAAGTTTTCCGATGGATCAGAAAGTTGCCGAGCCTGAGTGCCGCCTGCAGGGCGCGTTCATTGCCATAGTGGCGGTAATCCAGCACAAATGCCTGAATCATATAAGCCTGGTCGTGATTGTCCCAGTAGCCCGGAGGCCCGGAGAAGATGGTGATCGCGCCGTCTTCCGACTGGGTGTCGATCAATTCGGCCAGCCGTTCCGTTTTGAAACGGAGCATCTCGTCGCCGCCAATTCCGTGGATCGCGGCTTTGACCACTGCGTCGAGAAACATTCCGTATCCGGCGAATCCGCCGGGAACCTCCGGCTTCATGCTGCGATGCCGGAAATGACGTACAAAAAGCTCTTCCACGTCGAGATGGTGCAGAATCTTTTCACCCGTGAGATCCATGCGGTGTCTGATCTCGCCGCCGAGACGGACCGCGCGCGGAGCAAACGGTTGAAACTTCCAATTGCCGTATGTCGCGCAATGCCGCCCGGAACCGCTGGCGGGGGCGGAGGGAATGCAAGCGTGTTGCTCCATTTCAATTCTCTTTCTGTTGCATCTTGGTGAATCTTCGATATATTATAGAATGAAAACATACAAATTCCAATGTTTTCCTTATGGATTATCCAATAAATTATATGGATAAAACGATGATTCATTCGGAGATTTCATTTTACGACAATGTCACGCCGTGGGATCCCCCGGGGCGGCATTTTCTGATTCGCGGATTGGCCCTGAATGAGCTCATGCCGCCCGCATTGATCTGCCATGGCGAGAAGGCCGCCTATCCCTGGCCGTGGCTGTTGATCTTCTTTGACGACCCGGTCGTGCTGAACTCCGGAACTCCGGAAGAGATGAGGTGTGAGAAGTCGATTCAGCTCTGGCCGCCCCGAACCGTGCACCGGTACGGCAATCCTTCGGCATCGTGGAACCATTCGTGGATCATTTTCGACGGTCCGGAGATCGAGGAGTATCTGGCGGAATTTCCCGTGCCGACCGGCGTTCCGGTTGCCGCGGATGCCGGCCGGATCTTTGCAAAATACCTGACATTGCTCCGCGATGAGCTCACACGGAGTGAACCGGACCTGTTCCTCCAGCGGCAGCTGGTGAAATTGTTCCTCTACGAACTGCACCGTTCCGGCGAACGGCAGCCGGAAGCGGTCCCGTTGCCGCTGCAGCGAATCAGGCTTTACATACTCAACAATTTCACGGAAGAGCTCTCGCTGGAGACGTTGGCGGCGCGTTTTCATCTGTCGGTGCCGCATCTGTCGGCGGCTTACCGGAAATCCTTTCGAATCTCGCCGATGAGCCATATAAACAGGTTGCGCATGGAACATGCGGCGAAGCTGCTTCGACTTTATCCCTATTCCTGCAAAGAGGTTGCATCGTTTTCCGGATTTCATGACCCGCTCTATTTCTCCCGGCGGTTCCATCAGTACTGGGGTGTATCGCCCCGGGAATATAGAAAACGGAACATGATCTGTTCCGCTTCCCGGAAGGTGTGATTTTTTCGCTGAAAGAGTTGGAGAGTCTGGAGCAACGCGCCATGTCGTCGGCAGGAGCGTGTGGGGCGGGGGAATCGCGCGTATTTTGCCTGACGGCTTGGAGTATTATTGTTTCTGTCTTAATATGCATCCATTTGATTTGTAGGAAATTGCCGATTGAATTCCCTGAGGCGGAAGTGCGATGTTCGGCGAGGGGGGGGACCAGGGCAGTGCCGTTTTATGGGGCTCTTCTGTCGGTTGACGGAACGGAAATGTCGAGTCGGATGAACATTATAACCTGAGTCGCTGGTGGAAAATGGTCGGTGCTGCGAACGGTTGAGTCGCCTTGAGATTCTCTGGCGCCGGCTTTGCGTTCTGGAGAGGAGAAATCATCGCAACTTCTGTGGATATGAGAGATAGAGCAAGTTACATCCGATGTAAGGTTCGGGCCTCTCAGACTTCGTGGTGTCGGGCTGCTGTGCGTCGGTGGTCAAAATTGCCGATTGAGGTGCAGGAGATATTTCTTGCTCCAAAGGAGCAACAACGGCACGGTGTGATGGTTCAGATTCGGATTACGTCGCCAGAAAACCCCATTTCCTGCAACTGCCTGCGAATCTGTTCCTCGTAAATGGCGGAGAGGATACAGACACAGGCTGTGCGATTTTCCGGCTTTTTCAATATGGACGGAGTGTAAACGGTGTGCCCTCGTATGATTTTCCCCTGTTTCGATTGGTCGATGTCGATGAGACCGGCGATGTTCCACGAATCAAAGAGGCCGGAATTGAGCAGTTTCAGGCCATAAGCTCCCAATCCCCAGAGAAAATAGCGTCTGGCTGGATTCTGGGATTGGATCAAAGTCTGCTGAAGCGAGGACAACTTCGCCGATTTTTCTAAATACAACATGATTTTTTCGGTATAATCGGTGGAAGGGGCGTCCATGACCGGCACCGGCTCTGTTGTTTTTCTGGCAAGAGCATAGCAATCTGGATATACAATATCGAAAAGAAGTTTATTTTCCGTTTCTCCGAACAGAAGGACTTTGAATCCGTTGGCGTGCAAAATTCTTTTTAAATATTCAACAGAGAAGTGATTGATATGTTCCCCGTCGAAATAATGGTACGGTTTGTAAAGGTATTTTTCATAACATCTGGCGTTGGGGACTTCGATAAAAAGCATTCCGGACGGCGTCAGAATTTTTGATAATATCTGCAGTGCGGCAGCTGGGGAAAATAGATGTTCAAACAGTTGCGAACAAATGATGAAATCGCAGAGAAGTTTCCCTTCCAATTCCTCGAGGGCGCAGTGAACCGTCTTCCAGTTCGTATTGTTTTTCATCGCGGCAATACATTTTTTTGAGCTGTCGACGGCGGAGAGATTCCGGTAGCCGCGCTGATTCAATTCATGCAGCAGTTCTCCCCGGCCGGACCCGATGTCGGCAATGTGCGAATTTTTGTCTTTGATGAACGGCACAATGCGGTCTGCAATTTTCTGAAACCGTTTTTTGTCCTCTTCGCTATCTCCACCGGAGCCAGCGATGTTTTTCAACGCATATTTTTCTGCGGAACGATAATAGCGGGCAAAGGTAGAGGCGTCCGCGTCAAAATCATCGAAGACCATTCCGCAACTGGAGCAGGAGACAATGCGATATTCGGTCGGCAGGATACGATTCGCCTCTGCCGGATAGTGGATTGTGTGCAGCAGAGCGGCTTGACTGCATTCACAAACGGGGCAGCGACGGAGAACATGCATTGGAAGATCCTCGGGAATTTGGCTTGACAGAAAGGCCGAATCGGAATTGTTCTCCCTCGTCCCTGCAGAAATTTTGAAATCCGAATGGTTCGGCAGATGTCCGGATCGCGGTTTTTCTTGACAGAAGGTGCATATGGGTGCAGCTTCCCGTAATTTTTTTCAGCATTGTTTTACTGTTACTGATGGAAATATCTATTTATTAGTATAGCATGTTATCCTGTTAAATCAATATAATAATAGCCGATTTAATAAGATATTTTTTTATGTTAGGCGTTTAATGATTAGATATTTTAAAATATGTGGATTTTCGAAGTATTATGTCGGGCGTTATCCGGAAGGATGGGAACCTCTGATACCTGGGGGCGGTGGAAGGGCATTATTCCGGTTGCTGATGTCTGCGGTAGCGGGTCGGCGTTTCTCCGTAACGGCGCCGGAACTGCTCCGTGAAACCGGAGGCGTCCGAAAATCCCAGCTCCCGGGCGATCTCTGAGATGGGCAGTTCACTGCGGAGCAGACGGCGCCCTTCCTGAAGCCGCAGGGAGAGAAGATACTGGTGCGGCGTGTCACCGGGGAACAGGTTCTGCCAGTAGCGGAAAAAGGTGCGGCGCGACAGGCCGTGGCGGGCCGCCAGAGCCGAAAGATCGATCTTCTCGGCGTAATGGGTGCGCAGAAAGGAGGCGATCCGCTGGATTTTTTCGGTATGGAAGGAGTCCGGTTCCGGCGGGCGGAGGTGCTGACGGGCGGGATGCTGAAGCATCAGTTCCCGCAAGAGACAGAGGGCGTAGTGATCGATCCGGTCGACGTTCCCCGGCAGAAACAGATTGTCGCAGAGTGCGTCGATCTTCTCCATCAGCATCCGGATTTCTCCGGTGATCTCCAGCGGCCAGCCGACCGGGTTGAGAAGGAGGCCCGCCTCTTCCAGCCGGGGGCGGAGCGCGCCGTCGTAGAGCAGGGCAAACGCCCGGCGCGGGGCGAAGGGCGGCGAGTGAAAATCGCTCTCCGGATACTTCAGATACACATGCGGAAAGGGCAGTCGCGTCTCATGCCCGTTCTGAATGTCGATCGAATACCCGTCGGCGGCGGAGAGGCGGATGGCGAACTCCATGAGGTTCTCGCGTCGTCCGTTCCAGGTGCCCCGGGCGTTGTCGCTGGAGAGCCGGGCGAAGAGCGGCAGCGGCGCCGCCAGCGTGCGCGGCAGATCGTTGAAGTGGAGAAAATGGTTTTTCATACCGTAATATAATGCGGGAGAAACGGCTTTTCCATGCAAAATGGCACGATTTCCATATTTTTCGGCACAATTTTCATGGCAGAGCGATACGGATGGCGCTATACTGTTCCCGGTACAATCAGGAGGCTGTCATGTATCGGATGGAAAATGAATTTATCACGCTCGAAATGGACGAAAACGGCATTCTGCAGGAGCTCCGCAACCGGAAAACCGGCCGGAATCTGCTTCGCCCGCATCAATTACTGCGGTTGATCCTGGGGGATTCCGGCTGCCTGGAGCTGGATGCCGTCCCTGCCGGAAGGCCCGAGGTCCAGTGCGAAGCGGGGCGTGTCTCCCTCAAATACTCCGCCGTGGAGTGCGAGGAACGCGGCACGATTCCCATTGCTGTGTCCCTTTCGGCGGAACTGTGCGGGGATGAAATTCACTGGGGCATCGCGCTGGAAAACCGTTCGCAGGAGCAGGTGGTGCGCGAAGTGCATTACCCGATTCTCTCCATCCGTGACCCCGAACCGCCGATGGCGGCGATCACCTCGGAGCGGGTCAGCGAACGGCTGGAGAATCTTCCGGCGCAGATCCGCAGCTGTTTCACCCATTACATGGCGCCCGATCAGAAGTACATCCGCCGTACGGCGCTTTATCCGGGGCGTGCCGCGTCGATGAACTGCTTTGCGCTCGACTGGGGGAACGAGGGGCTCTATTACGGATGCCACGACTCCACTTTCGAGTTGACCGGGCAGGTGTTTGAACTGGAGCGGCAAAAGAGTGTCAATATGTATGTGGTTCGCTATCCGTTTCTTAAGGTTGATGGAAACTGGCGCGAATGCAACATCGTCACCGCTCCGTACTCCGGCAGCTGGACCGTCTGTGCGGAGAAGTATCGGAAGTGGGCGGAGGGGTGGTTTACTCCGCCGCAGATTCCGGATCATGTGGCACATTCGCCGGGGTGGCAGCGGATTATTCTGCACCATCAGTACGGAGAGTATCTCTTTCCCTACGAAAAGCTCGAGCAGGCTTACGATGACGCCGCGAAGGCCGGAATCGACACCCTGTTCCTCTTCGGCTGGACCGCGGCGGGGATGGACTCCGGATACCCGGTCTACTCCGCCGATCCGAAACTGGGCGGCGTCAAAACACTGAAGGAGAACATCCGCAAGGTGCAGGCGAAGGGGGGGAAGGTCATCCTCTACTTCAACGGTCAGCTCATCGACGTGGAGAGTGACTATTACCGCTCGGGGGAGGGGGCGCGTGTGGCGATCAAACGCGCAGACGGCACCGAACACCGCGAGTCCTACAACTTCACCAACGGCGGCACCTTTCTGCGGGCTTTCGTCAACAAGACCTTCGTCGTGGCCTGCCCCGCCTGCCGTTCCTGGCTGGAAATTTTGAAGCGGCACGTCGATTTTGCAGTGGAACTCGGGGTGGATTCGGTCTTCTTCGATCAGCTCGGACTGCTCTCCTACCCCTGCTGCGACCCGTCGCACGGCCATCCGGTGCCGTATACCGGAATCATGCAGGGCAAGCGGGAAATGCTCAAGGAGCTTTATGAGTACGCGAAGTCCCGGAATCCAGAGATGGGGGTCGGTATCGAGTGCACCACCGACCAGACGTTGCAGTATACCGATTTCGTTCATATCTTCGGCTTCCCCGCGGGCGTCTGGAATTCCGACTGGCGGGAGAAGGGGGAAAAGCCGCGGACGCTGTCGGCGAGTTACCTTTTCAAGGCGGCCTTCCCGGAGGCGGTGATCTCCAACCGGAACATCCGCGACGATTCCGACGTCGAATTTCCGGTCAATCAGATGCTGCTGCTCGGCAGCCGGAGCGATGTGGAGATCTACCGCTGTCGCGCCACTATCGCGGAGACACCGCACTATCAGGCGTATCTCGCGAAGGCGAACGCGCTGCGTGAACGGTTCGGGCGACTGCTGTACGACGGAACATTCCGTGCGGAAACCTTCCACCGCGTGAGCAATCCGGAGATTCAGACCAACTCCTTCCTGCTCGGCGATGAGCTGGCGGTTTTGCTGACCCAGAGCAGCCGGGAGCTGGCGCGGACCGAAGTCGCCGCCCCCGGATTCCAGCTGGAACGGCTGGACTCCGTCTCCGGCGACGTTACGATGGAGGATGGCGTTGTCACCATCCCCCGGAACGGTTTTGCCGTACTGTTCTACCGGCGGGGGTAGGGGCGGAGCCGGTCACGCCTCCACGGTGATTTTCCGGCAGACGACGGTCTTGCGCTTGACCCCATCCCGGTCGGGGAAGTAGAAGTCGCTGTAGAAGATCAACGCGCTGTTGCGGTCGAGCGGAATCATTTCCGGGTTGCAGCAGCAGCCGTCCCAGTCGTGGAAGGTGGGCGGCGTGACCCGGCGGTTGGCCAGGGCGCTCCGGTCGCCGGGCGTCATCACGACCAGCGGTTCGCTCCAGCGGGTGCCGCTCTCATCCTCCGTGGCCTGCACGAAGATGCCGGGCCGGGCATAGCAGAGCAGCGTGACGCCGCAGTCGAGTTTGCAGAGCCGGGGGAGGATGCCGGTGTCGGCGAACTTCTCCGGCTTCGACCAGGTGCGGCCGGAGTCGGTCGAACGGGAGAAATACATCGGCGCGACCTCCTCGCCGGTACTGCCGTACCAGGCGGTGCGCAGAAACCAGACCATGGAACCATCCGGCATGAATTCGATGTCGCTGTCGCTGAATCCGCCGCTCCGGTAGGGATAGCGTTTCCCATCCGCCTCGTACTCCATGTGGCTGTGCAGGCGGAAGGTGTGGCCGTCGTCGTCCGAACGGAACAGTTCGGCGGAGTAGTAGGGCGAATAGAGCCCGGTTTCCGGGTTGATGTGACCTTCGCCGGAAAACGCGGTCACCCAGATCGCCCCGTCCGGGCCGAGCCGCGGATTGCCGCGGGGGAAGAGCGACTTCAGCGTCAGCACCCCCTCGTGTTCATGGACGACCCGCGTGAGGGACGGCCAGTCGAGGGCGACATGTTCCTCGACCGGTTTTGTTTCGCCCGCCGGGACGCGGAAAGCGAGCCACTCCGCTTTTGACAGGCTCTCCGGCAGTCGTTCAACGCGGAAAGCGCGGATCAGTGTCCCGTCGAGCCAGCAGGTCATTCCGTCTGGAATCGGGAGCGTTTTTTCTTCCGCCCGGCGTGAGAAGTCATAGCCGGGGGTGAGCAGATTCTGCGGCGTCACCCGGTATCCCTCCAGAATGGTTCCGGAGACCATCGGGAAGTAGAGCAGATCGCCGTTGGCGAGGCGGAGGCCGCACTGGATGGCCACGGCGGGATCGACCTCCTGCCAGCTTTCGCCCCGGTCGCGGCTTTCGAACCACCGTTTCGGACTGCCGTAGGACTGGATGTTGTCTTCGCAGACGTCGACGGAGACGACCAGCCGGTCGCCGAGGTTGTACGGCCGGGGGAACTGATACGCGCCCCACAACTGCTCCTCCGGGCGGATGCCCCGGACGACAACCTGTTCTTTCCCCGGAATCAGTTTTCTCATTCAAGCCTCCCGTACGTTGTTTCCCGATTGTGCGACCCTGGATGACGGGAGAAAGTATACCGTGCCGGCGGCGGGAAACCAAGCCGTTCTTTTGTAAATAAAAAGACATTGAAATTATTTTTCGGACATTCGGCCGGGCATCCCGGTTGAAAAATCCGTTGAAATCGGTATAGTAACCCTCGAAACGCGGACAGGCCGGGGAGGGGCGGAAACGATGGATGAGGCGCATGAGAATTTCAACCGGACGGCGAGCCGGAGTGTTGCCGCGGGAGGTGGGTGCTTCGCGGCGGGCGGACTGGAGTTTTCGGTGCTTTCCTGCCAGTACAACGAACTCTCCCCGGGGCTTCGGGTGCCGGAGCACGAACACCCCTATTACTGTCTCTCCTTTGTGGAGCGCTCTTCCATGCGGACCAGCTGCGACGGGGTGACGGTGGAAAACCGGGCGGGAAAACGGACGCTGTTTTTCATGCCGCCGGCGGTGTCGCACGCATGCCGTTTCGGGGAGGAGGAGACGCATTGGAACTTGTCGGTCAATTTTCAGATCGGGGGAGCGCACGCGCTGGAGGTGAACGAACGGATTGCCCGCCGTGCGGAAGCGCTCGGTTACGAGATTCCGCTTTCCGGGGAGATGGCGTTTCTGCTGCGGGAAATCCGCCGTCAGGGGATGTCGGAGGCGCCGCTCTCGACGGAGCTGTTGAGCCATCTGCTGGCGGCGTTGCTGGGCGTGGTGATGCAGCAGAGTTTCCCCGAAGCGTTGGAAGAGATTTCCGGGCATGAGGCGTTGCGGGCGGAGTTCCGCCGCGACCGGCTGGAGGCGATGAAGCGGGCGATGTGGGCGATGGTCCGGGATTCCGACCCGGTGCGGCGGCTCGCGGAATGCTTCGAACTGAGTCCCCGCCATCTGAACCGGATCTTCCGGCTGGGCACCGGGAAATCGATCAAGGAGTACCAGAGCGAACTTCGAATTGCGAGCGCGTGCGACCTTCTGCGGAACAGCGCTCTGCCGATATCGCTGGTGGCGGAAGCGGTGGGATTTCACCGCCCCGGCTTATTCGCCGCGTTTTTCAGGAAGCATCTCCACTGTACTCCGCAGGAGTACCGAATCCATTCGGAATGAATGCCTTTCATGGCTGAATCCGGAGGAGCGCCCGGACGTCGTCGCAGTGAGACCCGTCCGGGCGGAAGCCGCCGTTGTCGACGCCGTCGGGGCCGACGCTCCACACCTGAATCGCCGGAATGGTACGGAGCTCCTTGTCGGCAATCCACTTCGAAGGGGCGTCCGTGAAGAAGCGTCCCTTCGGGGGCGGGGTGTCTCCCGCCTGTTTCAGAACTTCGACCTGCTGAACGCATTCACCCTTCCGGTAGAGCAGCGGTTTGCCGCTGAAGGGATCGGGCGGCAGGTCGGGGAGGCTCTCCGGCCAGTTGCCGTGCTTCCGGCGATAGAGTTCCGCCTGAATCAGCCCCCGCACCGCCCGGAACCGCGCTGTCAGCCGGTTGAATTTTGTCGCAATGCGCAGATAGGAGGGGATGAATACCGAGGCCAGAAGGTTGGGATGGCGGAAGGCCGGTGTCTTTTCGGACTGAGAGAGGTTCAGTAGACTGTAGAATTCTGCCAAGCCCGCCATCTCCCGCCGTAAGTACCACCAGAGTTGCGGAACGAAGTTGCGGAGTGCCCGGGGGGAGACGTGCGAAGCACCGTCGACAGAGGAATATTCTCCGGACGTCCAGCCGTCGCAGGTGTCGAATATGAGAACGGCTTCACTGTATAACACCCGCTCCAGAAGAGGCGGAATCGCTTTTTCCTGTTCCGCCAGTTCGGCGGAGAGCCGGTGCAGCATCGATTCCGGGAGCTTGCCGGATTCCAGCAGCATCTCAATGCCGGAGAGACGGAGCTCTTCGCAAGCTGCCCACACCAGAGCGCTGATCAGAAAAGAATCCTGTTGCAGATACTGGTTGCCCTGCTTCATCCGTCGTTCGGCGGCGAGCGCTTCTTCTGATTGCCCGTCTGTGAGGGCAAAGTGGATCCTCCATAATTGAATCCGGTTGAATCTGCGGAGGCCGTTGAGTTCCTGCAGCAGGAGATGGACCAGTCTGCCGCGCCGGTATTGACGCGGCCGCGGCGGCAGCGGATTGGCAAATTGCGCTTCCCATTCCGTCAGCGCTCCGTTGTACTGTTTGAAACGCTTACGCCACTGCTTCATCCCGTCGGCGGAAATCTGCACCGAGGACGGAGTGGTGGCAAATGCGGAATAGTCTTTTTCCGGCGGAAACGGCGAGACTGCTTCCTGATTTTTCTCCCACCGTTCCCAGAAGGCGGCGTCCGGTTTGCGTCCGTTGAAGTAACACTCCGCCAGCGCCTCCGTCGTCAGCGGCCGCCCGAACCGTTTTTCCAGTTCGGCGATCCGGCGCGAAACCTCTTTCCCGGCGAAGCAGGTCAGAATGATGAAGAGAAGAAACACCGCCGCTCCTGCGCTCCACCAGACGATCACCCCTTTCCCGAAGAGGGAACTCTTCTTCTCTCCGCTCAGACGGGCGAAGAAGAGTGCGGTCAGCCAGTATCAGAGCGCGAGGATGAGCAGTCCCGCCGCTGTCCACACGCTCCAGCCCCACCCGGAGATGCCGAGAAAATCCAGATATTTCGGTATTGAAAGATCGCAGACAGTACTACCCAGGTCGTTGCCATGCCGGATGCCGGAGAAAAGCGGCGGCAGCAGCATCAGCATGCTGACGCACCAGGCAAGGGCGCTGCCGAGGGCCGGTTTCCACTGGCGGCCGCAGAAGAAGAGCGGCAGGACGCCGGTGAAGAAGAACGCGAAGAGCCATCCGGTACAGATCCCGGGCAGGGATAACCGGAAATATCCCCAGAGGAGCAGTCCCGCCCAGAGAACAAAATAAAGCCAGCTGAGATATCTCAGAAATCCGCTCTGTTGAGAGCGGAAAAACGTCAGCGTCATAACAAGATAGTAACAGAAGAGAACTGTGACGACGCCTGCCGCAATCCAGACGGCCGGCATGGTAATGGTAACCCAGCCGATTCCGAGCAGGAAAACGAAAAGCGAGAAGACGAGATAGCTCCCGAGCAGCAGCTGCGTGAGCGCATAGAAGGCCCCCTGCGCCGGGGCATCCGTGAAAAAGAGCCGTTTTCGTATCGCATTCCAATGCATAACCAGCGTCCTTTCCGGAGGGTGGATTCTCCTGTCGGATAAGATAGCCTGTCAATTGGGAATGTCAAGGCGGGGCTGTTCTGTTTGGAACGGTTTTCTCCCGCTGTTGCAGCAACTTGTGGAATGGGGCCGTGTGACTGAATTTTATGGTTGTTCCCGGTCGGCATATTGCCGGGGAGAGAGCCCGAACAGTTTCTTGAATTCGGTGGAAAAATGCAGTGCATTTCGATAGCCGACCTGCTCGGCGATCTGCTTGACCGGCATGCGATCGGTGGAGAGCAGCAGCTTGGCCGCGACCTGCATCCGGAGCCGGATCAAATACTGGTAGGGCGTCGCGTCGAAATGCTGTCGGCAAAGCCGGATGAAGTGGCTTTCGGAGAGCCGGCAGGCGGCGGCCATGTCGCCGACCGTGATCATGGGATCGGCTAGATGCTCCAGACAGAACCGTTCGAATCCGACCAGTTGAGCCGGGGGGCGTTCCGGGAGGTGCGGCGCGCGCAGGAACTGGAAGAAGCGCCAGCTCAGCACGCCGTTCTTTCGTTCGGCCTCGCTGCCGTGTTCCAGGGAGAGCGTTTCGAAATCTCGGATGAAGCTTTCCAGAACGGCGACGTTGACCGAGGCGATCGCATCGATGGCGGCAAGCCCTGATTCCCGCAGGAGTTCCGGCAGAAGTTGCCCGTTGAACAGCAGAGAGATCTTCAGGCACGATCCATCGACCGCGAAGAACTCCCCGCGCCGCCTGGGGTGAAGCAGAAACAGCTCTCCGGCGGAGAGTTCGTATCCCCGTTCCTCCTGTCGGAACTGCAGAACTCCACGCTGAACATACTCGACGGAGAGGTGGTCGACGTTTTCCGAACGGAAGTGGGCGCCGCGCAACAGTTCCGTCCGGTGGATTGAGCCGCAGTGGAGCAGTTCGCGGCCCGGCATTCCCGGATTGAGTGCCGCGACATGAAAGTTGCGACGCCTTTTTCGGTAGAAGAAACGATAGGTGTCATTCGATTCGATGAGCGGCGGAGCGTCGGAGTCGAAATTGTCGCAGGATTCCAGAATTCTCATGACGGAATGGGAAGATAGAAAAGTTATTTTCCAGATATATTGCTTTTTTTTTATATTATATTGTACTGTAAATTGCATTGAAAATCAAGTGCTAAAACGATATTTTGTAATAGAACGAAAAGGATTGTTTTATGGATAATGAAACGTGCTGCCGGTTCCCGGAGTGGGGGAGGGAGGTTGTCAGGAACTTTTTCCTGCCTTCTCTCAATTTATTTTACGACTACACGACCGGTGACTCCTTTGAGCACCGTTTCGATCATCTGCCGAAGCCGGAGGAGATTGCCGCCGAAGACCCGGATCCCTGCGGCAGAGGGAGCGGCATGGAGGATTGCCCGCTGCATGCCGGAGCGATGCTCGATGCTGCGATCCGATGCGGTGAATCCGAACTGGCGTCGCGGGTGCTGATCGGTCTGGAATCGCTGGTTATGCGTCACGGCAGGCCCGGATTTGTGGCGCGGGGATTCTCGCCGTTTGCCGGAAATCTCTGTTATCCGAACTCTTCGCGCGATCAGTTTACGCTGGCGGTTTTCGGGGCGTGGCGGGCGTTCTGCTCCATGCCGTCGGCGGTGGATCGTCGGTGTGCGGCGGAGATCCTCCGGAACATCTCCGATTACTGTCTGGAAAACGTCACCGCGGAGAATGACTTCAATCTCGGCCGCTTCGACGGAGGGCCGGCCATGGTCTCGCTGATGCGCAGAGGATGCGCGCCCCACGAAGCATTGCGACTGCCGATGTTTCACGCCGCCGCCGGAGTTGCGACCGGAGAATCGGAGCGGATTGCCGTTGCCGCCGCGCTCCTGCCGGAGGCGATTGCGAAAACCCTGGAAATGCGCGATGACGGAGGCTGGTGGGATATCTCGCTCTCTCAGTTCCAGCTTTCGGTCGCGGTCCTGCTGGAGTGCAATGCGTTCCCCGAGGCGGCCGGAACGTTGCGTGAAATTTCACGGGAGATCTGCCGTCTTACCCGGAGGGAGCTTGAGATCCTGCTCGCCCGGGGGGAAGCCGATCCTGCCCGGCTCAATGCGCGGATGTGCGACTGGCGCGATTGTCCGCGGCGTCTGCTGGTCGCTCCGGCGGCCGAGGGCGGCCAATCTTATCGGCATGTAACACTTCCGCAGGAGTATCAGATCGCCGCCGGGATCCTGCGCGGAATCGGAAATCTTCTGACGACGCTCTTCTACGGAAAGGAGGCGCCGTCTCCGGAGGCGGCCTGCCGGATTGTTCGGCTGTTGAGTGCCGTCGACTTTCCGCATTGCAGTTGCGGCGGAACGATTCAGTTGCTGCAAGGGGTGTCGCTGTTTCCCGGACTTGTTCCGTCTTCGATATCCAACAGGAAAGGTGGAAGTTTATGAGAAGGATTTTTACTTTAATCGAATTGCTGATCGTAATCGCCATCATCGCAGTTCTGGCGGCGATGCTGCTTCCTGCCCTGAACCAGGCGCGTGCGGCCGCGCGCCGGAGCAACTGCATGAACAATCTCAAGCAGCTGGGACTGGCGTTTCTGCAATACACCGGCGACAACGGCGATTTTCTTCCGCCGGGGCTTGCCGCCGCCTCCGGTACGCGAAAGAATGTCACCTGGGATGATCTGCTCGGCGCCGGGTATGACGGCCGGCATCTCACCGCCGAAGAGCAGCTCGCCTCCGCGCTGACCACGGCCGAACATTCCGGCCGTGGCTCGAAGCAGTATTTCTGTGCCGAAGCGGGCCGCAGCTGGCCGGGTGATTCCGCGCAGTATCCCCGCAGTTACGGCTGCAACAATCAGGAGATTTCGGTGAACGGCACCAGCTTCAAAACCTCGCAGATCCGGCGTTCCTCCCGCTATATTCTGCTCGGCGAGAATCATACCCCCTCCAATGCGCAGGGCAGCCAGTCCTGCTGGAACCTCAAGGAAAATACCTTCGACAACGTCGAAAACCGGGTCAATTACAACCAGGTGCACGGCGGCCGGAGCAACTTCCTGATTCTGGATGGACACGTGCTCAACGATATCTGGTGGAACACCCGGCGGACGTATGCTGAAAGTCTGTGGCGCAAGTGATACGATGTAAAACGATCGAAAGGATTTCAGAATGATCAGACAGTTTCTTCTATACAAGGCTGCGGTTGCCGTCATGTCCATGTTCGCCGTGCTTGCGACGGCGCAGACGCCGGTATTGCCGGAGGCGGTTCGTTTTGCCGAAGACGGCAGTTTCCGGATTGGAGACGCGGTGTTCATGATCCGCGGCTATTCCCGGACCTGGGCGCCGGTCCAGAACTCCTGGTGGGGCGGCCGGGAGAGCGCGGTTTCTCCGGACGGCGTGACGGTACGGGCCAGGATGACCATCGACAAGATCGCCGCCGATGTCACGGAGACGATCCGACCGGTCGGGGAGAACCGTTTCCAACTGGGATTCCGGGCCGGATTTCCGGTGCCGGTCGAGGTGAAATCTCTGCATGGTTCGCTGTCGTTTCCACCGGGGAAGAGTGTGACGGTCGACGGGAGAGCCTTTTCGATTCCCGGACGCAAAGTGCGTCAGATTCTGCTGTCGCCGCAACAGGTGAGGGAGGTGCGCATTCCGCTTGCCGGCGGCCGGGAACTGAAGGTGACCTCCCCGGATGGCGCTTTCGGGTTTTTGATTCAGGACAATCGCAAGGAGGATTGCGCGGAGATCGAATGCCGGTTCCTGACCGTTCCCTCCAAGGGGAAGCTGAAGAGCGCCGGGCTCCGGCTTGAACTGGAACTTCTGGAGGCGCGGATTGTGCCGGTCGATCTCCGGGGGGCCGTGAACGCCGGCTTTGCGGATGAGATTGCCGGGGACGGCAAGGGCGGCTGGACCGATCAGGGGCCGCAGCAGGATCTGCACACAATCCGGCCCGGCTGGATCCGCAGCGGCGCGGTGGCGTTCGAGATCATCGACCCGGCTCAAAATGACGGAAAAGGCACGATTGTGCTCTTCGGCTCCGCCCGGCTTCCCGGTCGGGATACGGTCGAAATTCCGTTGCCGGAGAACGAGATGAACACGGTCAACCTGCTCCACGCTTCCGCCTGGACTCCCGCTGCGGGAGAACTGCAGGGGGAGATTGTCGCCCGATATCCGGATGGATCGCAAGCGTCGGTGCCGGTCGTTGCCCGGCAGGACTGCGGCAACTGGTGGGGGCCCTTCCGCGACCGGAATGCAGAGGTGATCTGGCAGGAGAAGGCCCCCGGCGGAGATACGGAAATCGGATTGTACGCATCCAGTTTCCCGCTGCCGAGACCCGGTGCTGTGAAACTGACGCTTCGCATGAAAAGCAACGGCGGCGTCTGGATGATTCCGGCGGTGACGCTTTCGGACCGGCCGATCCGGTTCGGCGCCGTCCGGAAGCCGGAGTATGTGACGCGGGCAGGAAAAGAGTGGGTACCGCTCGATTTCCGCCGGGAGCCGGTTCGGGGCGGGGCATTCGACTTCTCGTTCCTGAACGATGCTCCGGCCGGGAAGTACGGCGCGGTCCGGGTTGCGCCGGACGGCAGACTGATGTTTGAAAACGCTCCGGAGAAACGGATTCGCTTTTACGGTGTAAATCTATGTTTCAATGCGAGTTTTCTCGATGACAAGGCGCTGACGGAACTTGCCGACTACCTCGCGTACTGCGGGTACAACAGCGTCCGGATTCACCATCACGACAATGAACTGCTCAACCGGAACGCTTCCGACAGTCTGACCTTCGATCCGGCGAAACTGGACCGGCTGGACCGGCTGGTCGCCGTGATGAAGGCGCGCGGCATCTATCTCACCACCGATATTTACTGCAGCCGGACCCTCCGTGCCGGGGATCGGATTGACGGCCGCAGCTCGATTCCGGCGAAGGTGGCGAAGGTCCTTTTCCTGCTGGATGATGCCGCGCTGGAAAACTGGAAGGAGTTCGCCCGTCGCTGGATGAATCATCGCAATCCCTATACCGGTCTCACCTGGGGCGAGGAGCCGGCCGTCTGGTGTGTGAACATGGTCAACGAGGATTCGATCTTCCGCCGGATTCAGTGGGCCGGGGATGCCGGAATAGAAAAGAAGTGTGCGGAACTCTTTCACAAATGGCTTGCCGGCCGCAATCTTCCGGAGAGCGTTCCGACCATGTACAACCCCCGTTATCAGGAATTCATCACCGAACTGCACCGGACCTGTCTGGCAAAGCAGCTCGCGTTCCTGAAGGATGAGTTGCACATCCGGCCGCTGATCACCAGCGTCAATGTCGACGACGAGGTGGCTTTGACGCTGCACCGGAACATGTTTTCACTTGTGGACAACCACATCTATCACGATCACCCCAGTTACCTCGGGAAAGCGTTCACTCCGCCGGTCGCGGTCGGACAGAGATCCTCCATCGCCCGTTTCGCGGAAGTGCCGCGCCGGATCATGGCATCGCGAGTCGCGGGGAACCCGTACATTGTGACCGAGTTCAACTTCTGCAGTCCCAACCGGTTCCGTTCCGAGGCCGGTCCGCTGATGGGTGCTTACGCCTCGTTGCAGGGGTGGGATGGGCTTTATCGTTTCGCCTGGGCGCACGGCGCCCGCGCAATCTATCAGAAACTCGGGGCGTTCGGTTTCGACATCGCCGGAGATCCGATGGCGCAGGCCGCCGACCGGATCGCGATGATGATGTTCCGCACTGGAAATGTGAAACGTTCGAAGGAAACGTTTGTCTATCAGGTTTCTCCGAAACTTTTCGAGCAGGAGAACGGGAATACCCGTCCGGAAGAGTTCTCCAAACTGGGATTGATCAGCGCGATCGCTTCGGCGGTCGAGGGGGCGCGCGAACTTCGTCCCGGCGAGATTCCGGTGCCCGCAACGGAGGCCAAAAACCCCGGAAACTGTGCCGATGGAGAAACGCGGAGACGGTTCCGCAAACTGCAAAAAGAGGGCGTCGCCGAGAGTTCTACTGGCGAGATCCTGCTCGATTCCGGCCGGACGCTGTTCTGCGTGAATACGCCGCGTATCGCTTCGATCACGCTGCCGGAAGGAACCGCGGAAGCCGGGGCGCTCCGGGTGGAAGCGGCCTCGGTGTTCCAGACAATCGCGGCGATGTCGCTGGATGGACGGCCGCTCGAAGAGAGCTGTTCGCTTCTGATCTTTCAGCTCTCCGATCTCTCCAACTCCGGTCAGCGCAGCACCGATGAGTCGAAACGGATGATTCTCGACCCCGGCGACCGGCCGCTGTTGCTGCGTCGGGCGACTGCACGGATTGGAATTCGCTCCACAGCACCGTTCCGGGTGACGGCGCTCAACGCGGACGGGGCGCCGGTCGGGACGGTGGCGGGAGAGAGGAAGGCGGGGGTGTTTTCGTTCCCGGCCGACAACGCCGCGTTTCCGGGCGGGGTGCTGGGCTGGCATCTGACCCGGTGAGACAGGAAGAGCTCTCGAGCGTCAGCGGGGCGAAAATGGGGCGCGGGCATTGCAAGGGGTTTCCCGACGCACAACCGGCCGCAAGCTCCGGACAAATTCACAGCTTGAATCGCCGCATTGATGCATGCAAATTGAAGGAGGAACGGCGGGAAGAATGGTTTCCCAACCCGCTGTTCCTCCCGGGAATCCATCGCATCCGGGTTGGAGATATGATGGATTCCATACCGATTTTTGAATAAAATTAAAGGCTTCCGGAACAATGTCCCATTGGGCACATCGCTGTTTTATGGTATAATATACACCGGATACAGGAAAACAGCACATGTGTTCCAGAAAGGAGATCGTATGGAAAGGAAAATCTTCTTATGTTCCGGAATGATGGTGCTTGCGGTGCTGTCTGGCATGACCGCGAGTCCGACGGCGACGGATGAGACCGCCCGTCTGCGGCAGGGATTTGCTTCGCCTCCTCCGCAGGCGCGGGCGGAAACCTGGTGGCATTGGTCGAGCCTCTTTGTCACCCGGCAGGGAATCACCGCGGACCTCGAGTCGATGAAAGAGATCGGCTACGGCGCCGCCCATATCTTCGCTCCTTCCATGAGCAGTATGCCGCCGGGCAACTGGCCGCAGATCATGACGCCGGCCTGGCGACAGCTGTTCAAGCACGCCGCCGCCGAGGCAAAACGACTGGGGCTGCAGCTCGGCGTCCACAACTGCCCCGGCTGGTCGAGTTCGGGCGGCCCGTGGATCAAACCGGCCGATTCGATGCAGTATCTGGTGGCCACTGCGCTCGACGTGACCGGCCCGGTGAAGGGACCGATCAAACTTGCCCAGCCGGAAACACGGCACAACTACTATCGCGACATCGAAGTTTACGCATTCCCCTCCGGCACGCCGATGCCGCCGCCGAAGATCTCCTTCGACTTTGAACCGGCTGATCCCGCGGCGGTGGTGGATGGAAAACGTGAAACATTCGTGAATTTCCCCACGGCGGAAAAAGGGGACCGGGGCGCGGTCACGTTCCAGTTCCCGGAGCCGTACGAAGCCTGGTTCGCCGAAATCAGGCTGGGAGCCGGCCCTCTCTATTTCCATGTGGAAGTTTCGGTTTCCGATGACGGCCGGAACTTCAGAAAGGTGGGCGACCTGACCCGGCGAATTCACAACGACAAGGGGGATCCCAAACTGATTTCGCTCGGAGACAAGCCGGTCAAGGCGAAGTATTTCCGCTTCACCTTCCAGCACCGCCCCTTCGCCGTCTGGCTCCGGGCCGCCGACGTCAGGGTGGAGGAGATCCGTCTGTTGTCGATTCCGATGATCGCCGATATCGGGAGCAGAAATTCGTCGACGAATTCGTTCGCTTATATGCCCCCCTCGAAAGGATATGCCAATGTCCCCGGTATCGATCCGGAGAAGCTGCTCCGTCTCGGAACCCGGTTGAAAGCGGATGGATCCCTCGACTGGGACGCCCCCGCCGGCAACTGGACGATCCTGCGGATCGGCCACACCACCACCGGAGCGTATAATGCGCCCTCGTCTCTGCGGGGGCTGGAGTGCGACAAACTTTCGAAACGCGGCCTTGATGCCCACTGGCCCCACATGATGAAGATTCTGCTTGAAGATGTCAGGGAGACCGGCGTTCTCAAATACGCGACGATCGACAGTTATGAGGTCGGCGGACAGAACTGGACGAAAGAGTTCGCCGAAGAGTTCCGGCGGCGGCGGGGCTACGACCTGATGCCCTATCTGCCCGCGGCCCTCGGCTACGTGGTCGGCACTCCGGCGGAATCCGCCCGGTTCCTCTACGATTTTCAACGGACGGTTTCGGACCTTTTTGCCGAAAACTACTACGATTATTTCACGGAACTCTGCCACAAAAACGGGTTGATTGCGATTACGGAAAGCTACGGCGGCCCCTTTGACAGCCTGCGCTGCGCCCGGAATGCGGACATTCCGACCGGGGAGTTCTGGATCGGCTGGACCTGGAAACCAGGGCTTCTTCAAAGTTCCGTCGCCAACTTTCACGGTCGTTCGCGGGTCGGGGCCGAAGCGTTCACCACCGAGGCGATGCCGGGGCGCTGGCAGCAGGATCCACACCAGCTCAAGGTGTACGGCGACCGCGCGTGGGCCGGCGGAATTTCGATGCTGATCATGCACAGTTTCGTGCATCAGCCGCTGCTGAACGTCCGGCCGGGCATCTCGCTCGGCCGGCATGGCGCCCATCTGAACCGCAACAACACCTGGTGGAAATACGGTGGCGGCTGGACCGAATACATCGCCCGGGCGCAATATCTGCTTCAGCAGGGGCGGAAGGTCGCCGATCTGCTGGTCCTTGCCGGCGAGAGCCGCCCCAACGGCACTGCTGCGGCCCCGGACGGGTACAGCATCGACCTCTGCAGCCGGGATGATCTCATGGAGAATCTGAAGTGTGTGGACGGCCGGCTGGTAGCGCCGTCGGGGGCATCTTATGCCGTGCTCAGCCTCGGAAACGACCGCAATCTTTCGCTGGCGACTTTGAAAAAGGTGCAGGAGCTCCTCAAGGCCGGCGCCACCGTCGCCGGTCTGCCGCCTCAGGGGTCGCCCACACTCTCCGACGGAAGAGCGGCCGAGGCGGAATATGCCGCCATGACTGCCCGGCTCTGGGGGGAGAAGCCGGTTCTCCGGTCCGTGCGCAACGTGGAGCGCGGCCGGCTGATCGTCCACAACGACCCGGCGGAAATCATGAGACTGGCTGACATCGCTCCCGACTACCGGGTCCCCGGCGGTCTCAACGTGCTGCACCGCAGGGTGGGGGAGGTCGAAATCTATTTCCTGAACAACGACAGCGATCTGGTCTGCAACGGCGATCTTTCGTTCCGGGTCGGCGCGGGGAAGCGGCCGGAATCGTGGGATCCGCTCTCGGGAGAGATCGAACCGTTCGCGGTCTGGCGGATTGAAGGAAACCGCATCTGTGTGCCGCTTGTGCTCAATCCACAGGAATCCCGCTTTGTCGTGTTCACTCCCTCGAAGGAGAAACCGGTTCTGACCGCACTCCGTCAGGGGGAGGCGCTGCCGGAACTGGAGATCGTCAAAGCAATTTACCGTGCCCGGGGCGAAAAGGAGGGACGTGATGTGACGGAGTATGTCCGCAAACTTCAAACCCCGTCCGGACTTGATTTCAACGTCGGGAACGCTCTTCTCGGCGGAGACCCCGCATCCAATCGGTTCAAGGAACTTTTCATCGAATACCGTAACGACGGCCGGCCCGGTTCGACGGTCGTCCGGGAGCGGCAGAGGGTGAAACTTGTTCCCGGCTTCGGCAACAACCGCAACCTGAAAATCAACCGCGCCGTCTACCGTGCCCGCGGCGGGCAGAGCGGAGTCGACGTCACGGAAAAAGTCCGCTCCATGGTCAATCCGGACGGGATCTCGCTTGTCGTCGACAATCGGACATTCGGGGTGGATCCGGCCCCGAACCGTTTCAAGGAACTGCTTCTGGAGTATGAATACAACGGCACGGCGGAGCGCAAAGTCCTGCGGGAACATGCCCGGTTTGCGATCAATACCGCATTGCAGCCGGAACTGCCGGCGGCCCGGGCGGTGATGAGAAATGGCGTGCCGGGTCTCCGGTTCGAACGCCCCGGAAAGGTTGAGGTCACCTGTGCCGACGGGAAAGTGCTTTCCGTTTCCTGTGATACGCTGCCTGCTCCGCTCAAGCTCGATTCGGAATGGCATCTGGCGTTTCCGCCGGCTCTCGGCGCACCTCCTGCAGTCGAGCTGCCCCGGCTGATCTCATGGACCGAGCACAAGGATCCCGGGGTGAAATACTTCTCCGGCACTGCGACCTATACGAAGGAGTTTGAACTCCCGGCCGACCTGCCGGCGGCGAACCGTCGTCTCATGCTTGACCTGGGCGAAGTGCGCAACCTCGCCGAGGTTGAACTCAACGGCAGGAAAATCGCTCTGCTCTGGACTCCCCCCTTCGTGTGCGATGTCACCGAGGGACTGACTCCCGGTCGGAACACTCTGACGATCCGGGTCACCAACCTTCTGGTCAACCGCCTGATCGGCGACGAACAGCGTGAGTGGAAGGATGAAACCGTCGCCGGTGGCCGGTGGCCGAAGTGGGTCCTCGAAGACAAACCTCACTCCGAATCCGGCCGCCTGACCTGGGGAAACTGGAAAGGGTGGACCGCCAAGGATGCCCCGCTCCCCTCCGGGCTCCTCGGTCCGGTGCAGCTTCGTGCCGTTGCGGTGATCCCGATTCCCGCAGAGGGCGGGAAGTGATCTTCGCTCCAACGCCTTCTGCGGCGTTTGCCGGAATCCAGCTTGAACACGCAAGGCGGCAGGGCAGGGGCGTGTATCCCCTGCCTGCCGGTCAGCGGAAGGAGAAGACCGGCGTGCTCCATGCGTGGCAGTAGCTGTTGATGATCGGGTCGCCGTAGGGGGAGCGCATCGGGTCCGCGGGGTCGAACACCTCCCAGAAGGTGTCCGCCCCCAGCTCCACCATCCTCCCCCAGAAGGCGCGGGTCAGCGCGTGGGCTTCCCGGTGCAGGCCGTACCGTTCCTGCACCAGCACCATCTGGTTGTACAGGAAGGGGCCGCCCGGGGGAACCGCCTCTTTCTCCGCAGGCAGCCGCCGCAGAAGCTCCCGCATCTCCGCCTCCGGCAGCATTTCGGCGAATGCCGCCCAGATCTGCGAGGCCCAGGAGATCTGCCGGTCCGCTCCCGAGGTGAAACAGCCCCGGGCGCGATCAAACCATTTGGCGTACCCGGCCCGCCGCATCCGTTCGATCCGGTCCGGATAGTCCGCCACTTCCGATTCCAGGCCGAGCCGCCGGGCCAGTGCGAGAGTCCGCATCAGCGAGTAGAGCACGATACCGTGCCCGGCACATTCCCGGTCGAGTTTCTCCTGCCAGTCGACGAACAGCCAGTAGCCGCCCCGGTAGTGGAAACAGTCGTTTCCCACCTCGCGCAGCGCCATCTCACTCTGGCGCCGGGCGACCGGAAATAGCTCGCGGCCGCCCGCTTCGTCTCCGGAGGCGTTCACGTAATCGAGCAGAATGTCACCGAAGAGAATCGAATAGTCGAAGGTGTAGTTCCCCGCCAGCGGCCGGGGCGAGCCCGGATACACACAACCGGGAATCTCCCCCTCCTCATTGGCGGAGGCCGCAAACATCAGCAGACAGCGCTTCACCAGAGAAAAGTTCCGGAACGAATGGTAGTTCGCCAGCGCCTGAAGCCGCAGATCCCCCAGCCAGAGGCGGCGGTCCCGCTTGGGGCCGTCCTCAAAGCACTCCTGCATGCAGGCGGCAAGCGTCGTCAGGCCAATGCGGCGGATCGACCGGTCGAGCTGGTCGTACGCTTCCCCAAGCGGCAGGACGCGCGACCAGTCCGCGGCGGATACCGTGTCGCACTGAACACTGCGCAGAACCACCTTGTAGGTGGAGTTGACCACGACTTTCAGTTTCAGGTAACGGAATGCGTACCGGCGCGGCAGGCGGATTGCGGCGGGGGCGGCGTCTTCCACCACCAGCGCTTCCTGTAACCAGCCCCGGCCGAGATCGCCGCGGTAGGTGGTGAAATCCCTGCCCAGTTCGCAGGGCACCTCCGCCAGTTTGACTTCCAGACGGAACGGCGCGTCAAAGAGTCCGGAGAATTCGAAGTGGAATACCGGAAATCCCACGCAGTAACGGCCGAAATCAAACGTGTATTCCCAGGAGCGCGGCAGCTCCCGTCCGAACACCTCTTCCGGCGCTGCGACGCGCCGGACCTTCCACCCCTGCCATGCGGCGGGATCCTCCTCCGCCTCCACCACGGCGACCGGTGAAATCGGTTCATGGTGCAGCTCTGGTTTCAGCGCCTCCGCCTCTTCCGCCCAGCGCAGCTCTCTTTGATAGAACATTTTGTCTCTCTCCTCCCCGGAGTTACGGTTGATTTTCCACCAGAACCAGCATGCCGAACGACGCGGGATTCCAGGCGGGAATCAAGCCGCCGCCCCAGACCATCGAGGCCAGCTTGCGGGTGCCGTCCCCGTCGTTGAGCGCAAGCGAAAGGCCCAGTTTCGTGCCGAATTCACCGCGGATTCCGCCGAGATCACTCCACGGCATGGCGAGTTCATAGGTGGTTCTGTTGCCCTGCCGCCGCACGGAGATGTCGTAGACGGAGGAGTCTTTGGCCAGAGAGCCGGATTTCAAGCCGCCGCAGTAACGGTCCGGACGGTAGATCGTGTGCCTCCCGCTCCCGCCCGGAGCGACGGAACTCACCTGAAAGAGCAGTGCCTTGCTCTCTTCGCCCGGCAGACGGTTCTGCGGATGAATCGCGATTTCGACGCTGTCGCCTTTGACGCACTCCGCCTCCCGGGGGCCGGGGGTGTGTTCCCGGTCGATCACTTCGACCCCGACGTAGAGATTCTGCGCGTCCCAGTTGAAGTAGGCGACGCCGCTGAAACGCTGCGGACTCCAATCGTATCCGGCCGCCTCCGTCCGCAGCTGGCTCTTCCCCAGCAGCGGCACCGGTGAGGAACGGTCGAAATCATTCAGTTCCCCGTCGATGGTGATCGAACGGCTCCGCGGAGCGAATCCGACATACTCCGTGCCTTCGTAGAGGGTGAAGATCGCGTTGTCGATCATCGACCAGCCGCTGCCGAAGCAGACGGGGACGCAGGAGATCTTCTCGGTCTTCTCCGGCACCTCCACCACTGCCGAAAAGAGCTCCCAGTGCGGCTGGGTCACCGGCGACTGAAAAATCTGGAGCCAGTGGCGCTGGATGCTCCGGCCGTCCGGGGCGATGGCGGAGTAGTTGCTGCCGGTCTGGAGCGAATCGGACTTGATCCAGAAACTGTAGAGATATTTGCCCGGCAGGAAGGGGCCCTTCAGATTCTGGAACATCGAAACATACTGTTTTTCGACCCCCTGAAAGCGGAACACCCACTCCCCGTGCCCCAGCTCATCCGGCGACTGGAACCGGAAACGCTTCCCGGCGTCGCCGGGCGTCGGATACCAGAAGGCCGGCAGGTTTTCCTCCCCGCCCCGCGCCTGTTCGAACCCGGGATTTTTCAGCAGATTGCCGACGGCGTCCGGCTGAATGACGGTGATGGAGACGCGTTTCTTCACCTCCGGAAATCCCGGCGTCTGAAAGTTCACCCGGAGGATGGCGGTGAATTTGCCGCTCCGCTCCGGCAGAAACGGAAAACTCTTCTGCAATGTTTCGCCCGGAGCCAGACCGGTGACGACGATCGGCTCGCTCCTGTCCGGGATGCCTGTAAGTTCAATCCGGCAGTTCAGCGGCCTGTCGATGAGATTGGTGATCGTGACCGGCAGTTCCGCCGTGTGGCCCTGCACAAAATTCCGGCTCGAAGCGCCGCTGCCCGCGGCGGTGGGGCGCACCATCAGCTGCGCCTTGAGCACGTCGATTTCTCCGCCTTCGACAAGATAGGGGGAGGGGGTCAGTTTGAGCGTGTGGCGCTCCGCTTCCGGCAGGCGGCGCTCGTTGCCCTGCTGATCGGTGAGGATGAGTTCGCCTCCGCCCGCCGGCAGCTGGATGGTCTCGCCCTCCCGTTCGACGGTGGAGACCACCATGACCGCCCGTTTATCCGGGGCTTCAAAGAGTTTGATCGAGTCCCCGCGGCCGAGGGAGAACTCCCCGACCGGCCTGGCGTTCCAGAGCCTGGAGATCAAAACCGCCAGCGCCGCCGCGGAGGGGCGGGGAGTCATGTCTCCCCAGAAAAGGGTCCAGTTTCCGGCCGGATCCGGCTCGCCGCCGAAGAGCACGATCCTTCGGCAGCCGGCGAGCAGTTCCGCCGGGAAGCGGGTGAAGAAGTAGTCGCTCTGGCTCCGGTCTTTCAGGGCGGTTTCCAGCGGCATACCCCAGGTGGAAAGACCGCGTCCGGTTTCATTGTCGATGACCGGGAGAGTTGCTCCGTGGTTCTTCAGATCCTCCGTTGCCAGCTGCACGGAATTGGCGTCGCCGTAGTGAATGGGCAGAATGTCGACATGGTTTGCGAGTCCCGCGGCCAGCAGCGATTTCCGGAAGGAACGGGGCCACAATCCGCCCGCGGCCTGCATTTTGAACGACGGATCCACCGCTTTGGCGGTCTGCGTCGCGACCCGGCAGAATCGGAGGTAGTCGTCCACCGGATTGCGGCTGAGTTTCCCCGGGCAGATCTCGTTCAGCCATTCGAAGCCGGTCACCTCTCCCTTGAAGGTTTCGGCAAGCCGGCGGACGACGGTTTCCAGCTGCCGCTCGCGGAACGGGAACGGAAAGAATCCGGCGCTCCACCCTTCCGGATTGTCGATCGCCCAGGCCGGCGGATCATAGAGCACCAGCCACGGACGGATGCCGTTCGCATTCAGCTGTGCGACCGATTCCTTCAATTCATGGAGAAAGGCGTCGTTCCACACCTCCGGCGCGGGCTGCAGCGCGCTCCACTTCACCCAGGTGCGGCAGAACCGCAGGCCGAGCAGCCGGGCGGCGGCGACTGCCTCCGGATTCCCGGCAAATTTCTGGCCGCCGAACGGCGTGGCGGCACCTTTTGTCATCGCCTCGATGTCCGGAATTCTGGCAAATGTCGTCTCTCTGGCCTCCCAGCCGTCCACTGCGGCACGGAAGCGGAAGGTGCCCCGTTTTTCCGGCGGAATTTGCGGGAAAATGTGCAGCGGCCCCGCGGCGGCGGAGAGGAATTGCTTCCCAGCGGCGACCCGGCTGCCGTCGATCTGGAAAACCTGCCAGACCAGTTCGCGCGATTCCCCCGATTTCTCTGCCAGCGAGCCGGGCGTCACGATGATCTCGACCGGTTTCGAGCCGGGGAAGAGGTTGCCCGGCATCGGGGTGCTCAAGTCGAAAAAGCTCTCTTTGCGCTGGAAATTCCCGAGTTCCGTGCGGACCTGCCAGGGCCATTTTTCCCCGTCGTTTCCGCGAAACAGGAAAATCAGCAGCAGACTGTCGCCGAGCACCCCCGCTTCCGGAGGACGGGCGGAAAACAGTTTCGGCACCCGGATTCTGAGCTTCTCCTGCACCTCTTCCCCGATCCGGCAGCGGAGCGGGGCGATCGTGAGCGGATACATCATGTGGCGCTGGCGCTTCGAATAGACGCCGTCCGGACAGTCGATCCAGGGGCCGACGCCGAGGATCGTCAACTCCGTTCCGCCCCAGTCGTCCGACGGATCGACGTAGTAGCGGACCGGTAGCAGAAACTCCTCCCCCTCCCGCAACGGAAAGGAGGAAAGCTCCCTGCCGTCGGCGCGTTCCGCCCTGCCGGTCGTAATCCAGCTCTTCTTGAGCGAGGCGGAAGCCGGGCGTTTCGTATTGGTCCCTTCGACTTTGATCCGCGGCGAGGGAACGTCCTTCACCCGTTCCGCCCAGTTGCTTTTCGTCAGGAAATAGTGAACGATCGCCGTGTCTGATCCATTCTTCATGGGAGGCATGCGGTACCGGAATTCCGTCACACTGCCGGGCGCGGCGTCCCGGGGCGCTCCTCCCCAGGCGCCGAACCCGAGATAGGTGCCGTCCTGTTTGAGCAGGTGGATGTCGCCGCCGAGCTTCAACCCGGCGGGCGCCCCCTGTTTCAGGAAGACTTTGACGGAAAAGTCCTCCTGCACCTTGACCGAATCCGGCGCTTCAATCCTGCACCAGTCCGTCTCCACCACCGCCGCCTGCAGCAGCACCGGCAGCAGGAGGGATGACAACGCGATCGTTATATTCCGCATGAAGACACCTATTTGACGGCGATGAGCTCGCTCGGCTGATCCTTGACTTTTTCCTGCCAGGTCGAGGGAGAGAGGTAGTAATGAATGAAAACGGCATTCGCTCCGCTCTTCAGCGCCGGAACACGGTAGGTGAAGGTGAGCGTCTCCCCGGGCGTCGCGGGTTTGGTGGCTCCGCCCCAGGCACCGTACCCCACATAGGCCCCCGTATCGGAGTTCTTGAGGTGGATGTCGCCCCCGACCTTCATTCCGGCCGGAATGTCCTTTTTCAGCGTGAGTTTGACGTGGAACGTGCCGTCCTTCGCCACCTGGGCCGGTGTTTCAATGGTGCACCAGGACCCCTCTTTTTTCCGGACGGCCGGCGCCGCTGTGGCCGTCTCCGTTTCCGGAGTTGATTGCGGCGCGGTCGAGCCAAGCCGGATGGGGGCGCTGCGGTGCTCCCGGACCTTCTCCTTCCAGGTCGCAGGCGTCAGAAAGAACTGCGCGAACACTGTGTCGGCCCCCTCTTTCCATTTGGAAATGCGGTAGCGGAACGTGGTTTTCTGGCCGGGTTCCAGCGGTTTGGGATTCCCGCCCCAGGCGGCGAATCCGAGATAGGCCCCCTTGTCGTTGGCGAAATGCAAATCGCCGCCGACTTTCAAGCCCGCCGGAGCGTCGTTTTTCAGAGTGATTTCCACTTCGATCACGCTGTCCGGCGCGATCTGATCGGGGGAGTTGATCGTGCACCACGGGGAGTCCACCGTGGCGGCGGCTGCGCCGAAGGAGAGCGAGACGGCGGCCGTGAGGATGTGTTTTACCAGATTGTTCTTCATGTTTGATTCCTTTCGTGCAACAGGGGTTTTCCGGGGTGAGACGAAATGCCCCGGAGGATGTCAAATCGGGTCTTCGAACCTCCTTCCATGTTAGGTTTTGTCAAGCCACTTTTGTAACTTTTTTCCAGTTTTTCTTATATTCGAAGCGTAATTC
>ENA-UEQW01000166-UEQW01000166.1-human-gut-metagenome-genome-assembly--contig:-NODE-166-length-63743-cov-7.814752_pt1 | contig 63743 bp, 63 predicted proteins | sample MGYA00242947_ERZ507947 | MGnify/ENA primary metagenome ERZ507947 (study PRJEB26167, sample SAMN06115421) | human gut metagenome | host: Homo sapiens | place: China:Guizhou | collected 2015-03-17... | reverse complement strand
CGTACCGGGCTATATACACCCGGTTTGTACTGTAACACACATATCCCTATGATGGAGTGTCCCGCCTTTTTAAGGCGTTCCGCTTCCTTGTAGGGGTCGCGTTTTGGGAGTTTTTCCTTTCCTTGGGAAGTTCCTTTTTTATGGGTCCTTTGTTTTTGATTCATACTTGAATCTCCTTTTCATAGGGAAGAGTTGCAGTCTTCCCTGTGGGGCTGAGGTTATGAACGCCCCTGCCAGCTACCTCGTACTTCTTGAGTCTATATCAAGACGTGATTTTGTCAAATCACGGGACGAAATAAGATGCCCGAATCGCCAAGTGTGATTCGGGCATCTCATTTAATTTTTTGAAGATATTATCAACCGTAAACTATAACACAGCCAAGGAAATATTATCTATGAGTAGTCAACCAACATATACGCATAAAGAAGTGTGTATAAAAGTAAATGCCTATGTGGATGAAAAAATTGCTCCTGTTATAGAATCACTATCTAAGATACAAGACGTAATAACCGAGTTTAGTTGTGAAGATAATAGGTCTGAGGTAGAAATAAACGCTGGATACATTCCCAGAGCGTATATTGTATTCCATGCTAAGAAAAAGTACGAGAATTGGCGAGAGTTAAGTGAAATATGCAATACTTTGTCAAAAGCAATATCTAATTATAGTCATGCCGAAGTATCCATTAAATGGCGTGAGGGAAAACCAGTAGGCATACTTGAGTTCAATACAGAAGATGCCTACTGGCTTACCCTTGCTATCAATGAGCTTACAAAAGATTAGTGTTTACCATAAGTTCGTGTTTCCTGATGACATTTCTTGCTCCTTTCGTATGTACCGTCGAGAAACTTTAGGATGCCATATAAATAACTCTATTGTAGTCAACGCAGAGAGGTAAAATATTTTCTTCACGTTGTAACTCTTATGTTGTTCAAGACCTGAATCACTACGGTGAAACGGGCATCATCGTTAATGCGTGTTAAATCAACGTGTTATATGCTTTAAAAGCCATCAACCATTTACTATGACACAGCCAAAGTCTTAAAGTCTTAGAAAAGAACACCGCTTGGTTTGGCTTCCAAGCGGTGTTTTTTGTTCTCAATATGCCAGTTTTATGCTGTACAAAGGAGGTTTACATTGAAGCCTCGTAGAGTAAAACAGTTTAAGTCATATTCAGGGTTCAAGCCCTACGTCCCTAATTTCAACTCAACTAAGTCTCTACGTACTTATACATACCCGGAGAATTGGGAGTCCATACGTCAAAGGATTCTCAAGAGGGATAACTATACGTGTCAACGCTGCAAGACGTACTTTGGTAACAGAAGGTCTATGCTTAGGGTACATCATAAAGTACCTTTGAGCCGTGGGGGATCTTCGCGTGACAGTAACCTCGTTACGTTGTGCAGTGCATGTCATAGGGAGGAACATCCTCACCTCAAACAACGTTATCTTGAACGAAAAGGGAAGGAAAGCCAGTGAAACAAGTTAGTCTAAGTATTGCTTCTTCTATTCGTGCAGTGCGGCGCAGCACTGCTATCTCTGCCGCTGTAGAAGAGATTACAGCAGGACTTCCTACGATGCCCAATACGGTTCCGCCTTCCATGAGACCCGAAGGAGGCGGTCTTTTCCCTAAAACCGTGTATGAAGCCGAGCAGTACAGTCTTGCCGATGTCCTTCAGTTGAAGGATATGTATCTCTTCGAGGCCCTCATGGAGTCCGCAGAACTACTCCATGAAAACCCCTTGGCTTTGCCGGAACAACTGACGGCAAGCATAACTCCACGAGAGGTATTCAACTCTCAGTGGACTCCCTTTTTCTTGTTCTGCTACAGGGTGCTACCCGTATTCCTGAACATGAAGTTCAGCTATGAGTATGGGGCCGGTCTAGCTAAAGCTCTTCTGAGCAAGGTTCGCTACGAAAATGCTTTGGACGATGCCATAGGTGTTGTGAAATCAGTGGGTCTCATGACCAACGCTGTGAATCTAGCTTTCAAGAGCTTGGCTCGGTATCCCGCCAATCAGGATGCCTTACTATCCATTAGCGTACTCTTTAAGGCCCTTAAACCCAAGGTAAGAGCAAAGCTTGAAACCAGTGCGGAACGCACGCTGTTCCTTCGTTTCTTCTACGTATTTACTGACGATGAAGCCAACGAAGCGGCTCTCAACGAAGTATTTCGCATTGGTTCACGTATTCCCAACTTGACGCTACGCCGTTTTGTCAAGTCCGTTAAGTTGGATGTCAACGTTGTTGAGTACCGTTTCCTTACGGCTCGGCAGAGCGTAGCGGATATAACGAGAAAGACGTTTGGAACACCTGATCCTACGCAGGCTCAGATTGAAAAGCTGTACAAAAAGAAGCCTAACGTATACAAGGATTGGCGTAAACAAATGAATGAAGTTTCCCGCAGAGGTAAAGCACTGCTTGCCGAAGCGTGGGAACAGGAAGGCTTAGACACTACGGTACCCGCAGAAGTAGCGCGTAAGCTCTGCGAAGAGGTGGGTGTTACTTCTCCCATTGACCCCGCTTTCGAGGGCCTCGTCAGTCTTGGTGCTACCCCCGGTGTTATGTTCACGTACTACACGAAGTACGGGCTTGAAATTGAAGGTAGCGTTGGCTACAACGTTATCATGAACCCCAAGTATACGGAAGCCGACAATACCTATGTATGTACGTGTAGGCCCGCTGCGGGTATCAGTAGTAAAGAGTACCGATTCTACACAAAGGATTACCGAGCAAGGTCCACGGGTCAACTGTTTACAAAGGCTCGTGCTATTGTAGACGTCATTGAAGACGTGCGTATTACCATAACGCAGGACATGAAGAAGGGTGACTGGAATCCTCGTTGTCTAGCTGCTTTGGTTTCGCGTGTCATTGATTTAACGTCTGCCCGTATAGGCAACCGGGGCAGTGAAGCCAGCGGGGTCTTTGGTATTCATAACCTGCAGGTAAAGCATCTCAAGTTCCTCGAAAAGGGCGGACTACGTATTGCTTACTTGGGTAAACGTAAGATTCCCCACAAGCACATCATAACAGACCCCCTCACGGTTCGTATCATCAAGGCTCTTATTGAGGGCCGCAAACCCTCCGACTTTGTGTTCTCCACCAACGGCAAGATTCCCGTTAGCGTTGTTACCGTCAACAAATACTTGAAGTCTATTGGGTTCCCCGGTACAGCGCACACCTGGCGTAAGTACCACGCGAACACTATTTTCCAAGAGGCTATCAAAAGGGGCTATGACGAACATGCGGAACTCATGAAAGCCAGCATGAAAAAGAAAGGCTTTGAACCTACTGAGCCTGATACTTTGGCTATCTTTAAGGCTGCCGTAGACGAAGTTGCCGAAACCCTGCAGAACACGGCGAGCGTGTGTATTCGCTCCTACATTGATGCGAACCTCATGATGAATGTGTTCGTAGCGGATTCCAAGAAACCTCCCAAGTCCGTTGAGAATGCATTTAAGGCTCGCAAAGACTTGAACCCCGATGAGGAGGTTGAAGATTAGTAGGTAAACTCAATCCACGAGTTGATAACCTACAGTTTTGTTTTGCTACCGCGCCAACTGCCGCCAAAGGAGGATAATCATGGCGATTTCGGTATCGGCGTCTGGGCTAACCACTACCAAGGTGAACAATACGCTGGCCTCCGTTGAAAAGCGTATTACCAAGGTAGAGCTCAACGCATCGGTTATTACCCAACTTGTGACAGGTAAAGGTGGGCTTCTGAGGCTACCTACTGCCAACTTTCCGGAGCTAAACGCACTGGAACAGCAGTACTGGCCGTTCCATTCACCCTACGGTGCCCCTGGCGATGAACTTTGGGTCGTTGAAGACTACCGCATTGTTAAGGTGTGCTCGACGAACGAAGGCTGCAAGTTGACTCTGGAGTTCCGCGATGAAACGCAAGTCGTTTTGGACTCCAAGTTCAATATGGCCCTTACACCAGAAGGCACTTGGATTCCTGCGGCTTCTATGCCGCCGGATTTGTCTCGCCTCAAGTTGCTCATACAGAGCATAGCTTGTAGCGGGGACTATAGTGAGTGGCAGTTCACAACGGTTCACCTCAATCCCATAACTCTATAACCAAGGGAGATACAGACATGCCCGTTAAGTCCAACATGAACTCCATGAAATTCGTCGACTACGTGGGTAGCCTCGACCTCAACTCCTGCTTCACGCCCACCTGCGCCCTCGTCGAACACATCATCGGCGGCCCCGACGGTGTGACCGCTGGCCTCGTACAGGTTTACGTTCAGGACCATATGCTGGGTACTGGAGGTACGCCGTACACGAAGCCCATTGGTGCTACGCAGGTTGTTCTTTCCGAGAATGCCGTACACTTCCGCCGCTACTCCGACGCGGGTTACGGTGAGTGGGTTGCCATTGCTGGCGGCTCTGGGGGTTCTGACAGTGGCCTGTCCAATAAAGTGACTACCCTTGAAGGTAAGGTGTCTACTCTGGAAGGCAAAGCTACCACTCACGACGCCTACGAAGCTCGTATTGCGGCTCTTGAAGCCCTTATTGATTCCACGAAGGCCACCAAGTGGAATGGTTACGAAGCTCGTATTGCGGCCCTTGAATCCGCCTAAGCTTAGGCAAGTGGTGGATGCACAGAGTATACTAGGTTCTAAATAAGGAGAAGCAGTGCTTATGATCTACACTCTATATCGTCTAACCCCAGGGCGAACTTTCACTCTGAACAACAGATGGCATAAGGATGTATTTCCTAAGCACTGCTTCTTCTTTATTCGTAAAAACTCGAAAGATTTATGGGAGTGGGTACGGTTCTTGTGCGAAACCAAACATAGGTCTTACCTGTACTGTCACACCGTAAAGGCCGACATAAGGGGTCTAAAAGATCGTGTGCTCAAGGATTACAAAGGAAGCCCACTGTTTGAGGTAGTTGCTCCCGTAAAAACTACGAAGATCATCAACTACACCAAACGTCAGAAAGTAGGATTGAGTGAGGCTCAATACGAGTTGCGAAGGAGAGGACGAACATAATGATAGGTTTCAACAAAACTTCCATGATCGGCTCGGTCGCTACGAGAACGAGAGCTGAGATGACAGCAATGTCCTCTTTCGGTACAACTGGTAGCGACTTGGGTACTGAGTTCAGCTCCAACATCCTTGAAGGTCTTGTCAACACTGATAGCGATAAGGAACTCTACGATCTTTATCGAGAAATTTATATGATGGATACCGTGTGTGGACCCGCGGTAGACATTATGTCCAGCTTGCCTTGGTCAGATTGTTCTCTCATGGGTGTCGATGACACGAAGCAGTTGCAGTATTACGAAGACACTCTGGATGAACTTGGTTTGATCTCCACTATGGGTGCCCTCAGTACCAGTTATCTCGTGCTTGGTAAAATTATCGGGAGTCTTCTCTTTGACTCTAATCGTGGTATCTTCACGGACATCATCACGCATAACCCCGATGACTGTGAAATTACGCCCATTCCTTTGCGCGGATATGATCCCAAGATTGACTTGAAGATCAGCACCGACTTCAAGAAGTTTTTGGCATCTAAAGACCCTCGTGATATTGAAGCTCGTAAAGAGATCAACCCACAGCTAATGCAAAAACTCAAGTCAGGAAAGATTGAGTTGGAACCCTTGAGTACGTTGTACTTGCAGCGTACTCTGATTCCCGGCATTGAGTCCATGTCGTACTACACTCGTGTTTTACCCATATGGCTTATTGAAAAAGCTCTTATGAGGGGCACCATCATTGGCGCGTGGCGTAGGCAGCGCAGTATTTTGCACATTATGGCGGGCAACGAGGACTGGCTTCCCTCTGACGAACAGCTATCCATGCTCACCCAGCTTTTCCAAAACGCTGACCGTGATCCTCAGGGTGCCGTTGTTACCACACGTGATGGTGTGCAAGCTCAAGAACTTCGCCAAGGCAATGACTTCTGGAAAGTCAGTGATGAGTGGGATATATTTGCTAACGCCAAGATGAGAGCCTTAGGTATTAACGAAGCCTTTTTGAGTGGTGAGGCTTGCTTGGTGGGTAATTCTCTAATACCTACCTCTGAGGGTTTGAAGTACATAGGCAAGTTGGGATCAAGAGAACAGAGAGATGGTAAGTTACATGATTTGAATCTAACCGTGGACTCGCGCTACGGCCATAGCCCTACGGCTAAGTGGATGTATAGCGGGTATAGACCTACCTTCAAGGTTAAAACTGCACTAGGTAACCACATACAGTGTACCGAAAACCATCCTCTACTAGTTATGACAGAAGATGGTAATCACATATGGAAGAGAACTGACTCCCTGCAAATTGGTGATGTTCTATGCGTGTCAACCCGCAAGACAGTAAGAACTTCAAAGCTTGAATTACAATTAACTCCGTATGTTCCTAAGCCTCATACTGCACAGTGCAAGTCCTGTAAGATACCTACTGAAATGACCACAGACTTGGCCTTTTTACTGGGGCTATTCATTTCTGAGGGTCACGTGAATGGGTACAATGTATGGTTCAGTAATACTAATAAATCCTTACTGAATCGTTGGAAATCGTGTATGAAGTCTGTGTTTGGGTTGACCTGCAATGAGTACATAAGTAGTAACAAGGGAGAGGTATTTGAAATTCAAGGGGTAGTCACTCAAACAAATAAAACATGCTATAGCCTACAAACAGGTAGCGCGGCACTACTAGACTACCTGCATCAGTTGGGTTGCTATGTGGGCGGAAATAAAAATAACAAAACAGCCTCACATTATAAACGTGTACCCTGGGCAATACTTGAAGCCGATGAACAAAGTCAGTTAGCTTTTCTTGCGGCGTACTTGGAGGGAGATGGTTGTATATACGGAATGAGATATACTTTCATAAGTTCCTCACGTAGATTACTGAGAGAGTTGCTGGCTATAGTAAACGCACATGGGTATTTGGCTACCAAATATGAAAATAGGTTGCAACTGTTGCGTGAAGATACTTTACGCCTGAGGCAAGAGTTACTGCCCTACCTTGTAACCAAGAAAGGTGAACACGTAAAGGGCTTAAAGGCAAGAAATCGTTTTGGCTTTAGTGTAAAGCCCACCTTGGATTTGCTAAAACGGCGTAACCAAGGGTTCGACCGTAACGGAATTACATTCCTTAACGATGAGGGCGAGCCGATAAAAATTCGAGGCTTTGCAGGTAATATTATTCACGGTGCAAAACGATTCTTGTATGATGCTTACGACCGCGGGTATTATACTGAGTTCCTCGATCAGTTGAAGGTCATATCAAAGAAGGAATATGATCGTGTTACCCAAGCATTTAAGACTAGATTCTACTACACACCTGTGGTGGAAATTTCTAAGTGCGGGAAACGACACGTATATGACGTATCTATGGCTGAAGGTGTGGAACCTGCATTTGTTGCCAACGGATTGGTTGTTCACAATACGTATTCAAACGCGGAAGTTGCACTTTCTGTTTTCATGGAGAACATTAGGTCTTTCCGTGAAACCATGACGTCTGCCATTCTTTACGATAAAATCTTTCTTTTACTCGCCAAGTATCACGGCTTTAAGACTCGCACTCAGGCAGAAATAACCAACAGAGTTCGCTTGACGGACAGCGAACGCAATCGTGATCCCTACGGAAAAAAGAAGCGTCTCGGCATGTATGCCAGCCGCAATCTAGCTGAGGCTGCTCAATACAATATACCCACTGTGCACTGGTCGAAAGAGCTTAAAGCTACAGGTGACACCAGTGTATTGGACTTGCTCAAGCAGGCCCAAGGGTTTAACATACCCATACCTCTTGCCATGATAGCTACGGCGTGCGGCGTTAGTTTGACCTCCGTCATTGACAGCTTTGACGAGGACAAAGAGCAAAGAAAGAAAATTAAGGCGCACATGGATGAACTCAAGAAGGACGGCTTGGATTTCAAGTCGGACGGTGAGAGCAGCATGGGCATGTTCGGATCCACTGAGGTAGTGGCAGCTAGTACGTCTTCGGGTAGCCCTAAGTTTGATTCCACGTTGTGCTCACTCGTTACCGGAATGCCCAGGGATGTTATTCTTGACAAGAAGAAAGCCCAAAAAATCCTTAACTACGCTATGGCTCTCAGTAAGCAGAGTAAAGGCGTACAATTACAGAGGCCTATTTTCTGATGGAAAAACAAAGGGTATACGTGCTACTGTCGGCAGAAGCTCTTGAGCTTCAAGCCAAGGGCAAGAAGTGGTCATCCAAGGTAAAAACCAAATGGAGTCCTCCGGAGGGACTTTTCAAGGAATCCGCTGAGAAAATTGCTTCCACTCTCAAGCGTAACTCCAAAGATTTGAAACAGGCTATGTCTCGTCTGAATTTTTACATCAATAGAGGCGGTAAGGGCTTGAGTGCTGCGGATAAGAAGAGACTCAACACTGCCAAGGATAAGCTAAGAAAGCTGTACGAATAGGAAGGAGTACGAGCTGTGAGCAAAGTAACGATCTATGGAAGCACAGTTTCGGCTGTTGCCCGCCCTCAGGACATGTATAAGTGCAAGCCTATGGTGGCGACCGTAGAAGACCGGACGGGTAAAAAGCGAGTAGTAACCAAGATTGAGGCCCGGGATGCTGGTTACACGGCACCCGTGGATATTTCTTGGCTGGCCTTTGCTGCCCCCAAATACGACATCAGCCCCAACATTGACGACTACATTATCGTCAATATTCCGGCCTTGACCTCAGACCTACCTAACCGTAACTCACAGGCTTTTACGCTACCTACTCTTACGGAGTTTGACCCTGAGATGGGATGCTTGCGTTACCGTACCTTTGTGGGAAAGCCTGCTCATGTAGAACACCAAAACAAGATTCTTACGGCTGCCAAAGGCATTATTTTGGACGCTAGTTTGCAGGCCGTGCCTCGCTACAAACTAGCTAAGGTAAACCTGCTGACAGCCTTCTGTAAGCCCAAAGATACACAACTTACTGCTGCTATTTCTAGCGGTAAGCGCAAAGGCTATTCTATGGGGGCTCTTGCCAGTACTTTTAGGTGCTCTGTATGCGGCGGCGTAGTTGGCCCATCCATCAAGAGAACCTGTAAGTGTACCCCTACGGATTACAACACATTAGAACTCCTTGGAGGCATTTACAACGGCAGACTGCACTATCATGCCGCCGTCGATCCCACCTTCTTCGAGATTTCCAGTGTTGCTGACCCCGCGGATTACACCGCCATTGGCGATCTCGTGTAGTCAAAAATTTATTTTGCGTCCACATTTATACTCCGTCTAGGAGTTAGCCCGTAGGTTTAACCGCCTACGGGCATCTTTTGTATGTACAAGATGCCCTTAAATTCACGTAGTCATGACGTGTCGAACTAAAAAGCCGTATTCACGGCACCCAAAGCTTGATTATGTACGTACACGCGGCAATTGGTTTACGGTTTAAGATTCACGTTTTAACCATGAGGATTTTACTATGGGCCGAAAGAGTTCTGGTGTTGCAAAGGGTGGCCTTATCACTGGTATCATCGGTACATCACTCGCAGGAGCGTTGGCTATGGGACTCGGAGACAATTGCGGCAATGGCGGACTTCTCGGTAACCTCTTCGGCGGGCGTCAGTGCGGCCCTATACCAGAACTACGCTTTTACGTGGATAAACTTCCCGTGAATATACGCGGTAACACCGTTAGACTGTCATTTGAGCCCCGTATACCGCCAGTTCCGATAGATACACGGGTTTACGTAGTTGACCACGACAGCAAGATACCCGTTCATGATTCTTTGGGCTCCTTCATATATGCGAGAACACTTAAGGACATCATTGAGCTACGCTCTGAGTTCATTGTTCCCTACGTAGAGACAGCACCTCATATTATGCCCGGTATTATTTGCTTGAATCCGCTTAGAATCAACCTACAAGTGGATACTCTTTAGGCTTTAAGGCTTTAGGCTAGACTTTCATAAGCCCCTCCCAACACAGTGATTGTTCCACACCAGTCACTGGCCTACATAGTGGCGCAACGCCATGTTCCTCCTAATTAAGCGGCACAGTATACCCCACATACTGTGCCGCTATTTTTATCTACAGTGTAGCCGTGATGACATACTACAGTTTTGCGGTGTGCAAAAATTTGAAGACGTAAGGCTTATGTCTTACGTGTAACCTGGCACTTGGAGGACCCAATGAAGAAAAACAAGGTACCGTCTCAGGCAGAGCAAATGCTTGTGACGGCTTCACCTGCGGGGCCTTTCAGTGTTCATCGGTGCAAAGGTGTCAACGGCTGCGGTCGTTCGTACCTTGCCGCCAGTGCAGACTCTCATTGCCCTTATTGTGGTGAACCCGTTGAGTCTTCTGGCACGCCGTTGACTGCTGAGGTCCAAGCCTCTGTTCAGGAAAAAGCCAAGAAACCGCAAGAGTTCTTGTGCGCTACGTGTAACCGACACATTTTTGTCGCCAATACCGACAAGAGTGTCGATGACATCCTGAGCAAAGTTTACTGCCCTACGTGCGGCAGTGCGGACATCGGTGAAGTGGAGTCTCAAGATGCGGCCAAAACCGATGATGCTGGCGGCCCTATTACGGCGGAAGCTCAGAAGGAATCGGGTAACGTAACCGCTATTGACCCTGATGCCGAAGCGGAGCCCACCGACATGGAAGGCGGCCTTACCGAAGGTCAAACCCCCTATCCTCCGGTGGAAACCACGGCGAAACCGGGTACTTCCTGCGAAGGTTGCGGGGACGACGGTATGGACGACGACACCATGGATGCTATGGACGCCAATACCGAAGAAACCGAGGATGACGTGCGTGATGCCCTCAAGGACGGCGTGGACGAGCTACAGATCGTTTCCATGTCCCTCAGTGACGGCGATGAAGTGCTCATGGCGTGCAGCAAGGACGCCGATCCTCTTTTCCGCATCCGCAAGTCGCGCCTACACGCTAACGCGCAGTCCATTTTCGGAACATCGGTTTTCTACGACATCTTCCATCAGCGGGTTTCCGATGTGGGTCTTTTCGCTGCGGTGAAGGAGTTCAACGGTGAACTCTACAAACCGCGTAGACTCGCCACGAAGACCGATATGGAAGCTATGGCTATCAGCCACATGCAGAAATCCGTGATGCCGAAGTTCATGGATTGCCTTGCTACCGCCATTGAGGGTAGCACGAAGGGTATCTTTGCGGATACCGCGAATCAACTGAAGGCCAGTATTTACGACGAAATTGTTGCTCGTACTGGTGCCCCGGAAGATCGCATCGTAGCCGCCATTGAAGCCGCGTTTTCCTCCGGCGGTATGCCGTTCTTTACGTCTATCGTCGCCAAGTCGATGGAGCTCATGAGCAAGCCGGAAGCCGGGTATTCGGAAATCAAGGCTATGGTTCAAGGCTCTACGGCACGTAGCACCACAGTCACAGCGGACTCCGTTATCGGCTTTACTTCATCAGAGGCCGAGTTCCGGCGTCGTTTGGATGAGGGCAACGTGCCGATTTCCTTTACGGAACCCGTTGCGCGGGCACACAAGACGTCCAGTCTCGCTAGCGTTGCAGGCCAAGCGTCTATCAACAGTCTTCGTCAGTCTCTCAAGCTCGGGAGCAAATAACTACTCGGAGGACATTCAATATGTTGGAACTTTCCCTGACTCGAATCCGTCACAGCAAAGATATGCCTGTGCTTCCCGGCGTTGTTGTTCACGAAGAAGGTGTGCCGCTGGTTCAGGCCATGTTTGACGGCAAAGAAACTGCCGCTGTTAGCGGTCAGGACGGCGCGAAAATCTTCCTGGGTTTCTCATACAGTGAAACCATGCGCCCCGTCACGAAGGCCAATATTACCACGGTTACGCCGACCGCGAACAACCTGACGTTCACCCTGCCGGGCGGCTTTGAGCCCCTTACCGGCCAGATTCTCGTGGCCTACGCTGACACCCACGAAGCCTTTACTTACAACGCCAGCCCTTCCGCGAAGCAGTACAAACTGGAAGGCGCGGTCATCACCTTTGCTGCCGCCGACGCGGGCAAGGCTATTGAAATCCAGTACCGCTATACTCCCAGCCAGCAAGACCTCCTGTTCAACGACCGCGTGCCCTATACGTTCAGCACCGCGCCTGAAATGTATGGGCGCATTGGTTGTATCCTCGAAGGCGATGTGTATACCGACCAATACGACGCCAGCATCAACTGGGCTGCTCCCACGGCGAGCCATGTTCTTACCGCGGGTGCCAATGGTCGTGTGACGATGGCTGCTGCGGGCGGCGTTGAAATCCCTGGGTATGTCATCAGCATCCCCAATGAAAGCAATCCGTACCTGGGCATCCGCCTCAAGTAGGACTGCTGACTCGAACTATCACGGAAACTCTTTCAGAAACATTGATTCCTTTGGAGGATACAGATGGCTAATCCCTACCGTGATGCTATTCGACTGGGGGAAACCAAACTCCCCGGTCAGAGCGGAGCTCTTTTCGATAACAAGGGCGAACTCAACGCTTCCAGCAAAAAGGACGCTGCGCAGCAAATCGGTCGTATGATCACCGTCGCCCAGTCTCAGGGTGCTATGGGCTTCATGAACCCCGCCGAACGTGCTGAACTCAAGGCCAACCGTGAACGTGTTCTCACCGAAGCTCTCGCCAGCCCGGAAAAGGCTCGTATGCTCGGTGAAGCCCTCACTGCGGACATCCTTGAAACTACGAACCGTGAAGGTTTCGCTCGCCGCGTCATGGAATACCGTGAACTCGGCCAGGGCCAGATCAACGAAATCGTGTTCAAGTACAAGCAGGTTCGGGCGTGGGACGCTGTTTCCGCTACCGAAGTTACGCCCACGGAACTCCGTGACAGGCGTATCCTGCCGACCGAAATTCACCTCAATGCGTACATGCTCATCGACACTCGTGAGCAGAGCCGCGCTTCCAGCGACCTCCTCGAAGAAAAGTACGAAGAAGGTCTGGAACAGATCATGGTCGTTGAAGACCGCCTGTGGCGTGCTCAGGCCGTTGGCGCGTCCACGGCTCGTAACACCATTACCACGTTCTCTACGTGGACGCCTCGTGTTTTCTCCGAAATGCTGTGGCAGGTTCAGCGTTGGGGCGTTCCGGCGGCCCAGTGTATGTTCGACGCTTCCCTGTGGCAGGACTTCGTTGCAGGCAACGAGTTCGCTCAGGCTTACGATCCCGTTACCAAGTGGGAAATTCTCCAGACGGGCTTCCTTGGCAATATGTACGGCGTGAACCTCCTCAGCGATACCTTCCGTCAGGAAAAACTGAAGGTTCTCCAGACGGGTGAAGTGTTCATCGTTGGCGCCCCCGGGTACCACGGCGTTATGACGGTTCGTGGAGCCGTTACCACGGAACCCATCAACCTGTTCAACGTTGGCGTTGCGAAACGCGGCTGGTTCATCGACCAGATTACCAGCGTGAACATCATGAACTCCTACAGTGTGGCCCGCGGCCAGCGTATGTAGGCTTAAGGCTTACAATCCTGTAGGAAACCCGAAGGGTAACGTGAGGAGATAGCAATGGCTAAGAAAATCAATGTTGGGAAAGTTGGCGTGAAGGTTTCCAGTAAGGGAAACAAAACCACGGCTAAGGCCGGGGCCGGGGCCAGCGCGGATACTTCGGTGAAGTCCAAGATGCCCGCAACCAAGGCTGCTAAGGCTGCCAAAGCCCAGGCTTCCACTATGAGCGAAGAACAGCGTCTGGATCGTTGCGGGGCTCTCTTTGCACGCGCTATCATTTTTGCACGTGCTGGCGATCCTCTCAAGGCGGGTACCTGCCTTATCATGGCGGCTGCCGATGACGAAGCCTTCGATCAGGTCGCTGACGGTCTGGCTCAAGGCTTCCTAGGCGACGGAACGATGGAGTCCGGTTCGGATGAAGACGTTCTGGATGACATTCAGTTTGAGGACGAAATGACCTCCGCCGCCGATGAAGATGGTGATGGCGACGATGAGGACGGTGACGAAGAAGACGAAGGTGATGATTCCGATAAGGATGACGACGAAGAAGTCGAGGGCTCCGCTGATTCGGAAGACTGCGAAGTTCCCGAAGACACGGCTCCTGCTGTTCGTCGTCAAGCCGTGGATGTCCCGGCGTCCGTCGTCTCTCTCGCCCGCAAGCTGAGCTCCAATCGCTACTAACTCGGCGTAGCCTACTGTGCACACCACGCACGGCGACCAACGCCAGAGGGTAACAGTAGGCTTCCTGAGTAACAAAGTTACCCCGCGTAGCTTATGCCGGACTTCGTAGGTACAGATGCGCGGTACCTAATAGGCATCGTGGGATAACATGGTACATGCAGTAGGGTTACTGCAACCCTTCCTTCTCTCCCGGGATGTGGCTCACCAGCGGCCCGTCCCGGGAGTTTTTTGTAATGTTGCGATAGGAGGTGAGGAAATGCCCACCCTAGGTGTACGAGTAGACACTACTTTGGCTACGGATAAGCAGAAAGTACCCGTGGCTAGTCTGTACAAAGGCTTCCGCGTTAGTGGTGTTAGAACAGAACTCAATAAAGTACTTGCGCCCCGCGATACTATTACCATAGACCTTTCAGCTTCTACTTTTCTGTGCTTGATGGTTGAAGCCTTTAGCCAGCAAAGTAATGCTGTAGACGTAACGGTTAATGTAGACGCGCAACGCATTGAAGACCCCGAAACTGGGGATGATTTCCTTGTGGAACCCACTCAGGTTACCTACAAGAACACCACTATGCTTGTCCTCGAAGCCAGTAATCTTAACGCGGTTACAGTCGTGAACGCTAACGAATCCGCAGATGCTGTGCTGACTCTCATTTACTAAGAGCCTACGGAGGTCTACATGCTTGCGGCAACACTGGCATATCTGGGTAAATATTTATGTGATACTTTTGACATAGCACCGGAAGAGCTACGTGTACGAATGACCGACCGTGAGCATCTCCTAGGTCTCATAAGCTCCAACAAAGTTAAGTTAAAGCTCCCCGCCATATCTTATGGTGTGGACGGCATAGGACTTTACATGGGGCCTCGTACTCGTGGTGACTATAGGGGAAGACCTAATATAACTCAAACGGAAGCCGACATATTCTCTCCGCTTCCCGTTAAGGTAAACATTAGGGTAGGCATTATATGCGCCAGCGAGTTGCAGTCCCTTGATGTTATTTCCTCATATTTCAACATAGCTGCACGCTCCGAGTTTCAAGGCACTATGTACTATGGTGGGGATAAGCGTGAAGCGCAGCCGTTTGAGTGCAGCATTATGGAGATCGAAGACCTTACGACCCCTGTGGGTCTACAGGAAAGTCGATCCTATGAAGATGCTGGTTCTCTTTACACTCTTGACGGCGGCTTTACTCTCGTTACGAACCTGCTGTTCCGTAAGAAGACCATGAAGTTGGTTCGCAGCACACATCTAGATTACTCTATTCTGGATGCCCGTGGCAATCCTATACCGACAAAAACGATTACTACGGAATCCGTGGGTACATTCGTGACAGAGGCGTAAGAATTTCAGCTTTGTACTAAAGCAAGCGTATCCTTAATGGAGGTTTAAATGGCTGCTAAATCTACTGGGCCTCAGATTGGCACCGTGACGGAAGGTCAAATGAGTAGCAAGGGTATCGTAAAGAAGCCTGTTACACGCCCTGTCCGGTATAGTATTGCGTCCCGTGTCAACTTCAACCTTAAAGTGACCCTACGTAAGGGTTCGGCGGGCACCGATGAGTTCATCTTGGCTCCTCGCGCTCGCACCAAGAAAGAGTTCAGGGACGGAGACATTCTGTCCGTTGAAGGGCAGAGTTTGCAACAGGCAGTAGCTATGGGCTACGTCATCATTGTTCGCTAACCCTAGGCTTTACGCCTAGCAGTGTTAAAGGAATTAAGCACCTATATGAGTCGTGGCAACACGGAGGTCACGAGGTAGGTTGTAAACACATTTGGAGGAAATATGAGTGGTGCAGCTAAAGTAATCATCCAAGAATGGGATTACAGTACTCGTGTGCCCAGCTTCCCCGGTTTGTATGGTGCTATTGTTGTCCCCGCAAAAAAGGGTAGACCCGATTACCCTGTACTGTGTACGAGCGAAACGCAGTACTTGCAGTACTACACCCCGGATGAAACCATCCGTGTTGGGGATGACTTGAGCCACTATGATGCCTTGGCTTTCCTTGAGAAGTCCAATAAGCTGTGGGTTCTGCGTGCCGCTGAAAATCCCCTGTATGGTGGGTGCTACCTCATGCAGGACAAGCCCATCAAAACCTTTAAGGCTACGGTAAATTTGGGCCTTTATGCATTTACCCTTCGCCAAGTCACAGCGGAAGAAATAGCGACCGCCAAGCTTGCTTGGGCTTCCCTTACCAATGGGGACGTGGTTCGCGTTGCTCCCGATGATTCGGGTACTCTTCCGTCACCCTTGACTGCCAATACGGATTACTACGTCATCAAGTATGATGCGGATACGTATCAAATTCAAGTGGCGCGTACCCGTGAAGCGGCTTACGCGGGTGAGTTTATTCTCATCAAGGATACGGGTTCCGGTAACGTCGAGTTCACGGTTACGTCCAACAAAAACAACGGTGAACTGGAGTACGGACTCAGCGACCCCAATACGTACCAGATGGACAGCAGTGATGGACGCATGGCGGGCCTAACGTCTCAGTTCACCGTGGACGTTAACGACAGCGCCTTCAACGTCAGCGAGAACTTCTATAACACTTGTGCCACGCTGGACGTCGTTCGTCTTATTGCAGGCTCAGGCAGGGAGTTCCCGGAAGTTGCCGTAGGTGGTGCCCTGAATGCCACCACGGATTACTACATCGTTAAGCTCTCCACAGAACTCGACGGTGTGTACAAAGTCAAGTTGGCACGATCCCTTGTCGATGCAGGCAAAGAAGTTACCATTGATTTTCTTACCGCTGGTAGCCCGGGATTGCAACTCAACCTCACTGGTAAGGCTATCAGTAGTGAAACCACTCTGAACTTCAACACTGACGCCTTCACTGTAACCACGGAGTTCTTCAACACGGTTGCCAAGAACGACAAGGTTAAGCTTTCAGTATCTTCCGGCGGAAAGATGCCTGCCGTTACTACGGGTAACCCTGTTACCAGTGACAAAGAATACTTTGTCATCAAGGGCGTCAGCAATACCATCCAAATTGCTACGACCACGGGTGGCACCGCCATCAACTTCTCCGATGCAGGCACAGGTACCCTAACCTTTACGGTGAGCGGTAAGGTTATCAAGGAACAAGTTGCTACTGACCTCAGCGATGACACGATTACCGTCAGTGAAACCTTCTACGAAGCCATTCAGACGGGCTACAAGGTTCGCGTAAGCTCCACTGGAACTCTTCCCGGTGGTCTTAGCGCATCCTCCGACTACTTCGTCTACGTGGACACGGAAAACGGCAGCCCCAACAAGATTAAGCTGGCGCGTACCGCTCAGGAAGCACAGCTGGGTATTGGTGTTGATGTTCTTGACGCTGGTGAAGGTGAACACACCATTGTGGACAAGCACAATGAGGAACTTACGGGCCTTGATCGTAAGTGTATCCTCGTGTACACCAGCACGCCTTGTGAAGAAGAGCTTTACGTGGAGACACTGCATTACCCCTATGGTGATGCCAGCACGTGGACTGACGACGAAAAGGTTGCGGCGGAAACCGTCGGTACTCCCGGTTGCTTCAAGCTGTACGTGTACAAGAAGAACAGCAACGGCGAGTACTATCAGGTTGAAAATCCGTACCTTCTCAGTCGTGCGGAAGATGCCAAGGACGGCTATGGCTCTAACATTTACTGCGAAGAAGCCATCAAGTCCTCACGATACGTCCGTATCAAGGACAACAAGGCCGTTGACTCCAGTATCCTTCCCAAGGATCAGGGTCAACTGTTGAAGCTCACCAAGGGTAGCAACGGCAGCACTGTTACCGATGCCTCCATGACACGAGCTCTCAACGTGTTGAAGTCCAAGAGAAAGTACAGTTTAACCGTTATCATGGATGGCGGTTGGGCTACTCCGGCTTACGGGAAGGCTATCATTAGCCTGTGCGAAGGCCGTCAGGACTGCGTGGGTCTCCTCAGCGTACCCATTAGTGCGGAACTCAACAGCGATTACCTCAACGAGGTCAAGAAGTACCGCAATGAGCTTCTCAATGCGAACACCAGCTACGCTGCTCTCTATACGCCTCACCTAAAGATTTCCGACAGGTTCAATGACCGAGAAATCTATGTGAGTCCCACGGGATACGTAGCGGGTTGCATCAGTGATAACGAGCAGAACCGTGAAATCTGGTACGCCCCTGCGGGTCCCAAGTACGGCGTGCTCAATGTTCTCGACGTGGCGCGACGTTACGATGAAGGTGAACTGGACGATCTCTATAACGCAGGTATCAACCCCATTGACTTCTATGAGGGCCGTGGTATTCGTGTTTGGGGTCAGAAGACGTTGCAAAGTTCGGCGAGTGCACTGGACCGTCTTAACGTGCGTCTCATGCTCATCGTCATTGAGCCCGCCATTGCTGAGTTCCTTGAAGACTTCCTCTTCGACCAGAACGATGACATTACGCGGAGACTTGTCACGGAGTCCATCAAGTCGTACATGGAGGGCATCAAGGCTCGCCGTGGCGTGTACGCTTATGATGTCAAGTGTGACAGTGAGAACAACACGGATGAAGACATTGATGCCAACCAGATGAACGTTTGGTTGTACGTACAGCCCACCAAGACTGTGGAGTACATCAAGTTCCGCGTTATCATTACAAGAACGGGTGCTAGTTTCTCTATCGAGTAAGGCACTACGTTAAGCCTGAGGTTAAGGGGTCACTGGAATCCTCGAAGTTCTTTGGGTTTCCTGTGACCCCAAACTTATTCTTGGAGGCAAAAGAATGGCTATTATGCGACCCTCTGTGGAAAATACTCGGTCTCTTGGAAACTTCACTCAGATGTTCCGTTGGTCGATTATGTTCCTCAGCTTCCCGTCCGCGATTGCTTTTACGCCCACGGTGGACGACATCAACTTTCGTGCTCAGTCCGCAGGTATTCCTGAACTAGCGGGTGAAACGACTACCATTGCTATTCGGGGCAATGAAGTTCGCCAGCCCGGTATCCATAAATGGAACTCTCCGTGGGCAGTTACCTTGGTAGAAACCACGAACCCCGTGGCTAACCAGTTTATTTGGGAGTGGTCAAATCTGTGCTGGCAGTCCCGTAATGGCAGTACTGGTGTTACGCAGAACCAAGCAGACCTTGAATGCGACGTTCTTGTGTACCAGCTTAACAACCTTGACCAGCCTATTTTCGCACACAAGCTGTACGGCTGCTTCCTTGAGAACGCTACCCTAGGTCAGCTTGACAGCCAGACCAGCGACCCGCAGGCCATTGAGTGCAGTATCGCCTTCCAGCGGTGTGAACGCGAAAAGGTTTAGCTGTTCATAAATCCGTAAGGAGTTTTCATGCTTAAACTCGTATCCGTGGATAAGATGCGTGAGTACGAGTGGAGCAGAGATTGGTTGTGGGCTGTTTGTTTCCCCGATGGGCCAGATGGCTTCAATGAATGGTTTCCCGCAACCGATGTTGATGAAGGACAGGCTGCTCTTGATACGTTTCAGTTCACGGGCGGCCTGTCCACTTTTGAGCTACCACAGAGTACCACGGCGTTGAGTATTAACATCACATTTGTTGACGATAAGGCTCTTAGCGTTAACAAGTGGGTTGAAAACTGGATCAACGAAGAAATCTTGCATCGTAGTAGTAATTACTCCGGGGTAAGCTGTCTTGCTGACGCAGTTAAGAAACTCAATGTAATCAGATTTACAAGTAAAGAAGAAATTGTGTACGATGCGTCCTACTGGGTACTACCGAAAGGTGCTTTCAGTATGAAGGGTTCATCAGGATCAAGCCAAGTCATCAGTAACCAGATGGAGTTTGTGATCGCTGGTCGTATCACGCAGAGAAGCAGTTACAACACCACTATTTCAGGGCGCAGAACTGTATTATCGACGTCCAGCAGTGCAAAAACGGCTTTATCTGGGGTCGCAAGGGCTACGGGTTTAGGCTCTATCGTTACCTAAGCTTAGTCTACGCGCTTTACTTGGTCAATTGATCTACATGAAGCCTTGAATGCCAAACAACACCACTAAGGAGCGGTAAGTCAATGACGGCAATTACATCAGCTTATGCCTCGGCTTCTGCGGGTTCGCAGGATGGTTTGGAACTACTGTCTGAGGAAGACCTTATGGCTCTCAAGAGACAGAACTTGGAAGAGAAGGAAGCCCGTGACGGCATTATGAGTCCTTCTGAATACGTTAAATCCGTGGAAGACCGTGTTGAGTGGATTCCCCTCAAGCGGTTGCCGAGCGATAACAAGCCCTACCCCAAGGGTACGCTGTTTGCTTACCGCAAGTATACGTACAGCGAACTCCTGAGCATTAACAATGCAGACCTTCCTCTGGAGTACAAGTACGCTATCATGTTGTCGGGTGTGCGGTGCGTCAGTGAGCCTGCTGTTGACCCTCACCTGCTGACTTTTGACGACTTCCAGTTCATTAGCACAACTCGTAAGCTGGAGGCCTTTGGAACTACCAAGTTCAGCTTACCCTATACGTGCCCCTCCTGCGGTCAAGATTCTTCGGCGGTGTTCACAATGGCGGACATCGAGTTCAACTCAATGGAAGCCAAAAAGTGCCCCGCCCGTGTAGTCTTTAACCAATTCCTTGACCAGAAGTTTGTCTTCATGCCGACCACTATTGGGGACATTCTGTGGCTCATGAAGAACGACGTGTACTACAAGAGGGATGAAGAGGGTATGCCTCTTGTAACCAACTCAGGGCGCTACGTTATAGACCGTATTGCAGTTCTTGCCCGACAGTGCGTAAACCTTGATTTCGAGGCCGCCTACGAGTACTTGTCGCAGATCAACAACTACGATGACATCAAGATTCTCAATGAACTCGATAACATCTTCCGACATGGTATTCGTCCCTACGTATTCAAGTGTCAGGCTAACCTAGAGGCTTTGCCTACCAACTACCCCGAAATGTCGGAAGAAGAGAAGCAGCAAGTCCTTCTGCGCTTGAACTTAACGGGTAAGCGTTGCGGAGAGACTATCTCCTTGCCTCTGGAAGGGGGTGAGGCCATCATTGTCCCGTTTCGTGAACCAGAACGCGCTGCGTCGGCTGGAATCTTCTTTGAGTAGGGCCGGGGTATGTGATGTCTACCACATGCTTAGGTTGCCATACAGCACATTGAGGATTCATAATGATCAACTACAGACGGCCTAGAGTCTAGAGCTGACTGCTAGTAGACTAGACTGTACTGGAGGATAACATGGCTATAGATGTTGATAACGATCTGTTGCAATCACGACAGTCAATTCAAGGGCGCTTTGCTTCAAAAGAAGCCGAATACTTCTTTGATGAGCAACAGCGTTATCAACTTAACACCAACCTCCGTGGTCTAGTCGGTGAAACCTTCAAGGAAGACTTTGCGCAGTTAACCCCGAAGTCTTTCAAGGAAGTCAAAGAAGAAGCCGTTAAGATCTTCAGCACTAAGGGCGGTGCCCAGTACCGTAAGGACGTCCTTGAAGTCAAGAAGATCATGAAGCTTCCTCCCGATCAGCGTGTCATACCCTTGTCTACGGGCGAACTCATGCGCCGTAAGAACAAGATGGCTAACTGGTTGCGTAAACTACAGGCTCAACTGAGAGCACTTCGTGTAACGCAAGGCTACAGTAAGCAACGCTACATCGTTGAGTACTTGGCTCAGATGGTTGCCGAAGCCTCGGACTTCTACGGCAGACTCTTTGACTCTGGTTTAGCTCGTAAGACATCCTTTACAAAGGACGTTTACTCCCACTTTGCCACAAAGTTTGATAACTGGCGCACTAACCTGGGCATGAAGTTCACGGAGAAGCGCAGGAACAAGCTGATGGAAGCCTCTATCAGTGGTGCTCTTGCGCGTTCTCTCGTGACTCGAACCTCCGGTAAGAATATCATCTCCAAGTTGTACCGCCGTCTCTACGGTATTCAGGGTACAAATGAAGGCGTAGAAGTACGTCAAGACCAAGGGTTTCGTGGCAGGCCTATCTTTGAACAGCCTAGCAGAGAAGCTGCTGCTATACCTTCTGCTGAGGGTGGCGGTTCCTTCGGGGGTGGTGGGGGTAGCGGTAGCGGCGGAGCTCTTGCGCTGCCTTCTGACATGGCGCCCGGTGCGCAGTCCGTTAGTCCGCAAGCCCTTAAGATGCTCCAACATGAGAGCGTCACACAGGTACAGACTATCATGGATTCCAGTTTGGAGTCCATTGTTGAATCCGATGGTCAAATCATTGATGTTGTCTTCACGGGTAAATACAAAGGTAAGAAGCTCAAGTGGCTTGAAGGCCTTGAAAACATGGTTCGGGAAGCCGCAGGTGGCGGTATTCTTGACGACCTTAGCGATGCCCTTGACATAGACGTAGGCGGTGATGGCAAGAAGGGTAAAGTACGCGGTAAGAAGGGCGGTCGTGCTTCACGTATGAAGAGGAGGAGTGCGGCTTGGTTGCGGCGCATGAAGCGCAGTGCCACCAGTATCTCCAGCAAGTTCCCCAATATACCGAAGCCCGCTATACCGAGGATTCCAAAGATTCCCGGCTTTGATAAGAACACGTTAAAGGCCCTCAAAAATAACCCTATGTTCAAAGGGGCAGGTAAACTAGCCAAGGGTGCCGGCCCTGCAGGTGCGGTTATTGCCGGACTCGAACTCTACGATGCTGTTCAATCTGGTGACCCTCGTCAAATAGGTCGTAGTATTGCTGGTATCGGAACCGGTATGGGTGGAGCTTGGGCTGGCGCAGCCATAGGCTCCATGATATTCCCCGGTATTGGTACTGCAATAGGGGGTTTAGTTGGTGGCATAGCGGGTTCCATTATGGGCGAGAACATGGCAGACACAGCTATGGATGCCATGTTTGGCTCAGAACTAAAGCCTGATGATGTAGCTTTACCTAAGACTCTCAAAGAAACACAAGCTCAGATAGCCAAGTACAAGGCTCTTCGTGATAAGTACGCGGAAAAGACTGGCTTTTGGGACTATCTATCGGGCTCCGATGAACAGAAAGCCTACGAGAAGTACAGAGATGACCTCAAGAAGCTCGAAGAGCACGCCAAGAAAAAGTTCAAGGATGAGCAAGAAGAGGACTTTAAGAACTTAACGGGTTCTCCTATTGACAATCCCTTGGGCTACTTGAATGCTATGTACGGCGGCGGTGGTGGGGGTTCTCCCACTATACCAACGCCTCCAACCAGCCCCAAAGCTGAGAAAGAGGGGCCTAGTTGGTACGATCAAGCCGTGGACTCCGTCAGCTTGGGTTGGTCAAAAGCTAAGGATTCCGTGTCTTCTGGTGCGGACAGTGTAGCTGGAGCCTTAGGGTCAGCTTGGTCTTCCACTAAGCAGGCTGCCAGCAGTGCCGTGGATTCCGTAAGTGCTGCGGGTAGCAGTGTAGCTCAGTTCGCCAAGAAGACATATGCGGACATTACGAGCGGCGGTGGTGGGGGTCAAAAAAGTGCCTCTAAGCGTGGAGGTTCAGGTGGGTTTAACGCACAGGCGGGCGTTGACCTTGAGAACTTGAATCCCACAATGAAGTCCAATCTTGCAGCTATGGATGCCGAGTATCAGCAACGTACTGGGCGCAAAATGCTGTTCACCAGTGGGTATCGTAGCTACGCAAAACAAAAGGAACTATGGGATCGTTACGGGCATAACCGTAATAGGGCAGCACCTCCCGGTAACAGTATGCACAACTGGGGTCTTGCGGTTGATGTAAATCCTCCAGACGCCAATAAACTAGCTCAAATGGGCCTCCTGTCTAAGTACGGGTTTCATCGTAATCTCATGAATCACGGTGAGCCTTGGCATATTGAGCCCTCCAGTATGACGGAATCCAAGAGAGCGGCTATTCGTAAGGCTGCGGATATAAATAAGGCTCAAGACCCTAGTCTTTTGGATAGCTACGCTAGTTCCGCCACGGTTAATCCGGCGGAGGCAGAGACCACGGGTAACGTAAAAGATACTGCCGGTGTATCCCCTAGCGGGGGTTCGATGACGGCAGGTCTACCCGGTGTGTCTCAGCCTCAACAGCCTAAAGTAGCTAGTGCTTCGGGTCCCATGACGGAATCTGGTAATGAACCCAAGAAGGGTAAGCCACAGCAGACTGCCAGCGCAGACAAACAAGTACAGCCTGTAGTTATTACTACGGCTCAAGCCGGGCCTAGCAATTCGACTACCTTCATTCCGCCCCTTAGCATTGACGACATCAGCTTACAGGCTCTTCGTATGGATATAAGCACAACTGCTCTTTCATAAAGACACAAGACACCAATAGAGGTGAGTCATGAGTCGACCCAGTAAGGGTGAGCTATTCGTAGAGAAACTCACCGCTAACGAGAACATAGCCATAGGCATTATATTCAACGCTAATACCGGAGGCAGCAACATCATTCGGGGCTTTGTTACCGATGACACGCTGTCCTTCGGTACACGCGCCAACTACCAAGACCTTCTGGACATGAATATGGCGGATGCTGCGGAAGCCTTAACGAGTGGTGGCGTAGGCGCTGTCTTAGGGAGTACTTTAGGTGGTTTAGCGGGTAAAGCTACTAAGTTTGCAGCGCGTGCAACAGGTCTTGGTGGAGCTAAGTTTGTTCAGCAGACTATCCTTTCGTGGGAAGGTAGTGAAAGGCCGCAGTTTACTGTAGGCATGAAGTTTGTTGCCATACGACCTACGGATGACCCCCGTATACCCGCAATGAATCTCATGCGTCGTTGTATGCCTACACAAGGCAACAATAGTATTCTAGGGGGAGCGTCTTCGGCTTTGAACTCACTGAACGGTATGGGTGATTTTAACATATCTTCGGGTGTCATAGATAAAGTAGGTGGTTTTATAGGTGCTACTTCCGAGAACTTACTTACTGCACCTAACGGCTACCGTTCGGTACTAGGGGCTTTGCAAGCGGGACAATTTACACGCAGTACATCGGAGTCCGGCGTTGAAGGCACGTGTACAGTTACCATAGGTAAGTGGTTTCGAGCCCTCAACCAAATTCTGTTGTCCGCAGACTTCGACATCAGTAGAGCTACGTTACCCAGTGGAGTTCCCCTATATGCGGAAGGTAAGATTACCTTTGAACCCTACAGAATGATTACAGATGAGGAGTTTGACTCCTATTTCCCCGTAATAGCCAATACTTCGGATACCGTGTATACAACGTAAGGCCATAAGGCCAAGAGGAGTACTTCATGTTCTACCTCAATTCAGAGAGTGATGCGGCTCTCAAGTTTGACCCCGATAAAGTTCAGCCTTTCACTGAGGACTTTTACGACGTTATACCCTCAATGTTTCACTTCAAGTTCATGCAGTTGGAGCCCGCCGGGGTGTACAGGGTAACTTACGATGCTTATCGCCCTGACTTGATTTCTTACAAAATATATGGGCACGTTCAGTACAAAATGCTTCTCATGGAGTACAACAGTTTGTTCTCCGTTGTAGACCTCGTAAGTGGTACCCTCTTGAAGTACCCTGCATTGGCCTCAATGGAGAACATCCTGCTGAGTCTCAAAGCCGAGGAGCGTCAGGCCAGCGCCTGATCAGCTAGTCCGACTATAAGGAGGCCCTTATGATAGGTGTTGAAGGGCAATGGGTACTGAGTCTGAGCTTGGACTCGCAAGAACTCAATATACCACCAACGGATCTCATTGAGTTTTCCATCATAGAAGAGGCTGGAAACCTGCTGCCTACGTGGAGTCTTCAATTCTACAGTACGGACTACACGTTTACCAAGAGGTGGAATGAAGGAGCCGCACTTACTGTTAGCTGGGGTCGTGATAGACACTCGCTAAAACCCGTTATACTACAGGTAGTTAATCCTTCTATGGTACCCGCAGGTGATGGTAGGCTCGTCTACGCCGCTACTGGTGTTCTCGATGCTTTGGCCTACGTAAATACACCGCATGTACGCACACTGGGTCCCGTTGATGCCCTAACCATAATCAAGACTATTGTGAGTAACTACTTTACGTGGGACTCCAACAACATAACCAAGTCTCAGGATACACAGGCTTATATTCAGCCCAATACTTCTGACAAGAAGTTCGTAGACCATCTGTCGCGCCATGCATACCTGAAGGGTTCATACTTCGGGACGGCGATTACGGCAGATGGTCGTTTTCGTGCTGTAGACGCTAAAGCAGTACTCACTGAGGATGCCAAGTATAGTATAGGGTTACGGTTAGACCCTAATTCCAACTACGGTAAAGAACTCACGATGATCAGTGCTCCGCAGTACTCCAGTAACTCCCCACTTAGTAACATGCTCATAGGCTACGGTGTGGAGAAGCCTATGGTGGACACAACTACGGGTACTCGTATTGTTCACAAGCCGAAGCCCAACATTGTTGCGGCGCAGGCCACCAAGTTACCTCGTAGTGTAGCCGTAGAACGCCGTACATCGGTACCCGTCAGGCTCAGTACAAGCCATGACGTAAACTATCATGTAGCTGCCGCCAACAACTACATGGGCCTCATGAATCTCAGCAATGAGAGCGTTACGGTTCTTCTTGAGTGTGGACTGGAAACCATCTCGGTTTGGGATACCATTCAGTACACAGCACTAGCTCCGGGTAATGATGGCAAAGCTGTAGATGAGATACACAGTGGTAAGTACGTAGTAGGACTCGTCAGTCGAGCCTGTACGGGCATCGGCCAAAACAGGTTTCTCACGAGAGTACGTATGTTCAGGGAGTCAACGAACTACATCAAGGGGGACTTACATGCCTAGTCCGAGCACGAATTTCATGGCGGGCCCCATCGGGGATTCATACAAGAGGGATGATGTCCTCAGCATAGACCATAAGGCTATAGTAGTTGATAATAATGACCCCCTCAAGTTAAGACGTGTACGTTGTATTGTTGAGGGCCTCTTTGAGAGCAAAAACTGGAATCACTTGCCTTGGTGTATGCCCGGTAATGAGGGAGGTTCTGCGGGGTCACGTCCCGGTTTAGGTTCTTTTCGTGTACCCTCTTATGGCTCCATCGTAGGCGTGTACTTTCCAACTGGAGACCTGTATGCACCCTACTACAAGTCTTGGGCTGACGACAGTGTGGACACAAGTTCACAGTTACTCTTCGGAGAGGATTACCCGTATACGTATGGTAACGTAGATGAATCAGGTTCTTGGGTTAGAGCAAATTGTCGTTCCATGCGCAGTAACAGAGGTATGGACTTTGATGAGAGCTATGAGCCTAGCCACAGTATAGGGTTTGCGGAGTTCTTTCACGCAATATCACAGGCATTCGTGCATGTAGACGGTAAAGGTAATGTTCTTCTCCGTGTACCCTCAAACTTGGTGATACAGGTAGCAGGGGACATCAGTATTAAGAGCTTGAGTGCTATGCTGGAAACCACGAATGACGTAGCCCTTAAGTCAGGCCAAGCCATAGGTGTTGAAGCCAAGACTACAATAGGATTAAAGTCTGGTGGAGACACCAGTATTGAGTCCGCTACACTGTATGAAAACAGTGGGGTGGTCTACGATACAGTGGCTTCCCAGACTGAACTTACGACCCCCTATCAAGAAGACTTGCAGTCATACAGAGAAACATTACTCAATCTATCCCGTGAGGTGAAAAATGCTGACTCCGTAGCGCAGTCTAACATCCTCACGTTCGCTAAGGCTCTCGTGGGTACACGTTCTCGTTAGATCCTAGACTTCTTTTTTGCTAAGTAGGAGCTATTCATGGCTACACAGTACGCTAGTGGGAACGCCACGCGAGTTCTTGTCAATAAGGCTACATCCTCACTGGTTAAAACGGGTAAACTAACAGATATTCTCGGTACTACGTCCTCCGGTATAGGAGCCCTCGGCGATCTCACGAAAGCCTTCAGCGGAAGAACTACGGCTGCCAACGCCAGTATAGCCGTAGTGCAGAACCTAGCTGGGGGCTCAAGGCTGGCTCAACTGGAGAACAGAGCGTCTAAGCTGCTCAGAGACCTTAACGTTACTCGTGCTCTTCCGGGTTTGTCTACGACCGACTTGAGTGGACTCAATACGTGTCTCAGCAAGGCTTCAAGTGTTAGCAGTGCCCTCAAGTCTGTGCGCCGTGTCAGCGAGGCTGCTCTTAAGAACACCAAGATTACCGCCAATAATGCCCTCAGCCGTTTCTGTAAGTCCTTTGCGGATAACGTGAGATCAGCTATCAACCACGTTACGGGCCTCGTTACGGGCTTGGCGCGTAGCGTTACGGCTCTTGCGGATAAGGCTATCAGTGCGGTTACAGATGCCATAGCCGCAGGTATAGAAGGACTGGAAGGGCTTGTCAAAGAGGGTCTTGATGAACTCCGCAAGATGCTCCCTGACATTGATGTCCCCGATGTAGTTAACATGCTACTCCCTGAATGGTTACGCAGTGTGCCTTCGATGCTCAACAAGGCCCTATCCCCTATCCTAAACCTTGTTCAAGGCGTGGGCTCCTGTCTTGGTGAAATAGGAGACTTAATAGATGATGGCCTTGGGGCTATTGGTTCCATAGGGTCTGCTGTAGACCGTGGCTTGAGTGTGCTCGACAAGCCGTTGTCCCTCTTTGAGTCCATATCGAGGGGTAAGTCTACTGTAGACTATCTTATGGACAACATCAAGGCAGCCAATAAGAAAGATACTCTACTGGCTAAAGCTACCCTACTGGGTACATCATCTTTCTATACTGTCGGCCCATACTTGGACGACGTATTTGGGTCACACACGTCGTCCATGCTCGAAGACCTTAATGACATCACGAGGGAACTCAACGTACTGATTCAGCGTTGGGAATCCGCAGGTGGGTCTACGTCTTCCTACGGGCCACACATTAAGCACGTCAATGACATCAAGGCAGACATTGAAAACTTCAAGGCGGACGTAAACACCAGTGTTCCCGTCATTAAGGATTCAACCAAGGACTCCATAACTAAGGTGGAAGACATATTCAATGACAGTGTGGACTCCATAGCCAAGGATGCACAGGATAGCGTTGATGACATCAAGGAGAACCTCGATGAAGTCTTTGACGCTGCCGCAGACCTCAGTAAAGACTTCATAACGGAGCCCGAAATAGAGGCTTTCGTAACTGAGTGTCAAGCCTACAAGGAGAGCCTCTAATGGGAACTGTATCCGCGTATCCTTATGATTATACTCTTGAGTATATGTACTTAACGTCTACGTCACTGCTGAGGGACTTGAACAAGTTCAACTCACTGGGAACCAGCTTAGGTGCTCAAGACCTCATGAAGTCTGTACTTACGGACTACGTAGCCCTTAGTAGGGCTCCCAGTGATGCGAGCCTGACCAAGAGATTGGCTGTACTCCGAGGTTTTCAGGGTTTCTGTAATGATGTTCACGCAGCTCTCACTAACTTGTACCTTGTAGCTCAGGGTTCGGCTACGTGGATTGTACCCACTATTCTGGACACCGAAGATAGCCTAGTCGTAGCTCGTGTATTTCCGGAACTCAGTGTAATACAAGACATCGTGTCCACGCAAAGAACTGCTGTTCTACAGGCCCGAAAAGAGGCCTTGAACAGTTTTATTGCAAGACTTGACGACTTTGCCTGCAAGTATGGACGCTATTACGATGTTAGCACTACGGATAGCCTCAAGAATACCTTTATAGAGTTTCAGGGTGCCATTCAAGCCTATGATGAGGCCAAGAGCCTCTATGTGTTTCCAGCAAAGGTTCACAGGGGTATTGAAGCCATACGGTCTTCCATGAAGACGGGCGTACCGCAAATGCGCGGAGCCCTAAACGTCATGAGTATAGACTTCACGGCGTCTTGGTCAGGTCTTAATTTGGAGCGTGAGGTTGTAGACGCCTCCACACAGGCTTATCTACAGGACTACGAAGTTCTTGATATACTCGGCGTCTATAAAGAACACATGCAGACCTGTTTACAGGCAATATTACCTTAACCCTTTTGATAGTGAGGACTCTAATGGCTTTTCGGGACGTCCTAAAGGCTTCTGTGTATGTGGTTATGTACGCACGCAATGTACTCTTTAGTATATCCACTGAAATCTTCTTTAGGCACTTGATGAACAACGTTGCTGAAAATTCTCAGGTTAAGAAATACATCAAGTCTAACCTGAGGACTTGGCTTATCAATGATTACTCCAACGTAGAGCTTATACGGAGGGCCTCTAGTGTTGATCCTCAGTGGGTGCAAGAAGCCCTCGATAGAGGAGATGAAATATACTACATAGATCTAGATAGCGACGCAGAAGACCTTATAACCAAGTGGGTTCGCTACCTGAACACCCTAAATGGGGACATATCGCGCATAAGTGTACCTCAACTTAAGGTTAAGTACGAAAAGTACTTGGAAACTGCAACTAAGATGAAGTACAAGGACGGTGAAGAGGTAATTCGTGAGTACAGTAACGGCTTTGCGTGGAAGCGTGTGTTCAGCAAGGAAGCTCTTCTGAGAGAGGGGGAGCTCATGAATCACTGTGTAGGTGACTACTGTAAAGAAACGGCTAACGGAAATACGAGCATATACAGTCTACGTGATACCTACGACAAACCACACTGTACCATTGAAGTACGCAAGAGTGGAGATCTTGAACAAGTCAAAGGTAATTCTAATAAGCCCGTTAAGCCGGAGTATATACCCTACGTACTTGATTTCTTGAAAAGGATGCCTGTAAAGGTACGTGATGCCAGCCGTGAATTATTACTATCCGGTATCTTGTTTACGGGAAGAAATTATATAGATCTACGCAATTTACCTCCGAATTATTCTATAGAAGAAGACTTGACTTTAGACAAATTAGACTTTCCTATACACTTCCCTCGGGGGCTGACTATTACAAGTCTTGAAATACATAAAACACCTGTTACGTTTGACCGTGATTTGACTGTAATCGGCAGCCTTCGGCTGACCGACATAGATACAGTGGAATTACCCGTAAACACTAAGGTATCTAGTCTACGTATTGCAAATGTTCGTTCAGTTCGCATACAACCGGGTTTTCGCGCAGAACATTCAGTACGTATACCGAATGCACGCTCAGTAGAGCTACCCGAAAATATGTGGGTTGGAGATGACCTTAGCCTGAGGCTTTCCCGCATATCACACCTCCCGGAGGGCTTACACGTCGGCGGTGTACTCAATATAGTGGGTACGCAGATACAGGAAATTCCGTCCAGCGTAAGTTACGGGAAACTTATAGCCGATAAGAGCTTCCATAATAAAACGTTTGGTGTCAATAGAAAGGCGGAAATGAACAAAATCATGGAAGAACTCGATGACTTCGAGGATTGGCAATCATTTTAAGGATTACTGCTATGCCGGGAGTACACAGACAAGGTGACTCTACGTCAGGTCACGGTTGCTGGCCACCCACTATACCCTCCTCGTGGAGTCCCAACGTATTCGTTAATGGAAAGGCTGTTGTGCGTAACGGGGACTCCATTGTTGTACACTGCTGTCCCGATGGGCCGTGTCACGGCGGTACTTATGTGGGTACACACACCGTTAAGGTCAACGGTATGGATAAACAAACTCAAGGGGATCCCATTAGTTGCGGTGACACGGCCTCCGGTTGTAGTCCCAACGTTATCGTGAACTAGAACCTTATGGCCCCCCTGTACTAGGGCCTAATGAGGCTCAGGAGGACATCAATGAGTCAAGGCACCGGTGGAGCCTATGGTACGTATGCTTACGTAGACAATCAAGTCATTTTGTACAGTGACTGTAGCTTTTTCCCTGAAATATACAACCTCAGCGTTAACGTTGAGGCCGTCATGAACTCTATTCTGAACATACTGTCTACGTTACCCGGGGAACGTTTGAATCAGCCTGAGTTTGGTACGGACTTGGAAGCTGAACTCTTCCAGCCTATGGATTACATTACGGCTCAGGCCATATATACCAAGGTCTACGATGCCATAAACAGATGGGAACCCCGGGTACGTATCAACTCCAAGAAATCCACGGTTACACCCTACTATGATGAACACGTCTACGAAGTACAACTGTACTTCTACATTGTAGGCATAAGTATGGAGTTCAACGTTAAGAGGTTTTATAAGCAACGCACAACAGCCGCATAAGGCAGGTACTCATTATGCCCTTCATTATTCCAAGTAGAACATCATCCTATGCTGACATCTACGAGGCTGCTGTAGCCTACGTTATGCAGAAACCGGATTACGAGAAGTTCAAGGATCACTACACGAGTTCCTTGGGTACCACCATGTTAGAACTCGATGCTGGTTTTTCAGAGTTTCGTACTACAGAAGTTCGTCTGGCTCGCCGTGAATCGTACCTACCCGAAGCCAAACTAAGGACTTCTTGCATAGGAATAGCACAAACTTTGGGCTACAGTGCACACCGTGGTACTAACGTACACCTACAGCTAACCTTTACTCCCATGCAGGATGCCACCATAATGCCTTTTGACATTGTGGGCAGCGTAGCCGAGTACGATCTCGTGGCTTTAGAGGAAAAAAGTGTACGCTACGGCGTCAATGAAACCCTCAAGGTAGGCATAGGCAAGCTAAAGACAGAAGAAGTTACCATACAGGGTTCCAAGTACTTTGTGTTCCGTTTCATCACGCCTAAGGTAAGTGAAGACCTACTGGTTACACTTAACGGTGTTGAGGTTCCCACGAGTCGAGACATCCTAAAGCTAGATCAAGACTACTGGCTTGTGATGTCCAATGCCGTGGATAGCGTGGACATATGGTACCTCAACAGATTTCCTCCGTCTTACTGGAATGCCAGCTTCCGCTATAGCTTTACGGACTACATCAACCCACGCTATGACTGGAGACGTAACTTCAAGTACAGCGTGGGCCAAGTATGTACTGCCGTAGGCGACATGAGTACGTTCTACAAATGTGTTCGTGCGGGTCAAACAAGTATCAATGAGCCCACATGGTTGCCGGAGAAAGGTAAGTTCACTACGGATGGAACCGTGATGTGGGAGTCCATCGGTAGTCTACGCAGAAACATTTTCTTCAAGTCTGTGACTCCCGGTGTTGGTTATACGGGTAGCGTAGAGCCCGTGTGGCCCATTGAAGTCGGTACACGAGTTCAGGACGGGGATATTGAGTGGATGGCTACGGACATCTACAGTACGTCCAAGTGGCCTTACACCGCAGGTGATGTTCTCAAGATTACCTACATTGAGTTAGAGAACATCAACTATGATGAGGGTGATATTGATCTCTTCTTGGGCAACATTCAAGTCATTCAGCGCATGAAAGACTTCCAAGATAGAGAAGACATGGACTCCATTAAGCTTAACGCACCCCTATATCACGAAACCAAGGCTGTGGTTAAGGGTCGAGAAGATTACCGTAAGATGTTCAGGGAAATAACCCCGGATATTGTTGACGGTAACGGCTACGATATAACGCCTGCCGTGGTTCAGTTGTCATACGTGAAGAACCACACGACAACTAAGTGGGAACCCAACATTATCTTCAACAAAGATGATGAAATTCTCCCCGCACATCCCAATAACTTCATTTACAGGGCTACCAATACTGGTCGTTCCGGCCTTAGCACTCAAGGTGCCAGCGGAGCCAGTGAACCCGATTGGCAGAATCTCATGGATCAAGGCTCTACGTTTACCGACGGTCAAATCACATGGGAGATTCAACCCTTAATTACGAGTCCTCCTTATTGGGCAGCTGAAACCGTGTACAAGAGAGGCGATATAGTACGCGGTAAGGTCAACAACGGCTGTCAGTACGAGGCCGTAGCCTTTAACCCGGAACCGACGTGGCCTACGGAGATCGGTAAGACCGTAGTAGACAACGAAGTTACATGGGAGTGCTACGATACCATATTCCTTGGTGGCTACGAGGCTGACTACCGTAGGCCTGATACAGCTTACAACGTGGGTGACTTCGTTGAACCCGTAACGGAAACCGGGTACTACTACAGGTGTACAGTAGCAGGTACTACGGCAACGGAAGACCCCGGAGATTGGCCTACTACGGTATGTGAGACAATTCTTGACGGTACCTGTGTGTTCGAGTGCTACGATAGTATCTACAGTGACAAGTACGTAAAGAACAATACTCTACGAGCACTGGCTGCTAATAGACCTTACGGTGTTGAACCCCCGACCATGATTGACCCCATACTGGTGTACGTGCATCTCAACATCTACTTGGAGATGACCCTCATCAAAGACTTGACTTCCGTTAATAACGACATTGACGCACTCCTTGCTAAGTACGAGCGTAAGTTAGGTCAGCAGTTGAAGACATATGACCTCGAAAACGAGATTGAGCAAAGCCTCAGCTACGTAACAATTGCCCGCGTCGAAGCCACGAGAGAAACCAAGTCTACTACGTGGGCCCCTGGGGTCAAGCACATGGTAAATGATGTCGTAGTTCCTACGGTTCCCAACGGTCATTCTTACTATGCGGCCCGCATTATTGATACTCCACGAGACGGTTACTCTCAATGGGATGACCGGGGTATGTCCTCCAACACGGAACCCGAATGGCAAACCACTGTGGGTTCCTTTACGGAAGACAGAAACCTTAAATGGAAGGCATACAGTGCTTCAAGCCTAGCGTTTCTTCCTGAACGATGGGAACCCAATACTATTTACACCCTAGGTCAAGCTATAATACCCACTAAGGGTGACAACAGCATATACTACAAAGCGGAAGCCTTGACTCATGTAGAACCTACGTGGCCCACTAAGCTGGGGTCTTCGGTGCTGGACAACAACATATTCTGGGTGTGCTTTGACCCCACTTCGTTTGTTGTTCCCCTCGTTTGGCGCGAGTACTACATACTGGGTCGTACTGTCACGATGTCTAACAATAGAAGCGGAAACTAAGCACAGTAGGAATCAGCTTTTTATCAATGAGTTCACTGAAACTAGAGGAGGAACACTTATGAAAGTTCAGGTTAAGCCTCTTAGCACGAAGGCTTCTATTATAGCTGGTGGAGTTCTGGCTCAACGCATCTCTTCCAGCGTGCGCACTGCGCGCTTACGTGCTGATGCAGGTGCCGAAGGTGCACACAGAGGTAAAGAAGCTGACAGCCCGCAGATTCAAGCCCAGAAGGAAGCTCTCAAGGCTTTTGCAGGCCTCACTAAAGCACAGCAAACCAAGGCTGTAGCAGATATCAACGCTGTCGTGGACAACTTGCCGGAAGACAAGCGAGAGGATGTCATGGGCCGCGTGGAGAAAGACATGAAGTCTTCTCGTGGCAAGAAACTCGTGGAATCCATATCTTCGGGTCTTGATATTCCGTCAGCCCGCCGCAAAGTTAGTGCTAAGGCCGTGGCTTTTGCTATTTGTGCGGCTAAGGTTCTCAAGCAAGTAGCCAAGGAAGAACTCAAGCGTATCAGTAGCCCTGCGCACATCTTCGTTATGGCAGCCACTATTCTCTTCATTCACTTTGCTGCGGCTCCTGTGTTTCAAGCCGTTCTTGCCATGATTTCCAGTGCTGGTGGTCTTACTGGTCTTCTTACTTCCTGTAAGCTCTTTGCCTCTGCCGCCGCTGCTCAGTACGGAATCATTATCTAACTGTAGGCACTAATAGGCTATGTAGGTACAGGGTCAGGATAAGGAGAGGCTAGTCATGGCAATCTACGGAGAGAAATGGGATCCCGATACTCGGTACTCACCGGGTGACTACGTATATGCACCTGATCGTCCGGGCCTGTATTACGTAGCTCAAAACATGGGAACATCGCACAGCAAGTTTGCGGGTACCAGTGGCAGCGTAGAACCCCCGTGGAACCTTGATACCGAAGTTCAGGATGACCGTATCTTCTGGATAGCTGTGAAAGCCCAGGGTAATGAACAGTCATGGAGACGCCGTGCTCGGTATCAGGTTGGTCAGCGCGTGGTGCCCACTACGGGCCCCATTCTTTGGGGTGATACGTACTACGCTTTCCGGGCTTCTCGGTTTGTTTACAAACCGGAGTGGCCTAATGAAGCCAACGTGTTGTTCTACGACAACAATATCTTGTGGAAATCTCAACTCAGCGTATCCTTCTTTCTACCGCGTAGCCGCTTGAAGGAATCCGCTTTTATAGAGCTGTATAAGATCATCGACTACTTGAGCATTCAAGAAGAAATTATCTTCAAGGATGTTAAGCACAAGTTTAACGACAGGGAAGAACTCAGCATAGATGCCCTAAAAACCATTATTTCTGAGTTCGGCTACGATTACATTGCGGAAGCCTTGAACCTGACAGAGCAAGAACTGAGACATCTCGTAGCCTACATAGGCTTGGTGCACGTACTCAAAGGGTCTAAGACGGGTTTGTACCTCGTCATGGAACTCATGGGTATCAGTTATCGAGCCGAAGAGTGGTGGGAGAAAACACCTAAGGGTGAAGCCGACACGTGGTCTCTCTATGCTGAGGTTGACGCGGGTAAAGCCACATCTAACATGGTTGAACGCCTCATCAACTTTACGAGAAACTACGTGTATCCCGTGCTTGAAACCTTCGAGATAACATACAAGATTGACTTCGCGGTTCTCGACATTTACATGGGTGGCTTTGTTGATGCCGAATACGAGTTCGTCATAGACACCGGGTGGATGGTGCTGTCCATTATGGGTGGTTTTATTGACAAAGAACTCGGTGGGCCAGTTTGGTTATATAGACCCAACATGAAGTTCGGCATAATCGTAGGTGGTTTTGTCGATCAGGAAATCATAGTTGACATGCGGCCTTCGGAACACAGCATTATTGCCATTGAATCCGGTGATAGAGCCATTGTTACCGTTAACCCGCACTACAACAACGTTAGGGCTCAACTACAGATTTCCCTCGCACCTGATTTTGCGGACGATCACCTCATCGTCAACACAACTAAGGAATACACGGAACTCTTGGCTGCTAGAATACCCGTTAATATAGGTGCACAGCAGGAACGTGTATACGCACGAGTTCGTGTTGAAGAGAAAACTCAAGGTTGGAGTCCGTGGAGTGACGTATACACCATCTACGCAGGTGATAGTCAAAAGGCTTTCGCATTCAACCTATCGGATTCCCTGTCAGATGGCTTCGATGCATCGAGTTTTATTAACCTAACCAATTGAGGGCAGTAAATGGCGTCGACCAATATATTGCCTTTTGCACCCGAGGGTAGTGTGGACGGAGGAGATCTCTTTAGCTCCTCCGACTACTCTAACTCTGCGGGTCGAAAAAAAGGCTACTCTGTAGGTTATGCTGATCGTAGGCTCATCAATACTGCGTTGAAACAATGTGCTCTTATGGCCGCAGGTGTAGCGCAGTGGGCTGTCAACAACGGTCAAACAGTTTTGGATACTTCTACGGTTGCAGATGTAGCGGCGGCCCTATCAAAGATAGCGAGTTCCGGGGTATCCATGACGGTAACAAGTACGTCTGCGGATTATCCCATACTGTGCACATACACGCCTAATCGAACCGCTAACGGTTCCGAAGGTGCTCGTTTCAGTACAGCCGTGAAAATTAACCCCGGAACAGGCGCCCTTACAGCATCTATGGTGTACAACGCAGTGTGGAACGACTACGCGGAGTTCTTCCCTCGCGGGGAAGCCACGGAAGCCGGAGATATAATTGCTCTTGATACTTCCAGTTCAGTGGAACGCTACGTCAAGGCTACCGAAGGCTGTAGATGTCCTGTTGGCGTTCACAGTGATACCTTTGGACACCTCATAGGCGGTGACGTACCGCCAGAAGGCACTGACTTTATGGAGTACAATGTACCCAACTACATTCCTGTTGGATTGGTTGGTAGGGTTCGCGTGAAGTTCAAGGGTCGTGCTGAAATGGGAGTTCGCGTAGTACCTTCTGAGATACCCGGTGTTGGTCGGGCCTACAGGGAAGGGGATAGTGTGCAGTCTATTCTTGGTTTTCTCGTCGAGGCTGACCACGTAGATTCTGATTCAGAAGTCCGCCGTCTCAAAATGAAGTTGCATGGCTTCTAGTCTTTAACTTCTAACGGAGGTGCAGCGTGGCAGGTCTACCACGTCCGACATTCTTTGTCCCCAAAGAGAAAGTTACCAAAGTAGACTTTGGTACTACGATTCAGTTGAGGCTCAACGATTACACGATCACAAACAAAGATGAAACCATAGGTGCCGTAAATCAGGAGAAGAATAATCCTGAACAGTACGGTAGATATACAGAAATTCAGGTAGCTACAGACTCATCCTTCTCCAAGGAATCCATTGTACTTACTCAGAAGGAAACATACGCGGTTAGCGTACAGATCAAAATAACGGAAGCCACCAGTTATGTCCGTGTACGCCATATCTTGAAGTCTGGGGATTATACACCGTGGTCAGACCCTGTTGTGTATCATGGAGTCTCTACGGAAGTCTCTACGAGAGACTTGATGTCGCGCATGACTTCCTTAGCCAGCCTTGAGGCAAGCCTAGCCGCTGCCCGTGAGGGCTCAATGGCTAAGGCCACAGACGATGATGGCGAAGACGAGGAGCAACTGGAGTTTGACAAGCCCGTGATAATAAATCCCGTGGATGGGTCTCAAGTTACATTGGATTCCAATCTGACGGTAAGCGTGAGTCCTCTTGTGTACGTCGATCAAATCACTATCGAGGCCTACGAAGTGCAGTCGAGGACAACGGAAGAAGCACTGGGTCTGCGCACGCCAGCCTCAAAATAAAATTCCTCTTGGAGGCTTACCTTGAGCAGTTCTAACGATATTATCTACTACCGTCCAATACCGGACTTGCCAGCCCTTCAAAACTTGGTGATCAACGATAGTAGTACTGAACCCCTTTACTACTTGTTGATTCACTCCGTTGAGGGGTCACTCACGTATAAGATGGACGTGACCAAACTCAAGGTAATGTTCAGTGGTTCCTTGGATGATGTCACGAAAGAACTAGAGTCTCTTAAAAAGCAAGTTCAAACCATTTCCGGTCAACTCCCGAACTTTTTGTTGAAGACGGATATTTCCAACATTAAGTTGGAAGACCTTAATTCAGACACCACGATAATTTTCGGCGGCTGGTTCACCGATGAAGAGGCAGAGGCTGACCCCGAAGCCGATTCTCTTCTAGCTGTACGCATTCGTATGCGTCAAGGTGCTGCCGCGGGTTATCCTACTTTGCTAGGCGACATTGAAACTGGTGAAATTGCATTTGTGAAGGATACAGGAGCAGTTTTAATAGGGAAGCAAGACGAAAGCGGTAAAACGAGTACAACGGCGTTGGCAACCGTAAGTAAGGGTACTTTTGCCGATAGACCCGCTACATCCAAAGACTCTACTCTAAACGAAGCTTACGCGGGCCGCGTTTACGTAGCAGAGGATCAAAATAATACGATTTACCTCGACATTGGTGGTACGTGGGTGAACGTGTCGAGCCTACCCTCCGTGGGTAACGGCTTAACGTTCGACGACGATGGGCTCATCACGGTTAAGTCATGGGTTCATGATGCAGGCGAGACTGTTCACGATACGGTTCCCGTAAGAGTAGACACCAATGGAGTAGGTCTACAAGTAGATACTAACGTCTTTTTGGTATCGGAGGGCAAGCTTACGTTGTCCGGCACTATAAAAGGCGGCACATTTGCGACTTCCTAACGCACAGGATCGTTGACGAAGAGGAAAAGGAGATCTGAATGGCTACTTCCACAACGGCTTCACTGAACAACATCAAAGGTATCATTACCAATGAAGGTTTGTCGAAGTCCATTGAAGCTCAGGCGCGAGAGGGTTGGAAAATATACCCACGAGCTTTTGCGTGCTCTGAAATTCTTGGGCTCTTTGACACTACACGAGATACCTCCAGCATGTACGAGACTTGGTACGAGGCACCTATCAGTGGCGTCGTCGTGCAGGGAGTCAACACTCTGGAGTTTCTGTGTACTATTCCTCCCGGCAGTACCGCCGACAACAAGTTTATTCGAGAGATTTACGTAACTGCTCTGGACGAAGCCGACAACTTGTTCCTTCTCGGATTGGGCCAGATTGAAGGTGACGTTCAGTACAACCCCGGTGGGGCTACGAAACTTCGTATCCTCATCAGTATTCAGAACGTCAACATCAGCGGCCTCTACGAGTTCAAGTACACGCAAGCCACAGAAATTGAGGATCATAACAACGATCCCAATGCACACCCTGATATTCGCGCCCTCCTTACTGGAGCCGCAAGTTCTACTATTATCAACAACAACTACTTTGCACAGCCCGGCGATACGATCTTCGTGAACAGCCAGAACAATGCGGTCAAAGTAAGTTTGCCCGTTCAAAACCTTGTGTTGGGTACACGAGTCACAGTAGTTGACGTTGGTCTTGCTGGTGCTACACCGGGCCGAGACATCATTGTTGCTCGTAACGGCAACAAGATTGACGACAGAGAAGAAGACTTCCGTATTGATACCAGCGGCGGTTGCGCTACGTTCTGGTGGTATCCCGGCAAATCATCATGGATGGTTGACATTGGCGGTCGTTTCTATCGTCCTGCACCTAGTACGCTACAGCCGGGAACCCTACGACTTTCCCAGTACTTGGATCCCAGTCAACTCTTCCAGACGGGTTCCTTTACGCCTGAGTATCCTGCACCGGGCACCATAACCAGCTTGGCAGGACAAGTGCTGTTCATCAACACTACTTCAAAGGCGTCCACAGTCAAACTCCCCCCGAATCCCAGTAGCGGTGAGCGCGTACAGATTATTGATGCTCGCGGTAATGCTCAGACCTACAACATTAGGGTCAGCGGTAACGGTAGGCGCATTAACGGAACCACCAATGACTACGTGATCAACATCAACAATGCCTCTGTAACTTTTGTATGGGATGACGCCAACGCCAACTGGTGCGTGGACTATGGGGGAATTTCACAGGGTCAATGGGAGCGGCGCGGAGAACAAGTTACACCAGCCAGACGTGGTTTTAACACCACGCGAAGCGTAGTACCTAATAACCCCAATGAAGGTTGGCTTGGAGTTGATGATTGTAAGTGGGGTTATTTAAGGGCTAACAATGGTTGGTTCCAACAGCTAGCAGTAGCCGAAGTTATTCAAGGCACCGCTCTGAAAGCCAGATATGCTGACTTGGCGGAAAACTACGTTTGGACTGATTCTGCCAAGCCCCTCCCCGGCACCCTAGTAACTTTGGATGTTGACAGTGACAACAACTTGGCTTGCCGTTGTGCCCACCGTGGGGATACTGTTCTCGGTGTTATTTCCACGAACCCCGGTTTCATCCTCGGCTTCGACATTGAAGAAGATGCTGAGGGGCAAACCACTGTACCCCTTGCTTTGACTGGACGAGTTCCTGTAAGAGTTACGGGGGCCGTAAAGAAAGGTCAGCCTTTGTATTTCTGTACGGCAGGCGTAGCTACGGCTAACGAGGCTAATATGGTTGGCGTTGATTGTGATGACGTTACATGCTATGATAAGAAGCAAATGGTTGGTATTGCTTTGGAGTCCAGTGCTGACGAGGACGAAAAGACTATTCTTTGCTTCTTGAAATAGTGAGGTTGTCATGAAAGAGGTGAGGGGTTCTCACCGAAACGTAAGCAAAAGGAGGGTGGCTTTACGGGCTACCCTCCTGAGAATGTCTTACGGGTACAAGTTGGGTCACATACCAAGTGCGTTGTCCATGCTTGATTACTGGGATGAAGTCAACGATCTCATTGACTACAGTGTGGACAAACTGGTTATAGGAAAACCGTATGGGGCGCAAGCCTATGCAGCAGTTTGGGGTAAGCCAATCGGAACCTACGGGTTGACGGATGCACACCCTAACGTTGTATGGGCTGACGCCACACTAGGTAATGCTTTAGGCATAGCTGCGGGTCTCGCTTATGGCGATGCCCGTCGAATTTTTGTAAATAGTGGAGACGGTTGCCTGTCCAGTGGGCCTACGCTAGAGGCTTTAGCCTACTTGGGCTCAGGTAGACATCCTTTTGCTCACAAGGTTCTACTGTGTGTAGACTGTAATGGGGTTCAACTACAGAGCCCTACGTTTTACAGTGCGCACCAGTGGGGTCATATTCTGAACGCTATGGGGTGGGATTCCTATGTGTTCGATGGACATGCCTTGAGTCTTGGAACTACTTTGAGAGTACGCTATAATTATCAAGGCCCCGATCTAGTAAGGCCTACGGCATGGCTGTTCTCTACGACTAAAGGCAAGGGCGTATCTTTCATGGAAGCAGACCCTGTAGGTTGGCACTATCGCATCATGGAATCCAATGATTACTGCCGCGCCATGCTGAACGTACAGGGTGACCTAAGTATTGAGGAGGAACTTCAATGAGTTATAGTACACAAGAGGAAAGACCTTTGGTATCTCAGATAGGGGCTCACGGAGATTGTCAAGGCGTAGTGTACGATTTTAGCGACGGAACACAAATTCGTGTAGACATGGAGAGCCGGGTGCCCATTTACCTTGACGTTCTGAATGCAGGAGGTTGCTACTCAGGCCTTGAGGCTATGTGCTCCGGCAACAAATATGAGGTATGCGCTACTTTTACCCAAGTAAATGCTGAGGGCACGCAGCGGTCAACAAAACATCCATTAGTTGTAGTAAGTGGGCCGATGTTGGCGACGGAGAAAGTTACATCATGAAGGTGCACTGCTACGATGAGTGGACACCCCTCAAGGAAGTCCTACTGGCTTCTGTCCTGGGTGCCAACCATACTGTAGACATCAGCTTCAAGGCTTTCTTCAAGAAAACCAAGGTGGGGTCTGATCATGGACACTCTGTGAAGTTCAGTGATGCCATGATTGTACGCCACGAGGAAGAACTGCAAGCCTTCAAAGCTATTCTTGAATCCTTGGGAGTCATAGTGCATGAACAGCAAAGCCTTTCTTACTTGGCTCCCTTCAAGACTCCCTATTGGGAAGCCTATAGCAGACCCTCAGATAACCCAAGGGATCAGATTCTAGTGCTAGGTGACACTCTCGTGGAAACACCACCCGTAGTGCGTGACCGCTACTTCGAGAACGATGTGTGGAAACCCGTGTTCTACTCAGCCTTCCAAGAGGGTGCACGGTGGATAGCTGCACCCCGGCCTATGATGCTTACGCCTAGCTACGATCCCCAGTGGCATTCCGACTTGGAACCCTACAGCCACGGAGAATGTAGTCCAATTAAAGGCCCCGGTATAGAGATGATGTTCGACGCAGCCCAAGTTCTCAAAGTCGGACTTGATGTAGTCATGAACGTAAGGAATGCCAATGATCGCCTAGGCTTCCAGTGGTTATGCCGTGAATTTCCCCAGTACAGGTGGCACAGCATATACCTTGGCGAGGATGCCGATCACATAGACGGCGAACTTACTATTTTGAGGCCAGGCTTACTCCTAGTGGGTCATAATGTCTATGAAAGGCCGGAGTGTTTGCCCGCCTTCATGCAGTCTTGGGATCGCGTAGTCATGGCGGATACCGCTGAACACTTACAGGGTTTGCAGTTAGCCAGTGAGGGCATATACGTCAATGCCTTGACTATTGATGAAAACACGGTGTGCATGAACGCCGCCGCAGTGAAGACTATCAAGGCCCTTGAAGCTCGTGGCCTCACCGTAGTACCCGTGGAGTTTCATGACAGCACCGCTTTTGGCGGAGGGTTGCACTGCGCAACCCTTGACATTCATAGAAGCGGGAACCTTGAAGACTACTCAGGATAACATATCTTGGAATCCTACTAGACACAGAGAGGCCGTGCTATGCTCATTGCCATAACGGATGGGGAGTTTGTAGAGGGGCACTTCCACATAACGTGGGGTGTAACGAGGTCTTGCAACTTACGGTGCCCGTATTGTAGTGCAGAGAACCGTAAGAGTGTACCAACAGTTAACCCTATGGAAATCTGCTCGAACATCGTCAAGCTACGACCTCGCTGGAAGACCCTATCGGTTCTTTTGCATGGCGGAGAACCTACGTATCGAACACCGTTCATGGAGATCGTGGATGCTCTTCTCGGTGCTGGCATAAGTGTATCCACGATCTCTAACTTCACTGCCCCTCTTCGAGTCTATCAGGACTGCGTAAGCCGTGGGGTTCACTTCTGTCTGAGTTGCCACGCGGCATACCTCCCGTATTACCGCAAGAAGGCATTGGCTATGCAACCCTCTATGAACTTGAGGTTCAAGCTGTGCTTGTCCAAGAATAGGCAAGAGGAGATGTTGAAGTTCTACGATGAGCTTCGCACAGCAGGTCATCTAGCCGAAGTCTTCTATGTAACGGAAAGTACACCTATGGATGCTGCAAAGAGTTTGCTGGCTTTGAAAACCATAGAGAACGATATAACGTATCGTAAGTGCAGGCTACACTACGATGACGGTTCCACCAAAGAGTTTTACTCGGAAGAACTCATGCGGTTTCACATGAACCGTTTCTATGGCTGGCGGTGCTCCGCAGGGCTGTACTCATGCTACGCAGAATCAGATGGAATTGTTTATCCCTGTGATGGAATGTACTTCCCCATAGGGACTCTTCTCGGCAATGAACCTCATATTGACTTAGGTGAAACACGGTGTTATGAAACACGATGTCAACACACCGATCAGGTTAGCTACGATAAAACGGTGTTAGGTACGCCGTTCTCTGACCTTAGAAAATACCTCGAAAGAAAAGAGTGGCTGGAAGGAAACCGAGGAGGTACACGAGCCCATGCGTACAAAGGCCAAAGTAAAAGCGAAGGCAAAGATAGACTTGGAGAAAGCACGAAACGCTGTGTCTTCTCATATTCAGCAAATTCTGGCGTTTAACGATGAGACTCCCGGAGATATACAGGGAATATCTCTAACCAAGGACGAAATTGAGAAGGCTTTGGCCTCCGAACAGGAAGTCAAGTTTGAAGCCTTCACGGCAAAGAATACTTATTCTGTTACATACGTGTACCCTGCGTACATTGAGTGCAAAACTACTCCACGGAATACTTTATGCGCCCGATAGTCGATAACTTTGTTGCAGAACATGAAGATGTATACCTTGTGCTTGCCGACATGGGGAGCTTCCCTCGGTGCCGCTCTGAATGCCCCAGTCGAGTCATAGATGTAGGCCCGGCGGAAGGGAATGCCATGAATGTAGCCCTTGGACTGGCCCTCTGCGGTCGACGTGTCTTCATTTACGGAGTAGCGGGCTTCATTTTATATCGTGCGTGGGAGCAATGGAAACTCTATGCTGGAAAAACTTACGTTGACCATCCCGAAGGGCTACCCATTACTTTTCTTAATGGGGGTTCCGGTTTTCTTTATAGTCAGTGTGGGCTTGGTCATTACGTACTTGATGATTTGGCTCATTGTCTCCTTTGTCCTCGCGTTAGCGTGTGGCTACCATATGATGGTGCAACTACCCGTAAATCTCTTCAAGGGGCTTACGAGAAGAAAGGGCCGTCGTATATCAGGTTAGCCCCTGACAGCAGTCCCGATGTTTATGATGTACTGACGCGGACTCAGTTCGTACCCACAGATACTGTTCTTGATCCCCAAGACTCCTTTGAGTGTATGCAAGGCTATGCGTTCAGTCCGTCTGACGACGTTGCAAACCTTTCAGACCTCGATGACCCAGAAGACGTTAGAGAAGCATTCGCTCAGGTTTCACTCAAGCCTGGGCCTTCCTGTTATGTGTACACTATGGGCTGGCTTGTGCCTCGTGTGGATGAAGTATGCGCTTACCTGAACTCTCTGCCCGATGGGAACAGGTATAAGTTTAGCTGTGTACCCATTACGTACATCGACTCCTCCGTGTTTTATAGCGACGTGGAGGATGTAGATACCGTTGTTATAGAGGATCATGTTGTTGCCGGAGGTCTTTTGAATGCCTTCGATGGCTTGTCTTCATTGGCTCTACATATTTGCGTGACTTCCGAAGATGACATTGCTGGAGACCTTGAAGAAGTTCGTCACGCCTACGGATTATCTTACGATGCGCTGAACTCGTATCTTTTTGACTTGCGTAAGCAACGCTTGGAGGACTTATGATCTGTGAAGACAAAGAACCTGCGGCCCTCGTATTGGGCGGTGCTGGTTTTATCGGAAAGGCTCTCTGCAAGGCTTTAGCGGTAAACTACAAGGTTATTTGCGTGGATAACCTTGTATACGGTCAGTATGCCCCACAGGGTATATCATTTGTTCACGTTGATCTCTCCAAGTCGGAAGAAGTGCATCAACTCATACACGCTTACAAGGATGCCAATATACAGGTTATCTACAACTTGGCGGCTACAGTGGGCGTACATAATGTATACCGTGATCCGCAGGAGTGTAACAACAACAACCTGCACATCATTACGAACTCCTTGGACATTATGAGGGCTTGGCCCTTGGCTAGGTTTATTTACACATCCACCAGTGAAGTCTACGGGTCTTCGGAGAACTGCGTGGAAACCTCGAATTTGTGCTTGCCTGACCCAACCACCAAGAGGGGTACGTATGCCGCCACAAAGTTAGCCGGGGAGTACTGCGTAGCTTGTAACTCTAACAACTACATTATTTGTCGGCCCTTCAACATTACAGGCTACGGTCAGCCTAGTTACCATAAAATGGTAATCCCTTCTTTCATAGACTACGCCATGCGTGGGCAGCCTATCCCTATTTACGGTGACGGTTCACAGACTCGAAGTTTTTGTTCTCTCCCGCAATGCGTTTATGCTCTCGTGGAGTTTGCCAAGCTGGAAGCCACCAATTTGGTAGTGAACATAGGGAGTCCCAACAAAAGTTGCCAAGTCAGTATAGCCGAACTAGCCCACGCTGTAGTAGACTATGCTAAGGCCTTCAACAGATACCCTCAAATAGTTATGACTTCACACCCCTACGGGGACAATGCTTCCTCTTTGGAAATTCATCAAAGGATTGTGAACACGGACTACTTGTGTGAGCTGTTGCCTGATTTCGAGTCCAAGTTTAAGACCTTTGATTTGAACTATATTCTAAAGGACGTTCACGACTACTGGCAGTCTTGTAATGAGAGCTGAAACCAAGAATTAGGGTGGGGTACACAGTGAATCTCAAATACATTCGGGCTCGCAACAAGAAGGCTTTGGTTGTTGTGGCGCACCCTGACGATGAAGCCTATGGTATGGGAGGCACCCTACATAAGCTATTACAAATAGGCTTTATCGTGCGCGTCTTGGTTTGCTATAGTAGTTGCCCCTTAGACATGGACAGAGGGGTGGAACGTATGGAACGTTACTACGGGTACCATAAACAAGTCTGCTACAGTCCGCGTGAGTTCTGGACTTATGTACCCGATCAACTACAGCTATCCGCTTTGAATCACAGTTCACGCGATGAAAACCCAACACGAGTGTTTCAGTTAGAGCCAGAAATACGGAAGACCATACACGAATTTAACCCGCTACTGGTGTTCACGCACTCCTCTTGCGATCTCGACGAAGAGCATCAAGTCGTGGCGGATGCAGTACGCACTGCCCTTCGTCCTCAAAACTTTCTCACGCGGTCAAAAGTACCGGACATCTTGACTTTCCATGTACCCGGGTGCACAGTTGGTCGTCCTTTCAGTCCTTCTGTTTTTGTGGCCTTAGACGAGAACAATGTAAACGTTAAGTTGAAGGCAGCTTTAAGATATGGTGAGCGCACGGAGAGCCACCCGTGTAGCTCAAGGAGTCTCAAATCTTCGGCATCACACTATGGTGTTCTCATGGGGTCTGCTTACGCAGAAGCCTTTGAGCTTGAAAGCCTTAGGTTCTATTGAGTTTATAATCTGTAAAACGGTTCGGGGGTAACAATGGAAGCAAGGTTCAATACTATGGGTACACAGATAAAAAACATGGAGTTTGTTCTCACGGATTCCTGCAATTTGGATTGCACGTACTGTCACGTCAAGAAAGGTATGTACAGAATGAGTAAGGCTCAGGCAGAGAAACACTTACAGTACGTAAAGGAAAACTTCGACGGCTACAGAGCGTACAGTGTGTCTCTGTTTGGCGGAGAGCCTCTCCTTAACTGGGGTACGTGTACTTACATAATAGATGCATTGAAATCATTCAAGTCCTGTGATAGTATAACTTTGTTCACGAATGGGATATTGCTTACGGACTCCATTTTGGATTTCTGCTTGAGCAATGGAGTGCAGATTCAAATCAGCTTTGACGCCTATCATAGTGACGAAACACGAGTGCCTAAAAACGGTGTACCGTGCAGTCTTACCTATGAAATGCTCTTGAAGAAGCTGGCCCATACCCCCGGAGTACGGTTTGCTTACACGGTTAGCCCTCAACATGCTCGTGAACTAGCCAAGGTCTACAAGTACTACGTTGATGAACACGACGTAATACCTCATATCGGTATCGTAAAGGCACCGCCACATCAAGGCTTGAAGTGCTTTTGGGATGAATCAACAGTGCTAGACTTGCGTGATGGACACAAAGAACTATGCGAAGTCTACGCTCAACGGCTGGTCGAGCGTCAAGAATCTCCCACGGTTCCCATCATTGACTACTACGTAAGACGACTTATCAGTGCATCTGCGGGATATACGTTGCCCGCAAGTTGCGCAGGACTTCGTATTTCTTTCTACGAGGACAGCATGTATCATTGCTTACTTCAAAAACAGTTCCCCGAAAGAAAAGAACTCATTGAGACCCGCGTAAGAAATCGTGAAGCCTGTAAGGTGTGTACCATAAACAAGGTGTGTGACTGCGGCTGTATGTATGGGTACATCGAGGAAAACCCAATATACTGCCAGCTACAGCATTATCTCTACGCGAACGTTATAGAGCTCATGCACAATTTAAAGGGCGTACCGCAGTGGAATCGCATCATAACCAAAATGGTTCTCGACGGTGCAAACCACGAGTCAGATTTATGCCCACACTGCGACTAATGCGCTTACAAGGAGAACATATGGAATCGAAACTTGACGGCATTGCGTGTAAGGAACACCTGAGCGATCCCAGTACGGAAACAGGGCTATTTGCCGGTACGGGTATCTCTGCTGAGGGCAGCAGTGTGGTCTCGAACCCCGTGGAAATCAAGTCTACGCGGAACCTCAGTATTGCCTGCAACCATCTTTATCAGGCATCCCTTCTACTGAAATCCGATTGCCCTCCCATGAGCGATACGCTCTTCATGCTTACCGCAGCCCTCCTGCAACAAATCCCCGAAAAAGATAGGGCTGCTATTGAAGAGGCTCAAGCTCATATTCAGCGTGAGGAATCCAAGAAATCTACAGGAGCGATCACATGCCTGTAAGCAGTGAAGATTTGCAGTCGTTCTCGGCAGACCTTAAAGAGGTGCTGAACTGCGAACTTAACAAGCCCATATTCAACTTTGAAATCACCACAACTCAAGCCTGTAACTGCAAGTGCTCGTACTGCTTTGAACCCGACGTACCTTTCGTTCATCGGCCTCGTCTGAATCCTACTATCAGCGGGACTGCCGTGGAAGGCATCAAGAAGCTTTTGGATGACCCGTGGTTTACCTCAACCTTCAAGGGTATCAATCTGACGTTCTGGGGTGGAGAACCTACGATAAACCCACAGGGTATGTGGCCTTTCGTAGCCGCATTTGCAGGTCGCAGTAATGTGCACTGGCATATCTACACCAACGGTACACGGCCTGATGTTCTGGAAGAACTTGTGACTCGTCTTGAAGTTCAGCGTGCTCTTAAGAGACTTTCAGTACAGATTAGTTACGATGGTAAACCAGTACATGACAAGCACAGGCTTATGCGAACCGGAGAGCCTACGTCAGAGCAAGCGTTGACTACGGCAAGGATGCTGGCCTCGCGGGGTGTGAACGTGGGCTTTAAGGCTACCATAACACCACCCGACTTCAAGCATATGCCCGAAATTTGGGAATCCTACAGGGAACTTTGCTTGGAGTTCAATGTTCACCGCGATGCCGATAGGCGCATACAGTGGTGTCCCACCATTGATCAAGCCAAAGACTACGGAGAGGATTTTACGGAAGACTTTAAGGCGGCGTGTGCTGCCATTATGGTCAAGGAAAAACGGTTCTATGAGAAGAACGATTACTTTGTTCTTCAATGGGTAGGGTCGTCTCCTAATACGTGCCCCCACGGATATTCCATGACTTGCATGGATACCAGTGGTTTTCTCTACACGTGTCATGGCGTCATGTACTTTCTTGAGGGCAATATGGAACACAATGATGAGGAAATCACTCACATTACGAGTCCCGACTTTATTGAGGCCCTCCACAAGAAACATCAGGCTGACGATGAAGACCACCAAAAGGGCGTTGAAGCCCTAAGTGAAACCTGTCAGAACTGTGTGGCTACGCACTGCGCGGTCTGCAATGCGTGCAGTGCCGCCATCTCCACTAAGAGCACCCCAACACTTCGCTGGTACGATAGAACAGCGCAACCGTACCTGTGTAAGTACTACAAGATATTCGGAGCTTATGACCGTGCTCTCATGGCAGAGTTCACTGGTATGGGCTCCTTAAAAGTAGGAGGATAAGAGCATGGCTTGCTCTAGCGTAAATTGCGCATCGTATTGCTACAGCTATGGTTGTGGAAGCATTCATCGTGGGGCGCGGCCCTCTTACAGCTACCCTTTCCCTGACGTGGGCGTAGAATCCAATGCAGCATTCACCAATGCTTTACGCTCTGCCGTGGCATCTGAACTTGCAGCCCGGCAAGTTGGTCGTGGCGTAGCTTCTGCCAACGTTGTTACTGGTACCCATGACGTAGCCGTAGTGAATGGTGTTCAAGTCCTTACTGACCTGAGGGATTGCATCAACGCTATGGTGTACTGCATCGGCACAGTGTACACAGGCGACATCTACCAGTGGCATGTTACTGAAATCCGTGATAGAATCCAAGGTCTTATGCGAGACTGCGTGTGCAACTCGGACTGCGGGGCAAATGCTTGGTGCACGTGCTATGGAGACTGCGGATGCAACTACAGCAGTGATGAACGCCTCAAGAAAGACATCAAGCCTCTGGATATAAGCGAAGTAGCTGCGGGCTTCGATAAGTTGAAACCCGTTGAGTTCAAGTACAAAGAGCAAGTTCGCAAGCACACCTACGAGTATAAGTGGGGTATGGGTTCCTCTGAAACGAGCGACCGTACCCATTATGGGTTCCTTGCGCAACAGCTACGGGAAGTATTCCCTGAACTGGTGGGAGAAGACGAAACAGGTTTGTACCTGAATGCCCCTTCTATGATAGGTCTCCTTAGCGCAGCCCTCAAGGAAACGAGAGATGAGCTACGTGGTCTTAAAGAGGAAGTAGCTCAGTTGAGGGCAAATAAGGCAAACAAGGTAAATAGGGAAAATAAAGCGAAGGGTACAAAGACCAAGCCTGAGCAGGAAAACTGCGAAGACCCCGAGGTACAGGCAATTTTAAAGACCTTGTTTTACCGTATTGACTACAAAGGCGTAAACGAAGAAGGGGTGGGTTATAGTCAAGATACTACTCCGGTTACGTTTGATACTATTCCGCGCCGGGACGAACCTATTCTACTGATCGTTGACGACCCTTCGGACTATGCTATAGATTTTTACTCTGCTTACGTTACGGCGGAAAACAGAAACCACAAAGACCCATTAAATGGTTGGGACCTGCGCTTTTTATCATCCGAAAGACTGGGTACCAAGGCTTTCATTGAAACCATGAATAACATCATTGTTCTGGCCAAGAGTGCAGGGCGTACACCATATTACGCTCCTCCGCAGGGTTAACTATGAGAGACGATTTGCTCTTCCACAATGTGCAATTCATAGGTTCAGCCTTTGTCCGGGACGATTACCGAGACTTGGACACATTGAAAGCGCAGTGTGTACATAAGAAATGTATGTTTATCTTCGTCAACCCCAGTAAAGACATCCAGAAATACTTGTCAACACTTGAGGAGAACCCTAACTGGAAAACCACAGAGTTGCGGATTGAAGAGGATTTCGATGCCTTCATGAACAAGGAGCTCAGAGAGCACTTGAACTCTTTGCTTGAAAGAGCTCGTAACAACAAGATATACAGGGTGTACGTGAACGCTTTAGCATTCCGCGAATGTATTCCCGTACATTTTAAACCTTAAAAATCAAAGGAGACCCTCATGATTTATGATGTTGCTGTTGTTCGTGACATTGGGGAAATGTATCAGGTTGACTACGTAACTCGTAGTGACCTCACAATGCTTGATGCCGGTAACTCCTACGTCAAGATTTCGGCAAGGTGTGCTGACGCCATCAAGGAAGCCAAATCCAAGGGGTACCCGGTTTTTATTCCCAAGGGGCTCACGGATGAGGTCAAAGCGGAGCAACTTATCATTCAGGAAACCAGCGAACTAGAAACCGCTAAGAACCTCGCTGAGTACCGTGTGTTCAGCATTGTCAACGAGGCTCTCATCGGTTTATCCTTTCTTGACCTCTATGGATACCTTGCCGCTTTCTCCAAGTTTGCCGCCCGTGGTATCTTCATCACGGATGAAAACGTGGAGAAAGTCAAGGACTTGTACACTCTCGACGAAGCTGCCCTGCAGAACCGCGATGAAGCCTACGTGAACATCGTGCAGAAGCGCAACGCCGAAGACCTTGACGACTTGCAGACCCTCATTGAAACCAATGACCGGGTTCGTGATGTTTATCTCCGTCAGCGCAAGGCTCGGACTGTGGTGGCCTACATTCGTGCCGCCGAAACCGTTGAGGAAGTCAACAAGTTGACCAACGAGTACCTCACGGAGTTCAACTTGCCTAGCAAGTAGTGCCATATGATTTACGCAGGGAGGTCTCAGTACTGCTGTGACCTCCCACTTTTTCTACAACTAGTGAACCCAGAGAGGAGAAACAATAATGTCTATCGAAGAACATGTGCATCATGCTTTCGGGAATTACAATGGGATGTTTCTGTTCACCAACTCTGCACGACAAGAAGACTTCTGGGTGTTTCTCGGCCCTCTAGTTGGGTGGGGACGCCTAAGTCTAAGAACAAACAGGCTGCCGAACTCCGCAGAGGGCACATTCGAGTTCGTGGAGATTAGACCTGCTACGGAAGAGCCGCCTACTCCTATCCTTGACATTTCTTATTTGTTCACTCCGAATTTACTGGTATCGACGCTCAAGGAAGGTTAAACTATGCGCGTAGCTTGTATCTACGTAAGCCTAGGTAGAGCCAAACGCAGTGGAGCTACTGTGAGTCATCGGCTGGCTTCCCTCTTTCCGGGTTGGGAAGCCTTTGATGATAGAGAGGTCGACTATGAAGACCTGCGCAGTAAGGGCTACACTGTATTTCTCTTCAATCATAAACCCGATTTGTTTCACCGTAATCTTGTGCCTTCCTGTTTAGAGGATATTGTGAACGCTAGGTCTCAATGGGCACGTACTGTCATAGGTCGTTCATGTATATCGGGTTTCTCCTATTGGAAGCGTTACTGCACAGATTACAAAGCCTTTATGCCCACCGTAGTGGATTACCGGGTGGCTCGCATAGACGGGCCTCCGACACTAGGCTACTACAGCAGGGGAATACGTAGAGATTCCGACGCAGCTTTTACTGACCTCGCTAATCGTACTCCACAGGAAGTACCTATAGTTGTCATGGGTTCACCTTTGCCAGCTATACGAAGACCTTACGAGTTTACGAATAGCGAGGATTATTTTTTCAGTCGTGTAACACACTACTTCTACTGGAAGTCAAGGTGGCATGACGACGTGTGGCCTCATACATTGCTACAGGCTGCACAGATGCATTGCGTGCTCGTAGTACCTAAAAGTGACCGGGACTGGCGTGACGGCATTGACGATATATTGGATACCTGTTACAATATACAGGATTTTAACAAGCCGTGGGAAGCCGCGATACCCGTTTCAACAACGTGGGTTCCCGGAGGACAAAGCTTGTTGCCTCTCTACGAGCACATACTGGAGTCCAAGTGGAGATGGTTACCTGATACACGTTGGACATCCTTTGCCGATGTTCTCAACTATAGTGAGAAACTAAGATGAGTGAGTACGAGTTCATCCAACGTGCAGTCATCGATGCCTGCACCAATCTCTTTGACGATGACTCTAAAGATTTGTACTTCCGATACGTGCACTACTACATACTGTACGAAAGCCTGTACCAGTCGAAATTTCCTGACTTTATGTCGTTTATGCACAACTTCAAAGGGCAACCAGAAGGAGAAAAGACAACATTTGGTTTGGAAACACCAATACCGCTGGATGTACATACTTTTGACTACATGAGAGCTGATTACACATCCTTCTTTGTGGGCTCAACAGCTATTCTTGACGTAGGTGCATTTATTGGTGACTCCTACAGGGTGTTGCGTGAAGTTTGTCCTCAAGCCAAGATTATCTGCGTGGAACCCTGTGAAGAAAACATGAAGTGCCTAGTAGCTAATGTGTCAAAAATAGCCTCCCCCCTGCCTATACTTCACACGAGGCCTATTCACAGTAGTCCCTATGTTGTCTTGCGCACTCGCCGCAAATCTGAAAGTAGTCTTGATGAAACGCAATACGTAGAAGCCAATGCAGATGAGGTAGGAGCAATCAAGGCATCTACGCTGGATTCCTTTTTGGAGGAAGGCATAGATGCTGTAAAATTACATGCGGAGAACGGTGAATACGAAGCCATACAATCCGCTGTGCAATCTCTCCATAGGGGCATTAAGTTTTATATTGTGATTCACTCCCTCAAAGCCCTTATGGAAATACCTCCGTTCATAAAGTCTTGCAATCCTAAGTATGTGCTGCGTTTCAAGGAAACACGTCTTGGAGAACCCGCCATTACAGCATCACTTGACTCACTATAAGGAACGCAGACATGACAACCAATATGCTTATTCCCGTTAAGTCCGTAGATGGAACCCTCCTGAGCAACGAGACTCCCTCTGATCTCGCTATTTCCTTTTTACCCTCGCGTCAGCACTGCTTGTGGGAACAGGCTAGGCGCGCTGTAGTCCACATGGGTTGGAGGTGCTCATACCGTTGCGTGTTCTGTTACGGTCAGCACTCACGTCAAGAAAAATTCTGTGATTATGAAGACCTTTTAGATGAGTTGCAGCGACTCAAGGCTTACGGTATCCTTGATGTAGAGTTCAGTGGTGGTGAACCCACAGAATATGGTCAGCTAGCGGCCCTTATAAGAGCGGCTAAGTCTATGGGCTTTCGCAGGGCTGCAATAATTTCTAATGGAATGCGTCTCAGCAGCAAGACTTACTTTAAGGCTTTGTTGAAGGCGGGGCTTGATGAAGTCTTATTCAGCGTGCACGGTTACTCCGAGGAAAGCCATGATACCATTACGGGCATCAAGGGCTCTTGGGTAAATCTTGTCAAGGCCATTCAGAACGCCATATACTATGGTTGCTACCTTAGGGTAAATACTACGGTGTGTCGATTCAACGCCGAGCACTTAGAGGAGCACGCCAAAGTCCTTACGGACATCTGCGGAAATAAGTTACGCGCCATGAACTGGTTGCCCTTAAACTATTGGGACGATGCAGTTGACAGCCAAGCCGTAGACATTGCCCCATATAAGTATGAAGAGCACATGATTAAGGCAGTACACCATATGGAATCCCACGGTGTGCCTTGGCTTGCCATTCGCTATGCTCCCTTCTGTGCGTTTCCGTCCCTCAGTAAGTACATAGTGGGGCAGTATCAACACATTTATGATCCCTTTGATTGGAATCGTGAAGCCTATACAACTCAAGACTACCCTCTGCTTGATTATCCCTACGGTAACTTTGCTTACGAAGCCTGCGGAAAAAGCCGCAAACATCTTTACGTAAAACCTGCGGCTTGCCTGAACTGCAAGTACTTGTATGCTTGTGATGGCGTGGAGAAGCAACTTGTGCACCACGGGGTACGTCCTATTGAGGGCGAGTACATATTGGATGTCATGGCGGAACGTAAGCAAGACAACTCTGCATATGAAGCCCTCGTGACGCCCAAGACGATTACAGTGGCGCAGGACTTTACCAAGTATCCCGGAGGACGTACACCAGATGACGGCCCGTCAAGCGGTGAAGAGCTGCGTGAGAAGTTCTTATTGCCCGCGCTGCGTACTCACGACAAGGTAAATGTAGACCTCAACGGTACGATGGGTTACGCGGCATCATTTCTCGATGAAGCCTTTGGGAAGCTTGTCTACAAAGGATTTTCTGGCCAAGAGCTAAGGAGAAGACTACATCTTGTAGGCCCAGATTGGGCAATAGCTGATATATGGGACTCCGTGCGTGCTCGTGACAATGGGGTGAGGCCTTATTACAGTTAGTACATAGGACCTAACAGCAGTAGCTAATCCTTGTGGGGACTTTATGGATGCAGCTATAGTCTTTCGTTACTACGGCTACCTAAATGGTAGCTTATTGGATTGCTTTGAGTGTTATCTGTACTGCCGTATTCTGGGCTTACCTGTAGGCTTTATTATCCTCGATGACAGTGGAACACATCAAGGCTTGAAGCTTCTTCGCAAAATATACGAAGAACGTTTTTCTACACGGCTTCCCGACTTAAAGTGGGAGGACAGCGTTCACTTTGTGCCTGGGCCGAAAGCTCTCTTCTTCGAGGCAAGCTTGGAGTGTAAGCGCCTAGTAGTTTTTGACTACGTAACTGCGAGTATCCTGCAGCCTTGGCTGTCAGGACTACCCCCATGCTTGTTCATTAGCAATTCCTTGCATAGCGATGCGTATCAACCCATGGGTTTCACAGAAGTGTGGTGTGAACGCCCGGAAGATATGGTGGGCACGCGCAAGTACAACATGAAATTTCTCTTCGACTACTACCCATCAAAAGAACATCGAAATCCTATAGCACCCCTTATGTGTTGTCCTGGAGTTTATCAGAAGCAATGGTATGAGGTTTACCAGAAAGGCTGGTACTTTGCACCGGATTCCGTAGAGGCTAAGTATGTGCTGGCTTCCATGACGGGTTGCGCACAGCGTGTTTACTATAAGTCCTCATCTAAGGATGTCTACAATAACTTGCTGTCACATATGAGCGAACTCCTTTATTTCCAGAGTCCCTATGTATACGACCGTAAGCCGCGCATCTTCGTAGAGGCATTCTTCTACGATGTGAAAACCTGCTACTTTCCTCTGGCTCCTGTAATCAGGGACTCCATAAGGGGTCAAATCAGCACACGTAAGGACGGCAGCAACCATAGGTACGAAGACTTGCAAGCGCACGGCTTAAATGATAGGCTTTACGTAGAAAATGATAACCTCATTCTTTGGATAGCAGGAGAACGGGCATGAACACCAAGACACTTGTGACCGTGGATTTCTCTAAGTTGAGTCAGTGGGGCCTCATTGCCAAGATAAACCATGATATTCTTCATCCCTTAGGCTTGTCTCTTTCCTACGATGTGAACAGCGGCGTGTCTGAGGGTTGCTTAGTTGCTCCTGACTTATACTTCGAGGTCCCCGAAGATTTGTTGAAGGAACCCAACAAGAGGTACGAAGATTTTCTACGGGATCGCTACGCCATTCTTACGGAAATCTTAGGCATTAAGGATGAGGACGGTGACAAAGAAGGTACCCATGAAGACTCCAGCGCAGACTGCGTTCTCTGATATAAGACGCAGGTATTCCATCATTTATGCTGACCCTCCTTGGATGTACAACGATGGGGCTCAAGGAAAGGGCGCCGCGTTTAAGTATCAACTACAGGATGACGAATGGCTGTACAATCTTCCTGTAGAGAGCATAGCAGAAGATAATGCAGTGCTTTTTCTTTGGGCTACCTTTCCTAAGATGGAATCTGCATTGGAACTGATACGTAGATGGGGCTTCACGTACAAAACACTTGCTTTCAACTGGGTTAAGACTACGAAGAATGGAAAGATATTCTTTGGCATGGGAAACTGGACACGCTCTAACCCTGAGGTTTGTCTTCTCGCCACTCGCGGTAAGCCCAAGAGAGTAAGTGCTGGTATATCCTCAGTGCTCATGGCTCCTCGTGAGGAGCACTCTAAGAAGCCTGACATAGTACGAGACCTCATTGTCCAACTCTGTGGAAATCTGAGTCGTATCGAACTCTTTGCGAGACAGTGTGTACCGGGTTGGCACTGTTGGGGTAATCAAGTAGAGGTAAAGCTATGATACTCATAAGTAAAGACTACGAAGTCCTGCTTACATACTCTCCTATAAGTGAAGTTACAGGACACATTTATGAAGTCTTCGAGTACTATCTTGTGCTACGCAAGTACTTCCGTACTGCAATGTTCTTTCATGCGCCCACCATAAGTAAAGAGCGCATACTAAACTCCCTCAGGGATAAGTACAGCGTTCCTTGGGAATCGTATGCGCAAGACTTTTACCATAGCGACCGCGTAGAACGAATAATAGGTGCAGAGTCGTGTGTGACCATACTGTGTGACGGCAACATAAAGAGTCTGTGGGATTCTTGTATTGTTCTTGCCACTCCAGTCCTGTTAGGCTTTCGTTGCGGTAACTATGATTTTAACTCTGTATGTGTAGAAACCTCTTTGTACAATAACTTTACGTTCCTACAAGACTATCGCGTGTACGCACGAAACAGTGAACCTCAAGGTTGTCCTTTTTTAACCATAGACTACAGGAAGAAATTCAATTTTTCCGCGTTTCGTCGTCCTGAGGATTGCGTGTGCAGTACCGACACGGCTCTACTGTATCTGACGCGGAACTGTAGGTACATGAGTCCATCAGGAGTACGGGAAGTCATGGAAGCCTTCCCCCATGACCGCTACTTGATCCTAACGCCGACTCCCGATGAGTACGATGTACTGAAATCTTCGCGGGTACGTGTAGTACAACCCCCGGTGTATCCCTTCTTCAAATCATTCAGTACGTACATCTATACACCCATACCGCGCCGTTTCGACTGTAGCCCTCGTCTAATAACAGAGTGTGCATACTACGGCAAACCCGTCCAGTACTTTTTGGACGAGGACTATCAGGATGTAGGGTTACAAGTGCGTAGACGCGATATTGAGTCCAAAGACGGCTTGCGCTCCTTGACTCTAAAAGATGATGACCGCATTGTTGACATAGTGAGTGCCTATAGGGGCAGTATCAGCCCTGCTCTGAGAAAGGAAAGCCAAGATGAAGTTCATTGAATTTATATGTGAACACGAGGTCGACACCCTACTGCTTTGAGGCGGTACGACACATACAGGAAATACAGATCATGGAAATAGCAACAGGGGCTACACGCACCGTAATACTTACCAAGAATTGGGCCTTTAAGTTACCCGTAACATTTTACGCTAAGACGGGTGGTCGCGGGTTCTGGTATCGTTTATTGCAAGGACTTCTGTGCAATATGTGCGAAAAGGAGTTCAGTGAGCACAAATGGCAGGATTTTCCCTATAAGTGTGCAAAAGTACACTTTTACATACCCGGAGGCTGGTTGGTCGTAATGCGCAGGGGTAAATCTTTAAGCCTTGACGATTTCATTGACTTGTACAACAGTCACCCTAAGTATGGGAGGCTTAACGACGACTTACGTTTTGGCCCTGCAGATGAAAACAGTAAGTTTTGGCCTGAACTAGTGGAGTGTAAAAGCGATAGCTTCAAGTTCATTGATGGGGAACTACAGGTAGTAGATTACGGTAGTTCTACAGAGAGGAGATGGAATTGGTCATGAGCCTCACAAACAATTCTTACGAGGGTGTCCACTGCTACGATGAGTGGACACCCCTCAAGGAAGTCCTGCTGGCTTCTGTCTTGGGTGCCAACCATACTGTAGACGCTACGTTTCGCTGTTTCTACGGGAAAACAACCGTAGGTGCTGACGTTCATCACTTTAGCCTTAGTGATGACCTCATATACAGGAGACAAGCTGAGTTTCAAGGACTAAAAACCGTCTTGGAATCCCGAGGTGTCATAGTAAGGGAACAGCAACGCTACGAGTTCTTGACACCTTTTAGCACGCCATACTGGAGGGCTTACAGCAGACCCTCAGATAACCCAAGGGATCAGATTCTAGTGCTAGGTGATACAATCGTGGAGACACCGCCTATTATAAGGTCTCGTTACTTCGAGAACGACGCTTGGAAGCCACACCTGTACGGCTACTTCTCAGCGGGTTCTCGTTGGATTACGGCTCCACGTCCCGTACTCAATGCTGACTCTTTTGATCCTCCTCTGGAACCCGATTGTGAAACTCCACTAAAGCTTGGCACCTCCGAAATACTATTTGATGCAGCACAGATTTTCAAAGTCGGGATTGACGTACTGATGAACGTAAGGAACGCCAACGACCACCTGGGCTTCCAGTGGATGCGCAGGGAGTTCCCCCAGTATCGGTGGCACGCCGTGAACTTAGGCCCAGATAGTGATCACATTGACGGCGAACTCGCTATACTGCGCCCCGGACTACTCCTAGTAGGTCATAGGTTATTAGGGAAGATAGACTTACTCCCTGATTTCATGCAATCCTGGGATGTAGTACCGATGCTTGACCGGGAGGAACACAATTATGGGCTACAGCTTGCCAGTGACAACATCTACATAAATGTTCTCAGTCTTGATGAGAACACCGTGGTCATAAGTGAGGACGCTCATATTACCATACGTAACCTAGAGCGTAAAGGTATAGAGTGCATACGTATTCCGTTTCATGACAGTACGGCTTTTGGTGGAGGCATCCACTGCTCTACCCTTGATGTTCGTCGTACTGGCAACCTTGAAGACTACACACAATAGGCGGGCTTCATGTTATTGCTCTTCATAGTGGCTTTATGCATCATAAATATCTACGTCACCGTAAGGTTTCTTCGGTATCATGGTACTAATCCTTGGGAGCCCATAATCATTCTAACTACATGGGCTTTAATAGCTATATTCACGTCTGTCTATACAGCAAGTGTCTTTATGCATTGATCTTATAGCTTATGGTAGGAACAAGCAGAGGAGGGAACATGCGATTTCCTATATGTGTCATAGACAGGACTTCTGTATTAGCCCCCAACAATTTATCCATTGTGTGGGAACTCACTAAGCACTGTAATTTTGGGTGTTCATACTGTGATGTACCTCGAGCCGATGCACAAGACTCCGATGTTCTTTCTACTTTGGAGTTCATAAAAAGGCTGAGGCCACACTACGATCACGTAGAAGTTCTTTTATTCGGTGGAGAGCCTACTCTTTTTCACGACCTGCAGGTCGTTGTAACTGCTCTGCGCTTGATGTCGGTCGATATACGTATCCACACGAATTTTAGCGCAAGTCTTCGCACCTATGAACTCCTCAGCGATGCAGGTGTTCAAATCCAGACGACATGGCACAGCACAGCAGACCCCAAGAAGTTCATAGCCAAAGTAGATGCTTTGGGTGATCCTTCTCTGGGGTCTTTTGTTATGTACTATCCTAAAAAACAGGGTGATAATAATACGAACTGTCTATGGGTTTACGACGAACTCTTACAACGTGATTACGACGTAGAGCTGCACGAAATACACACGAGCAAGCCAGAGTTTCGTCTTGACTACGCAGATAAAGTTGAGGTACTGAGTCGCCAGCAGAATCTTGAAAAGTACGTGACGGTTTGGTATAGTGATAACAGCGAGTCATACTATCACCCTGAGCAAATGACATCCTGGGGTTTTAATAACTTTGAAGGATGGACGTGCAGTGCAGGGAAGGCTCACGTGAACATAGACTGTCAAGGTAAAGTATATCCATGCTCCACGTACATGGATTTCAACCTGCCTATGGGTCACGTGAGTTCTCTAAGTGTGGACGACTTGAAGGCACGGCGTTGTAAGGTTAAGCATTGCTTGTGTGAACTCTATTTAACCAAGACCTTGGAAGGTGCAATATGTCAAAGCCCGAATTGAGTATACTGATGCCGACCCACAATCGTGACTCTTTCACGTCCGCTTTGTGTTCTGTCATGGAAATTTTTCAGGATCAATTACAATCAGGCTTTGCAGAAATCATAGTGGGTGATAATAGTACTCCTATGAAACACAATTGGGCCGAAGTGTACGTTCAAGGTCTCAAGGATTCCATTGAGCGCACACAACAGCCTGTAAGTCTCACTTACTTGAATAACAAAAAGGTTCCTCAATTTTTGAATTTCTCTCGTATGGTTGATGCTGCTAGGGGTAGATTTGTTCTCGTTGTAGAGGATGATGATACTCTTCTGGGAGGAAAAGGTAGTGCGCACGACTTCCTATTTTCTAATGAAAATACTTGGAAACTGTTAACCAGTAGAGACTGCGGGGCCATAAGTTACAGATGGGTAGATTACGAAGGGGCGAACGGCATAAACTTTGGACCTTGTCCTAAGGTATCGCAAGCCATAGTTCACCACATGAGTACTTCTTATGAGGGGAAGCATTTTCCTGAAATATGGAATGGATCGTACCAAATAGGATGTTCTTATATACGAACCGATCTTTTGAAGAAAGCCATAAAAGAATGGTTTTTTGAAAGGTATACCGAGAACGACACTTCTATACGTGGATACAGGAAAAGCATTGACGGGAGCAATGATGAAGCCCTGTATGTATTGAGCATTTGGGCTGTGCCTACAGTTTACATAAACTTGCCGGGGGTCATTATAGGGAAAAACGGTGACAACGCTAGTTGGGGTAATCCTGCTTTAAGTTTGTACTCCAGTAGGTCTTACATAGACGATATAGGCATATATCGCTATTACCCACTAAATAGCCCCTCTTTTCGTGAAGATATTCAAGTGTGGACGGAAGCAATGAAAAGCATCGTGCTGCGGGAATTACAGACCATGTTTGACTTTCAGTTAGAAGCCAAAGACGTATTCGACAGTTCACAGCTACAGAGTATAGAAGAGAAAGTAGCGGCAAGGTGTAGGGAAGACTATGAAAGCGAGAAAGGATCAGCAGGGGCACGTAAGCTTGCAGAGGACTTAACGCAAGCCTACATAAATACTTTACGGGCTTCCAAGACAAGAAGTAGGTGATACACTATGTCAGTTCAACTCCTAGAGTGCAAGAGCTTTCAGAACTCGTGTCTACCCGAAGGCTTTCATGATTTTGCTTCTACCGTGTACTTGCAATGGTACATCAACACGGTGTGCCCTTATCACTGCGAGTACTGCTACGTAAGACAAACAACAGATCGCTGGGGCTATATGTCTCGCTCCTTAGATCAAAAAGCAGTGTATGATCTCATAGAGAGGGCACCATATAAGAACATAGGTATTACTCTTCTCGGAGGAGAACCTACAGCGCATCCCGATTTCTGGATCATAGTAGACACACTGACCAAAATGCCGAGAGTCTATGTAGATGTCATTACCAATGGTTTTCAAAGCAAAGAGTTTTTCTACGAGGGTCTAACATCTTTACCAAATAGACAAAAAGAAAAACTTCGCTTTGAGTTCAGCTATCACACGGATACACTACCGTGCCTAGAAAAGTTTATGCGGAAAGTAAACATAGTTCGTGGTATCCTCCCATTAGGGGCTAGTGTTACCGTCATGGCATCAAAGAATCCGCATAGACTAAAAGACACTCAAAGGGTCTACGAGTTTATCTCAACAATAGGCATACCCGTAAATTTGACGTTTCTCATAGACCCTCTCGAAGACCAGAAACCATTGGATTACGACTGGTCTTCCTATAAGTTTTACTTACAGGGGTGTCCACTCACGCATTTCATGAAGTTAAAGGAAAACGGAGTAGAGCACGTTCGAGCCTTAAATGACATCGAGGTCTACGCAAAACAGTGGAACGCATTCAAGGGGTGGAAATGCTACAATAATATCTTTTGTATAGACATACATAACAGCATTTACCGTCTCTGTGATAACGAACACCACGGTATGGTAACATCTCCTGACTACTGGAACTTCACGAATGAAGTCTGTACGTGTCACTATGTAGATTCTCCGTGTGGGACGTGGCATGGCAAACGGACGCACCAGTCGTTTTTGTTCGTCATTGAGGTGCAATACGGCTAGTTCGGGGATAAATGTGATACCTTTTCCGCTCTCT